>Ga0326727_10028294_pt1 | contig 10205 bp, 8 predicted proteins | sample MB2enrmetagenome_FD_207643 | JGI IMG/M metagenome (GOLD analysis project Ga0326727, IMG submission 207643) | Lab enriched peat soil microbial communities from McLean, Ithaca, NY, United States - MB29MY | ecosystem: Environmental > Terrestrial > Soil > Wetlands > Peat | place: USA: New York...
AGCACGAGAATCCACGATGTTCGTTGTTTGCAGATTATGACCATCTTCCCAAGCGGAATGTCGTCGGTTCGATTCCGGTCTCCCGCTCGATTTCGTTTCGATACCTCCGGTGCTTTACGAGCTCTGGATTAGGTTGCGCCTACGGCGATGGTGAAGCTCGGCTGGGCTGATTCACAACCGTAATCGCCCCAGTGTCTTGGAACATGGTGGTTCCTGGCTTGTCGCTCATCCGGACATTGCCCTTGAAAGCCACTGTCGGCGAGTGCATATCCACCGACTGACGCATCAATGAATCCAGACGCACACCGGGACTCCTTAACTAGGTCTCCGATCGGCCATCACGCGCAACAAGTGCGCCTCGGGAGGAGGAGTCAATTTAACTTATTTATAATGAATAATTTATCTGGTTCCGGGAGGGGGGCGGATTCCGCGCCCCTGTTGATTCTAAATAAGTTATTGAAAACCAAAGCCGCACAAATCTATCAAAACGCAGCATACGCGGTTCTTGAGTACGCTACAAGTACACGGGATTTTAGAGGAATAGCATCCGCCTTGGGTCAGTCTTGGTCCATCCCACGACCTCCCGGTTTGCAGTTCTGTAACGGTCTGCTGTTACCGGTTGAGCATGATTTTCGACCGGTAATGCGATCAGAACCCTGAATTGCGCTCTAAGGAATTCGATGAGCGCATCGAAGATTTGGCACGAATCCAGAACTCTCCAGGTGCAGACGGCGTCTTGGGGATTAAGCCAGCGATGATCCCTGCAATGTGCGCTAGATGGTTGAATTACGCTGTTACCACCCTCAGCCACTCCAGACGGCGATGCATGATTTCAAACGCGGCCCGAGCTGGGATGTAGCCGCTAATCTTCACTTAACGGCTTCCCGACCCAGTTCTTCCCGGCAACGAGAATTCAACAGCAGCGCTCACGATTGGTTCAGCAGTTACTTGTGCACCAGTTCGCAAAGCTTCAGCGTCAGCGGACTGCTCACTCCGTAGTAGACAAACTGGCCGTCCTTCTGGCGCGTGATGACCCCCGCCGATGCCAGCAGCGAAAGATGCTTTGAGATATTCGATTGTGTCGCACCGGTCGCAGCCACAATCTCACCAACCGTCAGCGGTCTTACAGAAAGCACCTGCAGAATCTTCAGGCGCATGGGCTCGCCCAGCAGGCGGAATTGGCCCGCCACCTTCACAAGTTCGACTTCGGTCAAAACTCGTGCTGTCTTGGCTCTTAACATATATCACCAGATGATCAGATCGTCACAAATGTATATGATCGAAATCAACTCCAAATCCATCTCTCCCGCCGCACTAGCGACATCTTCAAGCTCCAGATGTGGCGACTGCGACATTCGCCCCTGGGTAAACTTGTTGAAGCCATTGCAGCCGATCCCACACTCTCCTGCGCATTTGCCAGATAGCAAACCAGCACCTTCCTGCAAACTATTCAAATTCCCAACCTTGGACGCGATACCAGAACAGGCGTGATTAGAGCCTCAAAGAATAGACTTGACGCGTTTTGTAACGAATTGCCCACTTCGTGACTTTCATCCTATGAAAGTACTACCCAAGGACATCTGACAATGAGTTCACGCCTGTATCTATCTCTGGGCCCTCTTCTCCTGTTCTCGATAGGGAGCTTGGCCGCCGGCGCGCAAGAACCTCTAACGCTACGGCAAGCCATCAGTGAGGCCCTGAGGCAAAGCCCTGAGGCAGCGATTGCGCGCGCAGACAATCAAGAAGCCAAATCGGCAGCCACCTTGGCGCGCACGCAGCTTCTGCCGCAACTCAACTTCACGGAAGACATCTCCCGCGGCGACGATCCGGTCTATGCCTTTGGCACGCGGCTTCGACAGCGGCAGTTTACGCAAGCCGACTTTGCGCTGAACGCGCTGAATCTTCCGCAGCCCATCGGAAACTTCTCCACGCGCTTCTATGGTTCCTGGATGGCATTCGACTCGCTCAAGACACAGAAGGAGATCCATCGCGCGGATTTGTACAGACAGAGCGCTTTGTCTTCTGCCAAAGCTGTGGATCAGCAGATCGTGTTTCGTGTTGTGGGGGCCTACCAGCAGGTGCTCTACGCGCAGCGGGAGATCGATGTTGCCCAGCATGAGCAGGAGACGGCTGCGGCGCTTTTGAGCTCAGTGGACGAGCACGTCAAGGCCGGCCTTGCGGTGGAGTCGGATCGCATGTCGGCGGAGGTGAATGCGGCCGCACGCAAGGAGGAGCTGATTGCGGCGCAGGGCGACCTGGAACTGGCGTGGGCCCAGTTGCGCGAGGCGATGGGCGACCCGGAGCTGAAAGCAACCGAACTGAAACCGATCGAGCCGCACACATTTCCGCAGAACGCATTGGAAGAGGAGTTGGCGACGGCCGAAAAGGCGCGGCCGGATCTGGCGGCGTTAGGACAGGAGCAATCGGCGCAGGCGTCTGCCGTGGGAGCGGCAAAGTCGGACTTCGGCCCACGCGTGAGTGCCTATGGAAACTGGGAAGAAGACCAATCCTCCTTTACCGGCTCGGGAGGCAACAACTGGGTGGCCGGCGTGCAGATCAGCGTGGACATTCTGCCCGCGGGCAGGCGCGCCCAACTTTCGCGCGAGTCTGCTGCTAAGCGGAAGATCGACGCGCAGGTGACCGCCTCTCAGCAGCATCTGCGGCTGGAAGTGAGCCAGGCGCACATTCACCAGAAGACGGCGGAACTCTCGCTGGAGACGGCGCGGGCGGCAATGGACCAATCGGCTGAGAGTCTGCGCATTCTGAAGAATCGTTACGGTGCGGGGCTTGCCACCATCACCGATCTGCTACGGGCCGAGGATGCCGAGCGGCAGAGCCAATCCAATTACTGGCATGCCGTTTACGGAAATGCCATGGCCTATACCGAACTTTTATACGCGACTGGGACACTGACTCCCGATGCGGCGGAGGAATTGCAATGAAAACTGTCTTACGGGCAAGTTTGCTAGCCGTTACCGCCGCGATGGTGGCCGGATGTCATGGTACCGACTCCGCGTCGACTGCGGTTGTCGAGACCGTGCAGGCGCGGGTTGTTGAAAGCCAGGTGCAAGAGGTGCCTGTGACCCTGCGATCCACGGGCACGGTTCATGCCAAGGAAACCGCAGTTCTATCCGCGCAGGTGATGGGCCGCATCCAGCAGGTGCTGGTGCACGAGGGAGACAGCGTACGGGCTGGGCAAACGCTGGTGGTGCTGGACGACGCGGCTTTGCGATCGGCTCTGGAGCAGGCGCAGGCGGGTTTGAAGGCGGCGCAAGACGCGCAAGCTGCGGCGCAGACCAACGCCTCGTTGGCGACAAGCACGTTAAACCGGTACAAGCAGCTTGAGTCAGAGAAGAGTGTGAGCCCGCAGGAGATGGATGAAGTCTCGCAGCGGGCCGAGGCTGCGGAGGCGAACCTTGAGGCAGTTCGCGCGCAAACCGACGAGGCGCGCGCTCAAGTAAACGGCGCACGTACCATGCTGGGGTATACGCGCGTGGCGGCGCCTTTCTCCGGCATCGTAACGGCGCGGATGGTCGATCCGGGGACGATGGCCGCACCAGGCGTGCCGTTAATCCAGGTTGATCAAGCCGGGGCTCTGCAACTTCAAGCCTCGGTGGATGAGTCGGCGATTGGCGCGGTTCACAAGGGGATGAAGGTTCAAGTGGCGATCGATGGCGCCGGTGCCACGAGTATGACGGGGACCGTTGCGGAGATCGTGCCCGCCGCCGATCCATCGAGTCATAGCTTTCTCGTCAAGATCGACTTGCCTTCTTTAACTCAGTTGCGCGCCGGCATGTATGGAACGGCTGAGTTTGCCAACGGCACCCGCCAGGCGATTCTGATTCCGCGCTCGGCGGTTGTCATGCGCGGCTCACTGGCCTGTGCCTACGTACTCGACGGTCAAGGAATCGCGCAACTCCGTTATCTCACGCTCGGCACGGGACAAGGCAATCTCATCGAGGTTCTGTCAGGCATCTCTTCCGGTGAAAAACTGGTAGACGCACCCTCGGACCGCGATCTCGCTGGCAAGCGCATCGAGGTATTGCCATGAAGCAAGACCTTGGAATCGCCGGACGCCTGGCCCGTTCATTTCTCAACTCCAAGCTAACGCCGCTCTTCATTGCCGCATCGCTGGCCATCGGAATCTTTGCGGTGGCTATCATACCGCGCGAGGAGGAGCCGCAGATCCTTGTTCCCATGCTGGACATCACCACCGCCATGCCGGGCGCATCCCCAGCGGAGGTGGAAGAGCGCGTCACACTGCCGATCGAGACGCTCGTGCATCAGATCTCCGGCGTCGAGTATGTGTACTCCACGTCGGCGCCAGGGCAGAGCCTGGTGATTGTGCGTTTTCTGGTCGGCACGCCCCAGGAAGATGCGCTGATCAAGGTCTACAGCAAGCTCTACTCGAACTTCGATCGCATGCCGCCGGGAGTCTCGCAGCCGCTGATCAAGGCTCGCTCCATCGACGATGTGCCGATCCTGGCCATGACGCTTTGGGGCGAGCATTACAACGGCTATCAATTGCGTGCCATCGCCGATGAGATGCAACACAACGTTTCGCAGATCGGCGATGTATCGGAGACGACAATTATCGGCGGCCTTCCGCGCACCATGCGCGTGGTGCTAAGTACGGAAAAGCTGAGTGCCTACGGCCTATCGCCGATGGCCATCGTTGGGCATTTGCAAGCCGCAAATGCGAGCGTGCAGGCTGGAAACTTCTCCGATAACAATCAGGAGGTCCGTGTCGACGCCGGCAATCTCTTCAACAGCCGCGAGGATCTTGAAGCTGTGGTTGTCGGCGTGGTGCGCGGGCGTCCGGTGTATCTGCGCGACGTGGCCGAAAAGATTGTGGATGGCGCCGCAGAGCCGTCGGACTATGTGGTCTACGGCACGACCAACGCGAGCGCCACAGCGCAGCAGGGACTGCGCCAGTATCCGGCGGTGACGATAACCGTGGCCAAGCGCAAGGGGACGAATGCCACCGATATCTCGAATGCCGTACTCAAGCGCGTGCATGAGATGCAAGGCGTGACGATACCCAACGACGTAACGGTGACGACGACCAGGAATTATGGAGATACGGCCAAGGCCAAGTCAGATGAACTGCTGGAGCATCTGCTGCTGGCCACGTTGTCCGTGACTCTGCTTGTCGCGCTTTTTCTCGGGTGGCGCGAGTCGGGTGTTGTCCTGCTGGCCATTCCAGTTACGCTCGCGCTCACCATGTCGGTGTTTTACTTCCTGGGCTACACCATCAATCGCGTCACGCTGTTTGCCCTGATCTTCTCGATCGGCATTCTTGTCGATGACGCCATTGTCGTGGTCGAAAACATGGTGCGCCACTTCAGGTTGCCTGAGAATCATGGGCGGCCGATGAGCGAAGTCGCGGTCGAAGCCGTTGCAGAGGTGGGCAATCCAACCATTCTGGCCACTTTCGCCGTGATCGCCGCGGTATTGCCGATGGCCTTCGTCCGCGGTCTGATGGGGCCCTACATGCGCCCTATCCCCGTGGGCGCATCTGCGGCCATGCTCTTCTCGTTGCTGGTTGCCTTCGTGGTTTCGCCCTGGGCGGCCCTCCGCCTCGTTGGCCGCCATCTTGAAGGAGCCAAAATACTGGAGCCCGAGACGGAGAACTGGCGGACCAGACTCTATCGCCGCATCATGACACCTCTGATCCAGTCCGCGCGCAATCGCGCCCTGTTTTTCGTTGGAGTGGTAGTGCTGTTTCTGGTCTCGGTGGCGCTTGTGCCGCTCGGACTCGTGAAAGTAAAGATGTTGCCGTTCGATAACAAGAGCGAACTCCAGGTGGTTATCAACATGCCCGACGGCACGCCCCTTGAGCAGACCGCGCGCGTGGCCCAGGCGTTGGGAGAAGAACTCGCGCGGCAGCCGGACGTTCTCAACTACCAGACGTACACCGGAACATCCGGGCCGTATAACTTCAACGGATTGGTGCGCCACTACTACATGCGTCGCCAGCCAAATCAGGCCGATATCCAGGTAAACTTGCTGCCTGCCAAGCAGCGCAGCGAACAAAGCCATGCCATTGCCAAGCGTCTTCGTCCATTGCTCGACATGATCGGTAACGCGTATGGCGCACGTATTCAAGTTAGCGAGGTGCCTCCGGGACCGCCGGTGGTGCAGACCCTTGTGGCCGAGATTTACGGGCCCGACATGGCTGGTCAGACGCAGGTTGCCCAGCAGATCAAGGCGATCTTTCAGCACACCGCGGGCGTGGTGGATACCGACTGGTACGTCGAAGATCCGCAGCCGAGACTGGTGATGCGCGTGGATGAGGTGAAGGCCGCGCAACACGGCATCGCGGTCTCCGATGTGTCCCATGCCCTGGCGCTTGCCATCTCTGGAACCGAGGTCGGCCTGATTCATGATCAGACAGCGCGAGAGCCCGTGCCCGCAATTGTCGAACTTGACCGCGCCGATCGCTCTTCCGAGCAAGGTCTGGACAATATTCGCCTGCCGGGCGCGGACGGAGGCATGGTTTCTCTGCGCGAATTGGTCATCGTCGAGCACACAACTATCGAGCCGAGCATCTATCACAAGAACTTGCGCCGTGTGGTCTATGTCACGGGAGATGTAGCCGGCGTGGTGGAGAGCCCGGTCTACGCAATCCTGCAGATGAACAAGGAACTCGACCACCTTAAGCTACCCGCTGGATATACACTGGCTCGCTATAACGCTTCGATGCCTGAGTCCACTGACCACTATTCGATGAAATGGGACGGGGAATGGCATATCACCATCGAAGTCTTCCGCGACATGGGTCTTGCATTCGCCGCGGTGCTGGTACTCATCTATGTGCTCGTGGTCGGCTGGTTCCGGTCATTTCTTGTGCCGCTGATCATCATGGCCCCCATCCCTCTAACTCTCGTCGGCATCATGCCCGCTCATGCGATGCTTGGGGCATTCTTCACGGCGACCTCGATGATCGGCTTCATCGCCGGCGCAGGCATCATCGTGCGCAACTCGATTATCCTTGTCGACTTCATTGAGCTCCGAATCAGTCAGGGAATGCCCCTTGCCGAGGCGGTGATTGATGCAGGCGCAACCCGATTCCGTCCTATGCTCCTGACTGCGGCAGCTGTCGTCGTCGGTGCAAGCGTGATTCTTACGGACCCTATCTTTCAGGGGCTCGCACTTTCGCTGATTGCAGGAGCGGTCGCTTCGACTTTCCTTTCGTGGCCAACCATTCCAGTGCTTTACTTCATGGTTCATTCGCGGCATCAAGCCGGGCCTGATCATCAACCTGAAACCAAACAAGGAGATTCTCTATGACGGTCGAACGTGGTGTGCGCCTGTTGGCAGGCGTCATGGTGCTTTTGTCACTTGCGCTTGCACATTTCTTTTCCCTCTACTGGCTGTGGCTAACGGTTTTTGTTGGACTTAATCTGTTGCAGTCGGCATTCACGAACTGGTGCCCAGCCATGTCCATCCTGCGCGCCATGGGCCTGAAAGATGCTGCCTGCAGTTCCGGAAAGTGAGCCAGCGATGCATGTCCGAACTTCAACCGCGCAACTTAAGGATGAGGTTTACCGCCAGATGTTCCGGTTGGAGGAAGGTCGTTCAGGGTCCGAATTGGGCCTTGCACTTGCCTTGCTGCGAGCATGGATCGCCACAGACTCCAAACTTGAAGGCGCTGGAAATCGAAAGTGGCTCAGTAAGGTATCTCCCATTTGCCTGCAAATGATTGCGACGGCCTTGAATCAGAATGCCCCGACGCTTCCCAGTGCGCCGTGAATGGGCGGGCTCCAGCGCTAGTCACTCTTCATTCGTTCGCGGACGAGAATATACTGGTCTGGTCCCCGCTTCATCCAAACGATGCGACCTGAACTGATCCGAGCCACCGACCTCCTCCGCCAAGACACTCCGGAAGCCGTCGAGGAGGCAATCGGTTTACTTCAGAACACGGTTTATTCGTTCAGCATGAAAGTCTGTGGCCATCCTGAAGATGCCGAAGACACCATGCAGGAGGTGCTCTCGCGTTCCATCAGACACCTTGCCAGGATCGAGACCCCGCAGCAGATGGCCGTCTGGCTTTACACCGTGACCAGAAACCGCTGCTGGCGCATGCGCCGCAAGCCTGCACATGCCCCGGCACACCTTCTCTCGCTCGATGAGCTGATGCCGGACGGTGACGAACTGGGCAGGCTGCTTGAGGATGCCGCGGCAGACCCGGAAAGCAGCATCCTCACCGCCGAGCAACACCACCTGCTGCATCAGGCAATCCTCCGCATCCCGGCCACATTGCGCATCGTTCTCGTGCTCCATGATATGGAAGAGCTAACCACTGAGCAGGTTGCGCAGGTTCTCTCGCTTCAGCAGGGAACGGTACGGATTCGCCTCCATCGGGCGCGTCTCAGCGTACGCAAGGAGATGAGCCAGCTGCTCAAGGCCATTCCCGAGCAACCCAAACAGGCCAGACGCTCCGCGAGCAAGCCCAGGCGCGCCCGAGCCAACGGCGCGCAACGCCCGGCTGAATGCCGCGATCTGTTCGCCAATCTCTCGGAGTATCTCGACGGCCGCGTGGAACCACTGACCTGCGAACAGATGCGCGAGCACATCGAAGCATGCCCGTCCTGCGTAGCATTTCTCCGCGATCTGCGCACTGCCATCGATCGTAGCCGATCCCTGGAGATTCCCTGCGACTCGGCCGTCGCACCGCGTCTGCGCGCCATCCTCACCAGGGAATACCTGCGCATGTTGGCGATGCCCGTCGAGAAAAATGCTCCCGCCATGATGTAACGAATTGCTGCTCTTGTGGCTTTCTTCTTATGTAAGAGGAAAACCACAATGGAAGTGAAGATCACGCATCTCGATCGAATGAAGTTTGCCATTCAGTCGCGCTCCCACACAATTCTTTGCGACCAACCCGCGGAAAATGGCGGGGAAGACTGCGGCATGACGCCCCCGGAATTGCTGCTAGCATCGTTGGGCTCTTGCGCGACCTTCTATGCCGTGCAGTATCTAAGGACCCGCAATCTCGCGGAGACAGGTGTGGAAGTCACAGTAACGGCTAAAAAGCTGAAACAGCCTGCCCGCGTTGGTAACTTCCATGTGAATGTTTTGTGCCCCATCTCACTTACGGAAGAACAGACGGAGGGCCTAATACGCTCCGTGCATCACTGCCTGGTGCATAACACCCTCTTGATGCCGCCGGAGATTGCGATTGAACTGACCACCAGTGAGATGCCAGCTCTCCAAGCGTGACAAGGTAGCCTGACCGCCCAGAAAGACTAACCAAGTGTGCTGGTTGGGGCCCACTGTCCCAAGTTCAAAAGTAGATGGTCCAACTTCAACGGTATCGATTGATCGCAACTGATTCATTTAAAATAAGTTACGCCGACCCGCATGAATTATGGTAGAAATCGTGTAAGTTATTGATAATAAATGACTTATTGGTGCCGGGAGGGGGGGTCGAACCCCCATGACCACAAGGGCCGGCAGATTTTGAGTCTGCTGCGTCTGCCAATTCCGCCATCCCGGCCTGGGAGGGGTTCCGCTTCCCAAGTATCGCATAGGCTTTGCCTTATCTGCCACAGACTGTCACGCCCATTGGGCTCGGCCGAAGATGGCTGTCCCACTATAGGCGGCAGTGCGATTGCGGCCGGCTTTCCACACCCGCATTCCGGTTCGTGCCCGCCACTCCCATGCGACAATGGAGGCATCAACGATGACCAGCGCCTCCTCTGCCGTCGTTCCCGAGCCAACCACCGTAACCCCGCAGTTGCTGGCCCAGCACAGCATCACTGCAGAGGAATACGAACGCATTCTCGCGGCTCTGGGCCGCACGCCTTCGCTCACCGAACTGGGAATTTACAGTGTGATGTGGAGCGAGCACTGCTCCTATAAATCGAGCCGCGTGCACCTGAAGCGCCTGCCGACGAAAAGCGAGCGCGTGGTGCAGGGGCCCGGCGAAAATGCCGGCATTATCGACGTGGGCGACGGCTGGGCCTGCGCCTTCAAGATCGAAAGTCACAACCACCCCAGTTACATTGAGCCCTATCAGGGCGCGGCCACCGGCGTGGGCGGCATCCTGCGCGACATCTTCACCATGGGCGCGCGGCCGCTGGCCGTGATGGACTCGCTGCGCTTCGGGCCGATTGAACCGGACGCCACCGATCGCGAGCTGGTGCACAGAAACCACTCCATCGTTGAAGGCGTAGTGAGCGGCATCGCCGGCTACGGCA
>Ga0326727_10028297_pt1 | contig 10205 bp, 6 predicted proteins | sample MB2enrmetagenome_FD_207643 | JGI IMG/M metagenome (GOLD analysis project Ga0326727, IMG submission 207643) | Lab enriched peat soil microbial communities from McLean, Ithaca, NY, United States - MB29MY | ecosystem: Environmental > Terrestrial > Soil > Wetlands > Peat | place: USA: New York...
ACTCCTTATCGTTTGATAATAGAGAGTTCGACGCCTTCTCACAGAATTCCTTTGTCAATTATCACTTTGTATGAGTATAATACTACCAGAGGAATTTGTTAACACTCCTCAACATGAAAAGGCCCTGGCTCTATTACGATCAGCGCCGTATCATCCGCCAGCCTGCCGGATGCCCAGTCGCGGGCTGCCGCGACCAATGCGTCCAGGATCTCGGACGCTGACTGCGCTCCCTTTTCCTCCAGCACACGCTGTATACCTTCGATCCCGAAGAACTCCGGGCCGCGCCTTGCCTCGGAGAGACCATCCGTATAAAGAACTATTTTGTCGCCTGGCGCGAGAGTGTTCCAACGTTCCACAAACTCCTGCTCCGAAACCACTCCGATTGGAAGATTCCCAACCTCCAGCGTCTCCACCCTCCCGTCGGATCGGCGAACAACAGCAGGAGGATGACCCGCCGTGGCGTAGCAAAAATTGCCGGTTAACGGTTCTATAATTATCAGAAGGGCCGTTATAAACGTGGCGGACATATCCTGGCCCCTGCGCTCGGTATAGAGTACGAGATTCGTATGTGCAAGCGCCTGGCAGGTGGACGAATACTCGAACGCGAAGGCTCGGGCGGTGCTGCGAGTAGTGGCGGCGGCTGATGCCGACTCCAAGCCTTTCCCTGAAACGTCACCTATCAGTACGCCGATTCTGCCGTCGCGTGTATTGAAGACATCATAGAAGTCCCCTCCTATCTCCCTGCTTGCAAACGCCGGAATGTAGATGTCCGCTATTGCGTATCCCTTACCGATAACCGGTTTCTCGGGCAGGAGCGCCCGCTGAAGCGTGCGGGAGAAGTATGTTTCCCGTTCCAACGCCTGCTCCAACTCTCGGCGAAGACCGATGATCTCAGTGATGTCCTGGCAGACTACTACACCACCCATGACATTTCCCTCCGAATCCTTGAAAGGAGATGCCGATAGCATCATCGTGCCGTGCTCGCCGTTAAATTTCTCCACGTCGATCACCTCACCAACAACGGGCACACCGGTCGTGAGGGCGCGGGAAAGCGGCCACTCTTCCGGCAGCACCGGCTCACCGGTATCCGGCCACCATCCCTTGTACACGGAGTACTCCTCGATTGTCTGGGGCAACGGCGCCCTCCCGCCGGCGACGTTCCGCATTGCGTCATTGGCCTCGACCAACCTTCCTTTCGCATCGGAGATAAGCACGCCCACCGGCAGCGCCGAAAGAACGGCACGCAGGCGATTCTTCTCGGATTCCAGCGCCGCCTCGTACCGTTTGCGAACACCTATGTCCTGAACGTACATCGTTATCCCGTCCGGGCAGGGGTATGCATGAATTTCGACCCATGATTCCAGCCTTACTGCCCAGAACTCAGCCGTTTCCGGGACACGTTCCCGCATTACCCTGTTCAGCATTTCGTAGAGTTGGGGCTTTTCGTCAGAAAGTACGTAATCCCAGAAGTTAGTGCCAATCACTTCATCCCTTTTTGTCTTGAAAGCACGCTCAGCCGCGGAATTGACATACAGAAATGTCCAGTTACGATCCACAGCGACAAAAGCATCCGAAATGCTCTCCAGAATGCCGGTAGTCTCATCATTCGATTTCTGAAGTTCCCCTGCAAGATTCTCTATTCGCACCATGTATGTGCGGTTGATAACCACAGCCGCCGATGTCAGAACCGATCCCAGGACGAACACCACAATCGATGTCCAACTCCTGGCAATATGAGCGGTCGGCCATACTGAGTGACCGGAAGCAGTTGGAACAAACATGAATGCCGCCAGCGAGACGATGAAGGCAAGAGCAGCAGGCCCGGCGCCGAAGAAATAGGCGATAGTGACAGTGAGGACTAAATAGGAGAATGGGTACTGTTCGAGAGTCGTAACACGCGAGAGAAAATGGAGCAGGAGGACGAGTGCGACTTCAAGCACTGGGGCGATAATGTACCCCATCCACGCCGGCAATCGGCTGCCATCGGGCTTTATGTTAAAGCTCAATCCCGTTGACATGAAGATCCTCGAAAGAATGCCCTGGTGGGCGGATTACTTGCTGTTAAAACGGGTTTTCCGGCATGCAGTTGAAGAAAGGATTCGGCTATTCAAACGGAAGCGAAGCTTCCGCATGCCGATTTATCCCCAAGTCTGAATACCTACTCAGGTATTATACCCTATATTTCGGTTGGAATTCACGATTTCGAGAATATATACGAAGAAGACTTTGTTGAGGAATCATGGCGCAAAAAGGCTGTGAGAAGCTGAACAGGTGACGAACGGGAGTGGACTCAACTTCCAACGGCCTTTTCCTTCAGCCACTGGAAGTCGAATCCAGGGGTCCCGCAAAATCAACACGCAGTGATGTATGGCGCGCCGTCCAGCCAAACCGTTACAAAGTGGCTGGCGTGATCTATGTTTCGATACGTTCGCTCGGCAATTTGCAGAGTATGAAACGGAACGATGATCACGAGGGTTTCATCCGCAAGAACGCCATCCATGAGTTCTGTCGAAATGACGTCCCCATCGACAAGCGCCTTCACATATTCAGATCGCTGAGCGTTATTGGGATTCTTGGCAATATCGCAAACCAGGAGAACGCTGAACTCCTGGCTGAGGTCCCTTATCATCTCCGGTGTCAGCGTGCTGCTCTCCACCGGTATGAGGTTGGCGTGTTCCAACTGAGATCTTATGTCCAAACTTGAATCCTGCCTTTCCGCTTGAGTTCGGAAACCGAACTCGATGTTAGATGTTCGATATTAGATGTTGGATGTTCGATGTTAGATACTGGATGCCGGATGCCTGGATGCTGGATACTGAATGCTGGGTGCTGGATACTGGGTGCCGGATGCCTGGATGCCGGGAGGGACGATCCAGCCGGATCTGTAATCCCCAAGTTTGACCCGCCTGGATTTGTAATCCCTCAAATTTGGCTCGCCAGGATTTGCAATCCTGGCGCTGGATTTTCCGGAATCCAGGGAATTGTCTCCCTTTTGGAAACGACACTCCTGATGTACTAACTTACGACTCCCACATATTCTTACGAGCGGGCGCTCCGGGATGTTCCGACTGCCTCACTCATCCGTTACCTCCAGGGCATGCGAGATGAAGTTTGTTGTACCACCCCAAGGCACCCAGGGCGAAACAATGGCCCCGGTCTCGATGCAGACCATGTTCCGATATTCGTCGTCGTCAAAGTCCTCGAGCCTCTTCGATTTATCGATCCACGGGTTCCAAACCACTACATCCGGCAGTCCACGGACGCGGATGTCAATGGAACGCCCATTACCTTCATCCATCAGCCGAACAGTATCTTGTGCATTCACGTATATGCGATCGACCTCTTCGGCAATGCGAATCTCATCACGGGTTTCAACCTCTTGAAGGTTATTTAGTAGGCTATCGATATATGTTACGCCCTGCAAGCCGGTAATCGAAGTGCGCTCGATTTCACCGACCCTGAAGTATGTGTGCAAGACCGCCTGAAACGGAAAAGGATCATCTTCCGCTGGAATAGGAGAAAACTGAACGCAGAGAATATTTGAGGTCAGCCACACCGATAGCCTCAGGTCGAACTTGTGAGGCCAAATCGCCATGGTCTCGGGCGACTCAGTCAACTGAAACTCCAGACGAATGTAGTCGCCTGCGTCCTCACCACCCTCCACTGCCTTCGTTATTTGCCACTCGCTGGTGCGGGCGAAGCCGTGCTTGGGTAGCGGGCCGTCGCCGAACTGCGGGAAGATCACCGGGATTCCACCGCGAATTGCCTTCCCCGGCTCGAACCATGACTTTCGGCTCAAGAAAAGCATCTCCTCGCCGTGGGCATTTGTCCAGGAGGTTACATGCGCTCCCTGAAGATATACCTCCGCCGTAGCACCCGACGCATGCTTGAGCGCCACCTTTGGCATTCCGTTATTCCCGGCCTCGAAGGTCACCGATCCAGGGATTCCAAATTCCCCATTCAATTCGTCAATCGTCATGACAACCCTCCGTCCCTCCCTATATTATACAAAGCTCAGCCATTACCCTTCTTCCCCGGCAGAAAATCTGCCGGATATTTCTACCCGCGTGCAGCATACGAGTGACGGAGTCCGCTTACCCTCAGTGGCCGGTGCGCCCCACTCGACGGTCCAACGTACAACATGAAGCCGGAGCTGGCCCATGGGCCGGGAACGCGGACGTCTCGTCCGTTCCGTGCGGGCGGGACGCCCGCGTTCCCAGAGGTGCTTCGGCTGCTCCGCTACGCTCTGCGACCGAAGCACCGTGCGCTCCGGATGCCCTTGCCCGCCCGCCAGAGAACACGAGAGGGAATTCGATCCGGCAGGATCGAATATCGTACAGGCATCGGAATCAGAAACACCGTTCGGAAGCGACGCCAAGGTGGCCGTTTAATCCTGAGTAGCCCGGACGATGGCCGGGCGTATCGAAGGACGGCAACTTGGCGCCCCTGCGTGAAATCCCCCTGATAAAATCGGCGTGGGGAAAATCAAAGGAGGAAAAACCATATTCAGCGCAGAATCAGTCATTGAGTAGCGAATTCATGTGTGTCTTCAAACAATAAGTGTCATGCGGATACCGCACTTTCGCCTTCCGGACCGCAAGACGAATATGAGGTGATCAGGCCATGTTCTTTCTTCTCCCGTACAGAGTCAAGAATCCAATCAAGTATTTCCCTTATGCCACACTTTCGCTCATCATCGCGAACTTTATCGTTTACTTCTGTACCAACGAAGATCTTCTCCACCTGCCGAAGTATACCGTCCACCACTACGGATTTGCTTTGGCAATCACGCCATTCTACACAATCTTCTCATCGATGTTTCTCCATCAGGGGCCGGTCCACTTATTGGGAAACATGTTCTTTTTATGGATATTCGGCCCACCAATCGAGGATCGGCTCCGAATACCCAAGTACCTGCTCATTTACTTCTCCTCCGGTATTGCCGGCGGGCTGCTTCAGGGTGTCATGGATCAGGGATTCTTATTCCATGCTCAGTACCTGGTTGGAGCATCCGGATGTATCCTGGGAGCCAGGGATCGGCGTCTGGGAAACACCGTCTTATGTTTGGATCCTCCTCTATCTGCTGATGAACCTGTTCAGCGGCGTCCTGGGTGGACTACTAGGATCAAAAGGCGGGGTAGCGGCGTTCGATCATGTGGGAGGAATGCTGATGGGCGCCGTTTTCTGCCTGGCTTTGCGGATCAAGCGCGATTCGGAAGCCGTGTCGGAGGCGAAGGCTTACCATGCCGATGACAAGGACCTCACGAATCTGCCTCTCCATATCCTGGAAACCATGCATGAGCAGGATCCAACCAACGCCGCGATCGTTTCTGCTATGATCCCGCAGGCGATGCGCCTTGGTCAACAACCGATGATCGATAAGCTGATCGCGGATTTCGGGCCAAATCTAATCAACGACGAACCGCTTCTGGTAGCCCACTATCTTCTGGATCTTCACGGCTCCAACGCACAGTATGGGCCTGTGCATCTGCTCAGGCTCGCCGGACTGCTGGAGAAGAACATCGAACCATCGAGAGCGGTGAATGTCTATCGCATGATTGTGGATCAGAATCCGACCAGCCCGGATGCCGAAACCGCCCTCTACAGGATGGCGCTCTGCTACTGGAACTCCTTCAAAGACGCCACAGGCACAAGGCAATACCTGACCGAACTTCAAACGAAATTCCCTCACGGCGAAATGACCGCTTTCGCCAAAACTCTCTGGCAGAAAACGGGCGGATGACTGGGAACTGGGAGTGGTGGAGTAGAGGAGTAATGGAGTAATGGACTTGCCTTCGGTGGCAGAGCGACGTGTCGCTGCCGAAACGCCGGACGCTGACACACTGGCAACCATACAAGAATCTTGTCACGCTGAACAGTAAGGCGTTGGAGCAGAGCACCCATTACTCCACCACTTCACCACTCCAATACTCCCCCGGGCGCCCTACTCTTCGCTGATCATTTGATCGTAGAAGCCGACTAGATCGTCCGGATTCTCACCGGCGCGCATCTTGATCGCTGACCGAGGATGCTGATTCATCTGGCCGGTAAGCATGTACGGGATCTTGTAGCCCCACTCCATCTCACCATTCCGCTCCAGCGGCAGGAAGACATCCTGTATGCACTTCAGCACCGGGCGAAGCTGAAACTTGGGATTTCTTAGGAAACCGAGCAGAAGTTCCAGTGGGCAGTTGCCCGCGCCTCGGCCCATTCCGTTGATCGTGGCGTCCAGGCGATTGGCGCCGAAAATCAGCGCCTCCAGCGTATTCGCGTAGGCGAGCATCTGATTGTTGTGCGCATGGATGCCGATCTCGATTCCCGTACCCTCGACCGCCTTGAGGAACTGGAGGGTGATGTCCCTGATCTGCTCGGAATAGTAGGCTCCGAAGCTATCAACAATAAAGATTGCGCAGACTTGAGAGTGAGAGAGAATTTCCAGCGCCTCCATCAACTCCCTTTCCTGAACCGCCGAAATCGCCATCAGGTTCACGGTAACGCGGTAACCCTTGTCGGAGGCGTCCTTGATCATGTCCAGGGCGGTCGGAAGCTGGTGCACATAGGTGGCAACACGCACGATGTCGATGATGCTGTCTTCCTTAGGCAGGATGTCCGTGTGGTAATCCGTGCGCTCGGCGTCCGCCATGACCGCAATCTTCAATTCGGTCGGATTATCATCGACAATGCGGCGAAGGGTGTCCTCGGTGCAGAACTTCCAGTTGCCGTATTGAGTCTTCGCGAAAATATTCTTGTCGGCCTTATATCCGAACTCCATGGCGTCGATTCCAGCTTCGACGCAAGTGTTATAAACGGACTTCACAAATCCGTCTTCGAAGTTGTGATCGTTGATCAATCCTCCGTCACGGACCGTGCAGTCCATAATTTTGATCTCAGGCCGATAGGTCAGGTATGTCCCTTTCGCCAATTGATCCTTGAAATGCTCCATTCTGAAATCGCCTCCCTTGTAAAATCGGATACTTGGACGTATATCCTCTCATGAAACAGCGCTTTTGTCAACTGAGATCGGTGGCGCAACCTAAAGACGGGTTTTTCGCCTTAAAAGGAGGAAAATACAAGCTCAACGGTGAATACGTTTCCAACACTGTAATTCGGCTGGTTCTATCGGAGCCATCGACGAGGGATTGCATGGCAGGAATAATTCAAAACGGCGGCAGCACTTTCTTTGCGCCGGCAAAACGGCTGGATAAGAGATTGCTCGTGGCCCGGGTCTCAGAGTTGCAACTGCAAAAACTCCTTGGATCGCTCATGGACGCGATTGGAGAGATGTGCATGCTTCTCACCACGGAGCGCCAGATAATCGCCGTGAACGCCGCCATAAAGAAGATCCTGTCCCTGGCCTGCGACGAGGATGCAGTTGGTCTCCGACCGGGAGAACTGCTCAATTGCGTAAATGCGGATGTCGGCCCGGGAGGGTGCGGCACCAGCATCTCATGCGCCTCATGCGGAGCAGTAAATGCACTCCTGGAATCCATGATAACTCCCGGAGCGACCGCTGCCAGAGAATGCAGGATAAGAACCCATGCGAACGCAGCACTTGACGTTCAGGTTTGCGCAACGGTGGTCGAAATCGCCGGAAACAACTATATTTTTGTGAACATCCGAGACATCAGCGATCAGAAGCGACGAAATGTCCTAGAAAGGGTATTCTTCCATGACCTCGTTAATTCGGCGGGCGGAATCCACGGCCTTGCCGAAATCCTCATCGACTCCACGGATGATATCGACTCCGTGAAGGAGTATGCGGGGGATATTTACAATCTCTCCGATCAGATTCTCGATGACATCGCCCAGCACCGAGAACTGCTGGCCGCTGAACAGGGCGTACTGGAGGTCCACGAAACCGATATCCCTGCTGCAAAGATCGTGCAAGACGTTGTAAAACTCTATCAGCACCATGAGGTTTCCCTGGGCAAGAAGATTCTTTCGCAAATTCAGTCGGTCGATCATGACCTTCACACCGACCCCAAGCTTCTCCGGCGCGCAATCGGCAACATGATCAAGAACGCCCTGGAGGCAACTCCAGCCGGTGGGTCAGTTTCGATTTCGGCGAAAGAGGACTCCGGTTCCGTATTCTTTGCGGTCAACAACGCAGGCGTAATCCCGGAAAACGTCCAGCAGCAGATATTCCAAAGGTCATTCAGCACTAAAGGCGAACCTGGGCGTGGTATCGGCTGCTACAGCATCAAGCTGTTCACCGAGCGATATCTCGGCGGCACTGCCGATTTCAAGAGCGACCAGGCCAACGGAACGACCTTCACCGTCCGCATTCCCATAGTCCCACCGCTAAACGAACTCGCTTAGGACGATCTCACGAGCCGACCCCACTGCATTCGTTTTGCAAACCAGATACTCGGATATACTTATCCGTGACAGGCGGTGAAAACCGGCTGCTTTTCTGGTATAATCCCATTTGAATCATTGCTGTCAAAGTTGATTCCTGGTTATGTTTTCCGGAATGCCCTCACCCCTCCCTCTCCGGCCAGGGAGCAGGAGAGGGGGATTGGACCGCTTTTTGAGATCAATTTCGTATTTGTGAGGGTTGCGGTATAGAATAAGCCCTCTTTGGGAACTCGCGCTCATCCAGAGCGTGGGCCAAAAGTTATTTTCGATAAGTATGCATTTGAAGACAAATTCGCTTGAGTAAAGGGGAATTCGATGAGAAAAAGATTTTTGGCTATTCCGTTTATTCTTCTGCTGACGCTTTCTAGCTTATCAACCCTGTTCGCGCAGGCGTCCGGCATCAAGGAAACCGTGCTGCCGAACGGGCTGAAGGTTATCACAAAGGAAGTCCACGCGGCGCCGGTCGTGAGTTTTCAGGTCTGGTACAAAGTCGGCTCTCGAAATGAGCGACTGGGCAAGACCGGTATATCCCATCTGCTGGAGCACATGCAGTTCAAGGGCACGAAGACCTTGAAAAAGGGCGATATCGACCTGCTGATCAGCCGAAACGGCGGGATGATGAACGCCGCAACATGGAAGGACTACACCATGTTCTGGGAGACCCTATCCAGCGATAAGCTCTGGCTGGCGATGCGGATTGAATCCGACAGAATGGTTAACAGCGCGCTCGATCCGAAGGAACTTGTTTCTGAGAAAGTTGTTGTCCGCTCGGAACTGGAGGGTCGCCAGAACGACCCGGACAGCGAACTCTTCAACGAACTCTATTCCACAGCTTACGAGGCTCACCCATACGAATGGCCGACGGTCGGCTGGCTGCCGGACCTCATAAGCATCAATCGCGAAGATCTCTACCGATATTACAAGACTTTTTACATGCCGAACAACGCCACGGTTGTAATCGTGGGGGATTTTCAGACGGCCAAGGCCCTCGCGATGGTTCGCAAGTACTTCGGCGGCATTCCCCGTGGACCGGAGCCGCCTACTGTGACGGCGGTTGAGCCGGTGCAAAAGGGAGGGCGCACCACGATCCTGCACGAGCCGGCATCTGCCTATCGAGTGATAATCGGCTATCATATCCCGGCGCTCAGCGATCCGGACAACTACACGCTCAGCGTGATAGACGCTATCCTCAGCGCGGGGCAGAGCAGCCGACTATACAAGGCCCTAGTCGATAATCAACTGGCGACCCAGGCATGGTCGAATCCCGGCCAGGGCCGGGACCCGGAGCTTTTCCTGGTAGGCGCGACAGCCCGCGACGGCGTAAAGATCTCGGATGTGCAATCGGCCCTACTGTCGGAGGTCGGGCGGATGAAGACCGAGGAAGTCACGGATGAGGAGCTTCAAAAAGCGGTCAACCAGCTCGAAGCCCAGTTCATTTATGCAAATGACAGCGTAAGCAACCAGGGCGAAGAACTGGGTACCTATGAAACAGTCTATACTTGGAAATACCTCGATAGCTACCTGCCGAGCATCCGTAAGGTTACGAAAGCCGACATTCAGAGAGTGGCTAAAAAGTATTTCGTCGATGACAACCAAACCGTTGCCACATACATCCCGGACACCTCCAAGCCGTATCATCCCAGCGCCGGGGGAGGCATGGGCCCGATGCATTATAAACCGACTGTGGGACTGAGTGACGGAGGGACGGGAAGACAAGAAGACGAGAAGACAAGAGGACAAGAAGATGGGAATGTGGGACTGAGAGACTTGGGAACTGGCGGAACGGGAGGGTTTCCTAACACGCAACGCCTAACACCCAACGCGCAGCATCCGATCCTGAGCGCCCA
>Ga0326727_10028298_pt1 | contig 10205 bp, 10 predicted proteins | sample MB2enrmetagenome_FD_207643 | JGI IMG/M metagenome (GOLD analysis project Ga0326727, IMG submission 207643) | Lab enriched peat soil microbial communities from McLean, Ithaca, NY, United States - MB29MY | ecosystem: Environmental > Terrestrial > Soil > Wetlands > Peat | place: USA: New York...
TCAGCGCGCGGAACGGCATGTTCACGGTGTGGCAGGCCATGTCGCCCAGCGCGCCGGTGCCGAAATCCTGCCAGCCGCGCCAGTTGAAGGGATGATAAACGACCTTCTTGTAAGGCCGCACGGAAGCCGCGCCAATCCACAGGTCCCAATCGAGCGTGGCGGGGATGTCGTCGGCGCCGACGGGCCGCCCGATGCCTTGCGGCCAAATCGGGCGGTTGCTCCAGATATGCACTTCACGCACCGGGCCGATGATGCCGGCCTGAATGCATTCGACCGCGCGGCGCAGGCCGTCTGCGGCACTGCCCTGGTTGCCCATTTGCGTGACTACACCGCCCGACCGCGCCAGGTCGCGGAGGAGGCGTGCCTCGTAGATCGTTTGCACCAGGGGCTTCTGGCAATAGACATGTTTGCCCTGCTTCATCGCCCGCGACGCGATGAGCGCGTGCATGTGGTCCGGCGTGCAGACAATTACGGCGTCTATCCCGCCGGCCATGTCATCAAAAAGTTTGCGGTAGTCCTGATAAAATTTTGCGCCCGGATATTTCCCGCGCTGCGTGGCGGAACGCTCCGCGTCCACGTCGCACAGCGCCACGATGTTCTCACCGCTGCAATCATCGGTGTCGCTGGCGCCCTTGCCGGTGACGCCAATGGCGGCAATGTTCAGCTTGCTGTTCAGGTTCGCCGCGCGCAGGAGTGTGGGCACGCCAAAAGCCACGGCGCCGGCCGCGAGCGTGGTGGTCTGGATAAAACGCCGGCGGCTCAGGGCGCCGGAGGAAGAGCGGCGGTGCGATTTCATGGTGGCCATATTATGGCTTCCCATCGCTGGCGAAAGCAAAAAGGATTCCCAGCGTGGCAAGTTTTCAAGGCCTCTTCTGCGAACAGCACGTTTGATAAATTCTCCCGGTTAACTCAGAATGGCGCGAAATTCAATTGCCATGAAAAAATCACTTGTCTGTCTTGCCGCTATCGCCTGCGGATTCTCAACGGCCGCATCATGAGTGCGCATCTCAAGGACCTGAACGAGAAATCGCCCAACGCCCACGACGTGCCGTATGGCACGGGGGTTTCGGACATTCCGGGCATCCTCAAGGAACTCAAGCGCCAGCACTTCGCCGGCAACATCTCGATCGAATACGAATACCACTGGACGAACAGCCTGCCGGAAGTGGCGCAGTGCATCGGCTTCGTGCGCGGTTACGGTGCAAAGAAATAGCCGAATCAGGACCGCGGACTCCCGTCAGATTACCGGCAACCAGAGCTAATCTGCTCCAAGGCTGGAGTCATGCCGAATGGGGCCTGCTGGATACGGTCCTCGACCCCCGCTCCGCCCCGCTCTTGCGCGCAAGAGAGGCGGGTGTGCGGGACATGGGTTTTCTTCGCCACTCAAAACACTTCCGCCTTTAGTCCCGTCATCGCCCGGACCTGGCGGGCGATATAAGAGAGTCGCTCCAACCGCAAGTGGCCGCACTCCGCCGAATGCGCCGGGCGATGGGCCGAATAAATCTGGACGAGCGCGATCTTCGCCCCGGCGGCCTTGAGCTCCTGGAGACGATTCACATACTCCCGTATCTCGTCGTCCGAGGGCTCCTCCTCCCGAAACAATGGGAAACAGCTTTGAATGATCACTGGCCGCTCCAGCCCCACCGTCAGGATATTCGCCATAACGTCGCGGAGCCGGTGGTCTGGAACATTGATCCGGTCCATATACGCCTGGGTCCCGGCTTCGAACTTCACCCAGATTTCGTCCTGGCCGGCCAGCAAGCGCCAGCCCTCGCGCACCTCCGGCAGGTGTAATCCGGTGGTGTTGGTGATCAATACGATCTTGAAGAGCGGAACCAACCCGCTGGAACGCAATCCGACCACCGCGCCCACAATCTGCCGGAACTGCGGCGAAAGCGTCGGTTCGCCATCGCCGCTCAAGGCCACCTCTTTCAACTCGAGCAATTCGGCGGGCCAATGGCTGAAAGCCGGGATTTCGCGGAGCCGGCCGGCCCGCACCAGCTTCAAGGTCGCATCCAGTTCCTCGATCATCACCGGGATGTCCACCGCACTGTCGCGCGCCGGCTCGGCGCGGTTCACCTCGCAATATACACACTGATAATTGCAGCGTTTGTCCGGATTCAGGTTGATGCCGATGGAAAGCCCGCGCGCCCGTTGTGATAACACGAGATACACAAACCGGTGATTCAGAAAGTTCCGCGGCCAGCCCAAGGCGGCGCCGGGCTGCCGGTTTCCATTCGATGGCTTTGGCCTCACCATGAGGCATAATAAGACTCCGATTCATGGATTCTTACCACACGGAGATTGCCATTTGCTTGACGTTTTTTGGTCCGATTGGCCGCGGTGGCCCGGCAGCACGTCGGCCACCCAACCGGTTCAGTTGATCTTTTCGGCAATTTGATACTTGAACATCCGCTTTTTCATCCAGCGGACGGCCAGCAGGTCATAAAACGACGCGAACAGCCGGTTCCACACCCCGTAGTGGCTTTTTCCCGCGAAGCGCGGGTTATTGCTGATCTCGATTTCGGTGACGGTATGGCCTTCGATCTTGAACAGCGTCGGCAGAAAACGGTGCATGCCCTTGAAGAACTTCAGGTTGTCCATGCACTCACGCTTGAAGGCGCGGTACGTGCAGCCGGCGTCGGAAATCTGTTCGCCCGACAGCCGGTTCCGCACCCAATTGGCGATGCGCGAGGACGCCACCCGGATAAAATTGTCCCCTTCGCCGCGTCCGCTCACGCGCGTGCCGCAGACACAATCGTATTTCTTCAGCGCCTCCAGAAATTTCGGCAGCTCCTTGGGGTCGTTCTGCAAGTCGGCGTCCAGCGTCACGAGGTATTTGCCGCGCGCGGCCTTCAGGCCCGCAAAGCTGGCCGCGCTCTCGCCGCAGTTGAACGCCAATCGCTGCACGCGGATGCGCGGATCGGCCGCGGCGAACTCCCTGAGGATTTCCCACGACCGGTCCCGGCTGCAATCGTCGGTAATGACCACCTCGTAAGGCAGCTTGAGCGGTTCGACGGCCTCGTAGATGGCCTTGATGAGCGCGTGCAAATTGTCCTGCTCGTTGTAGCAGGGGATGACCAGGCTGAGTTCCGGATTGCTTGACATTTATTGGCCGGCGCGTTTTTGCAAGCGCTTGGCGCGCTCGCAACATTCCGAAATGATCTTCTGCAATTCCTTTTTGTCGCCTGGCTCCGCGTATTGGCTCGCCAGGAGAGTCAGCGGTTCAACCTCGGGTGAATGGCGGGCAATTAACATGGTGATGTCATTTTCATAAACCGCCGCCCGGTCCATATCGAATTGACGATATAACGACGGCAACGCGTAAAGTTTCAAAACCATCAACCCTTCCACCGTGGCTGCGGGCACCGTCATTTCGGCAAAGGAATGTTTGGTGGCATACTTTTCCGCGACAATTTTGAACAATGGATTCTTGGTCAGTAACAAATCCACCTGAATACTCTTGAACTTCCCGCGCGCAAAAAAATCATTCCGGTCTTCGATTTTCAATTCAGGCAGTTGTTCCAGGGCGGCAATGGACATCAGCAAATCCACGTCCTTGGTATTGCGGCCCTTGACGTACGTAAGCATCGCCATGCCGCCGACCAGCAGATAATCCACCCGCCGTTCCGCCAGCAGCCGAAACAAGTCCATGGCGTCCTGGGGCACCGGCATCGTGGCCTTGGGTTGCGCGTCTTCACGCAACTGCGTCGGCGCATTCATCCAGCGACGTGGATTGGCCTCCCACGCATCCAACAACACTTCGGCCACGCGCCGCAAACTCACGCCTTCCGGCAGCGTCACTTCGCGTTTTTCTTTGCTCCCGGCAGTCATTCAGAAGACTGAATTTTACCAAAAATAAGCGCCGGGAAAAAGCGATTTGGCGCGCAAATTGAAAAGCGCCAGAGGGCTGGCGCACTCCAGGACGCTTCGCGCTATGCGTTCGTCTTTGGCAAGCGCTTGCGTTTTGGAGTGCGGTGACCCTCCACCGCTCTGGGCCGCCTCATTCCTTCCTCCAAATCATTTCTTCCCGTAAAACTCGGCAATCGCCTCGGCCACCTGGTCGGCGGTGTCCAGCGTCATCTCGCCATGGATGGGCAGCGACAGGATTTCCTTCACCGCCTGCTCGGTGCGCGGCAGTTTGGGGATGAACGGAAACCGCCCGGTGACCGCCGGTTGCAGATGGTTGGGCTTGGGATAATGGATGCCGGTGTCAATGCCCTTTTCCTTGAGAAATTTTTGCAGCTCATCGCGCTTCTCGCAGCGCACCACGAACATGTGGTACACCGGCGTGGCCCATTCGCGCTCGGGTGGCGTTTGTACGATGCCCTTCAGGCGCGCGCGGTAACGCGCCGCGATCCGGCGGCGGGTTTCATTGAAGCCGTCCAGGTGCTGCAACATCACGCGGCCAATGGCGGCCTTGATCTCGTCGAAACGCACGTTGTAGCCGGCAAATTCGTGGTCGTATTTGCCCTGGCGCCCGTGATTACGCAGCATCCGCAACCGGTCGGCCATTTGCACGTGGTTGGTGGTGATGCACCCGCCGTCGCCGAGCACCGTGAGGTTTTTCGACGGGAAAAAGCTGAACGCGCCGAAGTCGCCAAGGCCGCCGACGGTCTTGCCCTTGTATTTGGCGCCCTGCGCCTGCGCGCAATCTTCGATCACCCACAAATGATGTTTCCGGGCAATGCCCAGCACGCGGTCCACGTCCACCGGATGCCCGTACAGATAGACCGGAATGATGCCCACCGTGCGCGGCGTAATAGCGGCCTCCACCTGGTCCAAGTCCATGCAATACGTGTCGTCAATATCCACGAACACGGGCCGCGCGCCGAGGTGGATGAGCGGTTCCATGGTGGGAAACGCGGTGTGGCTGGGCACGATTATTTCGTCGCCCGGCCCCACTCCCTGGAGCTGGTGCAACAGATAGACAATCATCGTCCACGAACTGCCGAGGACCGCCTGCGTGGTGCCGGTGTGCGCCGCCAGCTCGGCCTCAAACGCCTTGCACTCGGAAGCCAGGATGTACTGGCCCGACCGGATGGCCCGCAATGCGGCCGCCTCCACCTCCGGGTTCACGAAACATTTCGATAACGTAATTTTTTGCATAAATCTTTTATCCGCGAATTACGCGAATTGACGCGAATTATTCTTCAGATTCGGTGCATTTCCATCGCCGCTTCGATTATGGCATACACCTCGTTCTTAAAAAGCAGTTCCGTCATAGATTACTTCCTTTCTGTCTGTTGTATTTAATTCGCGTCAATTTGTGTAATTCGCGGATTATTACTTCAGTTCAACCGCTTTGCCGGTTTTAGCCGATTCCAGCGCCGCATTCAGCACGCGCACGGCGTCGTAACCGGACCAGCCATCGGCGCGCGGCGCGCGGCGCGTCTGCACCGAGTCGAGGAACGCGCGCAGTTCCGCCAGCAGCGGTTCCTCGGGCGGCGTTTCAATTTGCGTCACCGCGCCTTCGGTGGCCTTGAAATCGCGGCCCACCTGGACCTGCCGGTTCGCGTATGTCTTGATTTTGTATTGCGCCACGTTGTAATCGCAAATCGCGCTCAACTGCTCCCCGCACACGATCACTTCGCGGAATTTGCCCGGAATGAAATAATCGTTCTCCACCATCGCCCACGTCCGGCCCCGCGGCGTCTCGTATTCCAGCGAGAGCAGCGATACATCCTCCAGGCCCCGGCCCAGGAAATCGTGATGCACCGCCAGCACCGTTTTAGGCAGCGCGTCCAGCAGAAAGTTGAACAGGTCCACGAAGTGAATGCCGTCGGCAAACATCACGCCGCTGTCGTTGCGCGGCCGCTTGAACCCGCCGAAATGCCCGCGCAGCATGTTCACCCGACCGAAATCGCCATTCCGGATCGCCTCGCGCAGCCAGACCGTCGCCGGATCAAAGCGCAAGATATGGCCCACCTGCAAAATGCGCTTGTTCTGGCCGGCCAGTTCCGCGAGTTGCCGGGCTTCCTCATTCACCAGCGTCAGCGGCTTTTCCACGAACACGTCCTTGCCGGCGGCCAGGAATTCCTGGCACAGCGGATAATGCGTCTGCGCCGGCGTGGCGATGACGACACAATCCACCTCGTCGGCGAAATCCTTATAGTTTGTGGTGAGCCGCGCGGCGGGCAGGCCGAGCTTGCGGGCGGGCTCAAGCTGTTTCCCGCCCACTTCCGCCGCATACAATTCAATCGGCAGCGTATTGAGATTGCGCAAATGGTTGACGCCCCAGCGGCCCAGACCCAGCAAGAGAACTTTTGTCATGCGAACCGCGGAATTGTTTCAAGAAACCGCCCGCGACGGCAAGCGAAACCCGAGCGCAATCCGTTCTCCGGCACCAATCCCTGACTTTTCTGCTCCATCGTCCGTAAGCCTAATGCACGGCGCCCGCCATTCCCTTTCCCCAAGGCTGATGCTCAGGGTCAGGCGGCCGTGGATTTCAGTCTGCTTCTTCCCCAGATGGTTTCGATCTGCTCAAGGGATTTGCCCCTGGTTTCAGGAACCATCAGCATCACCGCCAACAGCACCAAACAGAAGCCGGCGTAAACATAAAACGGAAAAGCATGTTTGAAACGCGCCAGCAACCAGGAGTTCTCATTCATTATCGTGAAGGTCTGAGTCACGAGATAATTCGCCATCCACATGGCAAAGGTGGCCAGGCCAATGGCGCGTCCACGCACGGCGTTGGGAAATATCTCCGATAAGATGATCCAAATCACCGGCCCGGCGGACAGGCTGTAACATGCTAAATAAGCGATGATGCAAAAAAGCATCCAACCGCTCACATCCGCCGGCACCTGGACGGCCTGGGCCATCACCCCCATGGCCGTCAGGCTCAGCAGCATGCCGGCGGTGCCCAGGAACATCAGGGGTTTGCGTCCCCACCTGTCCACACACGCAATGGCCACGAGGGTGAAGAGGGTGCCGGCGACGCCGACGAGGGATTGCTGGATCATGCCGGCGGTGGCCTCGTTGCCCCGGGCCATGCTTTTGAAAATGGTGGTGCCGAAATACATGAAAACATTCACGCCGGTTACCTGTTGCAAGATCGCCAAAGCAATGCCCAAGGCCAGCGGCATGCGCAGGGCCGGCGAAAAGACCTCCGCCCACGTCCCCTTTTCCCGGGCGATGGACTCGCGAATGCCTGCCATTTCAGTTTGGGCAAATTCAGTTCCGCCCACTTTGGCCAGGATGGCCTCCGCTTCCTTTTCCCGCCGGGCTTCGACCAGCCAGCGCGGGCTTTCGGGAATTCGCAGCAACAGCAGTCCAAAGGCGGCCGCCGGCACGGCGCCACTGGCAAACATCCATCGCCAGCCATCGGCCGCCAGCCAAGCCGCGTCCCCGCAGCAGGCGACACCGTAATTCAGGAAATAGACGCTGGTCAATCCCGTGACAATGGCAATTTGATTCACCGCCACCAGCCGCCCCCGAAAATGGCCCGGGGTAATCTCGGCGATGTACATGGGGGTGCACATCGAGGCAATGCCAATGCCCAAGCCGCCGATAAAACGAAATAGAATAAACGCAGTTACCCCGGGAGACACCGCCGTGCCAATGGCTGATGCCAAAAACATCGCCGCCGCCAATAGCATGCTTTTCTTGCGGCCAAACTGGTCTGAAAAGGGACCCACGGCCAGGACGCCCACGGCGCATCCCACCAGGACGCAGCCAGACACCCACCCCTTCATTACGGCGGACAAGGCAAACCTGACGGTCATCGGCTCGATCGCGCCGGAAATCACGCCGGTGTCATAGCCGAACAACAAACCGCCGATGGTGGCGACCAAACAAACAGGAATGAGATACGCCAGATTCACCCTGGTCTGGCTCACGTTTTCCGATATTTTAACGTACTTCAGCCCCTTTACCCATTACAAACGTCAAGAAACTGCCCGGAAGACAATGGCGCTGGATTTTCCCCAGTGCTAAACTGTGCCATGCTCAAGGTTGCCACCGCGGCGCTGGTGTTTTGGGGAGGGTTTGCAGTGATGGTCCTGGAAATCATTGGCGTGCGTTATCTGGCCAAGGATTTCGGCGGCTCGTTTTATGTCTGGGTCAGCCAGATCGGCGTGATCCTCGTCGCCTTGGCGCTCGGTTACGCCATCGGCGGCGCCCTGGCGGACCGGTTCCGCCGCGTGCGGTTCCTGGCCGCGCCCTTGGCCGTGGCTGGACTGTTCACAGCGTTGATTCCCAATATCGCGCCTCCGCTGCTTCAAGCCATCGTCATGCGGCATCCCGCCGGTGAGGAAATTCCCATGATCTGGCAAAAATTGGATCCGGCGCTGGGGAGCATGGTGGTCTTTTTCCTCCCGTGTCTGGTGCTGGCCGTCCTTTCGCCCTTCATGATCCGCGTCACCGCCCGTCAACTCGAACACGTCGGCACCATCAGCGGCATGATTTACGCCGCCAGCACGGTCGGCGGTATCGCCGGCGTCTTTGTCGCCGGCTATATTTTCATTGATTATTTGACGGTCACCACCATTTTTCGGGCCGTCGGGATTCTGACCATCCTGCTCGCCGGATTAAGCCTGGGAATGGACAAATGGCTGGGCGGCGCAGGGCGGTAGGCAGGCGGCCTTACCCGACGTCAACCGGGGTGGGATGGCCGGCGTTCTCCGCCAGGTATTTTAAATATTTTGTCCGATGAAAAGCGTATGAACAGCATCAGCCATCTCGCGCTGAAACACGCCGTCTGGCTTTGCGCCATGCTGGGCTGCCTGACCGCGCGGGCCGACGTCATTTTTGACCGCATCTCGGCCTACAATCACATCCAGGTGATTGACGAGGGGGATACCCGCCGCCTGAGCTTCAACGGCTCCTGGGAAACCCGGATGTCTCTGGCATTTCCCCTCACGGGGCATTTTGAATACACAGAGTATTTTCAGATGCCGTGGATTTGGAACACGAACATCCATCGCGTGCTCATGGCGGGACTGGGCGGCGGCAGCACCCAGCGCGCGTATCAGCATTACTACACCAATGTCCTGGTGGACACCGTTGAAATTGATCCGGTTGTGGTTTCTGTCGCGCAGCAATATTTTCACGTCACGGAAACCCCCCAACTCCGGATCCACACCAACGACGCCCGTATGTTCCTGCTGCGCTCCACCAACACCTACGACGTGATCATCATGGACGCCTATTCCACCACGCGTTACGGATCGTCCCTGCCGGCGCACCTGACGACCAGGGAGTTTTTCACCATCGCCAATGCGCGCCTGAGCACCAACGGCGTGCTTGCCTACAACGTCATCGGGCAAATTCAAGGATACCGCGCCAGCGTCGTTGGGGCGATTTACCGCACGATGAAGCAGGTTTTCCCGCAGGTTTACCTGTTTCCCGCCAGCGAGAGCGAGAACGTCGTGCTCATCGGCACCAAATCGAACGAGTATTTCGACCTGGCGAAAGTCCAGGCTGACGCCGTCTCGCTCATGCGCTCTGGGAGGGTCACGCTTCGGACGTTCTACGTGCGGACCGCAAACTTTATCGCCCAGCCGCCGCCGTCCGCCAACCAATCGCCGATCTTGACCGACGATTACGCGCCGATTGAAAGCCTCCTGCAGGGCAGCCAGTGACTTGCCTGCCCCGAGATCCGATGCCGGGGTTCATGCTTCCGGGCTCTGCGCAGGAAGGTGTAATAGTGTTGCGGAGTGGTGTTACGGCATTAGATGTTGGGGTTCATGTTTGCCGGTTACCCCGGAAGCAGTCGCAAGTCGTCGGAAATCAACGAAGCCAGACTTTTATGCGAAGTGGTATCCCAAAGAGATGAGGATTCATGGGGGGACCCGCCTTCGCTCAGAAGCTATGGCGGACGCCCAGAAGCTATGGCGGGCAGGCCCGCCTACGCCCAGAGGCTACGGCGCGGCGGGCCAGCCTTCGCTGTTCATCTGCGTTTATCTGCGTTTATCTGCGTTTTATCTTTCAGTCTCCATCTACGGCCCGGCCGGATTGCAGACCACAGACCACGAGACCACGGGACGTTCGGAAACGCTGAAACGCTGATAGCGTGGAACGGGACGGTTAAATCGTTAAATGGTGATTGGTTAAATAAGGTGAAAATCCAATATGTTTCCCGAGGGCTCGGCGATGTTGGCTACGGTGGGGGGGTGTATTTACCCCCCTGGAGCCGTGACACCGTGACAAGTCAATAAAGACGGGCCTTTTCTCATTTTCGAGCCGTGACAAAGCCGTGACAA
>Ga0326727_10028299_pt1 | contig 10204 bp, 5 predicted proteins | sample MB2enrmetagenome_FD_207643 | JGI IMG/M metagenome (GOLD analysis project Ga0326727, IMG submission 207643) | Lab enriched peat soil microbial communities from McLean, Ithaca, NY, United States - MB29MY | ecosystem: Environmental > Terrestrial > Soil > Wetlands > Peat | place: USA: New York...
AAAGATTTCCTTTGAATGCCTCGCTTTTCTTCTTGTTTACGCTTGGTTCTGGCTCAGTCATTAAAACTTTTAGCGCTCTAACTTCGTCCCGCAGTGCGTTAACTTCACTTTCTAAGGCAGTAGCTTTTGCGTCAGCCATTTTTTTGAGTTCGTCAATTTCAACTAAAAGGCTTTTCCTTTCAGCTTGTAAATTTCTTAATTTTTGAATTATGTCTTTGAAGTTTTCAGTTCCCGGATTTCTTGGTTTCTCAGTTTCAGCTTGTAAATTTCTTGGTTTCTCAGTAGCTGTGTCTTTGAAGCTTTCAGTTTCCAAATTTCTTATTTTTCCCACTGTGTCTTTGAGGTTCTTTAAATGCTCATCTATTTCATCCATTTCGATTTACCCGCGTATAAGAAACAACATTTCTTAATAAATCAGTTATTTCAAAAGCGACCATAATTCCAAATTTGACACATTTTAAACGGGGGGATTTGGTAACAATTACGCCGTAAGAGAGAGGGCTCTATGGTGTTACCATAGTACTATATAGTAATATATAAAAGATAGAGGCGTATGCAACACTTATATGTCAAAATGTAGCAAAGTAGGGTGTCCAAAAGAAGCAACCATCATTGAGAAAATTCCCTTAGTTGATGGAATAAACACTGTGATTTTCGCATGTTCCAAAGAGCATTTTGATGAAATAGTTAAAGCCTTGACCGCATTCAGAGAAGACGAATGTCTACAACATAACCTTTAATTTGATGTTTTGTTTTTTCCAATTTCTTGACGAAAAATATGCCCGTTTTGGGCTTCTTTAGCTTTCAATCTCCCGATTTTAGGCTTGTTTTAGGTCATTTTGAGTTTTATGAGAAACCTACATACATTTCAGTAGATTAGGAAGAGCAAAAAACAAAGAAAAAATCGCCAATCTATTTATTATGTATATTTTCGATTCATAAGCCTTATTTCCGTTGAACCACCAAAGATTATTAAAGAGTTTGAAAAGCTGCCAAAGCTGCGTCAAGGGGCTGCCGAAAAAAATAGAGTGCGAAGTTAAAAAATGAACGATGACAAAATTATTGAAAAATGCAGAGTTTGCTCGAAACGCAATAAATGCAATTTAGAAGACTGCACTTTAGAGGAGTACCCTTATGCATTCTATCAGGATTCTGGTTAAAAATGGATAAATGTACTAAGTGCGGTTGCACTGCAACAGATACCAAAATTCGCGGTGAAGAGATTACAATTGTTTGCAAACGTTGCAACACTGTTTTCTTAGAAATGTGGTGGTTTTAACTACTAAAGACAGCTTCTGCCAAAAACCCATAGGACTAATAAAAAAAGAGGTCAAAAATTTGAGCATCGATAGAAAAACCTTAGGTTTTTGTGCTCTTGTATTTCTGAGTTTAGGTTGCATACCTGCCTATTTCGACCTTATGGTTTATGCGAAAGCGCTATGGATACTTGGCTTCGCTACAATGAACACATATTTTTTCGTTATAGCATATAGAAAAATGTAAAATTTAATTTCTTCTGAAAAACGAAACAATGATTAAAAAGAAAAAACAGAGATAATAATTCTGGTCAAATTCTTTATTTTTTTGTGTTGACCAATAATAGGTAACTTCATCAAGGAGGTCGAGGCGTTCAAATCTCTTGTTAAGACTGTTAATATCTCTCTTGAAGTTAGTGTTATTATGCGCTTTCAAATGGGGTTTTTTTGAATAAAACGGTGCGGCAAAGGAAAATGATATTAGCAGTTAACGGCTTCTTGTTTTTAGGTGCCTTAAAATGGAGTTCCAAGGAAGAGATATTATATCCATTGAAAATTTTTCCCGCCGCGAAATCGACTACATCCTTGACGTCAGCCGATCCATGGAGCCCCTCGCCTCAAAAGGTTCAGATATGCTTAAGGGAAAAATCCTTGCTACACTGTTTTTTGAGCCTAGCACTCGCACGCGTTTAAGCTTTGAAACAGCAATGCTAAAACTAGGCGGATCCAACATTGGCTTTGCTGATGCTGAAATTGCATCGGTCAAGAAGGGCGAGAACTTGGCGGATACAGTGCGGGTTGTTGAGAACTACGCTGATGCAATAGCGCTTCGGCATAGCTTGGAGGGCGCTGCTAAATTGGCTGCGGAGTTTTCTAAGGTTCCAATAATAAACGGTGGCACCGGCGCAGAGGAGCATCCGACGCAAGCGTTCACTGACTTGTATACTATACGCAGAGAAAAAGGCAAGATAGACGGGTTAAAAGTTGCCTTAGTCGGTGATTTACGGTATGGGCGAACGGTTCACTCGCTTGCCTATGCACTTGCAATGTACAATATCGAGTTGTTTTTGGTGTCGCCTGAAACTTTGCGGATGCGTAAGGATGTATTTCAAACAATAAAAAACAAAATTTCCGTCACCGAAGATGCCAAGTTAGAAGCCATTTTGCCGCAAATTGACGTTTTATACGTTACTCGCATCCAGAAAGAACGTTTTCCTGATGCAACGGAGTACGCTAAAGTCAAAGGGGCCTACAAAATAGACTTAAAAGTCCTCAAAAACGCCAATAAAGACATGATAATCATGCATCCGCTTCCACGTGTGGACGAAATTGCTCCTGAAGTTGACAATACCCCTCAGGCGTGTTACTTTAGGCAGGTCTGCAATGGTGTCTTCGTGCGAATGGCACTCTTGTCGTTGGTGCTTGGCGCCGTCAAGTAAGTTTTCATGTTTTTCATGTAGAAGTGAAGCGGTTGAACGTTACAAGATTGCTCATGGAGCCGCATGATGGGCATTTATGCAATGTTCCGAGCCAGCTTTTTTTACAGTTATCGCAGAAGCTAATTATTCGATTGTAAGTGAAGAATTCCAAGGATTGGTTTTCAATTAAGCGTTGGGTCAAATCCATCAGTGCTTCAGGCTTAAACTCAGCGCCTTCCAAGTCTATAATGTCTAAGGTTCCCCCAGCGTTTAGCCCTTTCATTTTTTGCGTCGTTTCCAACATTTCAGAGGGTATGCTGATGGTTTCACCAGGTTTAACCTGGAACCTGTTTGCTGTTGAGTAATAGGGTTTTTCTCTTGTTCCTGAGAACTTTACTTTGGCTACACCGTATTTTTCGATGTCTAATTGGGCGAGCCTTTCTGATGCTTCAGGATTGCTAAGTATTACAGGGTATAATCGTTTTCCATGTTTCCTGCCGATTTTCTGCTTGAAAGCCAAAATGTTTTGACTTATTTCCTCGGCAAACTTTCGGCTCTCTTCCGAGTTTATGTTTTTTTCAGTGAAAGCTTCTACGGCTTCTTTGAACCCAGCTAAATTTATTATCCGTGAGCAGTTTTCTAGCCTGAAGTATGTGTCTCCACTGGCGTTTTTTAGCAGGAAAGGCAATGAGTTTTTTCCGAATTGCTTGAGTGCATTGTTTTTTACTCCTAAAGCTCGGGCGGCAAGTTCAAAACGTTCTCTGACTAAATCAAAAAACTTGTTTTTATCCTTCTCACTTTCTTGAGCGATTCTTGGCAAATTAATCGTTACGCAACCAAGACAGCCTGTGCGAAGAGTGTCGGTTTCCCAGTCTCCAGTAAAGTCAGGTGCAAGTTTAACTCCCGAAGCGGAAAAAACTGTGTTTTCTGCTTCTTTCTTCATGGTGTTGGCAAAGTAGGGTGCTCCTTTTTCCGCTGTCAACTGGTGGATTTTGAGGAGAACTGCTTTTGCGTTTTCATCTGCTAAGGTATCTTTGTTAATTTTTATGACCAGTTTAGGGTTGAGCAGCGGCTTCTGAGAACTCTCTTCCGTGAAGATTTCAATGATAAGTGAGGCTAAAAGTTGGCTTTCTTGAGTGAAATCACTGTATTTGCCGCATATTTTTCCCTGAGGACCGATGGCTTCTTTTTCTGAGGTTAATTTCGGAATTAAAAGCTCAAGCCCCAACGTTGCGGTGGCATGCTGGTTTAGGTTTAAAATGAATAAGCGTAGGTTTTCCTTTATTCTTGCTGTTTCAGCGCCTTTTGCAAAAGGAGCGAGAAAAACGTTGAAGTAATCGCACGTTTGAGTTCGGTTTGTTTCTTTGCTGGCATGCAAGAGAACGTTGAAGGCAACTGCCAACGCTGATTCAAAGTTGCTCGGAGGCTCCATTGAAACTTGCAGTGGATTATCAAGTTTGAGGCCGTTTTGGAAGAAAAACCTCAGGTCATGGCTGATCTCGTCTGGTTTTAGTATCCATGTGCCTAAGTTGTCAATGTGGATGGCGCCTGAGAGGTGTGCGTCAGCTATGTCTCTTGGGAAAATGTTGAGCAAAGTGTACTCGCCAAGGACGGTTTGGCCTGCTTTTGTAAGTAACGTCGCTGAATCAGTGGGGTCGTCCTTTGATTCTAATGAAGTCGTTACCTCATGCACAGGCATGCCTACTCTTGTGAGTTTATGGCGGTATTCTTCATAGCCCTTCTCAACCAAAATGCCATTAACAATTTCCCTGATCAGAGATGCTGTGAGATATTTTGTTTTTGATTTAACTAGGCGTTTTTCAGCTTCTTTAGCCGCTTTCTGCGCTAATTCAGCTGGAACTTTTGCTTCTTTTATAAGCGAATTGGCTATTTTGTTTACATCAAACTCTTCCACTGTTAAATGTGATGTGCGGACAAGCATTCCTCTGGGTTTAAATGCTTTCTTCTCGATGCGGTCAGCTACGTCGAGAACCATTTTGCCAAGGTCAGTTAAATAGTATTTTTTTGCTTCAACATCTGCTTCAACCAAATCTGCTTTAAGCATGAATTTTAGGTGGTAGGCGAATCTGCCGGCGTCTCGGCTGGGGTTCATTTTTAACTGGTTCATTAATTCAGTGTATGAGAGAGCGCTTTTGTCGAATAGTAAGTTGAGGATTTGTAGTCTGAGAGGTGAAGAAACGGCTTTGAGCACTTTTACGCCGTGTGCACGATGCGGTGGCTGATTTACCATAACCCCTTTCCCCTTCGGCTTCCCAGATTGGTGCTACCTATAATTCAGCGGCAGAGTTTAAACTTAACTAAAGGCTTTATTTAAAGAAAACCTCAAATGTATGACAGGTGAAGCTTAGGTATGGCAAGCGACGTTTCGGCTAGTGGATGGGCAAAGATTCTTGGCGGCGATAGAAAACAGGTTGACATGTTTTTTGATAGGATGCTAGATGGGTTTGCTTACCACAAAATTGTTGTTGACAGGGCGGGTAAGCCAATTGACTATGTTTTTCTTGAGGTTAATCATGCCTTTGAAAGTATGACGGGGCTCAAGAGAGAGCGAATCATAGGTAAGAGAGCAACCGAGGTTCTTCCGGGCTTTGAGAAAGACCCCGCTAATTTGATTGGCGTTTATGGGCGCGTTGCTTTAACTGGAGAGCCCGTTCAGTTTGAGACCTGCATTGAGTCTTTGAATAAGTGGTTAAGGGTCTCGGCCTACTGTTCGGAGAAAGGCTATTTTGTAACGTTAGTTGAAGATATCACCGAACGCAAGAAAGCTGAAGAAGCGTTACGTAAACTTAACCGTCACCTGAAAGCCGTGAGCAACAGCAACCAAGCTCTCATGCACGCGACTGACGAGGCAAAATTCACGCAGGAAGTCTGCAATATAATCATCAACGACTGCGGCTATGCACTCGTGTGGGTCGGATTCGCTGAGCATGACGAAGGTAAAACTGTGCGTCCAGTGGCTTTCGCTGGTTTTGACAAAGGTTACATTGATGCCCTGAAAGTCACTTGGGACGGAAGCTCGGAAAGAGGACGTGGACCAACGGGCACGGTAATCCGGACCGGAAAACCCTACTTCTGCAGTAACATGCAGATCGACCCTAACTTTAAGCCTTGGCGACGGGAGGCTCTCAAAAGAGGCTACACCGCGTCGTTTGTTCTTCCCTTGATTTCATTTGAAGGTGAAACGTTCGGTGCATTAAACCTTTACAGCAAAGAATCGGAGCCCTTCACTGATGAAGAAGTGAAACTTCTAACGGAACTTTCAAATGACTTCTCGTATGGCATCGGGATTTTGCGGCTGCGCAAGAAAAGAGAGCAGGCTGAGGAAACATTGCGAAAGCAAGCTTCACTTATCGACCTTAGCCCAGACGCCATAATCGTAAGGCGACTAGATGGTGTAATTACTTTTTGGAGTAAAGGCGCAGAGAAAATGTATGGTTGGACAAAAGCCGAAGCCATTGGACAAATTACTCACACGCTCCTTAAGACCGAATTTCCAATACCGCCTGAAGAGATTGAAAACAAGCTTAAGCTGGAAGGTAAATGGTCAGGTGAACTCATCCACACATGCAAAGACGGCGATAAGGTGGTTGTGCAGAGTTTTCAGTTGGCGCAGATTGGTGAGGACGGCAAAATTGAAAGCATTCTCGAATCAAATATAGACATCACCCAACGCAAGCAACAAGAGCGCGAAGTTAAAAATCTTGCAAAGTTTCCTTCTGAGAATCCTAATCCCGTATTTCGTATTGACGGAAAAGGCACAATTCTGTATGGTAACCAAGCCGGAGATTCTTTTTTGGCAGCATGGAAGAGCAAGGTTGGTGAACATGCGCCTGAACATATTAGTCAGGTTGTTGCCGACGCTTTAGCAGCCGACAAAAGAGTTGAGGTTGAAGAAACGTTTGGGGCTAAGACATTTTCGCTTTTATTTGTACCTGTCATCTTGGAAGGCTATGTAAATGTTTACGGAACTGACATCACCGTGCGCAAGAAGGCGGAAGAAGCGCTTAAAGAAAGTGAGCATCTTTATCGCACAGTGTTTGATAATAGTCAAGATGGTTTTCAGTTAATTGAGCTAATATATGATGAGAATGGAAAGCCATACGACCATAAATTTTTGAGAGTTAACCGTGCTTATGAAAAAATAATGGGTGTTAAAGCGAAAGATGTTACAGGTAAGACGGCAAGAAGTATTTCTCCAAATTGCGAGTCTTACTGGTTTGAAGTCCCTGATCGGGTTGTTAAGACTGGAAAATCTGAGCATGTTGAGCTTTATAATAAAGACATAAACAAGACCTTAGACTGCTACTATTTCCAGTATTCCAAGAACGTGGTTGGCACGCTTTTCAGAGATGTAACAGAACGGAAAAAAACCGAAGAAAAACTGCGTGTTGCTTCCTTATACTCTCGCAGCTTGATTGAGGCAAGCTTGGACCCCTTAGTGACAATTAGCTCGGATGGAAAAATAACTGACGTAAATAAAGCCACTGAATCGGTGACAGGCTTTTCTCGCCGGCAACTCATTGGCAGCGACTTCTCGGACTACTTTACTGACTCAGAAAAGGCAAGGAAAGGGTATCAAGAAGTTTTCGCCCAAGGATTCGTAAGAGACTACCCGCTCGCTATTCGGCACAAAACAGGCAAAATCACAGACGTACTCTATAATGCCACCCTGTTTAGGAATGAAGCTGGCACAATTCAGGGAGTGTTTGCAGCCGCGCGCGACGTTACCGAACGTAAACTAGCCGAACAAAAATTGTTAGCTGCATCTCTATATTCAAGAAGCCTAATTGAAGCAAGTTTAGACCCCCTAGTTACAATTAGCAAGGAAGGGAAGATTACCGATGTTAACAAGGCAACTGAGGACGTTACAGGTTGCACCCGTGAAGAACTTATCGGCAGCGATTTCTCCGACTATTTCACTCAACCAGAAGAAGCCAGATCAGGATACCAAAAAGTTTTCACAGAAGGTTTAGTCAAGGATTATCCGCTGGCAATTCGTCATAAGTCTGGCAGAATAACTGACGTTTTGTACAATGCCTCAATTTATCGAAATGAAAATGGTGAAATACAGGGAATTTTCGCTGCAGCGAGAGATGTAACTGAACGAAAAAAAGCCGAAGAAAATGTTCGCGCAGCCTCTTTATATTCGCGTAGTCTAATTGAAGCCAGCTTAGACCCATTGGTTACCATTAGCGCAGAAGGTAAAATTACAGACGTTAACAAATCAACTGAGGACGTTACGGGCTTTTCTCGAGAAGAGTTGATTGGCAGTGACTTCTCAAACTACTTCACTGAACCAGAAAAGGCTAGGGAAGGGTATCAAGAAGTTTTTATGCGAGGATTTGTTAGAGACTACCCTCTTGCCATTCGGAATAAAACGGGCAAAATCGTAGAGGTACTCTATAATGCCACACTTTTTAGAAATGAAGCTGGCGAGATTCAAGGAATATTCGCTGCGGCTAGAGATGTTACAGAAAGAAATGCCATGGCGAACGAAATCAAACAAACAGTAGAAAAACTCCAACAGTCAAATGCCGAGCTGGAACAGTTTGCTTACGTAGCATCGCATGATCTTCAAGAGCCTTTGCGCATGGTGGCAAGCTATGTTCAACTTTTGGAGCGGAGGTATAAAGGAAAACTAGATCCAGAGGCTGACGAGTTCATCGCCTACGCCGTGGACGGTGCCAATAGAATGCGAGGATTAATTGACGATCTCCTAATCTACTCGCGTGTGAGCAGACTTGGCAAGCCCTTCGAGCGAACGGACCTTGAATCAACGCTCGACGTTGTGCTTAAGAATCTGCAGACATCAATCGCTGACAGCGGCGCGGTGGTGACGCACGATAAGCTCCCAGTGGTTGTGGCTGATGGAGGGCAACTTGTTCAGCTACTTCAAAACTTGATTGGAAATGCCATAAAGTTCCATGGTAAAGATCCTCCGTGTGTTCATGTATCGGCTCAGGTTAAAGAGAACGAATACTTGTTCTCAGTGCGCGATAACGGCATTGGCATAGCTCCTGAATATTTTGATAGGCTTTTCAAGATTTTCCAGCGGCTACATACCCGAGAAGAGTATCCCGGCTCAGGAATTGGTCTTGCCATATGCAAAAAAATCGTGGAGCGGCATGGAGGGCGTATCTGGCTTGAGTCGCAAGTGGGGAAAGGTTCAACTATCTACTTCACATTAAACAAACAAAAAAGGAGTATTAAGAAGATTGAAAAGAATTGAAGCGTTCACGGTAGATATTTTGTTAGTCGAAGACAATCCTGGAGACGTTCGATTAACCAAAGAAGCCCTGAAAGACGCAAAAGTGCTAAACGAAATTTACGTGGCCAGAGACGGGGTTGAAGCAATGGAGTTCTTAAACAAACAAGGATCATTTGCAGAAGCCCCCACTCCAGACCTGATTCTATTAGACTTGAACTTGCCGAGAAAAGATGGCCGCGAAGTCTTAGCTGAAATTAAAGAGGATCCAATGCTTAAGCGTATTCCTGTAGTTATCTTGACAACTTCAAAGGCTGAGGAAGACATCATAAAGACGTATAATCTACATGCAAACGCCTACATTACCAAACCAGTTGATATAAACCGATTCGTTGAGATTATGCATGCTCTGGAAGAATTCTGGTTTACAATAGTAAAACTGCCACCAAAGGAGTAATAAAGAATTAGAATCCTGTTGATTGAAGACAATGCCGGTGACGCCCGACTCATCCAAGAGATGTTGACTGAAGAAAAACTTGCTGTTGGCAACTTAGAGCGCGTTGATAGGCTTTCCAGAGGAATAGACCGTTTAGCGGAAGGAAACATAGATGCGGTTCTGCTAGATCTTGGATTGCCTGACAGCCAAGGGCTCAACACTTTTGAAAAGGTATACGCTGTGGCTCAAAAATTGCCAATTCTGATATTGACTGCATACAAAGATGATGCATTTGCTCTGGAAGCAGTTCGAAGAGGCGCACAAGATTACCTCATCAAAGGAAAAATTGATAGTACCCTATTAGCTCGGGCTATAACCTATGCTGTAGAACGCAAAAAATTAGAGGAAACAGTCGAAAAGCGTACGCTCTTGCTGAAAGTAAGCGAAGAGAAATATCGAACATTGTTTGATTCAATTGACGAGGGTTTTTGTATTATTGAAATGATTTTTGACGCTGATGGCAAGCCTTCAGATTATCGTTTTTTAGAAATCAACGCGTCGTTTGAGAAACAGACGGGGTTGCATGACGCGACGGGAAAACGTATGCGTAGTCTTGCCCCGAACCATGAGGCTTATTGGTTTGAAATTTTCGGCAAAGTCGCCTTTACAGGAAAACCCGTGCGGTTTACGAATGAGGCAAAAGCGTTGAATCGCTGGTACGATGTTTTTGCCTTTCCAGTCGGCGAGGGAAAAATCCGAAAAGTTGCCGTCTTGTTCAATGATATTACTCAGCGAAGGAATTTAGAGAAGCAGCTGCAAGATTCTGAACGCTTAGCCGCAATTGGCGCTACCGCGGGTATGGTTGGTC
>Ga0326727_10028300_pt1 | contig 10204 bp, 13 predicted proteins | sample MB2enrmetagenome_FD_207643 | JGI IMG/M metagenome (GOLD analysis project Ga0326727, IMG submission 207643) | Lab enriched peat soil microbial communities from McLean, Ithaca, NY, United States - MB29MY | ecosystem: Environmental > Terrestrial > Soil > Wetlands > Peat | place: USA: New York...
TGCCGGTTCACCTCCGGTTGCTCTCCACCCCGCCTCGCGGCGACGCAGTTACCTTCAATTTCCGGGCTGCGACCAACCCGGGCACGGACTTGCACCGTGCAGACAAAGCGTCCTCACGGACGCACTCGAAGCCGCGCTTTGGCGCGGCGCCGAAGGCGGGGGTTGATGCGGCCCGACCTTGGCCGGCATAGCTAAACGGAGAGGCCGCCGGCGTGCCCCCTGCCCCACGCAGCCGTCCCGACGCGTTACGCAGGCTGGTTCGCGGACTACGTGTGGGCAGCTTCCTAACTACGGGACTGGAAAGTTGCGTGTCGCTTTTTTCTCGACCGGCACCGACGGCATCGTTAACCTTACGTTTTCGCTATATTCAGAGGTTCGCATGTCCCCGAGTGCCTTGCCTTTGATTTCAGCGCGGGACTACCCCGGATTCCAGCAGATGATCGCGGAGCTTCGTCAAATCGAACATGAGGAATGGCTTGACGACCATGCCAAAGCAATCGCGTACAGACACTCGCGGAACGGGTCGGTGGAAATTCCAGTGTCGCCCGATGAGTTTGACTTCTGGCTGAAGGAGACCGGGCAGCCTTGCCACCTGGAGCTTCTTTGGGCCTTTGCTGAGGCCAAGGCGGAGCGCCTTTCGCGGACTGCCGACACCTCGAACGATTGAGAATGCGCCTTGAGACCTGCTGACAACGACCGCGAAGCGGCTTTCGACGGAGGGCACGATCCATGGTGACACTCGACAGCATTCTCGCTGAAGCCAAAGAGCATCCATCCCGGAACAATACGACCATTCTGGCCACGGATCAGTTTTGTACCATTCGCGGGCCATCGAGCCCGATATTCCGAGCCAGACTGGAAGCGGCCATAGCCGGATCGGAAGACCTTGGTCAGGCTCAAAGACTCAACGCGGATGATGGCTTGGAGGTGATTGAACCCGTGCGGATCGGTATCAGTGGGGGTTCTTGGCACTTGCGCAATCCTACTCACGGGGGCGAAACGTTTCCCGCCGGCGAAAGTCGCTACCGCTCGATTGTGGAGGCTTTGGAAGCGGCCATCGAATGGTGGCAAGCCGACACGTGGTGCCGGGGTGTCATGGTCCGGATCTTTGAAATCAACCGTGCAAATAGCCTGCTGCAATCGACTTCGCGCATCGGGCCTAAACAAGAGCCGCCTTCACCTTCAGCCCCCGGGGAGACGCCCAAAACCGGGGGAAATTAACCGTCGCGCTCGTTACCAAACAGCGTCCTGCAATTCCTTGCACGGCCGTAAGGCCTTCCGCGATTAACGCGGAGCGGAGCTTTCCGAGAACCGCGGCCTCGCGCTCCAGGCGATTAATCGTCCATCGACAGGCAGCCGACAATTCGATATCGACGCGCAACACAACCGGAGACCTGCCTGGTGGACGACCGGATTATCAGCCTGACCGTCAACATTGTGTCGGCTTACGTAGCTGCCAACAATGTGGCGGCAGTACAAATACCCGGCTTGATCCGGGAGGTTCGTCAGGCGCTCTCAACCGTCGGGCACCCGCCGGTCCAAGCGCTGGCGCCGGAACCTGCGGTCGCGGCGGCGAAATCGGTCTTCGCCGACCATCTGGTGTGTCTCGATTGCGGCGGGAGCTTCAAGACGCTCAAGCGGCACCTCTCGGCCGATCATGAGCTGACGCCGGACGACTATAGGACGAAATGGGGGTTGCCATCGTCTTACCCGATGGTCGCCGCCGAGTATGCCGCGGCGAGGTCGGCGTCTGCCAAGGCCTCCGGGTTGGGGCGAAAGGTTGACGCGCCGCCGCCTCCGCCGCCGCCGCCGCCGCCGCCGCCGCCGAAGAAAAAGCCTGGGCGCCCGAGACGCAAGTAGGAGCGCCGAGACGATAGGCGGAGACGGCCGGTTGGCCACCTTCCCCTGCCCGGCCCGCAGTCGCGTCCAGCCACGCGGTCAATATGATGGACAGGCAGGGAACGGCAGATTCGGTCATCGTTGCCCGAATCGGGCCGACCGACGATTCGCTTCCCCTTCCCGCCGGGCGAAATTTTGCGCCACCACCTCAGTCTGCCAAGATTCCGCCAAGATTCCTTGACAACTGCCGGCTCGGGTAATTGCGGATGTGCGGGGCCGCAATCGAACCACCCGAAATCTTCGGGTGGTTGCCCCGATCCTATCCGCCCAGCTGCCTGTCCGATGCACCAAGGGGCTGTTTCGCGCCGCGTGAGCGATACGGGACGCTTCGGTCCAAGACCCACGTCCGCCGCTTTCCCGGCGGCCGTCAATCAGCGCCTGCCGCGCGCCGCGGTTTCGGTGCCGTGGCATGCTCGGCGCGGAGTGCCGCCGCCTCGCCCTCAGCCTTCGCCGCCCTGCCGACAGCCTCACGGGCGGCCAGCTCCGCCTCGGTGCGCCCGGCTTCGGCCCGTTCGGCGCGCTGGCGTTCGCCCTCAGCTTTCTGGTTCGCTACCGCGGCCTCGGTGCGCAACCCGGCCAGCACGCCGTCACGTTCGGACAGCAGACCGGACAGGCGGGCAATCTCCCGATCCTTGGCGGCAAGGGCGTCCTGCAGCTCGCCGGACCGCTTCCGTCGCCTCGCGTTCGCCGGCGGCCAGCTTCTGCGCATCGGCGACCTGTTCGAGCGCGGTCGTGACAGCAGCATCGGCCGCCAGCCTGGCCCGGCGCCGCTCGGCTTCCTCGGCCTCCGTGACGGCCTTGCCGATCGCCCCGGACAGCGCATCGAGCACCCGTTGAACCGATGGCGGTAGGGCGCCGGGTTCAATTGGCGCAGCTGCGGGCGGGTTTGTTGGCTTCCTTCCAGGCCCTGACCATCGGCGTGACGGTGTTGGGGCTGGCACCCAGCGCCAGGCGCACCGCTTCCACGGTCGGCGTTTCGCCCCGCGCCGCGATAGCCTCACATGCGGCGTCAACCTCGGTTTGCGTCGGCATCGGCACCTCCTGGTCGCGCGGCTGGGTAGGAGCATAGCGGAAGTAGGATAAGGGAGTCGATTATCCCATTAAGTATTACGATTATTATTATTATTATCGGGCACGCGCGGCGTCCGGCTTGATGCCGCAAAGCCCACTCGCCGATCCATGGCCGGGCAAGCAGGCCCGCGGCGAACGGCAGTAAGAAGCTGGAGCACGATGTCACCGGCACCCTGCACCGAGAAGCCGCCCTCCGCATTGAGCAGCAGCTCGATTAGCCATCGTCGCTCGACAGCTCATCAGTCCGCCCAGGCAGGTCATGGTGCCGAGCCGCGAGGACGTCGGCCGTTAGTTCCGTCGTGCCGAGCGTCGGCGGGGACGCGCGTCAAGGCCCGGGCGGCCGAGAGGACCAGACCTAGGCTGCCGGCGGCCCGGCTTCCCCTTCCCGGCCCTGCGCCGCCGTCAGCGAACACGTTACGCAGTAGCGCGGAAGCAGGCGTTTCATTCGCTTGACCGAGGATGAAGTTCGGTGATGTGGTCGTATCGTCGGCCCACGACGATCAGCCGTTCAAGCAGTTCGCGGCGCGTCACGCCGAGACGTCGTGCCAGCCGTCCGATGGCGGGTGCCAGCCGCTCGCCTCTCCATCGGTGTCCTGCCTGATAAGGCAGGGGCACTGGATTGGTTGTCGATGCTATTTGCGCTGGATCAAGAACGCCGCGCTGCATGGATGTCATCGTATCGAGTGCCGTCTCACGTGGATTGGCTCTTGGTGATGATGGCCGGCGCGGCGTGGTGCTCGGAACACCAGCCGCGCCCCGCCGATGAGGCAGCCTCTGCGGTGTCGCCGTGCGCCAAAGCTGCCCGTAGCGGCGCGCAGGTTGTTCAGAGTGCGACGCGGAGGCTCCTGCCCTACCGAAGTCGCAGGGCCGCAACCCATTTGCTTTCCGTCGAATCCGTTAGATCGCTCGGTAGGCCTGCGGAACGACAGCTGGAGCCTAACTCGCGCGGGGCAACGGCTATGAGATGAGCTCCTGTGCCCTACGCGCTTGGAGGCCGTTCACCAGTTTTGGTATTTCCGTTGTGGACTCTTGCGAGAATGTGCCGTCATGGGCTTCCGAGCGATCGGGTTGCGGACATGCTTTGCTTAGGTGCGACCGGGGGACGTGACGGCCTTAAAACCAGCCCACGTTCTTCAACGCTGACGTTTGCATCTCGATAGACAGCAAGCGCTAGATGCAAATTTTCGAGGAATCGCGGCTTGAAATGATATTGCTCCCTGTAAGCAGTTCCAAACTGAGCCATAAGGGCCTTCCAGGTTACCGCTCGTGGCGCTGATAAGACATGAAGTCGGTAGGCCAACCAGCAGTAGAGGTCGAGAGCCATGGAGTTGTTATTTATTGCTCTGACAGCAGCTTCTTCTAATGGGACCGGATGCTTTTTTAGCTGTTCATAAAACGTTTCTGATAGCCGCGCGGTTTCCAAGAAAAGACTGCCTTGACCGGTCTCTGCACAATCGACAAACATTGCTGTGTCTAGAATGTTCTGATTGACGAGACCTGCCCGTCCTCCGGACTGGATATGGAAAGACATTCTGCAACGGGAAATACGTTCCGCTTGATCGCGAGCGTCCCTAAGCGACTTGCCTCCTATTGGGATGCCCAACCTTGAGAGCCAATCCCGAAGCGATCTTCCTAGTTCGATCTCACGCGAATTGGTTCTGAGTGCCTCAGTTTGTAGATACAGCAAAATAAGTCGTGCCCGCGAGCCATAAGGCACGCCGACCCAGGTAGGTTCGCCGGTGTCATTTGCGCGACGACCCGGTTCTAAAAGAAGTTTCACCATATCGGAGCTGATTTGCCAAGTCTGGTCGTCTTTTAGTCGTCGGTGAGGTAGAGCTGCCTGGGCCCACCCCGAGTACATAAAGCCGATGCCGTTGTCCTCGTCAGCCATGTAGGCTGCAGCGGTGTCGACAATCTTCCGATCAAAGTCATAGCTCAGCGCACCCCGGTGCCCTTTAGCTTCGATCAGATCATGCACAGTTCCCATCACGTTCACCCGACTCGTCGATAACAGGAACTATGACAGACCCGTTCGCCGATGTCCGTGTGGACTTTAGCGAGGCGAGCTATTTGTTCAGTTATTAGAAGACTTATATTAGTGTTAACGCAAGAGTCCACGGGATAACCGCGTTAAGCTATTGATTCGGCGTCAGGCACTCTCGCAACAGTCCACATTCCCCACGCAAAAGTCCACTGTTCCGGTGTGCATAGCTTCCGGGATTAAGCTCCGCGCGTTGGAGGCGAGTCGAGTCGCACGAAGCGCTGATCCGACCGCCTCTCGCCAGAGTCCACGGCCTAGTGGCATGGTAGATTGCCAGGAGTCCATGAAGTTGGACAATTCGGTTGATTTAATGCCTGCCCGGTTTGCCAAGGATCCCCCGAGTCCGCTCGCAAGAGCCCACAGCCACAAAGGTCCGACGGCATCTTGTGAGCCGCGAACAATAGCTGCCGGGACATGTCGCTCGCAAGAGTCCACAGACTCGAAGCGTCGTGGTTGTCATTCATGCCAGCGCAGAGTTGGCGGGAACCCACTCCTCGCAAAAGTCCACGCCAGCAAAATCCTTGGCGCTTCGGTTGCGACGGATGGCTGAGGCGTCGCGGGCACGCTTAGCTGGCGCTGTGGCATGGCTTTGGAGGTCGGCGTCCTAGGATCGTAGCATGCTCCCCGGGTTGCCGGCCTCTCGCAAAAGTCCACAGCAACCCTGCGGGTCATTCAATGGGGAACTCGGCCACGATACCCGGCAGAACAGCCAGGAGGTGCTCATCTAGCCCAGGGCTGGCCTTTAGATCCACGATGAGGCGCAGAGTGGTAGCACTCCGCTCCGAACGAATCACAGGGTATCCGGCCCGGTTTCTGATGATGTCGGCACTAGTTGCGGTTCCAGTTGGTTTCGAACGAAGCTTTTCGATAGCTAAGTCAAATCTGGCGTCTGAGCTGAGTCGCTGAAAAGATGTATGAGTCATAAGCTGTGCCAAGATGTCGTTGCCGCCCGGTGCGGCCAGCAATGCAGAGAATTCCATCCATCTGGGTCGTCCGGCACGGGGTGACGGACCGATCGCGCTTATGACCTCCGCAGGAATGCTTCGAGCCACCGAGAGCAGGCGTGTTAATTCGGCTGGGTGGACCGCTAAAGCGGCCTGAATGACGGGGCGTTCAAAGCCCCTTTGCTCCAGATGGGCCGCAAATTGCGCCCGTTCAATGAAAGAAAGATTGCGGCGTTCAGCGTTTTCTTTGCCTTGCGCCACGACCAATTCGGTGTCCGTGAGGGGCCTGACGATTGCCTTGACCGTCCGTGCCAACTCAAGACACGCGCTGAGGCGCCTATGGCCGTAGGCAACTTGGTAATGGCCCGGCCGTTCGGGGTGAGGTCTCACCAGAATGGGCGCCTGCTGTCCGGCGGCGCGGATGCTGTCGACAAGCCTTCGGAACTCCGCATCAGCCGTTCGAGCCAATCGATCCTCCACAAAGGAAGGTTCGATCAAACCTGGTTCTAGATTCAGGACCAGTTCGCCACGCGCCAGTTGTTGCTCGAGGGCTTCGGCTTTGGCAGCATCTTCGCCAATCCGGCCTAGGCTTAGCCCCATTGCGCGAACCGCCCCGGAGGGAACCCTGTGATCCGTGGTTGAGCCGGTCACGGCTACAGTGTCAGTGGCAAACGCCGTCTTTAAAAGGTCTTTGCGCTTGATCATGCTGCCCTTCCCCAACTCCGCTTGATAAGTTGCTCGACCTCTCCATTCACTGCGTCCAGCGCCTCAACGGCTCTCGCATAGGTCGATCTTCCAATTGACTGCCGGCTGATCTCGTACAGCGTTTGTTTCGTCAGGCCGGCGTCGGAAACGGCGGTGGACTTAAGCATCGGGTTGATGAGAACGCGCTCGCCAAACAGGTTGCGTAGGAAGCCAACGATTTGGGTCTGCGGCCCATCCTGAGGCTCGTAGCGTGTGACCAAATAGCGGAGGAAGTCATACCTCAGATTGCCGCCAGCATTCTTAACGACACTCAACAAATCAGCGGTCATAAGGAGAAATTGGGACATACTGGCGACGTCCAGCATTTGAGGATGCACAGTTACCAGAACCCCAGTAGCGGCACACAATGCACCGAGCGTTAGGAAGCCAAGTTGAGGCGGGCAGTCTACGACTATGACGTCGTAGCGACTTTCTACGCTGTCGAACGTCTCCTTTATCCGCGTGAAGAAGAGGTCATGCTCGCCCCTCACTCCCCGCGCAAGTACCCGCGGCGTATCATGCTCGAATTCCTGCAACTCAAGATTCCCTGGGACTAAGTCAATCCCGGAAAAGTACGTCGACCGCGCAATGTTGGCCAGGGGCAGACGCCTTTCGTCATATCGAATTGCTGCATAAAGCGTCTCGTTTTCGCCAAGGTCGGTTTCCGGCTGGACGCCAAATAAGGCCGAAAGGCTGGATTGAGGGTCGAGATCCACGGCCAGCACTCTAAATCCACGCAATGCCAAGTATTGAGCGAGATGCGCTGATGTCGTCGTTTTACCCGATCCCCCTTTGAAGTTTGTTACAGCGATCACCTGAAGGTGCTCGCTTCCACGTCTTGTCGGGAGGTAATCGCGCCCCTCTCGGGAGAGAAACTTCCGTAGGTCATTGATTTGTCCGAGCGTATATGACCGTCGCCCACCGACGGCTTGATGAGGGGTCGGTCCGTCACCCGCCAGCGAGAGTTGACGTAGGTAAGCATCCGTTATGCCCAAGAGTGAAGACGCCTCCCCGCTGGAAAACGAACGCAACTCCTTCGTGGCTGAAGGCGGAAAGAGGCGGGCACGCAGATTAAACAACTCGCCACTCAGCGCTTGCGCGTCCGCTCGTATCGCATCGTCCGCATCCTCAATGACCGTGAATTTCGACTTTTCGCGCATCTACGGTATCTTTCCATGAATTGCACTGGAAGCGTAAATACTTAAAAATCAAGCAGCTTGCAAGCTAATCCTGTTGACAGGTGGCAAACACGCGGCGCCGTTGACACCTGTCAACGGGATGGCGGTTCCTGTCCCCATTCCGGTGGTGCGTGATCAGGTTCACGTCACGCCTTTAGGTTCGACCAAACTCTGTCAAAGGCGATTCTGAGGGGTACCATACGCGACGGCCCGGATTCGGCTGCTATATAAACCGCGGCGGCTCGCGCGTATCTGCGGAGCCGAAACATTCGGCGCGGCATGGCAACCACACCTCTGACGCCCGAGCTACGGATGGCCGGGAAGGATGATCCGCGGCCCGTCTAATCCATGGTCTTGCCGTCGCGATAGCTATGCGGGTGGGGCAATGGGCGGCCGCGATCGGCGACGACTACCCCAACGACGTGGCCATGGTCGTATAGTTGGCTGCGGAGCATTCGCGCCATAGCGGGAGCACAGCGGAGCCGTCAACCACGACAGTCCACGCGAGTGCTGTCGTCGGGGGCGAGGAAGCTCAACGCATAATATGCCAAGCAGCGTCATGAGCGGCTGTCGCTTGCGAGCGATGTGGCCGGCGAGATCTCACTTGATCATCCCTCCCGAGATTCGTTCGTTCTGTCGGCGCGGAGCTAGGTGAGGTCGGGGAGCGCGCCGGATCCCAGGATATGCTCGGACGCCCCGCCGCGAAGCGCGCTTGTCCTTGCTCGCGGGCCGTGCTCTCGTTGGTCTCAAGGACGGGCTATAGCTTGGTGCTGAGGGTCAGGGACCTGATGCTACCCGCATACGTGTCGTCCGCGGTATCGGTGTGGATTGGCTATGATCGCCATGATGTGCTTCTCTGTATTGTATCTAGGTGCTCGAAGCGGCCTCAATGGAGCTGTCGGCCATCGCGCAATGCACGCGCAGGGACCGGTTCGCAGAAGGCAAGGCTGGCAGGCTATTTTGTTCCGCGATCCAAAAGGGGTCGCTTGGCGCCGGAAGAAAATTGCCCATAGTTGGGTTGCAACTAGGGTCCCGATAAACATCGCGCGATTTAATGCACGGGGAGCGGCGGCTTGATGATGAAGAAGCTCCATCATGCGAACACAACAAGAACATAAACTTTAGCGGCGATGGGGCTTTCGAGTGTGGCGAGGCGTCCACATAAAGTCCGGGACACGCGCTTTCGAGCGGGGAGCGCTCGCTATCCCCTAGGCCTCGGGCACCAGCCCACAGCGCGCCGGTCACGGCGCACATCAGGGGCCGAGGCCGCCCCGGTCTGGCCTTTCCAGCCCTTCCGCGCGACGACCGGACGTGCCCTTCGGACACGGAATTCCGGACGCGACCCTTCAGCCAACTCTTGGCGACATGCTGCTCGACGAAGACACGTGGAACACCGGGACCAACAGCAGTCCGGAGATGAAAGCCTGGGTTGACGAAATCCAAACCACAGGCCGCCTGCAAGCCGCCGCCGAAGTCATCTCCGATTGCACCGCCGCCCGCACCTGGGCAGCCACGAGGGCCGGTCACCACCCCGCGGACGCCGCGACACTCGGCCGATTCGCCCGCAGCTTCGACCCGAAAACCGGCTACAACATCGCATCGCGACCGATTCAAGACCGCGCCAGATGGGTCCTCGACCAATGGCGACGACACTCTGGCGAATGGATCCCGCATGTGCGAAGCCGCTGAAAGACCCACCCTCATGCAGGCCCGGAATGCACACCCGGAATCCAAGTGACGTGACCGTGATGCGATCTCACGCGCGATCGGCGCGGCAGGGGCAGCGAACGGACCCCGGCCGAACGCCGACAGCACCGGACGTGATGTTTCCTCCGCGTTCCTGGCCGGTGCATGAGGCTGCCGGTCTGCGAGGCGGTTCGAGACCGAGCGAACCCGCGTTATCGGCCCACATTCCTGGCTGCGGCCCGCTCTTCATGCTCGAATGCATCGGCGAACTGATCGAGTTCGTGCGTACTCATGCCGAGGCTTCGCCCCACCGGACGCCACTGCGCCACCGCGTGCTCCACCTCTCGAAGTATCTCTCCGGCACGTGGCGCGGCTATCCGGAAATAGGGCAGGGCGGACAACAGCGCCTCGATCGTTGCCTCCGGACCGGCATCTTCCGACACCCAGGTCTTCAACTCGCGAACCCGGTCCGGGAACGGGTTGACATCAAATGCCGGCGCAAGCCGCCATTGCCCGCGATCGACATGCAGGAAGCCGTGGTTGCGCAGATGATCATCGACATTGGTGATCAGGATGGAGAAGGCGATACGCCGCCAGAGTTCCTCCGTATCGGCCTGCGGCGCGGCGCCGTGCATCCGCAA
>Ga0326727_10028301_pt1 | contig 10204 bp, 9 predicted proteins | sample MB2enrmetagenome_FD_207643 | JGI IMG/M metagenome (GOLD analysis project Ga0326727, IMG submission 207643) | Lab enriched peat soil microbial communities from McLean, Ithaca, NY, United States - MB29MY | ecosystem: Environmental > Terrestrial > Soil > Wetlands > Peat | place: USA: New York...
AGGTCGGCTGCCTGCGCTTCACCTCGTGGCCGATGGCGTGCATCAGGTGGGTTTTGCCCATGCCCACGCCGCCATAGAGGAACAGCGGATTGTAGGCGCGCGAAGGCCGCTCGGCCACGGCCAGCGACGCGGCGCGCGCAAATTGGTTGCCGTTGCCGATGACAAAGGCATCGAAGGTGTAGCGCGGGTTCAGTTGCGCGGCGGTCGACCAGTCGAATCGCCCTTGCTCGGGCGCGCGCGTGGCCGGCGCTGGCGGCGCCGTGGGGGCGTGGCTGGGAACCGGCCCGAAGCCGCCGTCCCTGCGCTGCGGCGGAATCGACGGGTCGTCTTCCGCCGTGACAAAGCTCACATCGTCGAAATCCAGAGCCTGGAGATCGATCGCTTCCTGAATCAGGTCGCCGTATTTCTCGCCAATGTGCTGAAACTCGGGCGAGGGCACACGCACGTAGAGCGTGCGCCCTGCCGCATGGCTGAATCGAGTGGGTTTAAGCCAGGTTTCGAACGATTGCCGGATAACCTTCTTCTCGAGAGCCGACAGAATCTGGAGCCAGGGGTTGAGTGCCGTTGCCGGCGAAGTTGCAAATGCCATCGTACAATCCTTGCCTCGCCCGCCGGCTGCGCGCCGTGCGGTTCAATTCGAGTCTTCTGGCAATAGCCAACCGGCACCGAAAGCTTTGCGCTTTCCGTTCATTTGCCGGCCACCGATTACCTGTCCGCAGCTGGTGTGCCCTCTAGATTTGACCCTGGGCGTTTATGAGTAATAAAAAGCCGTTGCGCAGATGTTGGGAACTGCAAATGAAATTTCTCGAACGGTCCCGATAGTAGCAACATCCAGGACTTATTGCAATGCCTGTTTCACATTACTTTTCTGAGTGCCCTGCGAGTTGCACCAAGGTTGGTGAAAGTCGCTGCGCCATGTGACGCAGCCATGAAGTTTTTGCAAAAATGCGCGACACAACTCGCCACCGACGTTCGCGCAATGAGGATCGCAGTGCTCGCCGATCGCTTTACGCTTGGTTGCGCACGGTCTGCCAGCGCTGGATTCTCCACTCCGCCTACGATATACTCAAAATGCTGTTCTTACGCAGATTTTTTTGAGAAACAGGAGCGGGTCACGATGCCCAAACGCACATTTCAACCCAACCGCCGCAGCCGCGTGAAAAAGCACGGCTTTCGGTCGCGCATGAAGACCAAGGCCGGCGCCGCCGTGCTCAGCCGCCGCCGCGCCGCGGGCCGCAAGCGCGTCTCGGTCAGCGCCGGATTCCGCGACTAACCCGCGAACGGCGCTGGTTTTCGATCGGAATGCGTCGCGCGATGGGGTCGTTCTTCCCCGAGTCCTCTTCATGAACTCACATACCAGGCCCGGTCAACTCCATTCGCTGGGCCAAACCCTGGCGGGAGCGCGTCTGCGCAAGCACGCCGATTATCTTCGCGCCTACGCGGCTGCCCGCAAGCGGCACTCCGCGTCCATGAGCTGGTTCCTGGCCCCGCAGACGCCTGCCGGTCCGGATGCGGCGCGTCCGCCTGGGCCGCGAGTGGGCCTTACCGTGGGGAAGGTAATCGGCAAGGCGCACGAACGTAACCGCATCAAGCGCCGCATGAGGGAGGCGCTGCGCCGCCACGCCGGATTGCTGCCGGCGGGGTTCGATCTCATCTTCCATCCCCGCCGCAACGTGCTCACCATGGAATTTGCGCAACTTGAGGCGGAGATCGTGCGTATTCTTGAACAGGCCCGGGAACTGAGCTTGACCGAGGCCTCGCGCGGCGTCCAATCGCTTGCGGCCGCGCCCCAGACCCGCGTAACACCCGCATCATGACGCGCATTTTGCTTGCACTCATCGCTTTCTATCGCCGCTGGATTTCGCCGGCGCTGCACGCGGTGAGCAGCAGCCGGTGCAAGTTCGTTCCCACGTGCTCTGAATACGCGGCTATCGCCATCGCCACGCACGGCCCATTGCGGGGCTGCGGGCTTGCCGCGTGGCGGCTACTGCGCTGCCACCCGTTTACGCCCGGCGGATTCGATCCGGTCCCTCCGGCAAGCGGGCCTGTTCCAGCGGCGGCAGGCCGGCCCGTCCCGCCAGCCCAATCCGGCACGGATTGTGGCTGCGCACCGCCTGCGATGCCCCGCGAACCATTACCATAGAGAGAGCGGCCCCTGTGGCTGCCTTTTCCCAACGATAGGAAGTATCCTTTGCCCGAAATACAGAATCCCAATCTGCAATCGCAGGGCTCCGGTGGCGGCGGAGGCGACATGCGCTCCACCATGGCCTTCGTGCTCCTTGCCATGGCCGTCATCCTTGGCTACCAATTCTTCTTCGCGAAGCCGAGGACGGACCAGCAGCCGCCCGCGCAAACGCAGTCCCAGGCCGCCGCGCCACCTGTTTCCGCCGCGCCGGGCCAATCCCCGGCTGCCGCGGCGCCCGCACAGGCGCCCGCGGCCACGCCGCAAGTTTCGGCCTCGCTCGAGACCTACACCACGATCGAGAACGAGTTCTACAAGATCGTCTTCACCAACCGCGGCGCGCAGGTGAAGAGCTGGACCTTGAAGAAGTATTTTGACTCTACCGGCAAACCGCTCGACCTGGTGCAGGCGCAGGCCGCCGCCCGCTTCGGACTGCCGCTCGCGCTACTCACCTACGAGCCGGCGCTCACCACCGAGCTGAACGACGCGCTCTATCAGGTGAGCTACGGCGGCGCGCAACCCACGGCCACCGGCCTGCTGCTTGCGCCCACCGCGATCACCTTCCGCTACTCGGCCAACGGCATCGATGCCGTCAAGACCTTCCGCTTTGACTCGAGCTACGTCGTCAACGTCGAAACTCAGGTGACGCGTAACGGCGCTCCGGTGCGCGCGCTTGTGGAGTGGCCCGCCGGCCTGGGCGACATGGAGGAGCTCCATCAGACCTCCATGCTGCGCGGGCAGATGCCCACTCCCTCTTTCTTCGCCTGGTCGCTCGACGGCCGGCAGGACGTGCAGACCGCCTCCAAAGTCAGCGGCAATAATACGCTGGAAGCGCCGTATCAGTACGCGGCCATCATGGATCTTTACTTTGCCGCCGCGTTTCTGCCCGAGGTCCCCGACCGCGCCACGGTTGTTACCCTGCACAACGCCATCGAACTGCCCGCCGACCCCAGCGATCCGAACGGCAAGAAGACTTCCGCCGATGTGCTCGGCATCGCCGTCGGCGACATCAGCGGCGATACCCGGCTGCGCTTGTTTGCCGGCCCCAAGGCCACCGAGCTCCTCAAGTCGATCCACGCCATGGGCGCCGACGGCAAGCCCGACGGTCCCGGGCTCGAATCGCTTATCCAATTCGGCAGTTGGCTGGGAATCATCGCCAAGCCGCTTTATTACGCACTGCGCTTCCTGCGCAATTTCATCGGCGCTGGCGAGTACAGCTGGGGCTGGGCCATCATCATGTTTACGGCCGCCTTCACCCTGGCCTTCATCCCCTTGCGCTTCATGATGATGAAATCGTCGCTCAAAATGATGCGCATCCAGCCCAAGCTGGACGCCATCAAGAGCCGCTACGCCAATCTCAAGGCGAACGATCCCAGAAAGATGGAGATGCAGCAGGAGCAGATGGCGCTCATGAAGGCCGAGGGCGTGAACATGTACGGCAGCTGCCTGCCCATGCTGCCCCAGCTCCCGCTGTTCTACGGCTTCTTCCGCGTTCTCTACAATGCTGTCGAGTTGCGCCAGGCGCACTGGTTCTGGCTGCCCGATCTCTCCCAGCCCGATCCCACGCACATCCTGCCGTTGCTCATCATCATCTCCATGTTCCTCACGCAGTACATCACGCCCACACCCGGCATGGATGCCATGCAAAAGAACATGATGGCTTTCATCATGCCCATCTTTATGGGCAGCTTCCTCTGGCACTACGCTTCGGGACTGGCGCTCTACTGGGCGACGGGCAATGTGTTGAATCTCGCGCTGCAGATCTTCATCAACCAGTCGAGTTACGGCAAGGAGATGCACGCCATCGCCGCGCGACGAGCCGCCAAGAAGGCCGGCGTGAACCCAAAGACCATCCAGGGCCGGCGGTAAAACCAAGATCTCCGTGCCCCATCCTTTTCACGTTCTTTGCGAAAGGGTGGGTGAGCACAAACCCCGCCTGTCCATTTTAATGAAACGGAGATCTTCAGGCAGTTGATTTCCTCTCCGGAATGCCGTCCATTGCGATTCGATCTCCACGGCTCCCGCGGCTCCCGTCGCATAGTTCCGGAAGCTCGACCACGGCCAGTCTTCGGGCTTGGCAACCAGGCCGCGCACAACAGGATTCCGATGCATGTGGCGCAGTTTCTCGACTCGCTTCTCCTCGTTGTGCTCGAGAAAATCGTAATACCGTGCCTGCCAGAAGGGCCGCTCCGTGCGCCGCATCGCCACCGAGAGCTTGAACGCGTGAATCACGCCGGAAACCGCGCCTTTCCGCGGCTCGCCTATCAGCAAATGCACGTGCTCGGGCATGACAACATAGCCGGCGACCACAAACCGGCAGCGCAGCCGCACGCGCTCCAGAGCCTCCTCGAATAGATCGCGCGCCGCCGCCGTGCCCAGATTGCTGAAAACGGTGATAACAACTGAAGGTGAGGAAGTGAAAGTTCCCCGTGTGTTCGTATCGGATGAGTCCGTGCGCCATCGGAGCCAAGCTTACATCGGATGACGATGGATGTCGAGAAAAAGCAAAAACCGCACGGCAAAGATTTGTGCTTTCCCGGGTGCCCAAAAGCGAGGCACCTGGGGCACCCATCCTTTGTGGGGAACTCGCTTCGTTCCCCGGGCACCTGAGGCACCCAGTTATTTTCGGATGGCAGAAGTGGGCCACCTGCCCGGTCCGCATTTCTCACAGAGGTCTCGACGGCATTGGAAATGGGCCAATTTTAACCGCCACCTGTCCTGCGGGGGCCAGGAGGCCCCCGCTACAGCCGGTCAGCCACCCCACGGACGGGGACCTGTCCGTGGGGCCCCAGTCAGGAGACCGGCGGTACGCGTTCTTGCTGAGGCGGGTTTGCCTTACCCTCCCAACACCTGACCGCGTCCGTTGCTCTTGACCGCATACATGCGCGCGTCGGCGGCACCGATGACAGCATGGATCTGGTCGCCGTCGCCGGGCGCGGAGGCCAGGCCTACGCTGGCGCTCACGGTCAGTTTCAGCCCGTCTCTGGTACGGAACTCGGTTTCCATCAGGGCGCGATGCATGGCCTTGGTCTGCTCCAGCGCCGCATTCGCGTCCATCCCCGGCATCAGGATCACGAATTCGTCGCCGCCGTAACGAAAGCACAGATCCTGCTTGCGGCTCAACTCCTGCAACCTGCGGCCGGTGAGCGCCAGCAGTTCGCTGCCCACCAGGTGGCCGTGCCGGTCGTTCACGAGCTTGAAGCGGTCCAGGTCGAGAAACGCCAGGCTCACGGGTAGCTGCGACTTTCTCGACCGCCGCAACTGGCGCTCGAGCACATCGTAGAGATGGCGCACGTTGTAGAGGCCGGTGATGTCGTCGGTGATGGTCAACTGCTGAATGCGCCCCACGTCATGGGCATTCTCGATGGCGATGGCCGCGTGGTCAGCCAGGATGTGCAGAAAGGCAATGGTGTAGTCCGACATTTCGACGCGGGGATTGAGGATCTCAATGACGCCCTGCGTGCCCTTGCGGCCACGCAACGGCAAGGCGATCGCCGCGCGTATCGCGCGCGAGGGGCCGGCGCCGGGCAGTGGCACACGGGGGTCTTCATCCGCCTCGGGAACGATCACGGTCTCGCCATGTTCGAGCACCCATCCGGCCAGACCTTCGCCCACTTTCACGCGCAGGCCCTTCAAGTTTTCCTGTTCGTCGCCCGCGGCAATGGCGTAGTAGAGCTCCTGAGTGGATTCGTCGAGCATGAGCAAGGTCCACAGTTCCGCCTCCACCGTCCGCTCCATGTGCTCCAGGATGGTGCGCAGAATCGTGTCCAGGTCGAAGCTCGAGGTGAGGGATCGCGCGAGCTGATGAAAGACAAGCAGATCGGCGAGCGGGATGCGTCCTTCCGTCTCGTTTGGCATGGTTTGGCCCTGGGGGAGTGTTGTCATCATTCTGTCACAGAATTGTTTCGCGTCAGTCGCGATTTCTTGGCTTTTTCCGGCTTCCGCGGAAAACCTCGGAAGGAAATATGGCTTAGCCGCCGATGTGCACCATCGAACGAGACGGCTTCAGGAAGCCCGGTTCTCCAATGTGATGCCGAGCTTCCTTCGCTTCGACAGTACGGACAATGTAGGCGGATAGTTCCGCGTCGTCAACCCCGGCGCGCAATCGTCCGTAAAGGTCGTGCTCCACCTGCGAAAACAGGCAGGTGCGAATCTTGCCGTCCGAGGTGAGCCGCACCCGGCTGCAGGCGCCGCAAAAGGCCTGGCTTACCGGGGCGATGATGCCGATCTCGCCCACGCCGTCGGCAAAGGTGTAGCGCCGCGCCGTCTCGCTGGCCTCGCGAGGGGGCAATTCCACGAGCGGCAGCGCGAGGCCGATGCGTGCGACGATTTCTTTGAGCGTGACCACGATCTGCGGCGACCACAGACGGCCCTCTTCGAGCGGCATGAACTCGATAAAACGCACCACGACGTCTTCTTCGCGAGCGAACCGGGCGAAGCCTTCGATCTGATCGTCGTTGAAGCCGCGCAGAAGCACGCAATTGATCTTGAGCGGCGTGAGGCCCTGGGCTCGCGCGGCACGAACACCCTTGAGAACCTCAAGAAAGCTGCCGGGGACGCGCGTGATGCGCTCAAAGACCGCGGCATCCACGGCATCCATGCTCACCGTCACGCGGTTCAACCCGGCCGCTTTGAGCGGGCCGGCGAGCGATTCCAGCAGATGGCCGTTGGTGGTGAGAGCCAGGTCCAGGGGTTCGCCGGCCGGCGTGCGCATGCGCGCCAGCTCCTCGACCAGCTCGACCACGCCGCGGCGCAGTAGCGGCTCTCCGCCTGTCAGCCGCACCTTGGTGATTCCCAGGCCGACAAAAAGCCGGATTAGGCGCAGGTACTCCTCAATGGCCAGCTCAGGATACTGCGCCCCCGCCTCGCCGGTGCGGCAATACACGCACTTGTAGTTGCAACGGTCGGTGATGGAGACGCGTAGATCGTGGATCACGCGCCCGTGGCTATCGGTCAGCGGCGGGTGGGTCGCGACGTTGGAGGAAACGGGAGGGGAAGCGGCGGCCATCGGCTGTCTCAAGCTTATACTTTTTTGGATGCGGCTTGAAGAGCGAGGAAGCAGGGGCGGCGCCTTCGATCGGAACCGGGGCGATAGCATGAGAAGAGCAAGACGGCCGCGTTCCGGCCTGGAGTATTGAGATCGCGGAGAAACCAGGAGAATATGCCGGCAACGGGAGCCAAACCGATCGGCACCAGCGGCGAGGCAGACGCGGCCGAGGCCGTGCGGCGGATGTTCGATGCGATTGCGCCGCGCTACGACCTGCTGAATCACGTGCTCTCGGCCAACATCGACCGCCTGTGGTGGCGCAGAGCGGCACGGCAGTTCCGCGAGGTCCTGGCGCGGCCCGAGGCGGAGATTCTGGACATCTGCTGCGGCACCGGCGATCTGACCATGGCGTTGCTCAGGCTGCGCCCGGCGGGAGCGCGGCCGATTCTCGCCGGCGACTTTGCCCGCGCCATGCTGGCTCGCGGAGCGCAAAAGTTTGGACGGCAGGCGCGCCAGTTGCCGGGCAAGGGAAAGAAATCAGCCGAAGCGCCTTACGCGATCCCCCTTGAAACCGACGCGCTCCATCTCCCCATGCGCGGCGCGTCGCTCGACCTGATTGTGACTGCCTTCGGCTTCCGCAATCTGGCCAACTACGCGGCCGGCCTCGCGGAATTTCATCGCACGCTCAAGCCGGACGGGCAGTTGGGGATTCTGGAGTTCAGCGAGCCGGGCGGAGTTGTGGGCAAAGCCTACGCGGTCTACCTCCGGCGCGTGTTGCCGGCCATCGGCAGGCTGATTTGCGGCAAGGACGGCCCGTATAACTACCTGCCTTCGTCGGTCGGCGCCTTTCCGCCGCCCGAAGAGATGCTCGCGATGCTGCGGCGCGCGAGCTACGTGGACTGCGCTTGGCAGCCTTACACCTTCGGCATTGCGGGGTTGTACACGGCCACACGGCCGCCGGATACTCCAGGAGCGCTATGACCTCCGCAGCCTCCAGTTCGCGGTTGGCCGAGCCTCTGAGCCCGAAGATCGCAGTGGGGCAAAGCGTGAGGCGGCACGCGATTCCTTCACCGGTTCAGGGCTGTTAGATTGGAATCAGGACGTTGCAAAGCCCCTCAGACGGGCTGCGACGCCCGAAAGAATCGCTCATGTTCCATCCTACAGAAGATATTCGCATTCAATGGACGAAGGTCGTCCTGCCGCCGATCTTCCTCGAGGAAGAGCTTCCCCTAACCGACGCCGCTTCGGCTACCATCTTCGACGCCCGCAATGAGATCAAGGCGATCCTCAACGACCAGGACGACCGGTTGGTGGTGCTGGCCGGCCCCTGCTCCATTCACGACGTAAAGGCCGCGCGCGAGTACGCCGGCCTGCTGAAGGGCGCAATCGACGAATTCGCCGCCGACCTGCGCATTGCGATGCGCGTCTACTTCGAGAAGCCGCGCACGACCGTTGGCTGGAAGGGGCTGATCAACGATCCCTATCTCGACGGCACCTTCAAGATCAACGACGGCCTGCGCCTGGCGCGCCATCTGCTGCTCGATCTGGCCGCTATGGGCGTGCCTACGGGAACCGAGTTTCTGGACATGATCTCGCCGCAGTACATCGCCGGCCTGGTTTCGTGGGGCGCAATCGGCGCGCGCACCACCGAAAGCCAGGTGCACCGCCAGCTCGTCTCCGGCATTTCGTGTCCCGTAGGTTTTAAGAACGCAACCTCCGGCGATGTACAGGTGGCTGTCGACGCCGTGCTCTCGGCCTCTTACTCGCACACATTTCTCGGCCACACCCACCACGGCCAGTCGGCCATCTTCGTGACGACAGGGAATCCGGATTGCCACATCATCCTGCGCGGCGGCCGCAACTCCGTGAACTACACCGCCGAAAGCGTGGTCCAGGCCGCGGCGCTCATGGAGCGCGCCGGCATCGCCCCGCGCATCATGATCGACTGCAGCCACGCCAACAGCCAAAAGGATTTTCGGCGCCAGAGCGCCGTCGGCCGCGATGTGGCCGCGCAAGTTGCCGCGGGAAACCGCAGGATTATCGGCGTCATGATTGAGAGCAACCTGGTGGCCGGCGCGCAAAAGCTGGTTCCAGGCCAGCCGCTGGGCAGTCTTGTTTATGGCCAAAGCATCACCGACGCCTGCATCGACTGGAAGGAAACGCGCGCGCTGCTGGCCGAGCTGGCTGCGGCCGTGCGCGCGCGGCGCAGCGTTTAGTTCCAGGGCAAGAACTGGATCGAAAAATCCATAGTTCTAACCCAAACAGGGAAAGGAGACGGGAAATGGAGCGGACATTACCAGACGAACGGAACCAGCCACTCCCATTTATCACTTATCCCAAGGACGAGGCGGAATTGCGGAAGAGCATTTGGATTGGAGCCAACTGCCGCCATGAATACGGGCTTAAGTTCATTCAGAAGACTCACCAGAGCTGCTGCGCATATTGCGGTAAACCGCTCACAAAATGCTATGACGCCTGGGTAACAATGGTTCTCGACCATGTCGTCCCATTGAGCGTCTGCGAGGATGAGGATTTCGGTATCAAACCTGAGTTCTGTTGGTCCCTTGCTAACGCGGTCCTCGCATGCACTACATGCAACGGATTTGATAACCAATACAAGCCATCCTCGAAACGTCAAATCAAGACGTTTCAGGAATTCCTAAACTTGCGAGACGAGATTTTTGTCAAGCGCAGGGAACGGATTCAGGAAAAGCACAAAGAAGAAAAAGCGTTCTTCGAAAGGGAAATTGCGCACGTTTTTGATTGAGCCAGGGGAAAGACCTCCGTTTCCCCTGTTAACTGCTCATGGTGCACCCTCAATCTGCCGCGAAATCCAACGGTTCAGGCTCACTCCTTCAACCGCGGCCCGCAAGGCTGCTTTGCGATGCAACTTCGGGTCAGTCCGCAGTAGGATCTTCCCATTGTAAGGGCGGTCAGGCTCCTGGCCGGTCTCCTCGCAGTATTTGAGGTAGCTGTCTATGCTTGCACGAAATGCTCGCGCCAATTCCTTCGCTGTCTTACCCTCGAAGTGGATC
>Ga0326727_10028302_pt1 | contig 10204 bp, 4 predicted proteins | sample MB2enrmetagenome_FD_207643 | JGI IMG/M metagenome (GOLD analysis project Ga0326727, IMG submission 207643) | Lab enriched peat soil microbial communities from McLean, Ithaca, NY, United States - MB29MY | ecosystem: Environmental > Terrestrial > Soil > Wetlands > Peat | place: USA: New York...
TCATCCATGGTGATGGAAGGCGGCGCGCCCCAGTCCGGCGGAAAGCTCACGTTCCATGGACCGTTAACTGTTCCCAGCTCATCGCGTGCCGGCGCGGGAGCCGTATACGAATTGCTTTGCGCCGGTCTGCGGAAGACGACAAATACCGTCCCCCATGCTTCAAGATCGAGGGGAACCGTGGTCCGTCCGTCTGCAATCTTGTAGGAAACGGGCTTCGATTTGCCGGTCTCCGCATACCACAGCTCGGGCGCTTTGCCGGTAACCCGAAAAGTGGCATCCACTTTGGAGCCCTGGTCGCCGCGATTATCCACGAAGTAAATCTCAGCGTTGGCGAGTTTGCGATGCACGAATTCCAGATGATTGCCGTTTGCCGGCTGGGTATAGTCGAAGTCGGGCGCGAGTTGCAAGGCATTGAATGCCTCGGTCAGGCCCTGGCCCGCATAGACCTTGCCTTTGCCGACGTTGTGAACGCCTGAACCGTCACCGAACAGTTCAACGTCGAGACGTTGAAACTCAGCCTGATTGTCGGCCAGACTCGGATCGTCCACCGGCTTCGGGCCCGCAACCACGGCGCCGTTCTGCACCAGGGCGTGAATGGCTCGCAGCACCGGGAGCGACATGTGGCGGCTATAGGGATCGAGTCCCAGGACCCGATATTCCATCCCGCCCTTGGTCACCAGCCGGCCGTCTTTGACGCTGAGTTCGTGAATCAATGCATCGGCATTGATGTAATCGAAGCCGTAGCCCGCGGGAATATCGGGAGCTTTGTGGTCAAAGATCGCGGTGAGGTTCGAGTCCTCGCCGTAGAAGTAGACCAGGTCCGCCGCGAAACGTCCTTGTTGAAGCAGGTAACTGCTTCGAGCGATGTACGTGATCCAGGGACCGGCCTCTTCTGCCCAGGTCTCATTGCGATTGAACCATTGGCCGTACGGTCCGAGCGTCAATCCGGGAGCTTTCCCAATCAGCGGCTGATGCGCCGATTCGTGAATCACAAAGCGATCGATTCCATTCAGCAGTTCCTGGTCGGCGGTCGGTTTCAGCGTCGCAGGCGACCACGCCCAGGGAGCCTCCGCCGCGGTCATTGACTCGGCTGCCGCCAGGTTCTGGCCGTAAATGTGCGCCACGGAGGCGGATTCCCGGTCGTCGGCGTTATAGCCGTACTGAATCCTGTTGACCCCGGGAGTTTGCGTCCACATCGCGCTCATTGGCACTTCGTTGAACTTTTTCACTTCCATGCCGTCTGCAACGAAGGCGCGGCCGCCCTCATGGGATTCGCCATAGTGCCCCATCCCCCGCTCGTGGAGCGTCGCCTCCAGTTGCCCGTAGTGCTCGTTCGCAATCAGGTCGGATATGGTTTTGCGAAAATCCCAGAGAAAGCGATCGCTGGCTGCGGCGCTCTCGACGATGCGACCGGCCAGCACCGGCAGCCATGGCGTTGCATCGTATCCGCGCAGCTTTTTGAATTGGGCCAGCATATTATCGGTCCAGTTTTGCGAGCCCGCCTCCCAGCTGTCGTTGATCACAAAGCGGAGGCCCTTTTTCCCCATCTCGTCCGCGCCCACCGTTTCTTTGTAGCTATCGAGGTACCGCTCGAAGTAATCCTTCACGTACCTCCGGTCCAGTTTGTCCACTTCAAGGCCGGTTGCTTCCAGCGTGGCCGGATGATTCGTAATCCCCTGCAGCGAGTATCCGAAGCGCAGCACTACCCACTCCCCTGCCGGAGGCGTCCAGTCGAGCGTGCCATCCGGGCGCATCTTCGAAGTCAGATCGATGACATCCGAGCTGCGCACCGCATCGGTCTGCTGTATCTCCGCAGTCGCCAGGCCATATAAATCTTCCACAGGAACAAACGCGCCTTTCATCTCGAACTCGTTCACGCGCGCTTCACCGTGAAGAGCTAATTCTGCGATTTCGAACTCCTGCGGTCCGGGTTCGGCCTTCTTCCACGCGTCCGGGTGAGGCGGCGTTTGCTTGAACGTCACGCGGAAGTATCGTGCGGTCGCCGGCGGGAATGAAATGGTGTGCTCGGGCGCGTTCCCGCTACGCAAATCGGCCACCTCGCGGAAATTTTGTCCGTCGTCGCTTGCCTCCAGGTGCTTTTCCGGCGGCCACATATTGTTCGTCATCGCGGTCCACCAGTCTGGCTCCCTGGCGGAGTACGTAATCGATCGGACGGTTTGCGGGGCTGGATACTCGAATTGAATCCAGGTTGTTCCGGTCGTGGGAATTACGATCTTTGTGGCCTCTGCCAACTTACCGTCGTTCAGCATCTCAGCGTTCAGTGACGGAGCGCTCGATGTCACCCTGGCGTGCAAGGCCGCGAAGGCTGCTTCGGCAGGCGGCCTGCGATAGGCGACCACGGCAGCGTCCACATATAGCCGCGGCCGGTTCGCCGCGCCTTGCGGCCACTGCTCCTGCGTTGTCATGTCCTGGAATGGACCGGTCTCAGTGGGTGGGTGCGCGAGCTTGCCGCTGAACGGCTGGCCGCCTTCCACCACCGTCTCGCTCCATACGTATTTCTTCATCCCGTGCGATGGCGGTACCCACGGACCACCCGACTCGCTCCATCCGGGCGAGCCTGCGATTGCCATCTCCATGCCGTACCGGTCGCCAAGGCTGATTGCATAGCGGAATGCATCTTTCCATTCCGGCGTCATGTAAGCCAAGCGTTTATTCACCACCTGGGGAGTGTCCAGGGCGGCGTCGAAGTTTTGAAAGCCCGCGATTCCGACCCTGTGCATCCACTCAAGATCGAGCTGAATGCCCTCCCTGGTAATGTTCCCGTTCATCCAATGCCACCAGACGCGGGGACGCGCGCTCTCGGGTGGATTCTCGAATCCGCTCTTGAGAGGATCTATGCTGCTTTGCGCAGGCGCCGGGTTTGAAGCCAGGGAAAGGCAAAGCAGGGAACAAAGAATCGCCGAATGCAGGATTGAGGCTGGCCGAATCGTGCTGAACATTGAATCACTCCGTCAGTTGTTGTTCGTTTGGTGTATACAAAGATCGACTGGAATCGGACGGGTGAAGTGTAGGATGGCCGCGCCGCTCTGTCAAATAGAGAAGATGTTGTGTATTGGTTTCAAACCAGCCGGCCCTGATGCCTCAGGCGCGCGATAGAATCATCCCGAAAGGTCAGCTCGTGCCATTTTCTTCCGGTCCTCAAATTCCCATGCGCGCCCTGCTTGCCGGCTCACGCCGTAAAGAGTCTGCAATCATCCAGTTAATCCGCACGCTCGTTCTCGCCGAATCCCCCTCCGACACGCCTGCGGCGGTCAACGCCTGCATGGATCTGGCTGCGGCTCATGCCAGGTCGCTTGGCGCCCGCGTCAAGCTGCATCGCCCTCCGAAGGCCCTGAACTTCGGAGCCGCTCTCGAAGCCCGCTTCGGTCCCCGCTCACGTTCCTCTCAAAACCCAAAACCGCTGCTCCTGCTGGGCCATCTCGATACCGTCTGGCCGCTCGGCACTCTCAAATCGATGCCCTGCCGCGTCGCTAACGGACGCTTGTGGGGGCCAGGATCGCTCGACATGAAAGCCGGTGTGGCCATGGCGCTCACTGCCCTCGAGATTCTCTCCGAGGCCGGCGCTCTCGATCGCGAAATTGTCTTGCTGCTCAACCCCGACGAAGAGGTCGGCAGCACTTTCTCGCGGTCTATCACCGAGCGCCTGGCAGCCGAATGCGCCGCTGTCTTCGTCCTCGAGCCGGCGCAGGGATTGGCCTACAAGACCGCACGCAAGGGAACCGGCGACTGGCGCATCGATATCACGGGGATTGCCGCCCACGCCGGAGTCGATTTCGAGAAGGGAGCCAGCGCTATCCGCGAACTGGCGCGCGTGGTGGAAACCGTGAGCGGTTGGACCGACCTCAAGCGCGGGATGACTGTGAGCGTAGGAGTTGCCGGGGGCGGATCGAAGACCAACGTGATTCCGGCCGAGGCCTGGGCTGAAGTCGACGTCCGCATTGCCCGCAAGACCGATGGACCCCGCATCGAGCGGAGATTTGCGGCCCTCAAGGCCCGCGATACCCGCTGCACGCTCAATGTGACCGGCGGCATCAACCGCCCGCCCATGGAGCGCACCCGCGGCGCCGTGCGTCTTTTCTCCAGAGCCAAAGCACTCGCCGCCGAGCTTGGAATCGCGCTGGAAGAAGCGGCTACGGGAGGCGCGTCTGACGGAAATTTTACTTCGGCGATCGGAATTCCGACGCTTGACGGCATGGGAGCCGTGGGCGAAGGCGCCCATGCGGCGCACGAGTCGGTTCTGATTGAACACCTGGCCCCGCGTACCGCGCTATTGGCTGGAATAATGATGGATTGCAGCCCGGCCTGATACACTCCCGTGCAGTAGAAGATTGAAAACAAGATCTGCGCAATTGTGAAGGCCGGCTCGCTCCACAAGGCGCATGGTGAAAGTCCCTGAGTTCAGCGAGCTTACTCGAATTCAGAATCAACTGCTGGAGAGCAACGAAAATCATGAAATGCACTGCTTTGATCCTGAGCGTGGCGGCATTGGCTGCCGCTGCAAGCGCCCAAACCACTCCCACGCCTGGCACCACCACGGCCAAGCCGGCAACCACAACGGCTAAGCCGGCAACCACCACGGCTAAGCCGGCAACCACCACGGCTAAGCCGGCAACCACCACGGCTAAGCCGGCAACCACAGCCACAAAAGCCAGCTCGACTGCTTCAAAGACCACGGCCGGCGCCGCCGCGGATTGGTGGCTGAAGCTGCCTACCGCGATTCCCAAGGTTCGCGGCATCGTCAAGACCGACTTTGCGCTGCGCTACGAAGACATCAAGGTTGGCACTGGAGCCGAGGCTGAGCCCAACATGATGTACCACGTGAACTACACGGGATACCTTGCGGCAACAGGCGAGAAGTTCGATTCAAACGCCGACCGCAAGGCGCCGGTGACGGGCAAAGACGGCAAGCCGGTGATGGGGCCCGATGGAAAGCCGGAGATGGACGTGCAACCTCTGGCCTTCCCGCAGGGCTATGGCCGCCTGATCCCCGGCTTCGATCAGGGATTTACCGGGATGAAGATTGGCGGCAAGCGCCGGCTCTTCATACCCTGGCAGCTTGCCTACGGTACGCGCGACATTCCGGGCCGTCCGCCCGACCACCCGGGCATCCCGCCCAAGTCGAACCTGATCTTCGACATCGAGCTGGTGGACGTAACCGAAATGCCCAAGCCGCCGCAACGGCCAGTACCACCCCAGCGTCCAGGAACGCCGCCGACGCCCGGCAAGCCGGCAGCGCCAGGCGCGCCCGCTACACCTGGTGCGGCCCCGGCACCCGGAACAGCCCCGGCTCCCGGCGCAGCCCCGAGTCCCGGCGCAGCCCCGAGTCCTGGAGCAGCTCCGGCCGTGGGAGCACCCGCCAAGCCGGCGACCACTGCAGCGCCAGGCGCGGCAGCTCCAGCGGCAACCGCGCCAACAACCGCTCCGGCGCCTACCCAGCCGGCAGCGCCTGCGGCAGCGCCGGCTCCAGCATCAGCGCCGGCAACCCCCGCACCAGGCACCACGCCAAGCTCGCCGAAGTAGGGCTGTTTGGACAAATGCCTCACGCCACGCCGGAGGGCAACTCCGGCGTGGCCGCAATAAGCTGCCGCGTATACGCCCCTCGCGCGAGTCCGCGCAGAGCGCCTCGGCTTCGCCCATCCCCACCAGCCCCAGCGTTCGCCAGCCTCAATGTGGAACGAAACGTCGCTGACGACGGTGCGCTCCTCCGTGCGCAGGCCAGCGCGCCGCGGATAGCTCTTGCCCACCGACCTCAATTTAACCGGCGCCATGCATCGATGGAACATGCCTTGTGAGCGGTGAGACGTGGGTCGTGAGTCGTGAGTTGTTGACTCCCGCCCTTTTTGCGATGAGGCCGCAAGAAGGACGCGGCGCCCTCGGGATTTAGTGGGTTTACTGCTCAGGTCAAGCTCTTCAGATCCGGCCCATGGGCAGTACAATTCAGGCGAATCGGTTCTGAAAGGAAAATCGCAGTGGCAGACAAGCTGAGACTGGATCGCCGCAGTTTTCTCAGGAGTGCGGCTGGAGCGGTGGGCGCGGTAACGCTGGCGGAACGCGGGACTGCGGCGGTTCAAGGGCAAGAGTCCCACTCCGCCCAAGAGCGGACCCCGGCAACCCGAGAGCGGACCCAGCCTGACCGGAGTTATCCGCGCCAGTTTCATGGGCGGCAACTCAAGATGATTTCGTTTCCGCTGGGTGGCGTGGCGGCGGGAAGCGTGGGACTGGGCGGGCGCGGGCAGCTGGTGGACTGGGAGATGTTCAACCGCCCCAACAAGGGTTTCCGGCCGTTATACGCCTTTCCGGCCATCTGGGCGCAGGCTGAAGGCGGAAAACCGGTGGCACGGGTGCTTGAGTCGCGCATCCAGCCGCCCTATGCAGGCCCGGATGGACTGGGCTCGAGTAACGTTCCCGGACTGGGCCGGCTGGAGTCGGCAACGTTTACCGGAGAGTATCCGCTGGCGCGCATCGATTTTGAAGACCGATCGCTGCCGGTCAAAGTCGCGCTGGATGCTTTTTCGCCCTTCATTCCGCACGAGCACGATGACTCGGGACTGCCGGTGGGGATTCTCCGCTATTCCGTGACCAATCCCGGACACAGGGCAGTCAGCGTGAGCATTGCGTTCTCCATTGAGAACCCGGTGAGCACGAAGCGAGAATACGACGACGACGCGCGACAGAAGCTGGATGAAGGGCGGCGCAACGAATACCGTACCGGACCAGGAATTGCGGGGTTGGCCATGAGCAACTCCGCACTCGCGGCGGACGATCCGATGGCGGGTGAACTGGTGCTGGCCGCAACCACGAGCGGCGCGGAGGTTTCGCACTGGGAGGGATGGCCGGCAGGACGCTGGTGGAATGCTCCGTTGCATTTCTGGGACCAGTTTTCAAAGAGTGGCGAACTGGGCGCGCAACCGGATCCGCACAATATGGTGGGCGTGCTGTGTCTGAAGAGGATTATCCCCGCGGGGCAGACGGCAAGCTTTGAGTTTTTCCTGGGTTGGAGGTTCGCTAATCGTACGCCCGATTGGATGGGCTGGGCGGCGCCGCAGGGCGAGGGCAAAACCGTAATTGGAAACGCATATGCGGCCCGGTTCAACAGCGCGTGGGAAGCGGTGAGTTACACCGCGGCGCATTTGCAGGATCTTGAAGCGCGCACGCGGATGTTTACGAATGCCCTGCGCGAAAGCACACTGCCCGCTGCCGTGAAGGAAGCAGCCAGCGCCAACCTTTCCACGCTCGCGACCACAACGTGTTTCCGCACTGCGGACGGCGAGTTTCACGCATTCGAAGGCAGCGGAGATAACTCGGGATGCTGCTTTGGCAACTGCACGCATGTGTGGAATTACGAGACGGCAACAGCGTTCCTTTTTCCTCAGTTTGCGCGGTCGCTGCGGCGCAATGCCTTTGGCTACTCTATGGACGATGCCGGCGCGATGCGTTTCCGCGAGTTTCTCCCCGTCGGTAAGGAGCGCTTTGGCTACGCTGCCGCCGACGGGCAGATGGGCCAGATTATCCATGCCTGGCTGGACTGGAAGATCTCCGGCGACCAGGCGCTGCTTGAAAGCATGTTGCCGCGCGTGAAGAAAGCGCTCGAGTTTGCCTGGGTTCCGGGGGGATGGGACGCGAATCGCGATGGCGTGATGGAAGGCGTGCAGCACAACACTTACGATGTGGAGTTTTACGGGCCGAACCCGCTGTGCGGAATCTACTACCTGGGCGCGTTGCGCGCCGCCGAAGAGATGGCGCGCGCGATGGGCGACACGGCGTCTGCCGATACCTACAAGAGTTTGTTTGAAAAGGGAAGCAAATGGACTGACGACAATCTGTTCAACGGTGAGTTCTACGTGCAGAAGGTGCGCGGATACAGGAAGGAAGAGATTGCGAAGAACCTGCGCGGCGACATGGGAGCGGAGAATACTGAGACGCCGGAGTACCAGGTGGGCGGCGGCTGTTTGGCCGATCAGCTCATCGGCCAATACCTGGTGGAGATTGGAGGCATGGGCCCGCTGGTGTCGCCGGAAAATATTCGCCGGACGCTCGGTTCCATCTACAAGTACAACTACAAGCCGACACTCGCGGATCACGATAATGTGGAGCGAACCTATGCGCTGAACGAGGAAGCAGCGGTGCTGGTCTGCGACTACGGCAAGGCTGAGCGTCCGCACATCCCCTTCCCCTATTACGCCGAGGCGTGGACCGGTCAGGAGTACCTGGTGGCCAGCCTGATGATGAATTGGGACATGGTGAACGAAGGCGTGGAGTGCGTCGAGAATATTCGTGCGCGCTACGATGGCGAGAAGCGCAACCCGTGGGACGAACCGGAGTGCGGCCATCACTATGCTCGCGCCATGTCGTCGTGGTCCACGGTGGTTGCTCTCAGCGGCTTTGTCTATGACGGGGCCAAAGCCTCAGTGCTGGCGGCGCCGCGCATGCCGCGCGACAACTTCAAGTGCTTCTGGTCGACGGGAACCGGGTGGGGCACATTTTCACTGCGCAAACAGAGCGACAGTACACTGTTTTCGATCAAGGTGCTGAAGGGAACGCTTGCCTGCCGCTCCTGCGAGATTGCTGCCATCGGCGCGATTGCTTCAATCGAAAAAGGCGGAAGAGCATTGGCAAATCACGTAAGCAGGAACGGAGAACGGGTGGTGGTGACGCTTGATGAAACCGAGCAACTGGCTGCGAATGACGAGTTGAGTATCACGGTGCGCGGATGAGCAAATCCATACAACAGCCAAGGCCATGGATCGTAATTGTGGGCGGTTTTCTTGGTTCGGGAAAGACCAGCCTGATCCTGTCGGCGGCACGTCTCCTGGAGAAGCGCGGTTTGCGTTGCGCGGTTATTCTCAACGACCAGGGCTATGAACTGGTGGACACACGCCACGCCGAGATCGAAGGCGTGCTGGCGCGCGAAGTTACCGGGGGATGTTTCTGCTGCAGGTTTTCCGATCTGATGTCGACCATCGAAGAACTTCGCAATCGCGCGGTGGATGTGATATTTGCTGAGCCTGTAGGAAGCTGCACAGATATCTCGGCGACGGTGTTCGGCCCCCTGCGGGAAGAGTTCGATCATTACCGGGTTGCGCCGTTTACCGTGCTCGTCGATCCGGCGCGTGCCGGCTCGCTGCACGGCGAAGATGCCGATTCCCCCTTGGCTTTCCTTTTTCAAAAGCAGTTGCAGGAGGCTGATCTGGTCTGCATGACCAAGGCCGATCTCTATCCTGAAGCGGCAGGCCTTCCCGGCGTAGAGGCGCGCTTCCTGAGCGCCAAGACCGGACAGGGCGTTCCGGAGTGGCTCGATGAGATTCTGTCGGGCGCGCTCGAGGCGGGAAAGACAACTCTCGAAATTGACTACGCACAGTACGCTCGCGCTGAAGCGGCCTTGGCGTGGCTCAACGTGAGCTTCACGCTGGAGCCGGCTGTTCCCACATCTCCAGCGCTGGCGATCGGCCCGTTTTTTGACGGCCTGCAAGATGCGCTCACCCAGGCCGGAATTTCAATTGCCCACATGAAGGTTTTTGATCGCTCTCGCTGCGGATGGTTGAAGGTTGCCGTATGCGCCAACGGCGAAGAACCGGCAGTGGAAGGGAATCTGGATGCGTCGCCTACGGCGCGTCACGAGCTGCTGGTGAATCTGCGCGCGAAAGGCGATCCCGCCGAGGTCCAGAAGGTGGTTGAAGAGCAATTACGGCAGTTGGCGGGCAGGAAACTCGACATGCGCTTCAACTGCTTCAGTCCTGCTCCGCCGAAACCGGAACGCAGAGCGCCCAGAGCTTCGCTCTGACGAGCTGCCTCAATCCATCCTGGGATGCGGCTTGTTGAAGCCCGCGGATTCCTGGTACGCGGCGCCCAATGCCGCCAGCTTTGCCTCCCTACAGCGGCCGGCCAGGAACGGCTGCCGGGACCTGGCCGGCGGAGAAACTCCGATTCAGCGTAGAATAAGACTTGCAGCACGAGCCGCCAGGCTCCGCGCTCGCACCCGCCGGCACGATTCGACCATCTAAACTGTGCCGGTTGGCCCGGGGTTCCCAACGAGTGATTTGTATTCGTTGGGGTGGCAATGGGGGCGTCACGGTTTCGACGGGATCGATTGCGGCAAGGGAGACATGTCGGGGTGTGGGCACCCGTAATCGCCTGCAAAACTAAAGTTGCCAACGATAATCTGGCACTTGCTGCTTAATTAAAT
>Ga0326727_10028303_pt1 | contig 10204 bp, 8 predicted proteins | sample MB2enrmetagenome_FD_207643 | JGI IMG/M metagenome (GOLD analysis project Ga0326727, IMG submission 207643) | Lab enriched peat soil microbial communities from McLean, Ithaca, NY, United States - MB29MY | ecosystem: Environmental > Terrestrial > Soil > Wetlands > Peat | place: USA: New York...
CCGATGTTTCCGGATTCGAGGACACGCCGGCCATCTGGGGCACGGTCAGCGTGAAGTTCTCAAAGATTCTGACGCGCGAATGCGGCATGGTGATCAATCTGCCCATTCTGAAGGACCACAACCTGGCCGGCGTCACCTTTTCGATGAAGAACATGTACGGCGTGGTGGAGCGCCCGTATGAACTCCACGGCACGGGCTGCAATCCCGCGGTGGCCGACCTGAACTGCATTCCGGTGGTTCGCGACAAGGTCCGCTTCACCATCGGCGACGCCATATCGAGCGTCTATGAGGGCGGGCCCGGCTTCCATCCGGAGCACCTGTGGCAGCCCAACGCGCTGATTGTCGGCGAAGACCGCGTGGCCGTGGATCACACCGCGTGGAAGATGCTCGACCACAAGCGCGACGAGGTGGGTCTGCCGCCGCTGGCTTCCGTTGGCCGTCCGCCGCATTACATCGCGACCGCGGCCGATCCCGCGCACAAGCTGGGCACCAACGATCCTGAGCGCATTGCCCTGAAGGAAATCTGACCGGGAGGGATGCCATGGCCGGCAAGACCGATCCGACGCACGTGCAAACGCTGACGCAGGTGTCTGGCCAAAAGCCCGAGCCGGCGGCGTCCGAACCCCCCGCGATGTCGCGGCGTGAAGCGCTCGTGCAACTGCTTCGCCTGGGCGGTGTGGCGGCGAGCGCGACGGGCGCAGGATTGTGGCTTAGCGCGCATAGCTCCCGGCCAGTTGCGGCTCATGCGGAGCAGGCTCGCCGCGATCATCGCACAGCCGGCGATCCCCACCTGCCGCAATTGAGCGTGGTCGAGAACGGCGAGCCGCGCGCGCTGGTGGAGAGAGCGCTGGCCGACCTGGGCGGCATGAGCCGCTTCATCAGCCGGCAAGACGTAGTGGTGATCAAGCCCAACATCGCCTGGGACCGCACGCCGGAGCAGGCTGCCAACACCAATCCCGAAGTAGTGGCCGAGGTGGTGCGCCAGTGCTGGCAGGCCGGCGCGAAGAGGGTCATTGTCACCGACGTCAGCTGCAACGAGCCGCGCCGCTGCTTCCAGCGTTCCGGCATTCAGGCCGCCGCGCGCGCGGAGGGCGCCGAAGTTCTTCTGCCCGATCCTGAGTTATTCCGCGAGGTCGATCTGGGCGGCGTAGTGCTGAAAAGCTGGCCTGTGTTTACGCCCTTTCTTGAGGCCGACAAGATTATCAACCTGCCCATCGCCAAGCACCACGGGCTGACCGGCTGCACGCTCAGCATGAAGAACTGGTACGGCATCCTGGGCGGCCAGCGCAACCGGCTGCATCAGTCGATCCACCAGAGCCTGGCCGACCTGGCCGCGTTCATGCTGCCCACAGTCACGCTGATGGATTGCTATCGCATCCTGCTGCGCAACGGGCCCACGGGCGGCAACCTCGAAGACGTGGCGTTGAAGAAAACGATGGTCGCCGGAACCGATCCGGTGGCTCTGGACGCTTATGTGGCCAAGGCGTATTGGAACCTCGAATCCGAACAGCTGCCCTACCTGCAGATGGCGGCGAATCGCGGGTTGGGCATTGTGGACTTTGAGAAGCTGCAGGTCAAGATCAGCCAGTTGTCGTGAATCCGATTGAACTGGCGCGAGATTAAATCCGGCGCATAAAGACACCGTGGCTCATCCTTGCGTCCGCCGCGGCGGATTCCTGGCGCAAGAGTAGAAGACCACTAACTTCATAGTTAGGATTCGCCGCTAACTTGTCTCTACGTGTGTTCGTAGAAGCGGAAGAAGAGCGAGGGTTTTGACACGGGCTCGGCGCGCTGCACGAGATCCGCCACCTGCTTGTCGCTGAGCGGCGTGAACTCGCGCGCGAGATGGACGTTCTCTTCCAGTTGCGCGATGGTGTCGCAGCCGATAATGACCGTGCTCACCGGGCGCGACAGCGTGTAGTACATCGCCTCGCGCATGGTGATGGTGCCCGGCGTCGAGGTCTGGATGGTCATGCCCTCCCAGGAGTGTTTCTGCTGCTCGATGGTCGGCGGCGTCCACGAGGAGAGCAGGCGGCCGCGCGCGGGGATCTTCATGCCGATGATGCCCATCTGGCGCTCGACGGCCAGCGGCAATAACTCCTCGTTGAAGCTGAAGTGGTGGGGATCGGCGGCGTTCATGGCCATGAGAATGGTGTCGAATGGATAGCGCCTGATGCACTCAATGAGCACGTCGGGCCGGAAGTGGCCGGTGACGCCGAGGAAGCGCACCACCTTCTGCTGCTGCATCTCGACGAGGGCTTCGAGCGCGCCACCCTTGGCGAAGATCTCGTCGACGTTTGCCATGATGCCGACATCGTGCAACTGCCACAGGTCGACGTGATCGGTCTTCAGCAGTTCGAGCGACTTCTCGATCATGCGCATGGAGGCATCGCGGCTGCGCTCCTTGGTTTTGGTGGCGAGGAACGCCTCGTTGCGGCGGTGCGCCATCACCTTGCCGACGTACTGCTCACTCCAGCGGTCGGGGCCGCCGTAGATGGAGGAAGTATCGATATAATTCACGCCCAGGTCGAGGGCGCGCTCGACGATGGGCACGGCGACGTCGAAGTTGTTGGGGCGCTCCAGCGAGGCCTGGCCGCCGAGCGAGAAGATACCCACCTTGTAGCCCGTCTTGCCCAGGTTGCGCGTGGGCATGGCAGTGGGTGTGACGGGATTCGACGGCAGGCCAGGGAGGGTCTTGGGCGTGTCGGCCTTGAGCGCCGAGGGCGCCAGCAGGGCCGCGGTGAGAGCGCCGCCAGCCTTGAGGAATTCGCGGCGGTCATGCCGGCCGCCGGTGGATTGGTTGTCGCCCATAGATGCCTCCTCGCGCGAGTCGCGAATGTGAGCCTCCATCATAACGCTGCGCTGGGCGGGGTGGAAACAAGATGGGGCGTGAATGCGGATTGTCTCCGCGGCTCTGTGTTTCTGTGCTTCTGTGACGCGGGTACGTGGAGGGCCCTGATTCTGATGGAGTTTGGGGCGGGTTCACAGTTTCACAGGGAAAAAACGTGCAAAGTGTGCTCCACCGAATTTGGATGGGATGACCTGGAGTGGCTTTGGCAGGGCGTTCGAAGCGAGGTTGGGCCGACGGTTGCCCACCCTCGAATCGAAGGGCGATTCAAGGGTGGGTTACTCCGGTTTGCGGTTGGGCGGGAGGGCAATTGAGGGATTGGGCTGCCTGGTGGCTAGCGGCGCCTTGCGCCTCCGCCGCCATGGTAGCCGGGCAGGGCGTGTTCGCGGGCGGCATCGTGGCCGGCTGCGCCCACGTTGCCGTGCCCGTCGCGCGCCTCATTCCCGTGGAAGTGGTAGAACGGCCGTTCGCCGCGCCCCGGCAGCGGTCCGTTGTATCCGTGGCGAGGGTCATAACGGTTGTCGACGTGGCCGTAAAAGCCGCGTGGGCCGTGAAACCAGGGACCGGCGCCAATGAACACGCCGCCGATGAACCAGTCGGGACCGTAATAGCCATAGGGAGCGCAGTCGTAGGGGGCGTAGTCAAAGTAGCCGTAGGGGCAGACAGGGGCGACGCCAACGGCGACGGCCACCTGGGCCCGCCCCAGGGAGGCACCGCTGAACAGCGCAACCGCGAGAACTGAGAGAGCAAGGACTTTGCCGTGGGACATAATTTCTCCTTTGATGCGATTAGAGCGCAGAGGCGGGCGGGGAGTTGTATCGGGGGTGTAGTTTCAAGGGTGATGGCGACTGCATGATCACAACGAGGATCGAGCCGATATTGCTGATTGGGGGCTATGATGGCGGGACGTGTGACGCGTGTGCGTGTTAACCGCGCACTTCTGGACGAAGCGATGCGCGCCTTGAAGGTGAAGTCCAGGACCGAGGCGGTTCGTGTGGCGATCAAGAGTGTTCTTGGTTTCGGGTGGCCGAAGTTGCCGCGACGGACCTCAACGAGCGTTTTACAGTGCGAAAAAGGGAATAAACGGCGAATTTAGAGAGACCTCGAGGGTCACTTTTCCGGAGGATGGGAACTCCGGAACGGGTCACTCCTGTTTCCATGGTACGCGGATGGTGGAATTCATGTGCAACGCGGGGAGAGATTTTTTGGGCCAGGCGAAGATGGCGACGATCCACAACCCGGCGAGCCCTGGAGAACTGTTGAAGGAGTTCCTGGGCGGCAGAGCGGCGACGGAGCTGGCCGAGCATATCGGCGTGGCGCGCGCCACAGTGTCGCGCATCCTGAACGGCCGCACTGCCGTGACGATGGACCTGAGCATACGGCTGGGCGAGGCTCTGGGGCTGTCTCTGGATTTCTTCTCGAAGGCTCAACTGCAGTACGACCTGTGGATTGAATTGCAGAAGAAGCAGCGGAAGATCAAGCCGCTTGCGGCATGAGGGAGCGGCTTGAAAGGCGTATATATTGAGGTCATTCTTTGTATATACAGGAGGACGAGATGGCCGCTACTCTCACATCGATCCGGCTGGATACGAAACTCGCCGATGAGGCCGTGCGCGTTCTTGGAGTGAAGTCGCGGACCGAGGCAGTGCATGTGGCGCTACAGGAAATCGTGAGGCTCAAGGACTTCAAGAGGCTGATGAAGGAGCACGGGGGCAAGCTCAAGTTCGAGAACTACGACCGGTGAGATGGTCATCTTCGACAGTTCGGTTCTAATCGATCAGTTTCGGGCCGATTGCCACAGAGAGCGCATTGACTCTCTCGATGAGTTGGTGCGCAGTTCCGCCGTCGTGCTGGCGGAGCTTCGGCGCGGCGCCACAACGCAGGCGGAAAAGACAGTTCTTCGCACACTTGAGCGAAGATACCCCATCTTTACGCCAACGGAGAAGAACTGGCTGGAATCGGGCGAAATTCTCAGCAAGATGGTGCGCGACCATGGCTTCGCCCCGCGCAAACTCCGCGATCTGCATTTCGATGTGCTGATTGCGCTGACCGCGCAGACCTGTGGAGCAAGACTGATTACGAGCAATCGCGCGGATTTCGAACTGATCCGGAGTTATCGGGATTTTGGGTTGGAAGTGTGGTAGGTCGTGCTATACCAGGTACGAAAATCCGGACCCGGGAGTACCCGGCGCCCGACACGTGTCATGCTGACCGAAAGTAAATGGACTGGGCTCGGTCGGTTATTTGGCTCCGATTGAAGCCATCTATCAGTTCTTTGTCAACTAGTCCCATGTCTCTGAGCTTCTCAGTCCTTTTCCCGACTAATTGGTATGTGGTGTCCAGGAGGGTCGAGATCTCCCCAGCCCTCATGGCCATCTTCTCCTCCTGCAATGCCTCGAGGATTTGAAGCTCAACCGGATCAAGCATAACCTTCTCATCGAGGTCTTCGACTTCCTTCCGAAACTCCTCACCGAGATTGATAACGGCGCATCTGCCCATGGGGCAGTCCGGGCAACGCCACTTAAAGAATTCGAACTTGTCACGCTGGTCCATATTGAAACATGCCGAGCAGTTGTCGCATCTGATGGTCTGATTCTTTGAGAGGAACTGGTGAATCGCGCGCGTGTAATCAAAGCATCGCTGCACGAAATAGCTGCGGTCATCACGGCGTCCCGACGGATATCCCCATGGAAGACGCTCAGCTTCGCAAAGCCCATAGGAGAGTGCATAAATTGTGACGTCCTGCCCATCCTTGTTTCGCATCTCATGATATTTGGAAACCAGGAAATTGAGTTCTAAGGATGACAGCACTTTCTCCAGCGTCGGCGTAACTGAGAAATGGCTCACTGGCGGGTTTGCGAGTCCGTGAAAGTATGCTCCGCCGAGATCCCCTGACGCAATCTCTCGTCGAACATTCTTCGCTTCTTCGACAATCGTCCGCAAGAGCGAGGCCTGATTGTGTCGGTCGAGCTTCTTGTCAAATGGCTCCAAGGCGTAGCGATTCATCCGATCAAAGTATTTCGCGATTACCGTGTCGTAGTATTTCTGCGCCGCCAGTCGAATCGCGGCGTTTGTAATCGGTTGAAGCTTCGCCACGCGATCAAGGTAGAGTTGGTGAAGAAGGTAACCCATCAGCCGCGGAACGTTCAGGGTCACCTCGAAAATCGTCCGCATGTAGTCACCCTGCTCCATCGACGAATCGAAGTAATCCCGAATATTTTCGCCGAAGGCCTCGAATCTCCTCAAGAGTAGCCGGCTCGTGTAGTCGATCGCGTTTTGCTCTGCGGTCTGAATGTCTGCTGCCTTGTAGAGCAGTGAAAAGTCCAAATAAAGGGTGTCGACTTTGCTAGGGTCGATTCTTCCGTAATAGATTCGACCTGGGTATGCGGCGACTTTCAGTTTTATGCTCTCTGAACTCGAATTGTTCAGTGGAGCTAGAATGACATCAACGAAGAGGCGCTGGTCGAGCCAGTTGAGTTCAGAGAAATCGTCGAGAAACACAATTAGTCTGTTGATGCTGACATTCTTTAGGAGTTCACGGATTTCTGACAGCAGAGAAGCAAACGGGAACGATCTCAGCACAGCGTCTGAGTACTTCGTATAGACCTCTTGTTCCGAAAGTGCTTCGTCGAAATCATCCAACGAGTTCCCGAGCGAAAGAGCCGGGCCTGTGGTAGCGAGGCTAGCTGAGCCTTGCGCCTTGTTCCTGCGTTCTTCCCGCGCAAGTTCTTTTGCCCTCGTCTTAGCTTCAACTAAACGGAGAATCGGAACTTCCTCTTCCGTAAGTTTCGGATCGGCGACCTTTGCTCCAACGGATTTGATCTTCTTTATGGCTTCCTCGTATTTTTGGCCCTTTCCCGTCCATCTCTTCCAGAGGCTGATATGGGAAGCTGCCTGCTCAAGCTCATCAATGATGTCATTCACAATTGTGCCGAGGAAGTGCTTACGGAGTAGATGAGCCCGGAGTATGCCATCTGACACGTCGCTATTCTGGACAAGCTGCACGGAGGCTTCATTCGCGGCAATCAGGTCGTAAAGTGCTTTAACGTCGATATAGATAGAGAGAAGGTCTGATTGCTTTCGAATCTCGGACTGTGCCCTGGCGAACACAGTGCTCTTACCGGTGCCCTTGCGCCCTACGAGGAAAGTGGTGTTGCGCGAAAGTGCTGTCTTGAGCACGGCCTCGTTTGGAAGCGGGTCGACGTAGAGAGTCTCGACAGGATTTTCGAGCTGCACCTCGTAATCCCGCAGGTCGGCTCTCTGATGTCTACGGAGTGACTCCGCAATTGTCAGGAACTTATCCGGATTCATCTGTTTTCTTTCAAGTTGGAAGAACGAATTAATTCTAGCTCTCTGCGAAAGTAAGCGCAAATGCATAAAGGCCGCTCTTGTGAGCGGCCTTTGTACGTTTAGGAGCGTCGCCTGGACGGCCAGCCCTAGTCGCCGGCTACCAGGTCGGCTTCTTTCTGTTGGACGGGCTTGGCGGGGGCGATTGAGTCTAGCCGCACCAGGCCTTCGATGGGCTTTTCGCCTAACACGTGCTCGCGGTAGAGCTTGGCCATTCTGGCGTTCTCAGCGTCTTCCTTGAGCTTATCGGCGTTGGCTACGGCGCGGGCGCGGAGCTTTTCTTCGCGGGCGTTCTTGGCGATGCCCAGGTTGTCGAGGGTGTGGTTGGCCTCGGAGTTAACGTGCTCCATGTTGAGCGTGAGGTTGTGGCCGACGTGGGTCATGCCGACCTTCTTGCCGCCGGCAAAGATCTCGTGGCGGCCGTGCTCCTCATACCACTTAGTTAGTGTCGCGGTCATGTGCATCTTCTCGATGATGTTGCGCCAGCCCACGCCGGTGTTATAGGCGCAGAAGCTGATCTCGCCTTCCTGGGTGGCGTAGGGGATGATGCACTGCTCGGTGCGGCGGAAGTCGTAGTTGAACAGGTCCTGGAACCACATGCCAGCGATGAAAAGGAAGTTCCAGCGGTCGGCGCGGCGCTTCTGGATGTCTTCAAGGGTGCGGTCGCCTTTGACGCTGCCGTAGTTGCGGCCGGTGGCGTTGAAGGTCTTGTCCATCTTCTTCATCATGTCGGTGATTTTGAAGTGGGTGGGCGCCTGGAAGGGATCGTAGTTGCGCAGCAGCGCGAGGCCGAAGCCGATGACCGAGAGCCATTTGCCGCGGGCCGCGTCGTTGACCTTGGCCAGGTCCTTGGCCACCTTGTTCATATTGAGGAAGGCGGTGACGGGCGCGGATTCCTTGGTTTCCTTGTCAATCATGAGCGCCATGCCGATGCCGCAGTTGGGATGGCATCCGCAGCTCAGCTGGCCCCACTCGGCCTGGGGCCCATGGATGAGGTCGGCCCAGTCAGAGAAGGTGCTCATGAAGCTGATGGGGAACCAATCGCGCTCCGGCTCGCCGATGCCGCACTGGGTCTTGACGTCGTGGGCCATGTGGGAGAGGGTGTAGCGCTGGGCGATGCGGCGCTCGTCGGTGATGTCCTCGTCGCGGCCGGTGAAGCTGACGGGCTGGAAGCTGAGGAAGCTGATCTTCTTGGGGTTATCGAGCGCGAACTGGATGATGTGGCCGACCTGCTCGTTGTTGATGCCGTTGATGATGGTGGTGACGGGGACGATTTCAACGCCGGCTTCATGCAGGTTGTTGATGGCCTGGAGCTTTACGTCGAAGAGGTTGCCGACCTTGCGGTGGGAGTTAGCGGCGTTGCCGATGCCGTCGAACTGAAGATAGACATAACGGAGACCGGCTTCGGCGGCAGCGCGGCAGAGCTCCTTGCTCTTGGCAAACTCAATGCCATTGGATGCGGCCTGGACGCTGTTGTAGCCGACCTTGCGCGAATAGGCCACTGCGTCAAGGAAGTAAGGCGACAGCGTGGGCTCGCCACCGCTGAACTGCACGCTCATCTGCCGCTTGGGCTTGATGGTGATGGCGTTGTCGAGCATGGTCTTGATCTCGTCCCACGTGAGCTCGTGGACGAAGCCGACCTGGTTGGCGTCCATGAAGCAGGGGTCGCACATCATATTGCAGCGGTTGGTGAGGTCGATGGTGAGCACCGAGCCGCGGCCGTGAGTGACGGTGGATGTGCCGTGGTGGTGGAGATCCTTGTCGCCCTGGCCATGGGCGCGGATGTCGCGGCCGGGGAAGCTCTCTTCGAGATGCTTGAAGAAGGCGGTGTCGATGGACATCACGTCTTCAAAGTGGCCGTGCTTGGGGCAATCCTTGACCATGAGGATCTTGCCGTCGCGCTCGACGATCTGAGCCTTGATTTCGCCGACCTTCTCGTTGAGCAGGACTTCGTGGGGGAGTTTGCCATCGAGAATCTGCTTGCGGATCTCGGGAACGCACTTGGGACAGAGCGAGTCAGTGGTGCGCGGCCAGCCCAGCGGCGGCTTCTGCTTCTCATAGCTCTTCTGGAGAGGCTTGTCGCTCCACTTGGGGGTGAAGGACGGGTTGGGGCTGATGCGGTTGAGCCGCTCGTAGACGACCCAGGCGCCCTTCGCCGCGTACACGGCAACTTTCTCTGCGTACTTGACCGCTTTGGACATGGTGCGCTCTCCTCGTTGAATTTAGATGCCGACGGCTCGCCGGCCGTTCGGCCTGCCCTGCGGTTTCCGGGGGGAAACCCGAGGGCTGAAAATGCAGATTTAGAGTAACCGTAGACCCCCGTCAATCCAACGCGCGTCGCAGCGAATGGGGATATCCACGCCTGAATGGTAACCAAAGCGCGCTGAGTGGGTTGCAGGGTCGGTGATTGGGAGATGGCCCGCTCATCACGGTAGCAGGGACTGCGCCCCGTTCATCTCGCAAACATTCGCCTTCTGGGAAAGGGCAGATGGATGGATGGAACCGCGAGCGGGCCATTTGCCATAATGTGTCCCAATTGCAAAGCGCGAAACTTGGAACGCTCAGTGCGGACCAGGAACAACGGAGTTCGTATTGAAAACCATTGATCGCGCGTCATATCATCCAGTGTATATGTCTGCTGACGAGGTCGAGATCGATGTATTTAGTGGACGCCCCAATCCGCGTTGGAAACTGACTGGGAATGAGGCACTTAATCTCCGAAAGCGAATCCTCGCATTGCAACGACAAACATCACCACCCATAATTCCAGGTCTAGGGTTTCGGGGTTTCATTGTCAGGCTTGACGACTGTTCCGCCACCGTCTATGGCGGCTGCATTATCTTGAGCTGCTCGTCACGACGCCAGTCCGTATTTGCGGATACCCAGGGGATCGAAGACGCCCTTCGTCGCCAAGCGAAAAAGCATGGTTTTAGCAAAATAATACAAGCTGATTAATTTTCTTGCGCATCACGAAAATTTTCTTGACTTCTTTAACTGAAAGGTCTCAAT
>Ga0326727_10028304_pt1 | contig 10204 bp, 5 predicted proteins | sample MB2enrmetagenome_FD_207643 | JGI IMG/M metagenome (GOLD analysis project Ga0326727, IMG submission 207643) | Lab enriched peat soil microbial communities from McLean, Ithaca, NY, United States - MB29MY | ecosystem: Environmental > Terrestrial > Soil > Wetlands > Peat | place: USA: New York...
TCGCCCGCCCACGCCCGGCCCGGGCCGATCAGCACGCACACCGAGGCCACCACGACAGCGGCAGGGATCACGAGCCGGGCGCGCATGTCCCCTCCGTCACTGTCTGCTTGGACACCTTCCACGTCGAGCCCGACAGCACCAAGGTGGCGCGCACCCCGTCGTACTCCGGGGGCGTAACCGGCGGCACCTGCTTGCCGGTCGTCGCGTAGAGGAGCTCGGCCCTGCTGTAGGCGCAGTCGACCACAGTTGCCGTCGTGGCCGACAAGGCCGTGATCTTCGGATGCAAGGTGGTCGTGCCTCGGCCAACCATCCCCGCTCTCTTGTCGGCGAAGAGGTTGGCCTTGACGCTCTGGAGCTGGGGGTCGACCATCGTCGCCGCCAGCTCCGGGTCGCTCGGGTTCGCGTCGGCCAATGCGTGCTCGAACGCCGCCCATCCAGCTCGGTAGGCGTTTAGCACCGCGGCAGACTTTGGGCCGAGGGTCGTGGTCGTAGTCGTTGCGGGGATGCTCGTCGAGGCAATCGGTGCCTTGGTGCCCGTGGTCGAAGGGGAGCCGCTGGGTGTGCTGGCGCAAGCGGACAAGGCGAGCGACAGGCTCAAGGTGGCGGCGATCGATACCGATCGAATACCTCGCCAACCAGATTGCATAGGGGAAGACCTCCCTTCGACCGATGGTCCTCGCTAACCCAGGATCAGCTGGTCGAGAACCTCCTGATCCGACAATCTCCACCAATACACCAGGGAAAACGGCACTTCAAAGAGAGCTGGCTTACTTCGGAGTACCCGTTCGCACTGCGGTGTGAGAGGAGTTGGACTGGTCTGATCGGACCTTGTGGCTTCGCCGGTCCCATAAAAGCCGGGCATCCTCGATGGAGCGCCAGCTCGAATCGGCCCATCGGTCGAGCGCACCGAGCGGCTCATCGAGGGAACGGCCGAGATCCGTGAGTTGGTACAGCGTCGCGGTCTCGACCCGCGCGGGATCGAGGTGGCGACTGATCAGCCCGTCCCGCTCCGCGCGCCGCAGAGTGTCGGTGAGGACCTTGTGGGAGATCCCGTCCAAGGCGTCATGGATGTCCCGGTAGCGCCGACCGCCATCGGCAAGCTCGGCAAGCTCGGCGAGCACGGCAAGTGTCCAACGGCCGCCAAGGACGCGGACTAAGCGGTGCGGTTGCTGCCAGCGGTCAGTCACGTCGGACCTTGCATGTCGTGTGTCTCGGCGCAGACGGCCCCCGTGTTCGGCTCATTTGCCGGGATCGGCGGGTGCAGCGGGAGGCGCTGAAACGCGGACGTTGCGGTGGCGGCTGGCCGGGCACAAGAAGCCAGAAGGTCTCGACGTGCTCCGATCGTCGGTCGTGGCCCAGCTCGTCGATCAGGTCGTCGAGCCAGGGCGCGACGCGCGGACAGGGCCTGTCTACGGCACCGGCTCGAGCCGGCTCATCGGCTCTGGGCGTGGCACTCTCTTCACGTTGCGAGAGCATCTGCGGACCTCCGTCAATGGGTGGACGATGCGATCGCCCAGACGCTGCCGCCTGTGACTACCGCGTTACCTACCGTTCCTCGCAAATGGTCCGTACCGGAGCCGCGAAAACCAAGCAGTGCTGTGAGCACATGATCAGTGCGACGACCACACGGGAGTTATCCACAGGTCTCGATGAGTCCGCAGGTAAAACCCACATCGTGTGGACTCGCAATTGTAACCGCCGGTGTCGCAGGTTCAGGTCCGGTGGACACTCGGCACGAACGTACGACGCCGCGGGCGCCGAGCGAGATGGTGGCATCGTGGATGCCAGGTCGCCGCCTTCTGGGGCGGCCACTAAGCGGACTGAGCTGTGGTTGGAAGGGAACCCGTACTCGCCGCTCCCAAGTCGTCTGCGGGGAGGTAGACAGGACCGCGCTCGACGCACAAATCGTGGTCCGCCGAGACAGGTGACCGAAGAGCTTTTAGCCAGTGGCCTCGCCCGAGGCGCACCGAGCGTGGCCCGCGGCCGCGAATGCCAGGTGTGCCGCTCAGCATCGGGGTTCGAGTCTTTTAGCGCCCGCCAACGCTATGCCTGGCATGCGCCAGCAGATCGTTCGAAACAATCAGCATCTCCGCCTGCCCCATCTTCAGCCAGATGCTCGACGGTGCCGAGTGCCCCAACTGGCTGTGCGCTGATCCGACGCGGAGCATCACCCGAATCCGCGCAATCGCCTACAGCTCGGGCGCGCTGCGGACAAAGATCTTCGGTACAAGTACGACGGCATGTGGGGGTGGTCGCTGATCTTCGGTCGACTACTGCTCGCCTGGTTGGACCGCAACGGGCGCGAGGTCCCGCACGACCTCGTCGTGGCGAATCCGACCCTTGCTGCATCGGGCAGTGCCACACTCGGCCACACCGAGCGCGTGATCGCTGCCGCCGCCAACGAGGACGTGCTGAGCGAGTGGCTCTTCGACGTCACGGACCCTCCCTCCATCGTCAAGACGCGTGCTCCCGAGAAGTCGGCGAGGAATGTTGCCTCGGTGAAGCGTGCTGCCGCCGCCGAGCTGCGACAGGCGCTGACGATCCCGAACCGATCGAGAGTCGAAGGCCGGCGCATTCTCGTCTACGACGACGTATGCACGACGGGCAGTCAGCTCAACGCCGTGGCCGAGTGCCTCATTGAAGACGGCCACGCTGTGTCCGTCGAGGGCATCGTGCTGGCCCGGGCACCTTGGCGCCGACGAGAGGGCTAGGTCCGCCGAAGCGGCTTACCACGAACGCGGGGCGGCGCACGCTGTCTGAAGTGCGGCATGTGCTTTCTTGTCGGTGACAATCCTTACGTGGGAGTTGCAAGTTCTCGAGGTACATCCGAGCTACCGACGAAGTGATCGATCCCACGAGATCAGATGGCAGCTCTGGCACCGTGCCGTACCGATGCACGCATGCTCTCGAGGAGCTTCTCTCGTACGCTCGCCAGTGGATGCCGGTAACGAACCGCTTGAGGAGCCATCGCGAGATGCTCTGAGTATCGGTCTCGCGAGCATCGTAAGATACCGGACGGGATTGGGTGATCGATGGACGTTTTCGCGCTGCGCGATCAGGTGATTAGCGATTACCAACGCTTCATCAAGGGCTTTCTCCATATTCGTGATGTCCGCATCCGCGATGTCGTCGAGGAAACCCTCGCAAACGGGCTCCTGTGGCCCGAGCCGTGGCTGAGCCTCAACCCGAAGTTCAGGATGGGTGGCAGCATCGACGACCTTGTTGTCTCGGGGCTGCTTCACGAGGAGTGTCGCAAGGTGTTCCGCCTCGCAAAGGACGCCGACCCGACTGGAACTGGATCAGTGCTCTCGCTTTACCTGCACCAGGTCGAGGCGATACAAGCGGCGCGCAGTGGTGACAACTACGTGCTCACGACCGGGACCGGGTCGGGCAAGAGTCTGGGCTACATCGTGCCGATCGTGGACCAAGTTCTTCGGGAAGGCTCGGGTCGTGGTATCCGGGCGATAGTCGTGTACCCGATGAATGCACTCGCGAACAGCCAGGAAGCCGAGCTGAAGAAGTTCCTTACTGCCGGTTATGCGGACGGCAGAGGCCCGGTGACCTTCGCCCGGTACACCGGTCAGGAGTCCCCAGAGGAACGCCAGCGAATCATTGGCGAGCCGCCCGACATCCTGCTCACGAACTACGTGATGCTCGAGTTGATCCTGACGCGGACAGACGAGCGCCAACTCATAGCCCAGGCACAGGACCTCCGGTTCCTTGTCCTCGACGAACTGCACACATATCGCGGACGTCAAGGTGCCGACGTCGCGCTCCTGTGTCGGAGGGTCCGCGAGGCCTGTCGTGCAGAACGGCTCCAGTGCGTAGGTACTTCAGCCACGCTTGCGGGGGAGGGAACGCTTGATGAGCAGCGTGAGCAGGTCGCTCTTCTCGCAGGTCGCCTCTTCGGTACTTCGGTACGGCCTGAGCGCGTAATCGGCGAGACACTTGAACGAGCAACTCTTCCGCCAGAGGATACGGCTGGGTTCACCGCCCGTCTGTCTGAGACGCTCGCGAACCTGCGCGAGTACGGGCCAGATGATTACGAGCTGTTTGCCGCTGATCCGCTCGCCCGCTGGGTGGAGTCGACCATCGGCGTCGCGGAGTTGGACGGGCGGCTGGTCCGCGCCGAACCCCGGACTCTCGGTGGCGAAGACGGGATCGCCGCCGAGCTCGCGAAGTTGACCGGTGAGTCACCTGGCGTGACTTCCGACGCGCTCCGCTCAGTGCTGCTTGGCGGTAGTCAGGTGCTCGACCCGGTCACGGGCCGACCTGTACTCGCGTTCAAACTCCACCAGTTCGTGTCCCGCGGTTCCAGTGCCTACGCCACCATCGAACCAGAGGACGATCGGCTCGTGACGCTCACCGAGCAGCAGTTTGCGCCGGGGGACCGCGGAAGGCGCCTTTTCCCCCTCGCCTTCTGCCGTGACGGTGGCCAGGAGTACTACGTCGTCGAGCGGGTGAGTGACGAGCATGGCCAACGCATCGTTCCGCGCGATCTCGGCGATACCGACGGCCTTGATGGTCAGCGACGCCTCGGCTTCCTTTACGTTTCGACAGCCGATCCGTGGCCGGACGACCTCACAGAACAGCTGGAGCGCCTGCCCTCGGACTGGGTTGAGGAAGATCGCCGCGGCAACCAGACGATCCGCACGGATATGAGGAAGAATCGGCCGACGCCGCTTTGGGTCTATGTCGACGGCAGCGTGTCGGACGAACCGGCTGATGGCGCGTTGAGAACCTGGTGGGTTCCGACACCCTTCCGGTTTTGCCTTTCCTCGGGAGCGACGTACGCGCCGACGGTGCGATCTGACATCACAAAGCTCACCACGCTCGGCTTCGAGGGTCGGTCAACAGCGACGACGATGCTCACCCTCGCGGTCCTGCGCTTCCTCGAGGCACACGGCCATGATGTGCCCCGCAAGCTCCTCGATTTCACTGACAACCGCCAAGACGCGGCCCTTCAGGCCGGTCACTTCAACGACTTCGTTCAGGTGAGCGTTCTGCGGGCTGCCCTTCATCGGGCCGTTGCCACAGCGGGTGATGGCGGCCTCGACTACACCGAACTCGCCCCAGCGGTGCAGAACGCTCTCGATCTGCCGATGAATCAGTACGCGCAGAACCCCGAAGCTCGTTATGGAGCGAAAGAAGAGATCGATCGGGCGCTTCGGGAGATCCTCTCGTATCGCCTCTACGTCGATTTGCGGGCCGGGTGGCGCGTGACCGCTCCCAACCTCGAGCAGGCCGGCCTTCTTCGCATCGATTACGCCAATCTCGACGAACTCTGTGCGAACGAGGCGGAATGGTCGGGACGACACGAGGCTCTCGCGGAGGCACAGCCCGTGCTGCGAGTCGAAGTCGTCAGGGCTCTGCTCGACCACCTGCGGCGCGAGCTCGCCATCAAGGTCGACCAGCTCGATCCCGTAAATCATGACATCCTCTTCAGCCGTTCGAGCCAGAACCTCATTGCCCCCTGGGCAATCGACGAGGCCGAGCGCTATCAACTCGAGCGGTCGAGGATCGTCTTCCTCCGCCCTCGCGCGCACAACGACGCGCAGAATTGGATTAGCTGGTCGACTCGCAGCCTCGTTGGCCAGCATCTTCGCCGTCGGGCCTTCGGCAGAACGCTCGCAACGGCGGACGTCAACGCCGTCCTCCATGACCTCTTCGAGGTGCTCCAGGTCGGCGGACTTCTGCAGCCAGTCTTGACGCGCGAGACCAGCAATGGTCGCGACGTTGGCTACCAGATCCCCGCCTCTGCGCTCCGCTGGAAGGCCGGAGATGGCTCCGAGCCCGCACGGGACCTCATCCGCGTTCCCCGAGCAGGAGCCGAGGGTCGTGCTCCCAACCGCTTTTTCGTGGACTTCTACCAGGCCGTTGCCACGGCCCTTACGGGACTCGAAGCCCGAGAGCACACAGCACAAGTCACTGCCGGAGAGCGCGAGCGACGCGAGCAGCGCTTTCGCGACGGGGAGCTGCCGGTCCTGTTCTGCTCGCCGACTATGGAGCTCGGTATCGATATCGCGAGCTTGAACGTGGTGGGGATGCGGAACATCCCGCCTACGCCCGCAAACTACGCGCAGCGCTCCGGGCGGGCAGGTCGTTCTGGCCAACCGGCCCTCGTCTTCAGCTACTGCTCGACCGGTAGCGCTCATGACCAATACTTCTTCCGCCGGCCGACGCTGATGGTTTCCGGCAAGGTTCGCCCGCCGCGGATTGACCTCGCGAACGAGGATCTCGTCCGGAGCCACGTGCACGCGATTTGGCTGGCCGAGATTGGGATGAGCCTCGGACATTCGCTATCGGATGTTCTCGACGTGAGCGGTACACCACCGACTCTCGCACTACTTGCAGACAAAGCCGGCGACCTCGCGAACACTCGGGCGCGCGAACGGGCACAGGTTCGGACAGAGCGGGTTCTCGCCTCAATTGGCGACGAGCTCGCCGACGCCGATTGGTGGACGTCCCGATGGCTCGCTGACACCTTGAACAAGGTTCCGGCCCGCTTCGACGAGGCCTGTCAGCGTTGGCGGGACCTCTATCGGGCTGCCGAGGGCCAGCAGGTGACCCAGAACTCAGTCGTGCTCGACCAGAGTCGCAGCACGGAGGACAAGGCCCGCGCGAGGCGTCTTCGAGCCGAAGCGGAGTCACAGCTCGAGCTGCTCTTGAACGAGTCCACGCACGATTTCCAGTCGGACTTCTATTCCTATCGGTACTTCGCCTCTGAAGGTTTCCTCCCCGGATACAACTTTCCCCGTCTACCGCTCTCAGCCTGGATACCAGCGCGACGTGGACAGGCCACCGATGAATACTTGAACCGACCGCGCTTCATCGCGATAACCGAGTTCGGTCCCCAAGCCCTCATTTACCACGAGGGCTCGGTCTATCGGGTGAACCGAGTGATGATTCCCGTGGCATCCGATCCGACAAGCGATGACCCGGTGGTCACGAGCTCGGCTGTCCAGTGTGGAACGTGCGGATATCTCCATCCAGCGCGCGGCGAGGCCACGCCCGACCTCTGCGAGCGATGTGGCGTCGAACTTTCCAGTTCGAAGTGGCGCTACAGGTCGCTATTCAGGATGACGAGCGTCTCGACGAGGCGCCAGGACAGGATCAACTCGAACGCGGAGGAGCGACAGCGCCGCGGATACGAGATCCGCTCGGCCTACAGATTCGCCGAGGTGGACGGCCGTCCGAGCATCCGGACCGCGGTCGCGACCGACGCTTCGGGCGAGACAATTGCTCACCTCGCCTACGGGCATACAACGACGCTCTGGCTCATCAACGTCGGCTGGGCTCGGCGCAAGGACCGCAACGAGCACGGTTTCATGCTCGACCTCGAGCGTGGTCAGTGGGCGTCTCGCCCCGAAGACTCCGACACCGCGGACGACGACCCACTCACCGGGCGGTTGAAGGCGGTCGTGCCTTACGTCGAGGACCGCCGCAACGTCCTCGTCTTCGACCCGATCGGAGTAGAACCGACCCCGGCGTTCATGGCGAGTCTGCAGGTTGCCCTCAAGATCGCGATCCAGGCTGAGTTCGATCTCGAGGACTCTGAGCTTGCCGTCGTCAGCCTGCCCGACCGCGATCAACGCACCTCGATCCTGCTCTACGAGGCGGCCGAGGGGGGCGCCGGTGTGCTTCGCCAGCTCGTAGAGGACGAACAAGCCCTGACCCGCGTCGCCCGTCAGGCGCTTGAGCGCTGCCACTTCGATCCTGACACCCTTGCCGACATGCGGCGCGCCCCTCGCGCCCGGGAGGATTGCGAGGCCGCCTGCTACGACTGCCTGCTCTCATACACAAATCAACCCGACCACCAGCTCGTTGACCGGCAGCTTGTCGCCGACTATCTTCACCTGCTCGCGAACGCGTCGGTCGCCTCGTCGCCGGGGAGCGGGACCCCCTCCGCGCACCTTGAGCGCCTCGGTCGACAGGCGGGTAGCGACCTCGAGCGGGAATGGCTCGAGGTCATCGCCAGCCGGGGCTATCGCCTTCCCGATCGCGCGCAGGTGTTGATCGCGGAGGCAGGCACGCGGCCCGACTTCGTCTACGACGACCAGCGCGTTGCCGTCTATGTAGACGGGCCCCATCATCGCTACGCGCACCGGGTCGAGCGTGACGCGAATGCCGATGATCGGTTGTTTGAGCGCGGTTGGACGGTCGTTCGCTTTGGGGCCCAGGACGACTGGCCTGCGATCTGCAACCGGCACGTCGGCACCTTTGGCAGAGGCAACGGGTGAGCTTCGCCCCCGGTGCGCTCGTCAGGGCGCGTGGGCGCGAATGGGTCGTGCTCCCTGACTCGACTGACGATCTACTTGTCCTACGTCCCCTCGGCGGCGGCGAGGACGAAACGGCTGGCGTCCTGGCGAGCTTTGAGCCAGTCGAACCAGCGGAGTTCAGCTGGCCTGACCCGGACTCCGCCGGTGATGACCTCGGCGCCCGCCTTCTTCGCGACGCCGCTCGGCTCGGCTTTCGCTCCTCAGCCGGGCCTTTCCGCTCCTTCGGAGAGATCGCAGTCGAGCCCCGTCCCTATCAGCTCGTCCCACTGCTCATGGGTTTGCGTCTCGATCCCGTACGCCTCCTGATCGCTGACGACGTCGGCATCGGAAAGACGATCGAGGCGGCCCTCGTCGCCAAGGAGCTTCTCGTCTCCGGGCAGGCGAAACGACTTTGCGTCCTCTGTCCACCGCATCTCGCCGAGCAGTGGCAGGCAGAGCTCTCAGCAAAGTTCCATATCGATGCCGAGCTCGTCTTGAGCTCAACGGCCAGCCGTCTGGAGCGGGCCTGCACGGTCGGCGAGAGCCTGTTCGACATCTTCCCGTACACAATCGTCTCGACAGACTTCATCAAGGCCGAACGTCGCCGCGACGAGTTTCTTCGCACCGCTCCGGACCTCATTGTCGTCGACGAGGCTCACACCTGCGCTGCCGACATGCGTCAACGCGGAGTTGCTCACCAGCGTTACTCGCTTCTGCAAGATCTCACTGCGGACCCCGAGCGTCATGTCCTCCTCGTTACCGCGACCCCCCACTCGGGTAACGAGGGAGCCTTCCGCTCGCTCGTCGGGCTCCTTGACCCCTCATTTGCCGAACTTCCCGACGACGAACAGATCGACGAGACGACCCGAGCCCGTCTTGCACGCCACTTCATCCAGCGCCGCCGGGCCGACATCCGCGCCTACCTTGCTACGGACACGCCGTTCCCCGACCGGCTTGACCTTCCCGAGGAGGACGGTCGCTATCAACTCAGTCCCGCCTACCGGTCCTTCGTCGAGGGAGTGCTCGCCTGGGCCCGAGAGGCAGTCACTGACGAGCGCGGCGGACGGCATCGCCAACGCGTCCGTTGGTGGAGCGTCCTCGCTCTGCTGCGTTCGTTGGCCTCGAGCCCCGCAGCCGCCGCCTCCACTCTGCGAAATAGGGCCGCACCCGCCGCAACGACGACCGTTGAGGAGGCGGACGAAGTGGGGCGACGGAGCGTTCTCGACCAGGACGACGCCGATGATGCCGGCCGCCCCGACACCGCGCCGGGCGCCGACCCCGATCCCGACGATGGCGGGACTGACACATCGGAGCGGCGCCGTTTGCGAGCGCTCGCCGAGTTGGCGGAAGGACTCGCTGGACTGGAGGACTCAAAGCTCGCGCACGCGACGCGGCTCGTCCGTCAGCTCCTCGACGAGGGCTACAACCCGATCGTCTTCTGCCGATTCATTCCGACTGCCGACTACGTCGCGGAACATCTGCGCACATCACTCGGCTCGCGCGTCGCGATCGAAAGCGTCACCGGAGTTCTGCCGCCCGCAGAGCGCGAGGCGCGAGTGAAGGGTCTCGGGCAGTCCCATTCCCGCGTACTCGTTGCGACGGACTGCCTCTCGGAGGGCATCAACCTGCAGGAGTGCTTCGATGCCGTCATTCACTACGACCTACCCTGGAACCCCACCCGCCTCGAACAGCGGGAGGGTCGCGTCGATCGCTACGGCCAGCCGTCAGAGACCGTCAAAGTCGCCACGATCTACGGCGTCGACAACGTGATCGATGAGATCGTTTTGGAGGTCCTGCTCCGTAAGCACAGAAAGATCCGCTCCGAGCTCGGCATTTCCATCCCGGTACCGGGGAGCAACGACGAGTTCATCGAGACCATCTTCGAGCGCCTTTTCACCCCGCGCAACCGACAGCTCAACCTCTTCGCCGAACCGGTACGCGAGGTC
>Ga0326727_10028305_pt1 | contig 10203 bp, 6 predicted proteins | sample MB2enrmetagenome_FD_207643 | JGI IMG/M metagenome (GOLD analysis project Ga0326727, IMG submission 207643) | Lab enriched peat soil microbial communities from McLean, Ithaca, NY, United States - MB29MY | ecosystem: Environmental > Terrestrial > Soil > Wetlands > Peat | place: USA: New York...
TGGTCGCGCGACCTGACCAACGCCCCGGCAGATTACTCCGGGTTCATCCAGAACGCCTACAACATCAACGGCGACTATGGCCGTGCTTCACTGGACCGCAACAAGGTGTTCAACTTCGACGGCGTCTTTGAAGAGCCATGGTTCCGCGAGCAAAAAGACCTCGTGGGACGCGCGCTGGGTGGATGGGAGTTGAGCTTTATCTACACCATCGATTCGGGACTGCCCTCGACGATTTCCGCCAGCGCAGGCAGCCAGGTGGTCTACAACCTTGGCGCTGGCGTGCCCAGCATCTACAACAACCAGGTGAATGGCGGCACCGTGAGTGACAACGCCGGCCTGCACATCTCCGGGCCCACTTCCACCAGCCTGCGCATTAACCAGATCGGCGATCCCAACGGGGCAGGCAACCTGACGAAGATTCACAACAAGAACTATGCGAACTCAAGTCTACCGTGGTTCTACTCCGGTGCCTTCGCCGCCCCCCCGCCTACCAGCGTGGTTCCGGGCACGGCCAAGCGCGGCACGGTGCAGGGTCCTGGATTCAACCGGGTCGATCTTGGCGTTCACCGGAACTTCAAGATCACGGAGAGGATGAGCTTCCAGTTCCGCGCCGAAGCGTTCAACGCGGTGAACCACGTGAACGTGAATGGAATCGGGGTTACTGCGACGTCTTCATCGTTTGGCGAAGTTACGAGTTACCGTGACATGCGCATCATGCAGTTCGCCGGCAGGTTCACCTTCTAACTTGAACGAAAAAACCGGCTCGGCCCGCTTGTTTCCTTTTGAAAAAGGGAACAGGCGGGCAGGGCTCTGCTCCCATGCAAAACTGATGGATTTGGCCGTGCCGCCGAAGCAGGAACGCCGCAATGGGATTGAACACGCTGGATCTGGTGGTCATCGGTTGCTATCTGGCCGGCGTGACGCTCTTCGGCTTGCGCTTCCGCAGCGGGCAGCAGACGCTGAAAGGATATTTCCTCGCCGATAACGCGATTCCCTGGTGGGCGATTTCACTCTCCATCGTGGCCGCGGAGACCAGTACGCTGACGGTCATCAGCGTGCCGGGCCTGGCATACGACAAGGACTTCAGCTTTCTGCAATTGGTGATGGGCTACCTGATCGGCCGCGTCGTGGTGAGTTTTGTGCTCATCCCGCAATACTTTCGGGGCGAGCTGGTCACGGCCTATCAATTGATCGAACGGCGATTCGGCCAACGGCTGCGCACCTTGACAGCCGGAGTCTTTCTGGTCACGCGGGCTGCCGCCGAAGGCGTACGCGTGTTTGCGGTGGCCATCGTGGTGCGCGTGGCGCTGGGCGGCCTGCTGACAGGTGTAAGCGACTTCCAGCGCGACCTGGTGGCAATCGCCATCGTCACCGTGCTGACGCTTCTCTACACGCTGAAGGGCGGCCTGAAAGCGGCCATCTGGACGGATGTGATGCAGCAGACGGTATATGTCGCGGGAACCATCGTCGGTCTTGTGACCATCCTGCATCTTGTGCCCGGCGGGTGGACGACGGTGCGCGAGATGGCGGGCGCGGCGGGCAAGTTCCGGGTCTTCGATCTCACATTCGACTGGACCACCAAATACACCTTGTGGTCGGGAGTGATTGGCGGAGCGTTTCTGACCACGGCCAGCCACGGAACCGATCAGCTGATTGTGCAACGGCTGCTGGCGGCGCGCGGCCAGCGGCAGGCGCAGACCGCACTGCTCTCGAGCGGCGTGGTGATTTTCTTCCAGTTTTCGCTCTTTCTGATGATTGGGGCGATGCTGTACGTGTTTTACCGCATCTATCCGCCGGCGGCTGCGTTTACGCGAACGGATACGATCTTTCCCGTCTTCATCGTGAGTCATATGCCGCACGGCGTAAGCGGGTTGCTGATTGCCGCCATCCTGGCGGCGGCGATGTCGAACCTGAGTGCGGCGCTCAATTCGCTCTCCTCCACATCCATGGTCGATTTCTACATGCGCCTTCGCCCGCTTTCGTCGGAAATCCGCCGCATCTGGCTGTCACGGGCGGCGATGGTGGTTTGGGCGCTGGTGCTGTTCGGCCTCGCGCTGCTGGCGCGGCACGGCGGCAGGGTGATCGAAGTGGGGTTGACGATCGCGTCCGTCGCCTATGGAGGCATGCTGGGCGTGTTTTTGTTAGGCGTGCTCACGCGCCGGGCCTCGGAGAATGGCGCCATGGTGGGCATGATCTGTGGATTGGCGTTAAACCTCTACCTCTGGCTCTTCACCGGCGTGGCGTTCACGTGGTACGTGGTGCTGGGCAGCGTGACGACGTTCGCCGTGGGTTATGCCGCGAGCCTCGCCATGGGGCAGAAAACATCGAACGAGTTCTAGGGATGGGAAATGCAAGTGCGTAAGTTGACAACGGAGCGCCGCAATCCGGCCACCGAGAATCTGGACCGGATGAGCGCGCTTGAAATGGTTACGGCGATGAACCGCGAAGACGCGAAGGTGCCGCGCGCCATCCGCAAAGTGTTGCCGGACATTGCCAGGGCGGTGGAACTGGTCGCGCAACGCCTGGCGGAGGGCGGGCGTCTGATTTACGTGGGCAGCGGCACCAGCGGCCGCATCGGCGCGTTGGATGCATCGGAGTGTCCCCCGACCTTCGGCGTAAGCGCCAAAAAAGTGCAGTTTGTGATTGCCGGCGGCGAGAGCGCGCTGGTCAAGGCCGCGGAGGCCAGCGAGGATTCCGCGGAAATGGGACGCAGGGACATTGCGGCGCGAAGGCCCGGCATGCATGACGTGGTGGTGGGAATTGCGGCCAGCGGATACACGCCGTATACCATCAGCGCGCTGGAGCATGCGCGGGCTAAAGGCGCGGCGACGGTGGCCATCGCGTGCAATCGCAATACCCCGCTGGGGAAGGTAGCGGATCTGCGCATCGAAGTCGAGGTCGGGCCGGAGGTGCTTGCGGGCTCGTCGCGGCTGAAGGCCGGCACCGCGGAGAAGCTGATCTGCAACATGCTGACGACCGGGGCCATGTCGCGGCTGGGATACGTATACAGCAACCTGATGGTCAATCTGCATCTGACCAACAAAAAGCTGGTACAGCGCGGCACCACGATCCTCGAGGAGCTGGCAAAGGTGGATCGGACACGGGCTGCGGCGACACTTGAAAAAGCGGGAAGGAGCGTTCCGCTGGCGCTGGTGATGTTGAAGACGGGCACCGGCAAGGCGGAATCCGCGCGGCGTCTGCGCCGGGCCAAAGGCAATGTTCGTCGAGCCATTGAAGGTTGACATGGGGAGTGTTTTGAAAAGGATCGGGTTCCGGCGCGGGCTGGCTTTCCTGTTGGCGATGGGAGCGATTGCGTGCGGGCAGCGAGGGCTGGCCGCGCAGGACGCTGCGACGGGCGGGCCTGGCGCGCATGACTTTGACGCCATCGACGCGCTGATGCAGGCCGCCGTGGCCCGAGGCAGCATGCCCGGCGGCGTGGTGATCATCGGCCACAATGGCGCGGTGGTGTATCGCAAGGCCTTCGGTTCGCGCTCGCTGGAGCCGGCGCACGAAGCCATGACGGTGGACACGATCTTCGACCTGGCCTCGCTGACCAAGGTGATTGCCACGACCACGTCGGTGATGCAATTGCTCGATGAGGGACGCATCCGGCTCAACGAGCCCGTGGCGGCGTATTTACCGGATTTTGCGCAGAACGGAAAAGGGCAAATCACGGTGCGCGAGCTGCTGACGCATTTTTCCGGGCTGCCGCCGGATCTGGATTTGAAGATAGCGTGGCAGGGCCACGACACCGCGTACAACATGGCTATGCAGTCTCGGCCGATGTATCCGCCCGGCACGCGGTTCCTTTATAGCGACATCAATTTTGAGGTGCTCGGATTCCTGGTCGAGAAGATTTCTGGCATGCCGCTGAACGAGTACACGAGCGTCCATATTTTTGCACCCTTGGGAATGACGGAAACGACGTTTCTTCCGCCGGCCAGCTGGATACCGCGCATTGCGCCCACGCAATACGACGAGAACGGAAAGATGCTGCGCGGCGTGGTGCACGATCCCACGGCGCGAAGGATGGGCGGCGTCGCGGGGCACGCGGGATTGTTCTCGACGGCGGACGATCTGGCGAAGTTCGCGCAGGAGCTGCTGAGCGATAGCCCGAAGATTCTCACGCGCGAAGCCATCGAGAAGATGTCGACGCCGCAGCAGCCGGCGACGGCCGCAACGTTGCGCGGGTTGGGGTGGGATATCGATTCGCCCTTTTCCAGCAATCGCGGCGAACTGCTGCCCGTCGGCTCCTTCGGGCACACCGGTTTCACAGGCACTTCGCTGTGGATCGATCCCGTGAGCAACACCTACATCATCCTGCTGACGAACGCGGTGCATCCCAACGGCAAGGGATCGGTGATTGCGTTGCGCGCGCGCCTGGCCAATGCCGTAGTGCAAACGCTGCACCTGACCGTTGCCGAAGAAGAAGAGATGCGGGTAGCGCGCATCACCGGGTACAACGAGACCATGATGGCCGAGCGGCGCGTGACCGCACGTATCGGCGAGGTGAAGACAGGGATCGATGTTCTGGAAGCGAACGGGTTCCGCGAGCTGCATCCGGATCGAGACCACCCGGTGAGAATTGGCCTCGTGACCAATCAGACTGCGGTCGATGCGCACGGGCAGCGCACGGCCGATGTGCTGGCGCACGCACCGGGCATCAAGCTGGTGGCGATTTTCTCGCCGGAGCACGGCATTGCTGGAGTTCTCGACACCACGGCTATCGCCAACTCGCGCGACGCCGCCACGGGCGCACCGATTTACAGCGTTTACGGCGACTCGGATGCGAAGCGGCGGCCCACGGACGAAGAGATGGCCGGCGTGGATGCGATTGTCTACGACATCCAGGACATGGGCGCGCGGTTTTACACCTACGAGAGCACGCTCGGCTACTTTCTTGAAGCGGCCGCGAAAGCCGGCAAGGAGATCGTAGTACTGGATCGGCCGAATCCCATTGGCGGCGCGTACGTGCAGGGACCGATGCTCGATGCGGGGCGCGAATCGTTCGTCGGCTACTGGCGGACTCCCGTGCGCCATGGTATGACGGTGGGCGAGCTGGCGCGCTTGTTCAACAGCGAGCGGTCGATCGGCGCAAAACTTTCGGTGGTGCACATGGAAGGCTGGTTGCGCGGCGACTGGTTCGATTCCACCGGCAGAGTGTGGATCAATCCCTCTCCGAACATGCGCAGCCTGACGGAAGCCGAGCTGTATCCCGGCATCGGCATGATCGAAGGCGCCAACATCTCGGTCGGCCGCGGCACCGATACGCCGTTTGAGCTCGTGGGCGCGCCGTGGATCGACGCCGCGGCACTCGCCGGCTACCTGAACGCGCGGGAGATTGACGGCGTACGCTTTGTGCCGGTGAATTTCACGCCCAGTGCCTCGAATTACGCAAACCAATCCTGCGGCGGCGTGAACATCGTCGTGACCAACCGCGAAGCGCTGGATGCACCCGAGCTGGGGTTGGAGATTGCGGCCGCGCTCGAGCATTTATATCCCAATGATTTCAAGGTCGCCGGCATCGACGGGCTGATGCGCAACAAAGCTACGCTCGATGCGCTCACGGCCGGCGAAGATCCGCGCCGCATTGCCGAGGATTGGCAGGATGCGCTGAAGAGTTTTGAAACCGTGCGCGCGAAGTATCTTCTTTACTGATTGTTTGCACGAATGGCGAGACTGCAGGATGCAGAGGGGTGGAATGAAGTTTCAAGCGGGCAACATGCGATGGGGTTGGATGGCCGTGCTGGCCGCGATAACAGCGCAATGCGCCGTGGCCGCGCCGCCGGTTCACCTTGACCGCAAAGGCGAGCGGTGGGCCCAGGCGACCCTGCGCAAAATGACGCTCGAAGAAAAAATCGGGCAGATGATTGTGGTCTGGGCGAAGGTCAAGTTCCTGAACCCGGAGAGCCCGGAGTATCTGGAACTGCGCGACGAGATGATGAAGTACCACGTGGGCGGCTTCGGCGTCACCGATGCGGTGGAGGGTTCGCAACTGATCATGAGCGAACCGCTGGAGGCCGCGGCGCTCACCAACCGGCTGCAAAAGGATTCGAAGTACCCGCTGTTGATCGCAGCCGACTTCGAGCGCGGTCTGTCGATGCGTCTTGAGGGTGCGACGGCGTTCCCGGCAGCGATGGCGTTTGGAGCGGCTGGCGACAAAAACCTGACGCGCCAATTCGGCCGCATCAGCGCCCAGGAGTCGCGCGCCATCGGCGTGGAGTGGAACTGGTTCCCCATCGCGGATGTCAACTCCAATCCCGCCAATCCCATCATCGATACGCGCTCCTTTGGTGAAGATCCGGCGCTGGTCAGCGAAATGGTCGCCGCGTACATCGACGGCGCGCGCAGCGAGGGATTGTTGACGACGGCCAAACATTTTCCCGGCCACGGCGACACGGACACGGATTCCCATCTCACCCTGGCGCGCGTGCCGGCAAGCATGGATCGGCTGAACGCGGTGGAACTGGTGCCGTTCCGCAGCGCGATCGCCGCCGGAGTGGATTCGGTGATGGTGGGACATTTGATTGTTCCGGCCGTCGAGCCCGACCCCAATCGCCCCGCCAGCGTCTCCGCGCACGTCATCAAGGATCTGCTGCAGGGGCAGCTGGGTTTCAAGGGTCTGGTGGTCACCGATGGATTGGATATGGCGGGACTGACGCACGTCTTCACGGGATCGGAGGCGGAGATCTCGAGCGAGGCGGCTGTCGCAGCCGTGGAAGCGGGCGAGGATATGGTCATTATTCCCGGCGACCTCGGTGGCGCGTATAACGGACTGCTCTCGGCGGTGAAGAAGGGCGAAATCTCAGAGGCGCGCATCGACGAAAGCGTGCTGAAGATCCTGCGCGTTAAGGCGTCGGTGGGCCTGAATCGCAACCGTTTTGTGGATCTTTCCAGGGTGCAGGATGAGATTGCGCAGCCGCAGAACGTGGCGTTTGCCGAAAGCGTTGCCGATCGCGCCGTAACGCTGGTTCTCGATGGCGGCAAGCTGGTTCCGCTGCAGGCGCAGGCGACTTCGCCGGGCCAACCGGCCGCGCGCATCGTTGCGGTCATTTTTTCCGACCGGCCGCGTGGCAGCGACGGAGGCCGCGCCTTTGCGAGTGAACTGCGCAAGCGTGCGCCCGGGGCCACGGTCTTCTTTGTCGATCCCAGCAATTCAGGGTATGCCTTCGACAACGTTCTGGCCGCGGTGCGCGACGCGGGCAGCGTGATTGCCGTCGCCGAGTCTGTGCCTAACCCCAGGCGAACTACGCAGGGACGCGCCGGCGGATCGGTCAGCCTGGACTCGGAACCGATGCAGTTGCTCACCGAAATGGTGAAGACGGCGGGAGCGAAGACCGTTGTGGTCGCGTTCGGCAATCCCTACACGGGAGGGTCGATCCCCGGCATCCAAACGTACGTTTGCACGTATTCGAACACCGTGGTTTCCGCATCGAGCCTGGCGCGGGCGCTGTTCGGTGAGATTGCGATTCACGGGCGGCTGCCGGTGTCGATTCCCAACCTGGCGCCGCGCGGAACGGGCCTGGACCGTAATGCGATCACGACACGAGCGAGTGCGCCATAAAGGAGATCAGTGGTTTTGAGAGGAGTCATCAGGTGAGTGTCGCAGAATTCAATCCGAGAACGGTCCGGCCGTGGCACGGCAGAATGGGCAGCATCGGCCGCGCGATTGCGGCCGGCTTGGCGCTGGGCGTGCTGCTGGCCGCGGCATCGGCTCAGGCGCAACAGTCTGTCGACCATCCGGATGCGGTGGTGGCGCGGCCCGTGGTGAATATGTACAGGAACGCAACGGATGCGAGCGACGTAGTTTCGCAGTCGCTCTACGGCACCGGCGTACTGACGCTCCAGAACAACCAGGGCTGGTTCAAAATTCTCACCGCGGACGGATATACGGGCTGGGTGGAAGCAGCGGACCTGAAGATGCTGAATGGCGCGACCTACGCGCCCAGGGGAAATGCGGTGCGCGTGGCGGCGCAGAGCGCGAATGTCTATCGCGAACCCGACGTGACGGCGCACGCGCCTGTGCTGCAACTGCCGTGGGAGTCGCGGCTGGAACCTGCGCCGGCGCCGGCGAAGAACACCGAGCGCTGGCTCGAGGTGCGCCTTGTAGATGGGCAGATGGCCTGGGTGCAGCGCGGCGACATCAGCGACGATTTTCTGCCATTAAGCATTGGCGAAATGCTCCAGCTTGCGCACCGGTTTATCGGCACTACGTACACCTGGGGCGGCGTGAGCAGCTTTGGATTCGACTGTTCGGGATTTACGCAGATGCTGGAGCGGCAACGCGGTATCGAGATGCCGCGCGACGCGGATGTGCAAGCTTCCTGGAGCGGCGTGATTGCCGTGGAGCGCAAGGATCTCCAGCCCGGCGACCTTTTATTTTTTGGCTCGAGTCCATCTCGAATCACCCACACCGGCATGTACCTGGGCAACGGCGAATTCATTCACGACACCACGCACGGCCATCCGGGAGTCCAGATCAGCCGGCTGGACGACATGCCCTGGACGAAACTTCTGGTAGCGATACGGAGAGTGAAGCCATGAATCGACGCGAGTGTTTGAAAATTGCCGGCGCCGCCGCGGTGCTTCCGTTTGCGCCTGTGGCCGCGCGGCCGCAATCCGCGCCGGGGCCGTGCACGGTCGAGGCGGGCCTGAAGCGCTTGATGCTGCGCCACACCTGGACGACGACCATGTCGTCGAGCGAGTATCGCGACACCGTGCAGGTGGAATACCGGCGCGACGGGGTTTCCGGTTACGGCGAGGGCGCGCCGATCGTGCGCTACCAGGAGTTTCCCGCATCGGCCATGAAAGCCATTCAAGCCATTGCGAACGACATCACCGCGGGCGATCCCTGGAAGTATCAGAAGTATCTCGCGGGCATCCGCCGGGAATTGGGCGAAGGGCAACACGCCGCGATGGCTGCCGTCGATATCGCCATCTTCGATTGGCTGGGCAAGAAGCTCGATATTCCGCTGTACAGGTTTCTGGGGCTGGACGCGGCGGATGCGCCGATCACGGATTTTTCCATCGGCATTGATACGCCGGAGATCACCCGCCAGAAGACGCGCGAGGCGGAGGATTTTCCGGTGCTGAAGGTGAAGGTGGGGCTGAAGACCGACGAGGCGACCATCGAAGCCGTGCGCAGCGTGACCAACAAGCCCATTCGCGTGGATGCCAACGAGGGATGGACCGACAAGGAAGAGGCCATCCGCAAGATCAACTGGATGGAATCGCACGGCGTGGTGTACGTGGAGCAGCCCATGCCAGCGCACATGGTGGAGGAGACCCGGTACGTGCGCAGCAAGGTGCACCTGCCGATCATTGCCGACGAGGCGTGCACCGATGTCGCCATGATTCCCAAGCTGGTCGACGCCTACGACGGAATTAACGTCAAACTCGACAAGGCTGGAGGCATTTTGGAATCGATCCGGTGGATCGAGGTGGCGCGGGCCATGAAGATGAAGGTGATGCTGGGCTGCATGGTGTCGAGTTCCTGCTCCGTCACCGCCGCGGCGCATTTGTCGCCGCTGGTGGATTACGCCGATCTCGACGGCAACCTGCTGGTGGCGAACGACCCGTGGCGTGGCGTGCGCGTGGAAAAAGGAAAACTGCTGCTTCCCGAGGGGCCAGGTTTGGGCCTGAAGCCCTCGTAATGCGCAACGGGCCCCCTTTTTGAGGGATGTGCAATGTGTGGACGGTGATTTCGGGCAATCGGTAAGCTGGTTGAGCAAAGTGCGTGGATGCAGTCTGTCAGGGCCCGCCGGCAGTGCTTAACCCGGAGGTTCAGTTCAAAGTGGAACCATCGGAAATGATGACAAACCGAAACCGGAAGTCGCGTCCAACGCCCCTGGACCGCAGAAGCGGCATTCCGCTTTATCACCAGATTCAGCAGCGCCTTCTGGATCAGATCCAATCCGGCGAGCTGAAGCCGGGCGAACCCCTGCCTTCGATTCAGCAGATCGCGACGCGGATGGGCGTGAGCCAGATGACGGTGCGGCAAGCGGTGGGCGCACTGTGCGAGCGTGGAGTCATTTACAGCCGGCAGGGCAAAGGCACGTTCATCTCCGGCATCAAGATGGAGAGAGATTTTCGCCAGGTGCTTTCCTTCTCAGAAGAAACGCAGGCGCGGGGAGCCGCGCCCAGCTCCAAGGTGCTTTCGTTCCGCATCCAGGCGCCAACCCAGGAAGTGAAAGAGGCCCTGGG
>Ga0326727_10028311_pt1 | contig 10202 bp, 8 predicted proteins | sample MB2enrmetagenome_FD_207643 | JGI IMG/M metagenome (GOLD analysis project Ga0326727, IMG submission 207643) | Lab enriched peat soil microbial communities from McLean, Ithaca, NY, United States - MB29MY | ecosystem: Environmental > Terrestrial > Soil > Wetlands > Peat | place: USA: New York...
TTATTAATAAATTTTCAATCCATAAATTGTCAAGAAAAGATTAAGCCTCATCAATCATAGCGAATATTGATTTTATCATGCAAAATTCATTAAGTATTTCTTTATATTACAGAGACACTATATGGTATTTCCGGTATATTGTACCGAAGAACTGAGATACGCTGGTATTTACATTTTGAGAAGAAAATTTACGTTAAATAAATGAACATATCTAAGAGGTAATTTCTTAAATAGTAGCCGATATTATACTTGTTGATTCGGCTTAAGCTTTAGAAACCAGTTTAAATGTGGAGGATAATGACTCATCATATGAAAAGATTGCTCGTAATACTGATTTTTGCGATTACCGGAATCACCCAATCTTTAACTGCATTTGCAGAAACGAGTGCCGTTAAGATCGGGATTGTTCTAATGCACGGCAAGGGTGGTTCCCCAACTAAGCATGTACTGGAATTGGCGTCCGCCCTGGAAAAAAATGGAATCCTGGTTGCAAACCTGGAAATGCCCTGGTCGGGGAGACGAAATTACGATGTGACTGTAAGCGCTGCCGAACAAGAGGTTGATTCAGCATTGACGTATCTGCGGGGCAGAGGAGCTCAAAAGCTATTTGTAGCCGGGCATAGCCTGGGTGGATTGTTTGCGCTCTATTTTGGCGGCCGGCATGTTGTTGACGGTATAATTGCTATCGCCCCAGGCGGAAACGTGGGTGACGCTCACTTCCGGGAAAAACTTGGCGCCTCGTTTGAAACAGCCCGGAAATTAATTGCAGAAGGTAAAGGTGAGGAAAACGTAAGCCTGAATGATTATGAGGGAAGCAAAGGGACTTACACAATAAACACAACGCCCGCCGCTTATATTAGCTGGTTTGATCCCGATGGTGCAATGAATGAAACACTGTCAACAAAAAACATGAATCCTGGTATTCCGGTTCTGTTCATTGCGCCGACAAATGATTATCCGGCTAATATCAGGGCCAAGCATATAATGTTCGACTTCCTTCCCAAGAATAAATTCAGTATTCTATACGAACCGGATTCAAGCCATCTTGAGGCGCCTTCTGCATCAATTGTAGAGATCATATTGTGGGTTGCAGCTATCGCAGGCGACACATAGATCCAACATTTTATTATTTGTTATAAATATAATTATTCAAAATCATGTTATCTTTCTTATACCACAAAGAGAATACGATATCGAAATACAGAAATGTAATGGCGGTTGTCATTTTAATCCTGGTTTTATTTTTTCCAATCAATTATTACAGTCAACAGTTACCGGACACGCTCATTCAAAATGCATTGAAAATAGCATTTACACATCTTGACAAAAGCGTACATGAAGTAAAAAACAGCACTCGGTACCCGTCTTATGCTACAAATAATCTTGAATGGAGCTTTACTAATTCAAGCGTGTGGACGAGCGGATTTTATCCGGGGTGCCTCTGGCTTGCTTTTGAGCTAAGCGGCAGGAATGAATTCAGGAATTGGGCGGAAAAATGGACCCGGGGAATTGAAAAGGAGAAAGACAACAGGAATACACACGACATTGGTTTTATGTTCATGTGCAGCTTCGGCAACGGGATTAAATTCGTCACGCATAAGGAGGCTAAGGCATACAAAGATATTTTAATACATGCGGCAATTACTCTTGATAAAAGATACAACCCAAAAATTGGAATGCTTCGCTGTTACTGGGATGTGCCTCCATATGACCGGGATACAACGCTTTTTCCCGTTGTTGTTGACATAATGATGAATCTTGAGCTTTTGTTTTGGGCGGCTGAGAATGGTGCCCCGCAATCTTTAAAGGAACATGCAATAAGCCATGCCGATAATACTTACCGCGACTTCGTCAGGGCGGATGGAGGCACATATCATGTAGTAAGGTATAACAAAGATTCAGGAAAAATATTTAACAAAGGACAGATACAGGGACAGGATTCAAATTCTACCTGGACACGCGGCCACGCCTGGTTTATTTACGGCATGACGGTTTGTTACAGGTACACAAGGGATAATAAATTTCTAAAAAGAGCCTGTGCGTTGGCTGATTATTTCTTAAAAAGATTAACTCCTGATAATGTTTCTGTATGGGACTTTGATTCATATCCTGAATTCAGCAAAATAAAAGATGCGTCCGCAACAGCAATCGTATCTTCTGCACTTTTCGAATTAAGCGCTTACATTAAAGACAGCACACGAAAAGCATACTATCTTAAGAAGGCCGAAGATATGCTTGCGGCTCTTTGTTCCAACAAGTATCTTGCCGGTACGGCAAAAACAAATGCTATTCTTCTTCATTCAACGCAATTCTTAACACAACCGGGAAATAAAAATACGGATAAACCGGCGATATTTGCAGATTATTATTTTCTGGAAGCAATTAAAAGATATCTAACATTAAGTAAACCTGCATCGAATTATTGATCGGCTTTAAACGAATAAATTTCATTTCACCTGTAATATTTTCATGTATATTATAAATTTAAAGGCGAAGCGCAATGCCAATATGCTTATAATTTAAAGATGAAAATAATAGAATAATTAAACAAAAAAATGCACTGAAGACCGAATATTTATAAATGGAGTACTTATTAAACATAATAAGATATTAAGAATTAAAAAAACCGGGCTCTCCGATTAAATCTTCTACTTCTCTTCAAAAGATAAAATTTTAGGGTTTTCCCAGCTATAATAGTCCGGGTATAATTATTGTTATTTAAAATATCATTTACCGGGTGTGTTAATTATTTGTAATAATTTATTTGAGGTGATTAATGCTGAACCAGGATAATAAAATTTATAAACCCGCTGATAAATTTCGAAAAAATGATTTAGAAGAAGAAATTGAAGATACTGTACTATCTTATTTGATAAAAATTAAGTTTTCATTAATTATCAAGCCGGGAATAATCTCTTTTGCGGCATTGATAATCTCTTTTTTCATGGATGTCTCAAGCGTACCTATACTGGGAAATATTTCAACCGGAATAGCCAAATATCTATTTCCCACCTGGCAGCCTGCTGCCGCAACTTTCCAACCATTTCCATTCTGGTGGCTTCCTCTATTAAGTTATTTACTATTTATTTCTCTTGCTTTAATGGCATATAACAAATTAAAACAGGAAGTTTTAAGAAATCCGGCTTCAGAAACAATCGATAGAGTAATTGACTCTTATAGCAGCGTAATTGATAGTATTTCCACAGCGCTGCCTTTGCTTGGAGCAGCGCTTTTATTAATTAGTATCCGGTTAGGAGAAGAAATATTTCTCGGCCTTTCCGTCCCATTCGAAATAAAAGCCTTAATTGTACTTGCAATAGGAAAACTTTTTGAACCGGTCCTGGATCAGCTTAGTGTGGAATTTCAAATAATTGTTTCACATATACATGATATGAAGGAACGGTACTTCTCCGACCTGCAAACAGAGAATACAAAAGAAATACTTGAAAAAATAAGAGACAACAATACTCCTTTTGACGCGATTTCAAAAGAACAGCTTAGAAACATGGAAAATTTTAAAAAGTTAATCAGCGAAATTTTAAATATTAGTTTAGTCGTCAGAGAGAATTATGTTACAATTTTTAATCTTATCGAAAAAATCAGCTCTATTCCGTTAATCAATAAAGAAAATATCAATGAACTAAAATCGCTTGCGAGTTCAATTTCACAGGCATCTGAATCTTTAAGCAATGAAAATGCAGTAACCGGGCTGAAATACTTAGAATCCATTGTAAGAAAATAAGACAGAAGAGCAATGAGAAGACAAAACAGAGACAGTAAATTTATTATCTACCAGGTACTTTACATTTTTGTAATTACTGTTTTAGCATTGAAAGGCGCGGATTTAAATTTGAATAAAGTTATTTCAAAAGATCAAGCCGTTTCAAAAAGTGTACGGGATTCGTTAATGGTTGTAATTGATTCCCTTTATACCCAGAAGCGTAAGATTGAAAAAAAAGCTAACCCAAACGCTGAAGTTGAAAATGAAGCTTTACAACAAAAACTTTCAGCTTTGAATAAACAGTTAGCTGAAATTAAACAACCGGAAAAAGAAGTTCCTCCACCGGTAGTTCAAAAGCCCGCACCCGTAGTACATGAACAGACTTTACTTCAATCGCCTATTTCCGAAACACAAACATTTTTTCAGAATACGTGGAATATTGCAAAGAATACCGGAAATGTTCCGGCATCGCTCTACGACCCGAATAATCTGAAAAAGCCCTTAACGGTAATTCCTCCTAACCAGCAAGTGAAATTCGATCTGACAAATGAGAACCAGGTGGTATTAAAGTTTGGCAGTCAGCAGCAAATACTGAACGTTATACCGATGCACCCTCCTGAAATAAAGATTGAGAGGGCTACTACAAAAATGGATGCCTCAACAATTTATGTGCAGGACCTGCAGCGAATTACAGACTTTAATGTAACTATTAAGTATGAACGCCCCGACCAGTTAAAAGTTACATATACAGGGCCGATTTCAGTTTCCGGCCCATATAAGAATAGTAACGGCGACCTGGTCCATAACGTAACTCTTAAATTAGCCGCGAATAATCAAAGATTCCAGGATTGGCTGGACAAGTACGGCAATTTGCGCGATGCAAATGGGCGTTATAAGGCTGATTTTTTCTTCACGGCAGTTGATGAAAGGTCAAAAGTTCATGTTGTTCTTGGTAATACTTTTTACTTCACTGATTTTAAATAAATAGTTACAATTCCGGAATAGTCTATGAAAAATAAATTCACTCTATATTTATTCCTTTTGTTAATCGTTCCGGCTTTTAACCTGGTTCGCGCCCAGGAAGAACCGGGAGAAAAAATTGAATATTTTCAAATGGAACCTCTTGACGACAGCTTATTTATTAAAATTCAACAGCAGCTATTCATTGATCCGCCGGATCCGAAGGCTGAGATAATAGCCGACCTGCGTGATCCTAATAATCAGACCTTGTCTATTAAAGGAGTATTATATCCTTTTTTGGCATTAAAGCCTGAAACGCGGGCATTAATAATTACTTATCCTTTCAAGTTAAACCTGGAGCAGCAGATAAATTATGGAAGCGTTTTTACCCGGGTTCTTGATAATCTTAGAATTCAAAAGATATTTTCTCCTCCAACTCTTTTTCAAATATCTTCAACTCTCGGATATATAAATCCTTTTTTTCAGCTATTTGGCGGTGAGCAATTTGGAATCCCAATTAAACGGGACCTGGGAATTTCATTTGGATTGGGCACTCCATACAGCGGGCCCATGGAAACAAATATTGTAGGAGCAAACTTTCACATTCTAGGTTTTTATGGCGGCATTTTTGGCCCCGCTGATGCACTTTCAGAAACAATAACCTATAAGAATTATGATGAAATTTATATGACCAAAGGTTATCAAATCGGTTACGTTATACCATTCGGCAATTTCTTTGAGGTGAGTTATCAATATTTTGCAAAAAATATCGGACAGACAGACAGCCTTTATTTTGACCGGAATAATATTGATTCATTAAATATGATATCAAAAATTTTACGCGGCCCGTATTATAACTGGGAATTGCGTTATCCCATTAGTGTCCTCGGTTCAACGAGAGCAAGATTTTATATAGCAAGATATTTGAACGAAATGCATTTTGGATTTGCAGGGCGAGAACTTTCATTAGCGGGCAGTACATTTGATTTTAGCTTCGATGCCATGAATCATAGCGATATAAGGCCCCCGGAATATGTATTAAATTTAATGGTTCAAAAGATTGCAGATTTCTGGGCTTCAAGCGCTTTTGCAATAGGCCCATCAATGATTATTACACAAGGGCAGAATGGAAAAAGCCCGACAGTTTTAATCTTTTTTAATTTGAGATTCAAAGTCGGGTCTTCGCTGTAATAATCTTAATTTTACCCTATTTTGAGTCATACTTTCTTCTGAGGCTTAATTTCATTTTGGAGTTAAGCCTTTTGTTTATTAAGTTTATTAAATTATAATCCGGTCTTATAACCATAGTTATTACAGGCGCCTGCATAAAAAAAATGAATAAACAAAAAGCAATATTTAACTGGAGCGGGGGAAAAGATTCTTCACTTGCATTGTATAAAGCGTTGCTGCAGGATGAATATGAGATAAATTATTTATTGACAACAGTGAGCAGTTCGTTCAGGAGAATTATTCAGCATGGTGTAAAAGAGAAATTACTTGAAATGCAGGCTGAGAGCATTGGAATACCGTTGTATAAATTATTCATGCCTGAAAACCCGGATATGGATATATATAACTCATTAATTAAGAAAACATTGATAGAATTTAAAGAGCAAAAAATATTTACGGGAATATTCGGAGATATTTTTCTTGAAGACCTGCGTAAATTCAGGGAGGAAAAATCGTCCGAAGTTGACTTCAAAGCTGTTTTCCCGATTTGGAAATCTTCAACAAAAGATTTAATAAAGGAGTTTATTGACCTGGGATTCAAAGCGGTTTTAGTTTGTGTTAATGAAAATTTTCTTGATAAAAGTTTCGCGGGAAGAGAAATAGATTATGATTTTATTAGAGACCTGCCGGCTGATGTTGATCCTTGCGGAGAAAACGGGGAGTTTCATTCATTCGTTTATGACGGGCCTATTTTTAAAAGGCCGGTAAAATTCCAACGTGGTGAAATAATAAGAAAGATTTACCATCCATCCAATGATGATAAGTTAAAAAATGCAGATTATAAGCCGGCCCCGGAAATAGTTTTTTGGTACTGCGATTTGCTGCCGGGATAAATAATTTTTACCAACCGCTTTAATGGAATTTAGTTTAGGCAACCGGGAATTAAGCTATTTTCGCCATGGATAGTTTTAATTAGCTCATCAAAGTTGATATCTGTTGGAAAACCTTTTTTATCCCAGTGAGTTTTGCATCCGCAATAATTAATCAGAATACACTGTGCAGGTACATCAAGGGATTTAAGCTCCAGTCCGCCGGTGATAAGATTTAACGGGCAGGCAACCCCGATTACGCCTATATCTTTTCCTGCAGCAAAATGTTTAAGCCAGTTTGTAAAGCCGGTTGAATGAGGAATTATATGTACTTCAAAATTGTTTTCTTTTCCATAGGAAGTATATTTATTAATATTACATTTAGGGGAACATCCGCTGCACCGGTAATCAAGAGAAATCTTTTTTGCTTTGCACTTTTTATCCGGCAACAGCTTCATACAGGAAGGCAGCAGAACCGCTTTCCTGCTTGTTGATTTAAAGCTTTCTTTAAATGCCCGGTTCATAATTTCAGCTCCGGCCATGCTTAGATGATATTCCGTTTTTTCCCTTCCGCAGAAAATTACATCTTCTTTCCAAAGATGATCATTATAATTTTCGAGCAGGTAATTATCAACATTATAAGTATAGCGCTTTAAAATTTCGTTTGACTCAAATTCAAACCACCGGGCAAACCGTATAATTTTTCCCAGGCATTCTTCTGTTTTATCTCCGGGCATACTGAGCAAAAATATTCTAAAAAGTTTAAACCGTTTAACATCTTCTCTAAATTCGCCTGTGGCTTCCATCCACCTTATAATCTTCGTAAAATTATTTAATGAAAAAGTATCATTTCCCTTTGAGGGCTTCGTCCTCATTAAAGAGTAAGTCCCCATTAAACCTCTAAACCAATCAATTGGAGGTTTCAACATTCTGATTTTTCTTCTCAGCTTATAAAGATTTGCAAGGATAAAATATTCAGGATATGCAAGGTTTAATGCCCTTGTACAATAAATGCGGGAGATGGCGCCTGCGTTCAACAAGTCGAATAAATATTCCTCTTTTGTCCTAAGCTTTTCGAGTTTGTGTTTTTCTATAAATAATATATAATCCTCAATTACGGGGAATAGATCTTCTTTTGCTTTTAAAAGAATATTATTAGTTAAGCATGCTACGTCATTATAATAATTAGCCGGATTTCCAGAGTTATTTTTCAATGAATAAGTTATAGTTCTCACAGTTGTCCCGTAAATTTATTCTTATCTGCAGTAAAAAATAATGAAAGGCCCGGTACAAATATAGTTATACAGGGATTAATTTAGAAGATAAATTACATAGGTGGAAATATTACGGGATTAAATATTTTGTCTGAACAGGGATTCTAAAGATTTTTGGAATTACGGGATTAAAAAATGCTAGGACCAAGATGCTACTAAATACAAGAACCATATTTTAAACAATCTCTTCTTCGGTAATAAAATTTTTTATATCGAATGTAGATGCTTCGGGAGGGTCATTAGTTGTGTTAAAGCCGGCAAGATTTGTGTATAATTCATGCTTGTTTGTGAAGTCTTTTAAATAGAATGCCCGGACTTTATTCCTGTTCTTTATCAGCCAGTTTAAAGTGATCTTCATCTTTTCAAGATCTTCTTCATTCGGAAGAATGTCTAAATTTATAGTTCCCGAAAAATAATCATCTAGCGCTTCCTCAAAATTGTCTTTGTCATTAAAGGCGTATTTCTTAATGAATATTTTCCCTGAGATCAATAGAACATAATCCTTTGCAAATGTCTCGCTAACTTCAAAGAGTACTTTAGCGGAGTTAACCGGTTCGGCAAGAAGGGATGTTTTATGCGTTTGCGAAAGGATCATATCAATAATTTCTTTTACTTCGGCTGCTTTTTCAAATTTCTCTTTACCGGAATATTCTTTCATTTTGTTCAGCAGCCTGTTTAGGGCGAACTGGTTTTTGCCGTAAAGAAATTCATAAACTTTTTCCAGCTCGTCAAAATAAGCCGCTTTGTCTTTATTCATGCACGGGGCAGTACACCTTTCTATTTCGGCAAGAAAACAGGCTTTACCTTTATTATATTCAGTATCGCTGCATTCCCGGATTAAAAAGGTTTTGGATATCATTTCCTGCACCGCGACGGCTTTTTTCCTTGAAATGAATAACCCGAAATAATCATTCCCGTCAAAATCAAAATGATTGCATATTTCAACAGCCGGGAATTGGTGGGCGGCAGTTATTCTTAAAAAATATTTATTTCCGTATTCTCTAAGCATTACATTATGCCGGGGGCCGACAATTTTTATTAATTCCGCTTCCAATAAGAGCGCAGTCAGTTCCGTGTTGGTTAATTCAATTTTCAAATGCGAAGACTGCTTAATTATTTTTTTTGCCTTCCTCGGCGCTGTCTGCAGGAAATAAGATTTTACCCTGTTTTTTAAAGATTTAGCCTTACCGACATAGATTATTTCATCTTTTGCATTAAGAAAATAATAAATACCGGGTGCATCGGGCAGTACGGATATATCTTCGCCCAGTTTCTTCTTGTAGTTGACTTGCTGCTGGTAACCTTTTGGGGCGGATTGGTAGTTAATTAATTCACTAACATACCGGACATTAAAATTTTTAACTTCCTTTATTAACTTAATAAGAACTTTCGCAGTTACTTCAGAGTCGCCGAGAGCGCGGTGGGCGCCGCTGTTTTTAAGTCCAAGGTGTTTGCACACTACTCCGAGCGCTTTGCTTCTGAGCATAGGGTACATACGGCGGACCAATTTAAGTGTACATACATTTAAATTATCAAGAGGTTGTTTACCGCAGTACATAAACTCTTTTCTAAGGAAGCTGCTGTCAAAAGAAAGATTATGCCCGGCCAGGATGTCGCTGCCTATGAAATCCGTAATCTCATCGGCAATATCTTCAAAGAAAGGGGCGTCGTACACATCTTCATTCGTTATCCCTGTTAACCGGGTTATAAAATAAGGTATATCCTTCCCGGGGTTTATGAATGAGCTGAAAGTATCAACTATTTTCAGCTTTGAAATTTTTACAAGGCCGATTTCTATAACACCGTTAGACCTTGGCGATAGACCGGTTGTTTCTACGTCTACCACACAATAATCCGCTTCCCCAACCGGCAAATTGGAAATATCTTCTGTCATCATAATGTAAATCTATAATTTAAATTTAAAGATTCAAAGATTTCTCTAAGATTGTGGATTGAACCGCATTGTGGCTGGTGGAAGGAGCGGATGTGCCGAACGATTGAAGTTTTATGATTTTAGACAGGGACTGAGATTAGCCTATGCAAGGTGATGCAAATTGTTTCGATTTAAAAAGACTGTGTGAAAATTTAAAATAATTAAGCCCAAGGGGATGGCCTTGGGCTTAATAGGAATATTAAATTGCAGATCCTGCCGGGGTGGATTTACTTCAGAAGTAACATTTTCAATACATTTGAATATGTACCTGCATT
>Ga0326727_10028312_pt1 | contig 10201 bp, 9 predicted proteins | sample MB2enrmetagenome_FD_207643 | JGI IMG/M metagenome (GOLD analysis project Ga0326727, IMG submission 207643) | Lab enriched peat soil microbial communities from McLean, Ithaca, NY, United States - MB29MY | ecosystem: Environmental > Terrestrial > Soil > Wetlands > Peat | place: USA: New York...
GAGAGGGGCATCGAACAAAAGCCTCCTCTCCCCAGCCCTCTCCTCCACAAGTGTGTGGAGGAGAGGGAGATAGCCGAAATCTGCAAAAAACTGAGATGCGCCCTCTTCCCGCGCCGTCAACGCAAAGTTCTTGAACTTGCGAACGTTCTTGCATACACTGCCAAAGTCAGCCCGTGACCTGGAGGTAGTCACATTATGAATCGATTCTTGTCCATCTCATTGTCTGTGGCGATACCGGTTGTATGCGCCATAAACCCGGCCCCGGCGGCTCCGCCCACGTGCTACGGCGCTGCTGTTTCGCTTTCGCCGGACTACTCCTACTTCATGGGAAGCGCGGGTTTTGCCGATGCCAGCGGCGACGCCCAATCCGGCAGCATGTTCAGATGGCTCACCAATGGCGCGCCACTGGCCGTCGGGCCGGTCGCGGAGTACCTTCTGCTTCATTTCGATGGCAATGCCAACGGAGTGAACGGCGAAACACCGGCTCTTGCCCAGAACCTCGCCTATGCCCCTGGCAAATGGGGATCGTGCCTCGCCTTGCCAACCAACGGCCTCTTGCAGTTTTCGACCGCCAATCATCTTTCCCTCAACGAGGGTACCATTGAAATGTGGGTGGCGCTCCCCGTTGACAGCACGAACCCGGTTTACTCCGCCCACGACCATGTCTTGTTCCAGTATCGCTCCCCGAACGGTGATTTCATGCAGATTGACCAAAGTGGCACCACCCAGATTCTCTACGCCGGCGGCCTCGTTAATGGCCAGTGGGAAAGCGCCTACGGCTCTCTGGGCAGCATGTCAGGCTGGAATGCCGGTGATTGGCATCATCTGGCCTTTACCTATTCTTCCACGTTGAGCGTCATGAGCCTTTATGTGGACGGTGTGCTCACCGCCGCGAACAATGAAGGCCATTATATTGCGCCGGATGCGGGCGGCGGCAGCTTTGCGATCGGAGGCGACCTTTACGGCAACGACGCGGATTACTTCATAGATGAACTGCGCATCTCAGGCCGGATGGCTGACGCAGCCGAGATCGCCGCCCGGGCGCGCCGATCCAGCGCCTCTCAGCCCAACGAAGTCTGGCTGGCGGCGACGAATGTGCCAACCGGCAGCCAACTGGTATTTGAATTTACCCCTGTCAGCGTGACTCAAACCGGCGCCGCCTGCCAGAGCAGCGCGCTGGCCTGGAACGGAATTCCCATCACCAATCCTCAGCCGCCGAGCACTCTGTTGCCGGTCGGCGCCGGCAGTGTTTCCCTCACGGTGCAAACCGCCACCAACACGACTTGCGCTTACGCCGTGGGCCAGGCCTTGCCCTTCAGCCAAATGGCCGCGTTCACGTCGGACGCCGGCTCCCAACTGCACAGCACTGTCATCAGCGGCCTCAATCCCGATCCCAATTTTGTCAACGATGTCTATGTGCGTTGCGCCGCGAACCCTGATTACCTGTTGCATCTCCAATACCGCTCGCTCTCCGAGGCCAACCCTCCTTATCCGCGCAAGGGAAACTTGTGGGGCTGGGGCCTGTGGTTGAGCAACGGCCTGCCGTATATGTCCAAAGTGGACCTCTGGCTCGGAGCCACCCCCAGCGCCAGTCAAGCCGTTGCCCTGCGCCAACTCAATCCCCACCTGCGGATTCTCACTTCCATCAACGCGGTGGAGAACAGCGGTTTGCCGGATGATTATTATTTGAAGGACATTTACGGCAACCGAATCGAAGTCTGGCCCGGTTCCTACCGTCTCAACCTGACCAAACCGTACGTCGCCGATTACCAGGCGCAATTCGCCTATCAGACCGTCCTGAACACCGGATTGATGGCGGACGGCGTGTTCTTCGACAACGTCATGACCACGCAATCGTGGCTGACGCAGGATATCTATGGCAACCCGGTGCAGATTGATGCCAACGGGGACGGAATCCCCGACGATCCGGCGACGCTCGATGCCGACTGGAGGACGGGGGTGCTTCGGGAGCTGCAAACCTTCCGGCAACTCATGCCCAATGCCATCATCAGCGGTCACGCTATGGACATCACTGATCCCGGCATTGCCGCGTTGTTCAATGGCATCAGCATCGGCTTCCACACCTCCGACGTGCTGGAGGGGCGCATGGCGTTTTCCACGCTCTTCACCATGTACAACGATTGGTTGGGGCTTGCCGTCCCGCCGCCCAACACCATGATTGAATCCTCGCCCATGCAGTGGATTTCCTACGGCTATGGCTACTCGCCCTTGACCGTCATCCCGCCGTCCACGCTCGAGTTCGCCCAAAGTTACTATCCTTATGTCCGCTTCGGCCTGACGCTGACTTTGCTGAACAACGGTTTCTTCGCCCACGAATTCGGCGACACCTACCACGGCAACAACTGGTGGTATGATGAATTGAATTTTAATCTCGGCTATCCCCTCGGCCCGGCCCAGCTTGTCTCCCTGCCCGGACCAGCCGCCACCAATCTTATCGTGAATGGCGGGTTCGAGAATCCCTTGTCGGATTCGTGGACCTCTTGGGCCGCCACGGGCTGCACGGCCGCGTTCACGCAGCAGACCAGCAACGCGGCTGTCGGCAACGCCTGCGCCCGCATTGATGTTTCCCAAACCACCGGCCTCGATTGGAACATTGAACTCGCGCAATACAACCGTTCCCTCATCCAGGGTGTAAGCTATGACGACACCTTCTGGGCCAGGGCCGATACCAACCGGTACATTTCAGTTTCCTCGCAAAAAGGCAGCCCGAATTGGGACAATTACGGTCTCTATCAACAGGTCTGGATCACCACCAACTGGCAGCAATACACCGTTTCCTTTATGGCGAACGCGACCGTGTCCGACGCCCGGCTGCAGTTTTTCGCGGGCGCCAGCACCGGCACCGTTTGGCTGGACGATGTGCGGCTGACCCAAAGTGCGCCACAGATCTATCGGCGCGATTTCAATTACGGCACCGTATTGCTCAACGCCACCCGTCAGGTCCAGAACATTAATCCCGGCTCCGGCTTCCACCGGCTCACTGGCGCGCAGGCGCCGATGTACGAATGGATCATTGACGATCAAGACCCGGAGTTTTCGACCACTGGCATCTGGACCAACGTTGTTTATGACAGCGGCTATGAAACCGTCAATGGTCCCTATTATCACGCTTGGGCGGGCTCGCTCCATCAGGAGGTTGGCCCGGGCGGGGAAGCCGACTGGCAACTCTCCGTTCCGGCCGACGACACCTACACCATCTCCGCCTGGTGGCCGGCCGCCCCCCAGGCCAGCAACTGGACCACCCAGGCCGCCTTTCAAGTCGTCGCGGCTGGCCTCGTCGTGGCTTCAACCAATGCCGACCAAACCACCGGCGGCGATCAATGGCACGATTTGGCCACCGTGCAACTCTTCGCCACCAACGCGGCCTCTGTCCGGCTGAGCGCGCCGCAAGGCATCTGCGTGGCCGACGCCTTGCATGTCTATTCCCTGTCCCGCTACAACAATGGTCAGCCGGCCTCGACCGTGCGGCTGCAACCCATGGACGGCATCGTGCTCCAAAGTGATCAGCCCGCTTTCGCCTCCCCGTGCTTCGGTTCCGTGGCGCTCTTGCCGGATGGCCTTTCGCTGACCGTGACCAATCTGACCCCCGGCCTCTCCTACTCGCTGCAAAGATCCAGCAACCTGACTGCAAACGGCTGGCAGAACCTCCAATCGTTTCAGACCGCCGGTTTCTCCACCAATCTCCAGGACAATCTCCCGCCGAACCACGGGAATACCTTTTACCGCGTCCGGTCCAACTAGGGAAAAAGACCTGTCAAGACTTTTTTCATCCGGATGCGACTGCTTGGGGCTCGATTCCCAGCCCTCTCTTTGCCGCTTGCCCCTCCCTCCTCCCCGCGCCTACACTCCCACCGCATGGGAAGAATCGGTCCATTGGCCGCGCTGCTCCTGCTGGCCGCCTGGCCTCTCCAGGCGCAAGTCAGCGGGGTCAGCGCCCGATTGGAATTGGCCCAGGACCAATACCTCCCCGGCGAAGACCTGCAGTTGAAGCTCCGCATTATCAACCGCTCCGGCCAGGAAATCTTCCTGGGGGCGGACAATGACTGGCTGGTTGTGTCAATACTCGGCGAGAACAATGCGGCCTGCCCCAAGCTGGCCGACATGCCGGCGCAAGGCGCCTTTTCCCTACTCCCGGGCCAAACGGGCGCCTGCCCGTTGAATCCGACGCCCTGCTTTGATTTTCGCCGGCCGGGCCGGTACCGCCTCACGGCCCGCCTCCGCCTCCCGCAGTGGCGCCAGGAAATTGTCTGCAAGCCCGTCTCCTTCACCGTCGCCAACGGCGTGGCTTTGCCGGGCCTGGCCAATTTGCAATTCGGGCTGCCGTCGCCGCCGGGTGTGACCAACATCGCCCCGGAGGTGCGCAGCTACAGCCTGTTGAAGGCCAGCCATCTCAAGGAATTGAAACTCTATTTCCGGCTCAGCGACAGCAGCGGCAAAATCCTGCGCGTTTTCCCCATCACCCGCATGACTTCCTTCAGCGTCCCGGAGGCGCAGATCGACCGCTTCAACAATCTGCATGTCCTGAGCCAGACCGGCGCGCGCTCCTTCATCTACGGCGAATTCAATCCCGACGGCCAGTGGCTGACACGTCAAACCTATTCCTACAGCAATACCCGCCCGGAGTTGCGCATGGACACGGAGGGGCGGATTTTGGTCGCCGGCGGCATGCGCCGCCTTTCCGCGGACGATCTTCCCCCGCAGTGATCAGCGGCTGACCAGGTCGCCCGCCTTGCGCGGGCCGGGCTGGAGCCGGCTGATTTTCGCCGGCACATCCGCCAATTTGGCCAGGACGATGTCGCGATGGCCCTTGCCAATCCAGGGCGAGGCGATCAGCAGCGAGGTGCAGCCCGCGTTGTGGGCGGCCTCGGCGTCCTGCCATTTATTGCTGACCACAAATGAGCGCTCCAGGTTGATGTGCCATTTGAAGGCCGCCTCGGTCAGCAGCCCCGGCTTGGGCTTGCGGCACGGACAGCAATCCTCCGCGTCGTGCGGGCAGACAAGGATATCGTCAAGACAAAACATCTGCTTCAACACGGAATGCATCCGCTCCAATTCGCGGCGGGACAAGGAGCCGTGCGACAAACCGGGCTGGTTGGTGGTGGCGATGAGCAGGAACCCCGCCGCCTTGAGCTGGCGCAACGGTTCCACGGAATCGGTTTTCGGCTCCATTTGCTCCAGAAACAGGGGCGGCATCGGCTGGGACCCTTCCAATCGGTCCGAAATCAGTATCCCATCTCTTTCGATGAATATGGCCGCTCGCATAAATAGGAATACCAGCTTAATATAGGCCACTTCGGCCCCCTCGGCTAGTATTTAATCGCCTTTTCGGCTAAAGTTTTTCCCGGGATTGCCGATTAGCGGTCTTCCCATTGCCCAAAACGGTTGGGGGGGATTTGGGCTGTTTCGGGATAAATTAAATAAACGGTGTTGTGCGATGCTTTCCAGGCGTCCATCACCTGGCGCCGGGCATAGACACAACGCACCTTCCCGCCCTGCCGCGGGTTGGCTGCCGGATCATTCATGACCACGTCGCCCTCCCCGGTGAAGCCGATGCACACCGCCAGGTGCCCGCTGCCCGTGTCCTTCCGCCCGGGGCTGAGCAGGTGCCAGGGCGCGGACAGGACCACCGGGATGCCGGCGGCGATCCAGTCTTCGATCTCGCAGAGGTCGCTCAACCGCGCCACATACGCGCGCAGGCCCGGCAAGCTGCCGGCGTAGGCGGTGTTGAAGGACCAGTTGCCCGTCCCGGGCAGGGCCGGGTCATTGACGGCATCGGCCACCGTCGTCACCTCCAGGTCCAGCTCCGGCCGGCGCAGCGCCCCGCCCCAGCGCGCCAGCACCATGGCCAGCGATGCCGGGCTGCACAAGCCGGGGCGCGAGGAGGCTGCGTGTTGCGACCGCTCGGGCGTGGGAATGATCTTTCCCCAGGCGGCGCGGTTGGGCGGCAGCGCCGCGGGTTGGACGCGGTTGTCAAGAAACGAAAGTCCCAGGAATTTCAATCGCGGGCGCATCGCGCCGCCGGCGCCGGCCAGGGTCAGCCGCAACCGCGCGTCCGCTCCCGGCCGGTTCAGAACCAGCGTGTCGGTGTTGACCCGCCCATCGGCATCCGCCTGCCCGCCTCCGCCCGGCCCGTTTCGGATAGGATCCGGCGGCCACACCCCCAGCGTGTAATAGGCCGTCGCGTGATCCGGATAGCGGCCCATCACTTCGACTTTCAACCAGGCGTTGGACGGCAGGACGGCGTTCCAGGAGACGATCAATTCGTTCCAGGCCAGGGGCGCGGTCAGAAGTGGCGAGAGCAGCACTGTGGCGTTGGTGGAAGTCCCGGCCTCAAACGCGGAGAAGTCCCTGATCCCGATGAACCGGCATTGATCCTCCGGACCCGGGCCGGCCGCGCTTGCAGACTGCGCCGTGGCGCAGGTCACCAGAAACAGAATGGCGGCGTGTCTAAGCTGCAAGGCTTGGCGGACGCAAAAAGGGTTGAAGCTTTTCCAGCAATTCCTTCGGCAGGCGCCGGGGCTTTTCGTCGAGGCCGGCGCAGACGTGCCGCGTTTCCCCCTCGGCCAGCAGGGCGCCGCCGGCGTTGAGAATGCGGAAGCCGAAGTTGAGCCGGATGCCGCTCATTTCGTTGACGCCCAGTTCAATCGTGAGCAAGTCATCGTAACGCGCCGCCCCTTTGAAGGCCATTTGCAGCCCGATGACCGGAAAAGCCGTCCCCGCCTCCTGCAAGGCGAGAAAAGGACAGCCCAATTGCCGGAACAACTCCCCGCGCGCCTCTTCCAGCATGTCCAGGTAGCGGGAGTAATAGACATGGTTGCCGACGGTGCATTCTCCGTAGATGACGCGGTGCTGATGTTGAAAAAGCGGTCCTGACACGAAAAAAGGTTCGCGCCGGCGCGGGAAATGTCCAGCGCAAAGAACCGCCGCCCAAGCCCGGCGGGCCTTGCCGTGGTCCGGCCGCCAGGTTCCCACTGGCCCCCGCCATGCCTGGCCGGCCCGTCAAATATAGTACATCTTCCCCCGATCCAGGCCGGCCTCGATCAGTTGCTGGAAGGTGATGGCATCGGCCGTTTGATTGACCGCCCGGCGCAACTCTTCCCAAGCCTGGCGCAATTCCGGCGGCGGGGGCGGGTTGCCCAGGGCGGGCGAATCGAAGATTTCCCCGTGGATGCAGCGCAGGACATCGCCAAAGGTGATTTCCGACGGCGGACGGGCCAGCAGATAGCCGCCGTCCTTGCCCCGCTGGCTCTTGACGATTTGGGCCGACTTCAGCTCGATGAGGATTTGCACCAGGTAATTGGGCGGGATGCCTTGTTCGGAAGCCATGTCATCCACCGTCCGCGCCACCCCTTCAGCGTAATGTTGGGCGAGCCAGAAAACGGCCCGGGCGGCGTAATCGCTTTTGATCGAGAGCTTCATGCAAGGTTGGCGGAGAGGGGGGGATTCGAACCCCCGGTACAGTTTAACCCGTACAACGGTTTAGCAAACCGCCGCATTCGGCCACTCTGCCACCTCTCCACCGGCCATGTCCCCTTACCATAGCGCAGGCCCGCAGCGTCGGTAAACGAAAAAAGCCCGTGCCCAAAACCGGGACGCCAATGCAGCAAAACAAGACACACTCCGCCCCTCGACTGCCTTGCCTCGCAGGGCAATCAGGCTGGCATGGTTCTTGCGTCTTCCACAGTCCGCGTGTCTCACCCAACCGCTGAAGCGGTCTGGGGCGGGGTCCAGTCGAGCTCAACGAATTGGACCCCGTTCTTTTTTAGACGCGGGGCAGCCCGCCGGGCGCTCAGGCCGGCGCGGCAAAGCAATCTCCCCGCGAGCGACGCGCGTTTCGCGGAGCGGCCACTGCGGCGAATATCCTCCTGCCCGCCAGGGGCGGGAGCGGACGGAACGGCCCGCCTATTTGACGTGCGAGCTGACCAGCTTGGTCATCTCGAACATGCTCACTTGTTTCTTGCCGTTGAAGACGGCTTGCAGGGCTTCGTCGCCATTGATGAGGGTCCTCTGCTTCTTGTCCTGCAGCCCGTTCTTGCGAATATAAGCCCAAAGCTTCTTGGTCAATTCCGTGCGGGGAAGCGGACTGTTGCCAACCACGCGGGCCAATTTTTCATCCGGCTGAACCGGCTTCATGAAGGCGGCGCTGGGTTTTCTCTTTGTTTTAGATTTTGTAGCCATGCCCCTATTTGAACCGCCCTCCCCCGGAATGCAACAATAAATTTGCGAAAATTAGCTGATTTTTTCCACCCGCCCCGCCCCGCCTCACACGTAGAGGGCCGCCTGCATATCCCGCACCACCACGCTCATGAACGGATACCGCGCATCCATCTCGCGCCGGAGGCACTTGAGGATGATCTTCTCCACCGCCGCCGGTATGTCGGCGTTGATCTCCCGCGGCGCGATGCACTCGTCGTTGAACTGCTTGCGCAGGATTTCGTCCGGGCTGTCGCCGGGAAAGGGCTTTTGCATGGTCAGCACCTCGTAGGCGGTGACGCCATAGGAGAAGATATCGGCGCGCTGGTCGATGGCCAGGTCCTGCAACCGTTCCGGCGCCATATAGGCGGGGGTGCCGGCGTTCTTGCCCCCCAGCCTTTTCGGCTCCACCGGCTTGAGCCGCGCCAGGTCGAAATCAATCAGCCGCACCCCGGCGTTGCGCGTCACCAGGATGTTCTCCGGCTTGAAATCCAGGTGGATGAACCCGCTGTCATGCACCTGCTCCAGCCCCAGCGCCATGTCGATGAGGATTTGCGCCACGTTCTCCGCCAGCACCTCGTCGCCCCGCGACAACAATATTTTCAAGTTCGAGCTTTCCACATATTCCATCAGCAAATACGGGCAGCCCCGGATCTTCCCGTGCTCGAGGTAATTGATGACATTGTCGTTGTGGTGGATTTTGGACAGGATCTTGCAGCCGTTCATGAACTGCCGCCGCGCCGAGAAGTTGAATATGGACTTGTTCTTCATGCGCCGCAGCGCGTAGGGCCGGCGCTGCTCGTCGGTCGCGACCCAGATCTCGTTGACCCCGCCTTCGCTGATCAGTTCCTGCAAATAAAACCGCCCGAACCGCCCCGGCTGCCCGGACGATTCGCTGCTCCTTTCCTGGTGGTCAGAACCCATAATGTTCCCGGCGGCCCGCCGGAAAGCGCATTAGTCTCACGACAAACGGTGGTGTTGGCAAGTCTTTGTGCCCGCCGGACCGGCTCTCATGGCCCGCTTTGCCGCGAAAGGATCTCCACCGTCCCCGGTGTGTCCGAGAAGGTGATCACCGGGTCCTCCTCCAGCAGGTCCCCGACCAGCGGCACCACAATTTGCCCCTGACTGTCCGCCTCCAGTCTTCGATCGCCGGCTCTGGCGTGGATGACGGCCAGGGCCTTTTCCCGGGCCGCGGGAAACGTGAATCGCAAGCCGATCCTGGTCAGCCGGGGCGAGCCGGGGAAATAGGGCCGCAACTCATCCTCGACTTCTTCGCTTTCCCGCACCGGCTTCATGAGGCGCGCATAACGCACGGCATTGGTGATGGGACCGAGGATGACGCCAAATTGCACGCTCAGTTCCATCGTGCCTTTGGGCTGGTTGATGACGATCCACGGGTCTTCGGCCAGCAAATCCGCCCGCAGCGGGATGCTGAAGTTCCCCGCCGTCCCGATCTGGATCGGAATCTTCCCGGCCTTGGCCTCGATGCATGCGGCCAGATTGCTGGATTCGACCCCGGGCAAGGTGGCTTGCAGGGTCAACACCATCAGCAGGTTGGTGTGGGCGCGGTTCAACTCCTGCCGGGCCTTTTCCGCGTTGTAAAGCAGGTGATAGGGCAGCCGGGCGTTCTCCGCCAAGGCCGGCCCGGCCAGGACCGACAGCCAAAGCGCGGCCCAGCCTGCGCAAAGAACCGGTCTGACGTTCATAATCGACAAATACCAATTGGCCGCGAATTGTAAATGATGTTCCTGCCCGCCGGAGGTGAAAAACCGCGGTTGTGCGGGTTTGGGGTAATTTTTTCTTTTTTTTGGTCTGAATCGGTCAGAAACGGTCAGAATCGGTCTGAAATCAGCCAACAATTCAGGGTTCGGAATATCCTATTTTTTGGTCGAAACAGGTCGAAACGGCTCGAAACAGGCCGAAACGACGAGCGCAAATCAGTTTTTGGCAGAGTGTTGGCAAAAAGGTGTCGAATTGAATCCCCTCG
>Ga0326727_10028313_pt1 | contig 10201 bp, 9 predicted proteins | sample MB2enrmetagenome_FD_207643 | JGI IMG/M metagenome (GOLD analysis project Ga0326727, IMG submission 207643) | Lab enriched peat soil microbial communities from McLean, Ithaca, NY, United States - MB29MY | ecosystem: Environmental > Terrestrial > Soil > Wetlands > Peat | place: USA: New York...
GCCGTAGATCAGGGCGTCGTTGATGCGCCCGAAGGCTGCCAGCTCGTCGTGGACGAGCGGCGGCACCGGGGCAAGGCAGGAGGCGTGCTTGATGGTGCCCAGATCGAACTTCTCCAGCGCCAGCCGGTGCATGGTCAGCTCCACCACGCGGGCGGGCACCTGGACGGTGGAGATCAGGCAGGCGTGGCGCGAGGACAGGACATACAGGTTTGCGGGCTTCAGCCCGCACGCCTGGGCCATACGCTGGGCCATCTCCTCGGTCACCGGGCGGGTCATCTGCACGGTGACCACCCCCTCGGAAGCGTGGTCGCGGTAGGCGGTGTGGTCGAAGTAATGATCGGGCCGGGTGTTCAGGGCGCGCGCCGGGCCGGATAGCACAGGGGCGTCGGGCTCACTGGCCAATACCCAGCCGGCCACCTGGCAGGCCATGCACGCTTCCAACGGGCGGTTGACCATGACACGCACGCCAGGGACGTGCATTGCCCCGATCGCGAAGCTCTCATAGCTGACTTCGCCGAGCCCGCCCAGCGTGATGAGGGTAAAATACCTGGCTGCCGACCAGCTGCCGGGCACCTGCTGGCCCATGTCGATCACCGTTGTGCCGTTGGGAAGCCGCGAGACGCCGACCCCCAGCGCGTCGGGCGTCTCAAGGATCTCCCGAACGATCTTCATCGCCTGAGCGTTGACACTCAGCATGCGCTTACCTCCGATGTGCGGTCAGGGGGAACCGTGGACCCCCTGCGGGGACCCTTGATCTGAGATGCACGTTCATGGTCGAGCCTGAAGCGGTGCATCTGAGGCAACGAGCGGATGGGCGTCGAGGAGCAGCTCCTGCAGATCTTGCAGAAAGCGCGCCGCGGTGGCGCCGTCTATGAAACGGTGGTCGTAGGTGAGGCTGAACCAGCAGACGTCTCTCACCGCGATCTGGCCTTCGTGGGCCACCGGCCGCGGCCGGACGGCGCCGACCAGCAGGATGGCGCTCTCGGGTGGGCGCGGGAGCGGGAACCCCGTGTCGACGCCGTACATGCCGAGGTTGCTGACGGTGAATGTGCCACCCTCGACATCCTGCATCTTGAGCTGGCCGGCGCGCGCCCGTTGGGCGAGCTGCTCACACGCACGCGCCATCTCGGCCGCCGGCAGACGGTCGGCGGAGGGGATCACGACCACGACCAGCCCATCGGGGATGGCCACCGCCATGCCGAGATTGATCGGCTCGTAGACCAGGATCTCGTCGCCTTGCAGTTCCGCGTTCAGGAGCGGGTGGCGCGGCAGCGTGCGCGCCACCGCGCACATGATCAGGGCATTCAGCGAGATGTCTTCGCCAGCGGCCGCCCGGTCGCGGCGCAGCTCTTGCAGCGCCTGCACGTCGACTTCGCGGCTGATCTGGCTCAGGGCCGCCGCGGCGATGCTGGCCTTCATCCCGCGCGCCATCGCTTTGCGCACGAAGCCCATTTTGATCGTCTGAGCGACGGCCAGGCCCCTTGGTGATCCCGCCGAGTCCGTCTGCGAGGGTGCCATCAGCGCGCCGCTTCGTCGATGAGGCACAGCACGGTGCCGACCGGCACTTCCTCGGCACCTTCGGCCACCAGGATCCTGGCAAGGACCCCGTCGGCGGGGCATTCCAGCTCGTTGACGATCTTCTCCGTGGCCACTTCGGCGATGGCCTCCCCTTTGGCCACCGCATCGCCCTCACGTTTGCGCCAGGCGTTCAGTGTCCCGTAATCCATGGTGAGGCCCCACTTGGGCATGATCACTTCCAACATGTGCCACCTTCTCCGGTTTCAGGCGATCGCTTTGCGCACTGCCGCCTTGATATCCTCTTTGCCTGGGACCACGATCTTTTCCAACGGCACAGAGAAAGGTATGGGGGTGTCGAGTCCACAGACGCGCTGGATAGGCCCCTTGAGGTAGCCGAAGCCTTCTTCGGCGATCGTCGCGCTGACATCCGACGCCAGCCCACCGATCTTCGGGGCCTCATTGACCACCACGGCGCGCCCGGTCTTCGCTACCGACTCCAGCACCGTCTCGGTGTCCCACGGTCGCAGCGTCCGCAGATCGACCACTTCGACGGAGATGCCTTCTCCTGCCAGCTCCCCGGCAGCGGCCAGGCTCTCCTGGGTCATGCGGAGGGCCGAGACCACGGTCACGTGTTCGCCGGCCCGCGCGATGCTGGCTTTGCGCAGCGGCACGTTGTACTTTTCCTCGGGCACCTCGGCCTTCAGGCGATAGAGCGCCTTGTGTTCGAGGAACAAAACGGGGTTGTCGTCTTCGATGCAGCTGATGAGCAGCCCTTTGGCATCGTAAGGGTTGGTGGGCGCGACGATCACCAGCCCGGGCACATTCATGAACCAGCCTTCGACCGACTGCGAATGATGTGGCCCGCCGCCGAAGCCCGCGCCCGTAGCGGTGCGGACGACGATCGGCGCCTTGAACTGGCCGTCAAACATATAGTGCATCTTCGCCGCGTTGTTGACGACCTGGTCGAAACAGGTCGACATGAAGTCGGCGAACATGATCTCGGCGACAGGGCGCATGCCGACCATGGCGGAGCCAACCGCGGCGCCCACGATCGCGGCCTCCGAGAGCGGAGTGTCCCGAACGCGTTCAGCTCCATACTTGGCCCACAGCCCTCGCGTTACGCCGAAGTCGCCCCCCATCTTGCCTATGTCTTCGCCCAGCAAATAAACCCGGCTATCCTCAGCCATCATCAGGTCGAGGGCGCTGTTGAGCGCTTGCACCGTCGTCATCGTCTTCATCGGGGCGTGACCTCCCAGCCGACGTACACGTCGGCGATTGCCTTGGCCGGGTCCGGTGCGGGGCTGCCCATGGCGAAGTCGATCCAACCGGCGATCTGGGCATCGACGTCCCGTTCCAGCCCGGCCAGCTCGGCTTCGGTGGCTGCGGCCTGGTCCAGGATCTGGCGGCGCGCCATGGCGATCGGATCGTGCTCCTCGCGATAATAGCGGACTTCCTCTGGCGGGCGGAATTCGCCGCTGAACAAGCCCTGCCAGCGCCACGTCTTGTATTCCAAGAAGTACGGGCCGTTGCCGGCCCGGATGTGCTGGACGGCGGCCTGCGTGGCCTCGAACGCGGCGGAGACGTCGTTGCCATCCACCTGCGTGGTGGGTATGCGGTAAGCGCGCGCGAACTCGCACAAATCGCCCGTGGCATGGCTGAAGGCCACCGGGGTCGAGATGGCATAGCCGTTGTTGACGCAACAATAGAGGACGGGCACCTTCCATGTGCTGGCCAGGTTCAGGCTTTCGTGCCACTCGCCGCGGCCGGAGGTGCCATCGCCCACGATCACCGCAGCGATGCGGTCGGTGCCCTGCATCTTCCAACCCAGGGCTGCGCCCAGGGCCGACACCATCATCGATCCCTCGACTGCGTTGTTGCCGAAATTGCCCACGCTGGCATCTGCGGAGTGCAAAGACCCCCCCTTGCCGCTGCATATCCCCGTGGCTTTGCCGAAAAGCTCGGCCATGATGCGTTCTCCAGGGGTGCCGGCGAGGATCAAGAGGCCGTGGCAGCGATGATCGGGGAAGAAACAGTCCGTCGGTTTGAGGTTGGCGGCGATCGCGGCCTGGGTGGCTTCCTGGCCCAACCCGGTGTGCAGCATGCCAGGCACATTGCCTCGCTTGAACTCGCGCTCCAGGCCCAGCTCAAAAGCGCGAACCAGGCACATGTCCCGATAGAGACGGAGCAACAGCTTTGGATCAGAAACCATTCAGATCACCTCCCTTGCGCCGAAGAGAAATGAGCATCACATCAGGTGAGGAAGATTCTACCACATCCTAGCACGCGGGTCGCGCGCTGTCAAGCCACAGCTCACAGACCGGCCACAGGACGCCGCCCCAGTTGACAAGATCTGCCACGTCGTGGTATAACGGGACCAATCCTGCAAAGATCCTCTGCTCCGCGCACTGGAGCTCGGGAGGGATCAACGGAGCCGCCATCAAGCGGATGGCGCTGGGCGGACCAGGAGCTATCGTCACGAAATCGATTGGCATCCGTCCGTCGCCCGGGCAGCGCATGAGCCTCTCGTACTGGGCCCCGAACAAGAAGAGCCTTGTCCTCACCGATTTGTGGTCCACGTACAGCATCGAAGATTGGTGCGGGCGCGAGATTGGCATCGCCCGGGAAGGCGGCGTGCCGGTGATCGCCAGCCTGCAGGCGGTTACCAATACGCCGGCCGAGGACACTTTCCAGATGGCCGGGATGGTCGTGGACGCGGGGGCCGATGCCATCGAGCTCTCGGCGTTTGGGGCTTCGCCGAACGCCATTACCGGGTCGGGCATTGGCGCCGTGCAGGACCCGCGGCGGACATTTCAGATCGTGCGCGCGGCGAGGGCGGCTGTGAAGGTGCCGATCATCGCCAAACTGTCGCCGGAGCCGTCAAATCTCCTCTCCCTCATCGAAGCGTGTGAAGCGGGCGGCGCCGATGCTATAGCATCCCGGGACTCGATCTTCCCCGCCATTGCCTTCGACATCCACACCCGCAGGCCCAAGGTGGCTCGGACCTTTGGCACATGGATGCCGGAGGTGGCCGGGCGTGCCATCCACGAGAACGCCGTAGGCTACGTGCTCGAGATCTTCAAGCGCTCTCGTTTGCCGATCATCGGCATTGGCGGCGTCATGATCTGGGAGGATGCTGTCGAGATGATCATCGCCGGCGCGACGGCCGTCGGTATCTGTACCGCGCCCATGATCGAAGGGCCGCAGGGCGTGCACAAGATGGTTGCCGGGCTCACGCGCTATCTCAAGGAGCAGCACGTCACATTGGAGGAATTGCGCGGCAGCGGCCTGGAAGGCCTGTGTCAGGTCAACGCTATGGCAGAGCAGCCGCTGCATGTGCTCGTGGATCGCGCGACTTGCAATGGCTGCGGGCTTTGTGTGCCCGTGTGCCCGGTGCAGGCCATCAGCCAAAGTGACGACTCTGTCCAGATCAGCGACGAGCTTTGCATCGCCTGTGCCTTCTGCGTGCACCATTGTGCGCGGGAGGCTCTTAGCCTGGCCGCGGCGTAAAGTATCAGAGCACAATTGGCCCCGGCACATTTCGATAGTTGACAAAGCCTGGGCCCTATGTTATTAGTAGGCCGCCTTTCGTAAAAATGCTATCAGCCCGGTGACCTGCCAGCCTGCCCGGTGATAGCAATCGGAGCGTGATTGGGAGGTTGCCACCGCCACCATATATCGAAGCCCTGACTCGTTTTCCAGCAGACCATTTCACAAGTCAATCCCGGTTGAATCCTTGAGGAGGAAAGATGGCCCCGTGTAGGCGCATCGGTTGGTCGGCACTGGTTCTTATCGTCGTCTCGTCGCTGCTATTGGCTGCGTGCGGCTCTGCGGCGACCCCGGCCCCAACATCGGCGCCCGCCGCGACATCGGCGCCCGCCGCCACGTCGGCACCGGCTGCTGCTGCTGCGGGCGGAAAGACCTTCAAGGTTGGTCTTATCCACCCGTCGCCTATCACCGATTCCTGGAGTGGCCAGGCCTATAAAGGCCTGCTGCTCGTTCAGAGCCAGCTCGGCGCGGAGATCAATCACGTCGAAGTCGCCGATCCTGCCGGCTTCGAGAAAGCTTTTAGCGATTACGGCAGCCAGGGTTACGACGTCGTGATCGCCCACGGCTACCAGTACGATGATGCGGCCAAGAAGGTGGCGCCGCAGTTCCCCAATACCTATTTCCTGGTCATGAACGGCAGCAACGTCGGCCCGAACTTGAGCGGCATCAACACGATCCCCGGGTACAACGAGACGATGTACGCTATCGGGCTCGTCGCCGGCAAGATCTCCAAGACGCACAAGGCCGCCGCCTTCACGCTCGAGATGCCGGCCACCAAGCAGCCTCTCGAGGAGTTCAAGGCAGGCTTCGAGAACACGCCGGGCAACCAGTGCAGCATCGTCACCCTCAACGACCAGAATGACGTCGGCGCGGCCAAGGAAGCGGCGCTACAGGCCATGTCCAACGGCGCGGACATCATTACTGCGAACGCCAACCTTGCCGGGACCGGTGTCTGGCAGGCTGTAGCGGCGCAGGGTGGCGACAAGGTCTTTGCGGTCGGCACGATCAGCGATGTGAACTCGCAAGCGCCCAAGAACATGCTGTTCAGCGCGGGGAATGACCTCAGCGCTTCGATCCTGGCCATCGTGAAATCGATCAAGGACGGCACCGTTGCACGCGGGCAGGCGATCTCCATCCACCTTTCCACTCCGGGTGGTCCGGCCGTCTACCCGATCATCTGGAACCCGAACATCGATCCTTCCGTCATGACGCCAGCGCTGCAACAAGAGCTGCAGGATGATCTCGGCAAGATCGCATCCGGCTCTCTTCAGGTTCCAGCGGTCCAGTAGCCTTCCAAAGCTGGTCCGGCCTGTCTGACCTGCGAAGCGGCTCGGCCCTCGTCTGTCAGCATGAGGGCTGAGCCGAATCGTCTCCCAGGCAGTTCTGCAAAGGGGAGAGAACCGGCATCATGGCTGCTGGCACCGTCTCAAAAGACGCCCTGTCCGGGCTCGACAAGCGGCCCAATGCGCTCGCCGGCCTATGGCGCAACGTCATCCTGCCTGTCTTGTCGATTGTTGCCGCGCTTGCGGTGGGTGGCGTCGTCCTGCTGATCGCCGGATACAACGTGGCCGACGCTTACAGCGCGCTGTGGCAGGGCGTCTTTGGCAACACGCGCAACATCGGCGAGGCGTTTTTGCGTTCGACGCCGGTCGTCCTGATCGGCGCCGGCCTGGCGGTGGCATTCCGCTGCGGGATCTGGAACATCGGCGCTGAGGGGCAGTTTTACCTGGGCGCCATCGGCGGGACGTTCATCGGGCTTCATGTGGCCGGGGTGCCTGCTCCGCTTGCCATCCTGCTGGCCATCGCTGCGGGCTTCCTGTGCGGCGGTGCCTGGGCCAGTATTGCCGGTTGGTTGAAGGTGGCGTTGGGGTTGAACGAGGTGGTGACCACCATTATGCTCAACTACATCGCCACCGGCCTGGTCAGTTTCCTGATCAACGGTCCTATGCAGGAAGCGGCCCATGCCAACCCTCAGACTGACGAGATCGCGGCGAGCGCGGTCCTGCCCCGCATCTGGCCTCCAACCCGGTTGGACCTGGGTTTTCCGATAGCGGTGGTGGTCGCCTGCCTGCTGGCCTTGATTTTGTTTCGCACGCCGTTGGGCTACTCCATCCGGGCAGTCGGCCTGAACCGGGAGGCGAGCCGCCACGCGGGCATCGACGTCAACCGCCAATACCTGTTGGCCATGTTGTTGAGTGGTGGCGCTTCTGGCATTGCCGGCGCGGTCGCGGTCCTGGGTGTGGCCGGGCGGCTTTACGCCGATCTTTCGCCTGGTTACGGGTTCGAGGGCATCGCTGTGGCGTTGTTGGCCAACAATCACCCGCTCGGCGCGATCCTTTCCGGCTGGTTGTTCGGCGCGCTCGGCTCAGGCTCGCAGATGATGCAGTTGACCGCCGGCATCCCTGCCGTGGTGATCTCGATACTTCAAGGGCTGGTGATCTTGTTCCTGGTCTCGTTCCGGATCCTGGGTGACAGGATCGGCCGGGCGCCGCTGAAAGGACGTTAGCATGGGACTCATCACGGCCCTGCAATCGCTCCTGACAGCTTGCTTGCGGATGGCTGCCCCGCTGATCTATACCACGATTGGGGAGACTTACGACGAACGGGCGGGCGTGGTAAATATCGGCCTGGAAGGCTTGATGCTGATCGGCGCGTGCACGGCTTTTGTCGTGGCTTTCTTCGCGCATTCGATGGCCCTGGCGCTCTTGATGGCCGCGCTGGTCGCAGGGGTCTTCGGGCTGATCTTCGCCTATGTCACGGTGACTTTGCAGGCCAACCAGATCGTCACTGGCACGGCCTATAACTTGATTGGCCTGGGCCTGTCCAGCTTCGTTTACCGCGTTCTCTTTAGCAACTCGGCGGATACCCGGCTCGAGCCGCTGCAGCCTGTCTCCATCCCTGTCCTGAGCCGCATCCCGTTCATCGGCCCGATCCTGTTTCAGCAGACGTGGCTCGTGTATGGGGCCCTACTGCTCGCGATCGCGGCGGCTGTGGTGCTCAACAAGACCATGCTCGGGCTGTCGCTGCGGGCTGCCGGGGAGCATCCCAGGGCAGTCGCGACCGCCGGGTTATCTGTCGTCAGGCTGCGCTACGGCGCGGCCATCTTCGGCGCCATGCTGGCCGGGATCGGCGGCGCCTATTTGCCGATCGCGTGGGTCGGTGTCTTTGTCGAGAACATGGTGGCGGGCCGCGGGTTCATTGCCCTGGCGATCGTCGTATTCGGACGCTGGAAACCGATGGGCATGTTGTGGGCGTGCCTCTTGTTCGGTTTCGCCTACGCTCTGCAACTGCGCCTTCAGACACAAAACTTGCAGGTTGCTTACCAGTTGTTGCAGGTCCTGCCCTACCTGGCCACCATCGTGATCATGATCGTCATGCGCGGCCAATCGGCGCAGCCGAAGGCGATGGGTGTGCCGTACACGGAGCGAGCATGAGCCCGATCCTCCGCGCTGACAGCGTGAGCGCCAGGGATGGCACCGGGGGCCCTTGCGCCCGTGTGCGGCTGATCGACATCTGCAAGAGCTTCGGCGCGCTCAGGGCGAACGATCACGTTTCCCTCGAGGTCATGCCAGGCGAGGTGATGTGCTTGCTGGGCGAGAACGGCGCCGGCAAGTCGACGCTGATGAACATCCTGTACGGCCTGTACCGTTGCGATGAGGGCCGGATCGAGATCGACGGCCAGGCCGTGAGCATCCGTTCCCCGCATGAGGCGCTGGCGCACGGCATCGGGATGGTGCATCAGCATTTCATGCTTGTTCCGCCGCTGACGGTGACCGAGAACGTGATCCTGGGTACCCGCTCGCTCTTCCGCCATGGGTCGATACTGCCGGACATGCGCAGCGTCGAGAAACAGGTCGACGAGGTTGCCTGCCGTTATAGTCTGAGGATCGATGCTGCGGCGCGCGTTTCGATGCTCAGCGTGGGCGAGCAGCAGCGGGTCGAGATCGTCAAGGCGCTGTATCGCGGCGTGCGGTTGCTGATCCTCGACGAACCGACGGCAGTCCTGACGCCCCAGGAGACGGATGAACTTTTCCATACCCTCCGGGTGCTGACGGCCGCCGGGCTATCGATCGTCTTCATCACGCACAAGCTGAACGAGGTGATGGCTGCCGCTGACCGCGTGACGGTGCTCAGGGACGGGGTCGTGGTCGGCCGCCGGCTGATAGGAGAGACAAGCCAACAGGAGTTGGCCCAGCTGATGGTCGGGCGCGACGTGCAGATGACGATCGAAAAAGGCTCGGCCAGGCCAGGCGCTGAGGTGCTGGAGGTCGCCGACCTGACGGTCGCCGGTGACGAGGGACGCAAGCTGCTCGACGGCATATCGCTGCACGTCAGGGCGGGCGAGATCCTGGGCATCGCCGGCGTCGATGGCAATGGGCAGCGCGAGCTGGCGCTGGCCATCACGGGCTTGCTGAAGCCGGCCGGCGGCCGCATCTGCATTGCCGGCAAGGACCTGACCGGCAAACCGCCGCACGAGATCATCGAGGCCGGGGCGCGCTTCATCCCTGAAGATCGGCAGTCCGAGGGGCTTGTGCTGGATTTCACGATAGCGGAAAACCTGATCCTGAAAAGCTTCGCCAAGCCGCCGTTCGCCGTGCGCCAGATGCTTCAGCGCCAGGCCATCGACGACTACGCCAGGCGCATCGTAAAAACCTTCGACGTGCGCACGAGCTCTGTGCACGCCAAGACGGCCGACCTCTCAGGCGGCAATCAGCAGAAGGTCGTCCTCGGGCGTGAGATCGACCAGCACCCTGTCTTGCTCGTTGCCGCTCAGCCGACGCGCGGCCTGGATGTAGGCGCCACCGAATACATTCACAAGGCGTTGTTGGAGCAGCGAGACCGCGGGGTGGCGATCCTGTTGATCTCGACGGAGCTGGAAGAAGTGCTGGCTTTGAGCGATCGCATCGCGGTGATCTATGAAGGGCGCATCGCCGGTGAGGTCGCGGGTGATCGTGCCAACACGCAGAGGATCGGCTTGTTGATGGCCGGCGTGCGTCGCGAGGACTGCGACTGAAGGGCGGGCGCCGCCAAGGTCCTGACCGAGAGGGAGTCATGAAGACACTCAGCCTCGACGAGGAGCACGGGTCCGACATGGTGGTTACGGTGGTCAGCCAGCAGGGTTACTGCGGCGCCGATT
>Ga0326727_10028314_pt1 | contig 10201 bp, 6 predicted proteins | sample MB2enrmetagenome_FD_207643 | JGI IMG/M metagenome (GOLD analysis project Ga0326727, IMG submission 207643) | Lab enriched peat soil microbial communities from McLean, Ithaca, NY, United States - MB29MY | ecosystem: Environmental > Terrestrial > Soil > Wetlands > Peat | place: USA: New York...
CGGGTCTTTCCGGAAGTATTTCAAAGTGTCGTGCATCCAGCCCATGTTCCACTTGAGATCGAACCCGAGGCCGCCGTCTTCGACGGGGCCTGTCACGTGCGGCCACGTGGAGGACTCCTCGGCAAATGTCAGTACGTCCGGGAACTGTTGATGCACCAGCGTGTTGAATCGTCTGAAAAACTCCGTTGCTTCGAGGTGCTCACGCCCGCCGAATTCATTGGGAAGCCACTCGCCCGGTCCACGGGAGTAGTCCAGGTAAAGCATGGAGGAGACGGCATCCACGCGCAGGCCGTCAATATGATACTGGTCAAGCCAGAACAGTGCATTGGAAAGCAGGAAGGCGCGGACCTCGGCGCGTTCGAAATTAAAGGTGAGTGTGCCCCAGTCCTGTTGGTGGCTTCGTTTTGGGTCAGGATGTTCATAGAGGGGTGTGCCATCAAAATGCGACAGTCCGTGTGCGTCCCTGGGAAAATGCCCAGGCACCCAGTCCATAATCACGCCCAGTCCGGCTTGGTGTGCGGTATCCACGAAATGCCGGAAATCATCCGGACTGCCGAACCTCGATGTAGGAGCAAAATAGCCGACTGTCTGGTATCCCCACGATCCGTCGAGGGGATGTTCGGTGACCGGTAGAAGTTCGATGTGCGTGTACCCCATCTCCTTGACATAATGCACCAGTTCCTCGGCCAGTTCGCGGTAGGTAAGCCAATGCGGGACCTTCGCATCACGGGAAGCAGCCTGCATCCAGGAGCCGAGGTGGACCTCGTAGATCGAGATCGGGGAACTGAGTTTCTGGCGGTTCCGGCGCCGGATCATCCAGGCTGAATCGTTCCATCGATAAGAACGGAGGTCCCACACGACCGAGGCCGTGCCCGGGCGCAGTTCGGAAGCGAATCCGTAGGGGTCTGTCTTATTTGCCACGATACCGTTACGGGACTGGATTTCGTATTTGTATAAAGCCCCTGGTGCGAGGCCCGGGATGAAAAGCTCCCACAGACCGGATTCACCCATCGCCCGCAAGTGGTGGAGACGCCCATCCCAATCGTTGAAGTCGCCAACGACGCTGACCCGCGCCGCGTTGGGAGCCCACAACACGAAGCGGATGCCATGGACGCCTTCGTGCTCGATCGGGTGTGCGCCGAACGTGGCATACACGCGCTGGAGGGTTTCTGCGGCGTGCTCCGCTGTTTTCGGCAGCCGCAGGTCTAAATCGCGGAGCGTTGGAGGAAAACGATAGGGGTCTTCAAGCGTAAAGTTGCGGCCGTCAGGGAGGGTGACGGCCAGCTTGTACGGGAAAAACTCGGTCTCGCCGGCAAAAACAGCTTCAAACACGCCTTCGGGATGAATGCGGTCCATGGGGAATAACGCGGGCTGTTTGCATTCTTCGGGAACGAGAGGATCGGGTTCCATTGCCTGGTCCAGGGCGGACTGCAGGGTGGCTTCGAGTTCAGGCAGGGACGGTCCGGGCCGAGGGTCCTGTAGTTCGGAATCCTGCCCCCGGCCATCCACTCCCTGTTCGCCGGTTGCAGTTTCCAGCCCCTGGCCTTCCACTCCTTGTTCACCGTTTGCAGTTTCCTGCCGCTGGACCGCCACGCTATAAGCTTCCGGCACAAAGGCACGGATAGCGATACCCGGCTCCTCGTTCACACTCACGGAATGGGGTCCGTAGATTTCATCCAGCTCGCCGCTGGAAATCGGCGAACTTGCTCTGACGGTCTCAGCAGCAAAAAGCAGCGCAGCTTCAATGCCTTCGCGAGTCAAGCCATTGTGGGCCTCAAGGACCTCATCGATCGTTTTGCCGCCGGCCAGGCTTTCGAGCAGCGCGTCCACTGTAAAGCGCGTCCCGGCAATAACCGGCTGGCCCGCCATAACCTCAGGATCGGATACAATGAGCTTTTCCCGCACAACCGCTTCCTTTGCCCGGGGTCTAAAAGACCGACCCTGCACCAATTAGAAATCAAGGGCAAACCACTCAATTGAAAGTTTGGATAATACTTCAATTTGAACAGTCAAGGGACTCTAATTGTGTTTCCATTTGGCTTTGGCAGGGGAATTTGCATCGGTGTGAGGTATAGATGCTGTGCCGCGATTCTAATACGCTTACAAAGTTGGCCGGAATCCTAAAGATTTTTGATAGCTTAGATAATATCCAGAAAATTCCTGAGTGCCGAGGACTGAGCGGGAACAATCCTGTCCTCCCCCTCAGCCCTCATGCCTCAGTTTTGTTTTCTATTATGCCTGAGCGCCGATTCTTTCGACTTTCGCGGCGCATGCCTTGTACTCGGCGGTTTGACTGACCGGATCGAAGGCCGGATTGGTCAGCCAGTTAGAGCAGTTCTCCCGGAAATGGAAAGCCATCCACAGAAGACCGCGAGGGACCTGGTCAGTCACTCTGGCAACGACCTCCACTTTACCACGCCGCGATGAGACCCGTACTTTTTCACCATCGGCTATGCTCAGGACATCGGCATCCCAGGGCGACATGTCGACGGTCTCTTCTCCCAGCAATGCATTCAATCCATCGCACCTTCCGGTCTGGGTTCGCGTATGATAGTGATAGAGGCGCCGCCCGGTGCTGAGCACGAACGGGTACTCGGCGTCGGGCACTTCCGCCGCAGGCGTCCAATCAACCGCGGTAAACAGTCCGAGGCCGCGGGTAAATTTCCCATCCTTGTGCAGCAAAGATGTTCCCGGATGAGTCTCGCTCGGGACCGGCCACTGCAGGCCGTCGCCTTCCAGCCGCGCGTATTTCACCCCTGCCAGGTTGGGGGCCAGCACCGATATTTCGTTGTCCCACAATTCACGGGCGCTCGAAGATGCCCATTCATGTCCCATCCGCCTGGCGATCTCTTTAAATATCCACCAGTTAGGCATGGCGATACCGGGTGGTTTGCTTGCCGTGCGCACCCTGCTCACCCGCCGCTCCGTGTTTGTGAATGTGCCGTCGTTTTCGCTCCATGCCGCCGCCGGCAATATGACATCGGCAAAACGAGTCGTTTCGGTAGGGAAAAGATCCTGGCACACCAGGAACTCGGCGGATTCGAGGCAATGCTCGACGTGGCGAATATCCGGTTCGGTGTTAGCAAGGTTTTCACCGAACACGTAAAAAGCCTTTACCGCTCCGGTAACCAGCCCGTCCATCATTTGGGGCATCATCATGCCGAGTTTGGGAGGAAGATTGGATACACCCCAGGCTGCCTCGAATTTGGCCCTCGCCTTTTCATCGGTTACCGCCTGATAGCCTGGGAAGACATTTGGCAAAGCGCCCATATCGCAGGCGCCCTGCACGTTGTTTTGCCCGCGCAACGGGTTTACTCCTCCGCATTCAAGACCCACATTCCCCAGGAGCATCTGCAAATTTGCGCAGGAAAGAACATTATTAACCCCGCATGTATGTTCGGTTATGCCGAGAGTGTAGGCAAGCATCACCGGCTTGACTTGCGCCAGCCTTCTCGCCGTAGCCCTGATTAGCTCGGCGTCGATGCCACAGATCTCCGCAGCCCTTTCAGGCGGATACTCCATGACCTTTGCCTTGAATTCATCGAAACCGGTACAGCAGGAGCTAACGTATTCCTTGTCGTACAGGTCCTCGACGATCAGCACATGCATCATGGCATTGAGCAGGGCAATGTCGCTTCCAACCTTTAGCGGAAGGTGGCTCGAAGCGAAATCGGCCAGCCCCGTGCGGCGCGGGTCAATGACAATCAATTCGCAGCCCTGTTGGACCGCGTTCTTGACGTAGCTGCCGATCACGGGGTGAGCTTCCGTCATGTTGGTGCCTATGGCCAGGATGAGCTTGGCGTTAGCGAATTCGGAAATGGAGTTGGTCATTGCGCCCGAACCGAAAGATTTCGCCAGACCGGCGACTGTTGGGGCGTGTCAAGTACGTGCGCAGTGGTCTATATTGTTAGTCCCGATGACCGAACGAAAGAGCTTCTGCATCTGGTAGGAGTCTTCATTGATGCTGCGGGCCGAGCTTACCCCCGCAATCGCATCGGGACCGTATGTTGCGATAATTTCCTTGAATTTGGATGCCACCAAGTCCAGGGCTTCGTCCCAGGATGCCTCCCGAAATGCTCCATTTTCTTTTATAAGGGGGGTCTTCAGCCGCTCTTCCGAATAGATGAAATCATATCCAAAGCGTCCTTTGACACACAGCCTGCCGTCGTTGGGGGCGGCGCCGTCAACGCCTGTAACTTTGGCAATCCTGCCATCCTTTACATGCAGCAATTGCTGGCAGCCGACACCACAGTAAGGGCATGTAGTGCGCACTGTCTCCAGTTCCCATTGACGCCCCATTCCCCTGGCTTTCCTCTCGGTCAGGGCGCCTACCGGGCAGGACTGGACACACTCGCCGCAGCTCAGACAGTTCGAATCTTTCAGAGAACCGTTGTTGAAAGTAGTTATAAAAGATTCGGAGCCGCGCGCGGCAATATCTATTGCGCCGTTGACCTGCACATTGAGGCAGGCCCTGACGCAGACGCCGCACAGCACGCACTTGTTGCGGTCGCGGATAATCATGGGGTGAGAGTCGTCTATAGGTTTTGGTTCGAAATCAGTCTTAAATCGAACATGCTCGATGCCATGCTCATAAACCAGGTTCTGAAGCTGGCAATTGCCGTTCTGCTCACATAGCAGGCAATTGTGGTCGCCGTAAGCGAGAAGCAGCTCCAGAACAGTCTTGCGGGCCCTTATCACCTGTGGGGTATGTGTGTGCACGACCATACCGTCCACTGCAGGAGTGGTGCAGGAAGGCGGCAGCCCCCGCATGTTGTCGATTTGTACGATGCAAAGCCTGCAGCCGCCGTAGGGGGGCATCTTCGGGTGATAGCAAAGGGTCGGAACGTGGACCCCGTTTGCTTTCAATATCTCAAGGACCGTCTGTCCCGTTTTTCCGGCGACTTTCAGGTCCCGAACATCCTTGCCGTTGACAGTCAACGTGATAAGATCTTTCTCCATAAACACTCATCTCCAGTTCATTAACCCCTAAAAGTGATACCGGGTTTGGGTCTCTGCGAGGCCGGTTTAAGCGACCTTCTCGAGCTTTACCGCGCAGACCTTATATTCCGGGATCTTGGCCTGCGGATCGAGCGCAGCGATCGTCAAATCATTTGCGGCGGCCTCGCTGTAATGGAACGGGATAAACAGCGTGCCTGCGCTGGTGGTATCGCCAACGGTCGCCTTAGCCTCTATGGCGCCCCTGCGCGAACTCACCTTTACTAAATCTCCATTGGAAATGCTGAGCCTTAGAGCATCCTGGCGGTTAATTTCGATCAGACATTCCGGAGCGCATTCGTTCAGGCTCCGGGAACGTCGGGTCATCGATCCTGTATGGTACTGGAAGAGCACCCTTCCGGTCGAGAGCACAAACGGATACTCACTATCCGGCTGCTCGGCAGGCGGGGTGTAGTGCGCTGCGAAGAATTTGCCTTTGCCCCGCGCAAACTTGTCTTTGTGCAGATACTTTGTCCCCGGATGGTCTTCAGTGGGGCAGGGCCACTGGAGGCCGCCTTTATCGATACGATCGTAGGTCATTCCCGCGTAGGAGGGGGTCAGCTTCCTCATTTCTTCGAAGATTGCCTCGGCGTTCGGGTAATTCATGGCGTATCCCATACGCGAGGCTATATCGCAGATTATTTGCCAGTCGGCGCGCGCCTCTCCGGGTGGTTCCACAGCCTTCCTCACTCTCTGAACGCGCCTTTCGGTATTGGTGAAGGTGCCCTCCTTTTCGGCAAAGGAGGCCGCAGGAAGCACGACGTCGGCCAGTTGCGCCGTTTCGGTAAGAAAAATATCCTGGACGACCAGAAAATCGAGCTTTTCGAGACTTTCTCTGACATGGTGCAGATCGGGGTCGCTTACCATGGGGTTTTCGCCGACGATATAAAGGGCCCCGATTTCACCGCTTGCTGCGGCATTGACAATTTCAACAAGTGTCAGACCGGGCTTTTCCGGGATTGAATCAACGCGCCAAGCGGCAGCGAATTTAGCCCGTATATTTGGATCTGTAACCGGCTGGTAAGCCGTCAGCACGTTTGGCAGGCAGCCCATGTCACACGATCCCTGGACGTTGTTTTGGCCCCGCAGGGGATTTACCCCTCCAAACTCTATGCCCACATTGCCGCATAGCATGGCCAGATTGGCTATACTTTTGACGGTATCCGTACCGTTTATGTGCTGGGTGATTCCCATCGTATAGGCGATAGAGGCTGCGGGAGCCTGCGCATAAAGACGGGCGGCGCGAACCAGTTCATCCCGGTCAATTCCGGTAATTTCCTCCACTTTTTCAGGCGTGTAGGCTGAAACGGCATCCTTCAGCAGATTGAAATCCTCGGTCCTCTCGCTCACGTAAGCCTTGTCGTAGAGTTCCTCTTCTATGATTACATTCATCATGCCGTTGAGCCAGGCGATATCTGTTCCCGGCCTCTGGCGCAGCCATACCTCGGCGAAACCCACAAGATCGATTCTCCTGGGATCGGCGATAATGAGCTTTGTTTTTCCTGAAATCACCCCGCGTTTAATGAAGGTGGAGATCACAGGGTGCATAAAGCTGGTGTTGGAACCCGTAAGCAGGATCACATCGGAGTATTCGAGTTCCTCAATAGAGTTGGTCATTGCTCCACTCCCGAAAGACGCGGCCAGACCGGCCACAGTCGAGGAGTGTCAGAGACGGGCGCAGTGATCGATATTGTTGGTTCCGATCACCGCGCGCGATAACTTGCTCATGAGATAATTCTCTTCGTTCGTGCAGCGCGCCGAAGAGAAAACCGCCAATGAGTCGGGACCCGATTGATCCCTGATGCTTCCAAACTTTTGGGCAACGAGGTCGAGGGCTTCATCCCAGCCGGCTTCCTGAAGTACGCCCTCTTTGCGAATAAGAGGCTTTGTCAGCCGGTCCGCGTGATGAATGAAATCCATTCCGAACCGGCCCTTGACGCACAGACTCCCCCTGTTGGGGCCGGGAATATCCGGGTCGGAAGTGACTTTTACTACCTCATTGTCTTTTACGTTCAGTTCGAGCTGGCACCCCACGCCACAGTAAGCGCAGGTGGTTACCGTTTTTTTAAGCTCCCACGACCGCCCCCTGAAGCGGGCCTGCTTGTAAGTCAGTGCGCCCGTGGGACAGGTTGCCATGCACTCGCCGCAAAAGGCGCAATCGGAGTCTTTTAGCGTCCCGTTGTTGAAAGTGGTAATAAAGGACTCCGATCCGCGAGCCGCTATGTCGATAACCCCGTTCACCTGAATGGAGAGACACGCGCGCACGCACCGGCCGCACAGGACGCATTTGTTCGGATCTCGCACGATCATGGAACTGGAGTCGTCAACGGGTTTGGGCACGAAATCGGTATTAAAACGCACCTGCCGGATCCCGTGCTCGTAGACGAGTTTTTGCAACTCGCACTCGCCGTTGGACTCACACATAAGGCAGTTATGGTCGCCGTAGGCGAGCAAAAGTTCCAAAACGGTCTTGCGCAGCCGAATGAGCTTTTCCGTGTGGGTGGAAATGTTCATGCCGTCGGCTGCCGGTGTAGTGCAAGAAGGCGGGAAACCGCGCATGTTCTGGATTTCCACGATGCAGAGGCGGCAGCCGCCGTAGGGCGGCATCTTCGAGTGATAGCAGAGGGTCGGCACATAGAGTCCGTTCTCCCTGCACACTTCGAGGACCGTTTGGCCTTTCTTGCCCCGGACTGATTGTCCGTTTATTGTTACAGCCAGCCTATCATCCATTTAGGTTCCCCTCTTTGTCGACCGCTTAATCTATCGCGTGAAACCTGCAGGCAAGGATGCAAGACCGGCATGCGATGCATTTTTCCCTGTCGATCCTGGCGGCTTCCTTTTTCTGCCAGCTTATGGCCTTGACCGGGCATGCGGAAAAGCAAGATCCGCACTTCTTACAGTTCTCCTCATTGACCTCGAACTTAATCAGATCGACGCAGACCCTTGCGGGGCACTCCTTCTTGATGATATGGGCTTCATATTCATCCCGGAAGTAGCGGATGGTGGAAAGGGCCGGGTTGGGCGCAGTCTGCCCAAGCCCGCAAAGAGACGCCGATTTTATATCCTCCGATAGTTCGACAAGCTGATCGATGTCCTCCAGGGTTGCTTTGCCCTTGGTTACATCTGTCAGGATCTCCAGCATTTTCTTGGTGCCGAGACGGCACGGTATGCATTTTCCGCACGATTCCTTCTGTGTGAATGAGAGGAAAAACTTGGCCATATCCACCATGCAGGTATGTTCGTCAGTGACGATCAATCCGCCGGATCCCATGATGGCCCCGAGTTCCGTGAGGTTTTCGTAATCCATGGGGACATCGAAATGTGAAGCCGGGATACAGCCTCCGGAAGGTCCGCCCGTCTGAGCAGCTTTAAACTTGCGCTTGTTTGGAATGCCGCCTCCGATGTCCTCGATTATCTCACGAAGAGTCATTCCCATGGGCACTTCGACCAGACCGCAGTTATTAATCTTGCCTGCCAGCGCGAAGACCTTGGTGCCCTTGCTTTTTTCGGTTCCCACCGACCCGAACCACTCTCCTCCCTCTGTCATGATGACCGGGATGTTTGCGAGGGTCTCAACGTTATTGATATTGGTCGGTTTCCCCCATAATCCCCTGATTGCGGGGAAAGGGGGCCTCGGGTTGGGCATGCCGCGCTTTCCTTCGAAAGAAGCCATCAGCGCGGTTTCCTCTCCGCAAACGAAAGCGCCGGCGCCGAGCTTGATCCCAATGTCGAAACTGAAGTTGGAACCAAAGATGTTCTTGCCCAGAAAACCCCGCGCTCTTGCCTGTTCGATGGCCATACCGGTCCGCTGGTGGGCGAGCGGGTATTCGGCCCGCACGTATACGTAGCCCTTGGTTGCGCCGATGGCATATCCGGCGACCATCATGCCCTCGAGCACGCTGTTGGGGTCCCCTTCGAGCACGGCACGGTCCATGAAAGCTCCGGGGTCGCCTTCATCGGCGTTGCAGATGATATACTTCTGGTCACCGACGGAACGGTTGGCGAACTCCCATTTGAGCCCGGTGGGAAAGCCTGCGCCACCCCTGCCACGGAGCCCCGAGCGTTTCACCTCGTCGATAACTTCCTGCTGGGTCATCTTGAGGGCTTTTCGGATTCCTTCATAGCCGCCCACGTCGAGATATTCTTCAATCTTTTCGGGATTGATGAACCCGCAGTTTCGAAGAACGGTCCGCCTCTGCGGCATGAAGAACTTCATCTCGCGGAAGGTCAGGATGTGTTCCTTGCTCTTCGGGTCGACGTAGAGAAGCCTGTCTACCGGCACGGCATTCGCAATGCCTTCAACTATCTCAGACGAATCCTCGGGCATCACGTTGCAATAAAAAATGCCGGCAGGTTCTATCAGTACCGTCGGGCCCTTTTGGCAGAACCCGCGGCAGCCGGTGAACTTCACTTCCGTCGAGCCGCTCAGGCCCGCCTTATCCACTTCACTTTGAAGGTTTAAGAATAAATCGTTAGATTTTTGCGACTCGCACCCGGTGCCTCGACACACCAGCACCTGGCGCTCAATTCCAGGCTCTAATTTAATTGCCGGCTCCATTCAGGATCTCCGCTACTTTTTCGGGTTTCATTTTGCCGTGTGTATTTTTGTTGACGAACATGGCGGGCGCCAGAGCGCATACTCCAACACACGCAACGGTTTCGAGGGTGAATTGGCCGTCCTCTGTCGTCTCGCCAGGCTGGATGCCGAGCTGGCTGATGAGTTCGGCGAGCACTCGCGACCCCCCCATGACGTGACATGCCGTGCCCTGGCACGCCACTACGATGTTTTTCCCCACAGGGTGAAATTTGAACTGAGCGTAAAACGAGGCCACGCCGTAGACTTCTACCGGAGAAATCCGGCAGAATCTGGCTGCGGCGTCCATGGCTTCGGGCGGCAGGTAGCCGAATTCGCCCTGGATATCTTGAAGAATCGGGATCAGGGCGTCCCGTGAGGCATGGTAGTGATTAAAGATTTCCTGAAGCTTATCTTGCATTTTCATCTCCAGTATGAGGGGCTTTTGGGTGGGGACATTGACCGGGCGGACACCCCGCCCGCCGGGCAATAGCGATCCTTCGCAAAAGTCCGCACGTCCACGACCTAATGTTTCACGATTTTAAACGGCACCAGGGTAAAGTGAAATCTAAATTATTCAGTATTCAACGTCTCCGGCCATTCCGAGAGAACTTTCACAAACTGATGTGTAAA
>Ga0326727_10028316_pt1 | contig 10200 bp, 7 predicted proteins | sample MB2enrmetagenome_FD_207643 | JGI IMG/M metagenome (GOLD analysis project Ga0326727, IMG submission 207643) | Lab enriched peat soil microbial communities from McLean, Ithaca, NY, United States - MB29MY | ecosystem: Environmental > Terrestrial > Soil > Wetlands > Peat | place: USA: New York...
GAAGGCACCAGGCACCGATACACGCCGGACATCCTGGTCACATGGGGAACCCGCCGGGAAGTCGTGGAAGTCAAAGAGGATTCGGAAGCCGACTTGGCGGAGAATCAGGCACGCTTCACGTTCATCAGCGAATTGCTGGCCGAGCATGGCTATCATTTCCGGCTTTGGAGAAAATCCGAGATCTGTGCTGAGCCACGCCTCACGAACGTCCACCTGGTATTACGGTACCGCTGCGTGGCAGTTGGGGCTGCCGAGCATGAGCGAATCCGCCGGGCATTCTGCACCGTGCCCGAAACCACCTTACGCACGCTGTGCCAAGCGTCCGTGACATCAATCCAAACCGTGCTGCACCTTGTGCTCGAGGGCACCTTACACATCGACTGGTGGGAGCCCTTGGGGCTCGACTCCAAGGTAAGCATCAGGCCAATCGGTCGGGCGGTATGGCCCTGCCCTCCATCTTTATTTTTGCAAAATCATTCCGAGGAGGCGAAATGTCACGCAATGCGCTGAGAAAGGGTCTCAAGGTCAACATCGGGGCGACGAAGTTCTTAATCCTGCAAAGGCTCAGTGACCGTAGATGGCAGCTCGAAAACACAACGACCGGCGAATGGTGCATCTTTGCTGAGGACGATCTCCTCGACCAGTTCAGGCGCAATGAACTCTCGTTCGCGCCGGACGTCGATGAAGGGCACGCGCCCACTGTTGACAAGGTCGCTGGGCAGGTCGCCCGCCATCTTTCCAACTATCCGCCTGAACTGGTTGCACTGGCGAAAAACCGCGAGCAGTATCTGAAGGAGATAGACCGCCGCCAGCCCATTGCCATCACCGCTAAAACCATGGGGCCACTCATCCCGTCGGTATCGGAGCGAATCAACGACCCGAAGCCGCCGGGTTGGCGCACGCTATCACGGGACTACGGCAGGTGGCTGGCTGCCGCCCGCGACATTCGTATCCTTGTGTCAAGGTATTCCGATCGGGGCCGTTGCGGCTCATGGATGCTCCCGGAAGTGAAGGCCATCACGGATCAAGTCATCAAGGAGTTGTATCTGACTCCCGAGCGCAAGCGGGTTCCCGAAGTGCATCTGGAAATCGTTCGACGCCTCGACGAGGCCAACAAGTTCCGATCAGGGAGCGATTCACTTCCAATTCCAAGTCAAAGGACGATCTATCGCGCCATCGCGAGCCTGCCGCCGCACGAGGTCATGGCGGCACGGTATGGAAAACGCCGTGCCGATTTGGAATTTCGGGTTTCCGCGGCGGGACCTGTAACCACTCGCGCTCTCGAGCGCGTGTCGATGGATCACACGCCGAGCGATATCATCGTCGTGGACGACAACAGCATGCTGCCGCTGGGCCGTCCGACGATCACCTCAGCGCTCGACGAGCATACGCGCTGTCCGATGGGCTTCTACGCCGGCTTCGAACCGCCGAGTTGCTTAGCGGTAATGCGATGCCTCAAACACGCGATTCTCCCCAAGACCTATGTGTCGCGCGAGTGCCCGTCGGTGAAGAACCGCTGGGACTGTTATGGCGTTCCCGAACTCGTTGTGGTCGATAATCCTCCGGAGTTTCACTCCAGTCATTTCGAGCGTGCGTGCCTCGAAATCGGGACCGATATTCAATACGCGAAAGTCCTGGTTCCCTGGTACAAGGGGAAGCTCGAGCGATTCCAAGGCACGTTGAATCACGACTTGATGCAGGGCAACCCTGGCACCACGTTCAGCAACATCTTGGAACGCGACGACTACGACCCTGGCCGGCACGCCGTCATCCTGCTCAGCACCTTACGCGAAATGCTCCACAAGTGGATCATCGATGTCTATTTACAGACACCGCATCGCGGCATCACCGACACTCCGGCGCATCGATGGCAAACCGAGATGAACGGCTTGCCGCCTCCGTTGCCAAAGAGCGCCGGTGAACTGGACATCGTGCTCGGCATGACGGCTCAACGTGTGGCATTTCACTATGGCATCGAATTGGAAGGGCTGAAGTACAACGGCCCTGAGCTCGGCGGACTGCGGCGGCGAATGAAGCCCGGAGCAAAGGTCGAGATCACGTTCGACCCGGGCGACCTCGGCCACATCAATGTGTTCGATCCGCTCAACGAAACTTATTTCCGCGTTCCTGCTGTTAACGAGCGTTACGCCAACGGTCTGTCCCTTTGGCAGCACAGGGTGATCCGCCGCTACGCTCAACGTCGACTGAACATACGCACAAACATCGTGGCTTTGGCGCAGGCCAAAGCAGAAATCCGGGCGCTCGTGGAGCGCGATTTTAGTCGCAAGTCGACTCGAGGCCGGAAACGCCATGCGCGATTTATGGAGAATCATGCCAGCAGTCCGCCTATAGATCAGACGACGAATCAACCCACCCTCCATTTCGTGCCGGATACGCCACACGGTCAACTCGATGTTTTCGCCGATGATGAGATTCTTCCGGTATTTGAGGCAGCCCTCGACCTTCCACGGCCGCTGGCTCCAACGCCGGCATCCGTGAAGGCCGGCTCTGCCACGGAGAAGGCCGATGACTGAATGGATGGACCCGTCGGAACGTGTGCTGGTCAAGTATCCGTTATTTAAGACAGCCGTGGCACGGATCCAAGCTTGTTTCGACAGCTTCGGGGCCGCAGCCGAACCAGACTGTTGTCCCATCGTAGGAGAGAGCGGCGGTGGAAAGACAACAATCATCTCCTATTTCGCTAGCCTGCATCCGCGCATAGATCACAAGTCGGGCGTCGAGATTCCTGTACTGCTGGCCAAAGTACCCGCCCGACCAACCGTGAAAAGTTTTGCCGAGACGCTGTTATATCAGCTTGGCGATCCACTCTGGGGGCGCGGCAATACTGTGAGCAAGAGCATCCGGCTGCGAGAACTGCTCAAGCGTTGCGGTGTGCGGCTGTTAGCGCTCGACGAGTTTCAGCACTTCGTGGATGCCCGACAGGCCCATATCCCCAATGAAGTGGCGGACTGGCTCAAAGAGCAAGTGGAAGAAGCCGGGCTCTCCATCGTCGTGCTCGGACTTCAACGTTGCTTAGAGGTGCTGAAGCAGAACGAACAACTGCGGCGCCGTTTTGGCGCTACTTTGCGGGTGGGGGCCTTTTGCTGGGAAAACAAGGATGATCGAACGACCTATCGCGCTTTTCTACGGGCCGTGCAGGAGCAACTTCCCGAATACGTCACGCCTCCGCTGGCGGATCTCGACATGGCCTTTCGCATGCACTACGCTTCTTACGGACTGATCGGCTACACCATGAAGATCATTCGGGGCGCCGCGCGCATTGCTCGTGATCATCCGCGCCGGGAGATCACGCTTCGGACATTGGCGCAATCGTTCCGAGAACACGTATGGATAGAGCGGCTGACTGCTCTGAATCCCTTCCTTGAAAGTTTCGCGGCCGACAAAGCTCCGCCCCTCAAACTGCCCAGCGATACAGTAAGTGCCCCGCCCCTCTATGCCCGTCTCCGAAGTGTTCCTCTGGAGCTGCATGCATGATCGCTCCCGAACACACCAGCGCCCGCCTCCTCTTTCGCGTCGACCCTATTCCCATCGAGAGCCCGCGGGGGTACATGTGCCGTGTTGCCAGCGCCTACCATTATCAACGCCCAGTGTGGCTGCTGCGTCTTGCTGGATTCTCAGAACTCGAAGCCGCACTCGATAGCCAACACTGCGCTGGCCGCATTGCTCATTTATTGCGACTCGAACCCGAAGAATGGCTTGCCATGTGCTATCGGCTGGTCACGATGCGGGGGCGCCGCAAACGGTTATTCTGCGGAAAGCCGGTTAGTACCTATCACCTCAATTTAGGGAAACCTCGCGTGTGTCCCGCTTGCCTCCGCGAACAATCGGTCTGGTGGGCGGTCTGGGATCTCTGTTTGGTAGCTGCCTGTCCCGTTCATTGCTGTCTTCTCCTTGACAGGTGCCCAGGTTGCAAAAAGAACCTGGCGTGCCAGCGTCCGGCCGTCCATGAATGCCGCTGCGGTCTCGACCTACGTACCCTTGTAACCGAAGGAGCAGGTTCTGACTTGTTGGCGATCAACGCCGTAATCTACCGAGCGGCCGGATACTTAATTGGCGACGCGGCGCAACGAGAAATAAATCGTCATGATTTCCCGCCCGAACTCTCCGGTTTAACCCTGGGTTCCCTGCTGACGCTACTCGGTTGCGCGGGATCCTTCGGGCGCCGCGATATCCGAGGCCGCGGACGAGCAGGATGCACCCGCATCGACTTGAATGTTGCCATCCAGGTTGGCCAGACTGCTGTTTCTATCCTGAGAAATTGGCCCCACCAGCTTCGTGCTTCGTTGAAGGGCATGGTCCCGGAAAACTTTGAAGACGCTGCCGCTCTGAGGTTCGGCAAGATCTTTGGAACCTTTTACTTTCGCTTATTTCGTGGCCTTCCTCGAAAGGAGTTTGGATTTCTACATAACGGTTTCGAAGAGTTTGTGCGCGAAGATTGGAAAGGTCTGGTCCGTGGGCAGCATCGCTACCTCTCGGTCTCAACTCGGGAAAAATCTCCGTGGATCCCGCTGGCTGAAGCGACGCGAATAGCGCGAACCAATCGAAAGCGCGTCGAGAATCTCGTTCGTCGGGGCCAAATCGAAGCTGGTTTTTTCAAACTCCGCCGGGGCCGCACACAATGCTGGGTTAGACGAGACTCGCTCAACCAATGGATCACGGCCCGTGACACATGCTTCGGCCAGTACATGTCTGGCCCCGAAGTTGAAAGAACATTAGGGTTGAGATGGGCCATCCTTCGACTGGTAGCCCAAGCCGGACTCATCCGTTATGTTCAAAGTGCTGACTGCGGTCTGCGTCATGGTCGGCAACCCTTCTTCCTTCGTGAAGATGTAACGACGATCAAACTGGCATTTGAGAAACACGCTGTGCCTGAGCGCGAATACTCCAAGCCGGGAGAGTTCATAGCGCTGGGCAACGCCGTCAGGAGTTTTCTTGGCCGCCATTCCGGGCTTGCTGCAGCCATTCGGGCTGTTATAGATGGTACCCTTGTCCCGGTTGCCTTCACGTCCCGAATCCCTGGGATCATGGGCTACTTATTCCGCTCTGATCATCTTCGGCTGTATCGGCCTGTGAGGGGAGCTTTGCCCTCCGAGGGCTTCCTTAATTATGCAGAAGCGGCATCGAGCTTAGGTTTAGATAGCCAAGTCGTTCGCCGCCTCGTCGAAAACCGTATTCTTCGCGGTCTGCCCGGATGTCAGCCGCATGGTTGCAAGCTAGTGCTTGCGGGTGAGGTTCAACGGTTTTCAAACCAGTACATAAGTGTAAATGCTCTTGCCCGACATCTCCACGTAACACTGCGCTGGCTCATAAAGTATCTGAAGAAATCCGGGACGCCGATGCTTGAAGTACCCGTGAGATGGAGGGCCACGACGTACTTTCTCCTAAAAGAGACCGCAGCAAAGCTGCAAATGGCCCCACTATTGAAGTCTTGGAGATAACCTCACGAAGCCGGGGCGTCCTGCTCACTACCCTTGCCTTGATCGGGCTAGAGCCTCGAAGCCTCCCTTCACTCGTAGGATTTTTTCAATTTGCGTGACACAAAAGTAGTATCTTGCCATCTATCCTGGCGGGAATTGTCAAGAATCGTGGCGATCGTAATTGCATCTCCCTTCATTTCAACGGCAGCCTTGACGCTTATCGTGACAACCTACAGCGGGACTAATCTGGGGGCGGGTGAGACTACTTCAGGATGGCGACCTGGCCGGTGCTGTAGACCACCGTCAGCTCGTTGGAGAATCGTTCTTTCTCTCTGATTGTGATCACTCCATCCTCTTCTTCCTCTGTTTTGTCTGTCACCTTCACCGCCTGCCAGCACGATATATGGCGTTGATCCCCTGAGCCGAATATGCCGTTCAAGAGCCCTGAGCAAGCAAGGAGGCCGACATGACCCGCATGCAGGGGCGTTAGGGGTCTGCCGGTTGCAGACACCGGTTCAGCGAAGAGAACACGTCCTGCCTGCCTGTAGGCTGATGACTGCGGAAGCAAGTCCTCGATTTCATCGAGTGGCAGTCCACGGTAGACGAGTTGTGCTGGCCCGCTTACGGGAACTTCGTATCGTGTTTCGGGCTCGGAAGGGAGGACCGGGGTTTGGGAGGGATTCCTTGCCAGGCTGGCGTAGTAAAGCCGTGCTCGGGTGATATCGTTGTCGGTGAGGCGTTCTCTCTCACGCCGGCTCCGGCGCACTCCGATCACCACCACCTGCTTATAGCGCATACACTCCGGCGCCTCAAGGCGGTAAACACGGACATCGCGGAAGTGCGTGGCAAGAATCTGACTGCATTCGGCCAGCCTCTCGCCGGGGATGACAAATAACAGTACCCCACCGGGTTTCAGCCAGCGATACGCGTGGCTCAGGAATGCCTGCTCGGTGCGACGACTGTCAGCCGGCCCCAGTGCCCAATCGTAAGGTGGATTCAAATACAGGAGGCCGAAGTACTCGACCGGGCACTGCACTTCCAGCGCATTTCCCCGGACGATATTGGGAATCCGCTCCCTGGCCTGCTCGGCCCGGTAGGCATCAAGCTCAATACCGTAGCGAATCACCGCGGCGCCGGTGGTGATCGCCTCGAACGCGGCGCCATCGCCAACGCACGGGTCGATCGCGGAGGATGGAACATCAGGAAACCAAAGGAATCTGCGGATCCGCTGGGCTTCGGCCAAGGGCAGCGGGTAGAAGCCAAGCCGACTTTTGCCCTGAAATCGCACGACGAATCTCCTTTCTGTGAACAGTGTCACCCTATTGTGATGGAGGCGTAGTTAATGTCGGCGTGTGCCGTGTAACCGTGATGAGCCTATAATATTAGAAGGGCGTTCGCATGGTTGCCGAGGAGCACATCGAATGAAAAACCGTGAATTGAATAGAAGATACCCGGGCGGACTTCCTGGCTACTCGGGTGGTCCATACCATCTCTATTCCGAACTTTTCGACCGTACACCGACTTGGCAAGAGGTTGAGGATATCCTAAAACCTCTCGACCGTGTTAATACGGTCTTGCTGCTCTCTCGGATAAACACTCATATCCGGCATGCATTTCAAGAGCCAACGAGAGAAAACGTTGCGGCGCTTCAGGGTTTCTTGTTGCGCAATTTCCTTGATGCAGATGCGTTTAGGCGAATGCAAGAACGCTTTGGAAGCGAGAGATTGGAAGATCGCCCTTTGTTTCATCCTGTGCAAATACTGAACGCGCTCCGCGCTGCACTTTGCGTATGTGGTGATGCACCAAACCGAAGGCCCGACCAGAACGAAGATGACCGGTATCAGCTCGGGACTGCTTGCCTGATGATAAGTGATCTGTTGTCGACCGAGAAGGAAACCCAGCAGATCATGAAGGGAAGCGACGATGAGCGAACAACAAACCTGATGGTCCAAATGCTTTCACCCTTCGAAGTTGTAAATCCTGCGAGGCCATCCCACCTTTTCTTCCGGTCTTACGTTCAGTTTCGGATGCTATTGAAGGACGACACTGTTAGAGAAGACATAAAGCGGGAGTGCCGAGGCTTTGAACTGGATAGCTGTTTCCAGGAGGTTACTGGCATCTCTTTGGACAAGTGGATGGCACTTCTGTTCGCAGCATATGCCCACTTTCTTGACCGAAGCCGGGAAGATCTTGTAAGCCATCCGGAGCTGTTCATTATAAATCGCACGTCCTTTATCAGCAGTTCTCAAGCGACTCAGGAAGAAATGGATCTCTTCCTTAGCACAGTTTCATGCTCGCTTTACGATCTAATCGACGCGGTACGTTCGCCTTCCTCATCCGACCCTCGATTTGATCTTGTCCCGTTTCGAGCGAAGCCCTTGTTCGAGGTTTCCGCCGGGAATTTCGCTTGCATAGATCCGGCGTTCCTGCTGGAGAAGATGCACGGGGGAGCCTTCTGGCTTATCTGCGATAAGCTGCCGAAGGGCAAGCGCAGCGATCTGTTCAAGGCTTGGGGAAAGCTTTTCGAGCGTTATGTCGACTGGCTCTTTCGTGGGATGTCTAAGCGTCCGACTGCATTCTTCTCGTTTCCCGCGTGGGACACCGGAAAGGAGTCATTTGATGGTGTCTTCTGGAAGGAATGCCTAATCATCCCCATGGAGTACAAGGGAGGTTTTTTGTTGAGGGAAGCGAAGTATGCCGGAACCTCAGGCGCCCTGCTTCCCGAACTGGACCGAAAGGTCGTTGCTGGGTGCAAACAGTTAGCATCCAAGATTGGCCATCTATTTAATAGTGAAGGCTCAAAACGAAAAGAGCTTCGCGGTATTCCCACACGACACATAAAACGGGTTCTGCCCCTCCTGATCGTCCAGGATCACTCCCTCGGGGGCCTAATGGTCAACACTTGGATCAACCGGCGCTTCAAGGAATTGCTCGATCTGCAGCCCATCTCAAAAGATGTTGAGGTCTTGCCTCTCAACCTTATCAACATCGAGGACCTGGAAACTCTTGTTGATTCCTATGAGGGATCGGATCTGGATTTCCTCGGCGTTTTGGAGAGCAAGGCCGTTAAGGACCCAAACATGACTTCTGAGCTTCAGTACTTCCTCTCGGGCGTCGATGGTTACCGTCTCCCGCAATCGAAAAGAGTGACCAAAATACACGACCAATTCCAGCAGGCTATGATCTCGTACTTGTTCCCGGGCGCTCAGAGAGGTCAAAACGAACAATCAACTAACACTCGCCCGGAATCCAACAGTCGTTGAATCGGCCGTGGAGATGCACGTCACGGGAGACATGAGTGAAGGTGATGCAAGCTTATTTGGCGGCTCGGGAGGCCTTCTTTCTTCTCTCGGCCCACCGCTTCTTCATCATATCCGAAATACGCTTTCTGCCCTCCGCGGTGAGGTGGCGACGCTGCTTGGCTGGTGGTGCAGGAATATTGCCAACTGGGGATGCTTTCGGGGGAGTAGGGGGTAAGTCTGTTGCTTCTAAAGCTACGATTGCTGTGTTCAGCCGGTCACGTTCACGTTTCAACTCTTTCACGATAGCCTGGATATCCAAAGATTCCTCCGTAGGTATCTTATTTCATGCTTAAACAGCAAGTCAGAGTACTATGGCCTCAGAAAACTGTCGAGGACAGCGAATCTCAACTTTCATTTCACGTTCCTCATATCGGACGAACCGAGCTGCACGGCCAGCATCGAGATAGACCCTCCATCCATGCCTTCGATCGGGAACGTGATGACGTCCCCCTGCTGCCGGGTCGCGAGGACGTAGAGGAGTGGCAGGTAGTGATCCGGTGTTGGGATGGAAAGCATAGCGTCGCGGCCGAGTCCCTCGTAGTCAATGAGCGGGTTGAATTCGCCGGCAAGCATCATCTGCTTCGCCTCTTCTTCAAAGCGGGCCGCCCAATCGTAGGGATCGGGCATGTGGCGGCCCCAGGCGTAGGCGTGGAGATTGTGGACCAGGTTGCCGCTGCCCACGATCAGGATATTTTCGTCGCGCAATGGCGCGAGTCTCCTTCCGATCTCGAAATGGAAGGGCGCAGGCTTAGTTTCGTCGATGCTCAACTGCACCACGGGAACATCGGCACCCGGATAAACGTGACAGAGCACGGACCAGGTTCCGTGATCCAGACCCCAGGAGTTGTCCAGTTGCACCGGCACCGGGGCCAACAACTGTTGAACACGGCGTGCCAGATCGGGATCTCCCGGAGCTGGGTATTGCACTTGGTACAATACCCGGGGAAAACCGCCGAAATCGTGAATCGTCTTTGGCGCCGTACTGATCGTGACCCCGGTTCCTGGCACAAACCAGTGCGCCGAAATCGACAGGATGGCCTTGGGCTTTCTTATCTGTTTCCCAATGCCCCGCCATCCTTCGGTGTAGCGGTTGTTCTGCACAGCATTCATGGGGTTGCCGTGACCAAAGAAGATCACTGGCAACACTTCAGACATCCCGGGGCTCCTGTCCGCTGTTGTATTACGCTGTAATTCTAGCCGGAACTTACATTATCGATCTGCGGCCCGACCGTCAACATACACTTGGCCGTTCCCAAATGCAATCGACTACTTTTGCGCCGGCGGCGCACTCGTCCTGACGCTTTTGCCGATAACGAGTACCGCGGGCCAGCTCTTTAGGTCTGTCCCCATGGGCCTTCGGCCCGCGAAAGCTCATGAAAAAGGTGTTGGGTTATGATAGGCACGGTCGAGAGCGGTGAGATCGTAGTCGCAGTGGAGCGGTTGAGGCCGTAGGTCTGTCT
>Ga0326727_10028317_pt1 | contig 10200 bp, 5 predicted proteins | sample MB2enrmetagenome_FD_207643 | JGI IMG/M metagenome (GOLD analysis project Ga0326727, IMG submission 207643) | Lab enriched peat soil microbial communities from McLean, Ithaca, NY, United States - MB29MY | ecosystem: Environmental > Terrestrial > Soil > Wetlands > Peat | place: USA: New York...
CTTGGTGAACGAGGTCGCGTCCCATACCTGCTCGTCCAGGTTCAGCCCCACCAACCGGCGCAACAGGATACTGCAATCGATCTCCTCCAGCAGCAGCCGCTCCGAGCGCACCGAGTACAGCATCCGCGGCGGTTGCCCGCGCAGCGGCTTCTCCGCCGCGATCGACGGCCGCCCGCCCTGGGCATACATGGCGTCGAACAAAGGAGACATCCGCCTCGGAATCCCGTCCGTCATCTCCCGCACCGCGCAGAGGACGGTCTTTCCGAACCCGCTCCTGCGGCGACCAATAACTGAACATCCGCCCCTGCCGACGATCGATCCCGCGCTTGATTCCCTCGTATCACATGCATGCCGTGAAAAGGGAGTGCTTTTTCAGCAGACCGCTAGACGCCATGCCGGGTTACCTCTTGCCGGACGCTGCCAACCAGGCCCGCATCGCGGAGCTCGTGGAAAAATTGCGCACGCTCAGCAGGTTCCAGTCAGTTTTTTGACTCGGAGTGCAATCTGCTCCAACCTTGACGCGCTTCACGGCATCTGGCCGGTTCTCTTTTCTCCATCCCTCACGGTTCGTTTTGTTGAGATTCATTCGGTTTGAAGCCCCCGGCCTGTTCATGCAATGAATCCACTACTATCCCGGTGTTCCCTTCACGCGAACACCTTTGGTTGCTATCGGTTAACTCATGGACTTCCACTCTGATGTACGTATGCTGTAAGATACATCACAACAAGGAAACCACATGCCCACGGCGAAGAAGGTCACAACCCGACCGAAGCGCAGAGTCGTCGCGCCGCTTGAAAAGCGGACACAGCTCCGGCTCACTGTAGACTCCAAATTCACAAAAACACACTTCAATCAGCTCTTTGCCGTGCTCGGAATTCGCAGAAAGAACGCTCTCGCAGAGCACATCATCATGAACTTCAAAACCAAGGTCGCTCAGGCGCAGATTGTTGCGTTCTACAACGGCCCGTGGCTGAACATACCATTTCAAACTATCGACACCGCCTTCGTCTTCCCGTTGACCTACGAGATCGCGGATGAACTGGAGAGGGTTGGAGGTGAGGTTCTTGGCGGAGTGAATCGCTCCAAGACATTTCGCGTGATGGTCGCCTATTTTGCCTCCATCTACAAACTGAAGAGTTCAACACATCCCACCGTCGCATAATCGTCTCGGAACATCGCTGGGCAAGAGGCAACCACATGAACCTGATGATCGTCGAAAGCCCAAACAAGATCAAGAAGATCAAAGCAATCTTGGGCAGCGGTTGGGATGTAGCCGCAAGTGTTGGGCACATTCGGGATCTTCCAGAAAACGACTTCGGTATCGAGCCGGATACCTACCGGCTCGAATACCAGCTCCTCGAACGGAGCAAACCAGTTGTTTCACAATTGCGGCAGCGCGCCGCCCACGCCGAACAGGTTTATCTCGCCACGGACCCCGACCGCGAAGGGGAAGCGATCGCGTGCCATCTACAACAGGTTCTGAACCTCCGCCGATACGCGCGCGTCACCTTCGACGCCATCACCGAAAGCGTGATCCGTGCGGCGCTCAAGGCGCCTCGGCAACTCAACACAAACCTCGTCCACGCGCAAGAAGCCAGGCGAGGCGCTGACCGGCTCGTCGGCTATCAGGTGTCGCCTGCTCTCTCGCGCCAAACAGGCATAGCGCCTCTTAGCGCCGGTCGCGTTCAAAGCGTTGCTCTCCGGCTGGTTGTCGATCGGCAACGCGAGATCGAGGCATTCAAGGAAACCAAGCATTTTGGGGCCGAAGCGGTCTTCGACGGCGGGAAATGGCGCGCCCAATGGGACACGGCCCCCTTTCTCAAGGAGGGCGAGGAATACATCCTGGACGCCGGGTTGGCGGAAGAAGCCGCGAAATGCAGGCTATTCACGGTCACCGCCGCGGCGACCAAGCCGGCAGCCAAGGCCCCGACGCCGCCCTTCACAACGGCAACGCTGCTCCAGGCAGCGAGCGTGACGCTCGGATACAAGCCGGAGCAGACTGCCCAGATCGCCCAACGGCTATTTGAAGAGGGGTTGATTACCTACCACCGCACCGACAGCCAGAACTTCTCCGCCGAGGCGCTGGCCGAGATTCGCGCCTACGCGGCCAGCAACAACCTGTCCTTGCCGCCCAAAGCGCGCACCTGGAAGTCCAAAGAGAGCGCGCAGGAGGCCCACGAAGCAATCCGCCCCACCCACCTGGAACAACGCAATGCCGGGGCGGACGACGACCAGAAGATGCTCTACGACCTTATCTGGACCCGAGCTGTAGCTTCCCAGCTTGCGGATGCCGAATACAGCGTGAATACCCTCACGCTCGCCGCCCAGGACGGCTCGCAGCCCCTCGTCTTCAAGGCTATGGGGCGAACCCTCATCAAGCCTGGCTGGCGCACTCTGACGGCCAAGGACGCCGCAGAAGAACCCGATCCGAACGACACCGAGGACACACACATTGGTACAAGAAAAAATGGTCAGAGACCTGGTTCAGTCCTCCAATTGAGATGGCGGCGGCTGACTCGTAAACCGCCAGCCGGAAATTGCTCACGCAATGGCAACAAGCGCAGGTTTCTGCGAGTTGTGCTCGGGCAATTGATCGAGCAGCACCACATTGAGCAGCGACTTATACACCTGGATGCGGCCGTTGTAATCGATAAGGCCCAGCTTGCGAAAGCGATTCATAAAGAAGCTGACACGGGACCGCGTGGTGCCGATCATCTCCGCCAGGGTTTCCTGGGTAATGGGAGGAATGAAGGTTTCCGGTTCACCCGGCTTGCCGAATTCCGCCATCAACAGGAGAATCCGCGCCAGGCGCTTTTCGCTGGAGTTGAAAAGCTGATCGACAAGATCGGCCTGGGTTCTCATGCTGCGGGCCAGCAAGAATCTCAGAAAGAAATCGGCGAACGCAGGTTCGTCATGCATTACGCGGCTCATCTCCTTCCTTGTTATCTTAAGCGCCACGCACGAGTTGACGGCAGATGCCGTCGCCAGACGCAGTCCGGGTACCGCCGCGAGCGACTCCTCTCCAACGAAGTCGCCGGCGGAGAGAAGCGTGATTGTGGCCTCTTTGCCGTTCTGCGAAACGACGGTGAGTTTTGCCCGGCCGCTCTCAAGATAGAAGACTGAGTCCGCCGGATCTCCCTGGGTAAAGAAGGTTTGCGTCGGCTTCACGTCGATGGTTCTTCGACCGAGGCCGGCGTGGGCAAGAAAGGCGGCTGGGTCGAATGTAAACTTGCTCTCAACAGTCATTAACATAGAACCTCCTTTGCGGCAGTTCGGATGGGGGATGTGGACTGCGGCTGGCCGATCAAAGACCGCGGAGGGGGCGCTTCAGAAAACAAGAGCGGGGCATCCTTCTTAACTTGGCGCCTACAGCGCGCGGTGAAGCTACACTTTCGCAATCTGCACGTAGTCTCCGGCAAATGGAATAGTCGGGGTATCGGGGATGCTGCTAATAATGAGGGGCTTTGTCCGGGAAAACCCTGACAAGAGGCGCACATACCTTACACATCGAGGCAGAAAAATGGCCTGAAGCGGAATTCCTACCGGGCCGGGCCGCCCGGCTCGTTCTCCAGCGTTTCCGGGGTCAATAGGCCCATCTGCACGGCAAAGCTAACTTCGACCGCCAGATGGAAGCCAAGTCGGAATAGGTATTGGCAAATGTCGATCGCGACGCCGATCCTCCTCCGAGTGCAGGTCATGAGATTCCAGATGCGATGCCGGCTTGCCGCGACTCATCCAAGGCCGGCAAAGTCGGCCAATTCTTCTCTGAAATGCAAAAGCAATCTTCTAAAATCGGCGAGCGCTGAAGTCGGCGAGCGGTGAGCAATTTTGTACAGAACGCTTAAATTGGAGCTTGTTATTTTGGCAACGTCAATGGTCTTGGCATTGCACGACGAACCGATTGGACGATGAGCTTTGGACGCTGAGTAACCTCAGCTGGACGAAAGGGTACATATGCGCAAATTCAGAGTTGGCATCACTTGTCTTCCGGCGGCCCTACTGATTACCCTCATGGCCGGATGCGGTCAAGAAACAGTACGCATTCCAGGCGTAGTGTCAGTCACTCCCGCTCAAGGCGCTACAAATGTCGTCATCAACACGACCGTAACCGCGACCTTCAGCGAGGCGATGAGCCCAGCCACGATCAACTCAACATCCTTTACGGTGACGGCGCCGGGCGGAGCAGCCGTAGCTGGAGCTGTGACGTACAGTGGCACAACTGCGACGTTTACGCCGGCTGCCGTTCTCGTGTACGGAACCACCTACACGGCTACGATCACGACTGCGGCCGCGACCCCGGGCGGCGCTGAACTGCTTGGCAACTACGTGTGGTCCTTTACGACGATTACGCCGTCGCCTGCAGTCGTGTCGACGGTCCCCGCGAATGGAGCCACAAGTGTGCCCATCGGTCAGGTTCTCAGCGCCACCTTCAGCGAGGCCATGAACCCTGCCACGATCAGCGCAACAACGTTCACGGTGTCAGGGCCGGGCGGGGCTACCGTAGCTGGAACCGTCACCTACACCGGCCTCGTGGCGACGTTTACGCCCACTGTCCCTCTCGCGTACAGCACGGTTTACACGGCCACAATCACAACCGGGGCAACGAGCGTTGCAGGGACTCCGCTGGCTGCCAACTACGTGTGGACCTTCACAACGATTACACCGCCGCCCGCGGTGATATCCACTGTCCCTGTAAATACAGCCACGGGCGTGCCGGTCAGCCAGGTGCTCAGCGCGACCTTCAACGAGCCGATGAGCTGCCCGTTTCCTTCGACAGCATTCACAGTCGTCGCAGCCCCCGGCGCGAATCCCGTACCCGGCACCATCGGTTGCTCGGGCGCGGTCGCCACTTTCACACCGGCAGCCTATCTTGCATTCAACACCGTCTTTACGGCCACGATCACTACCGGAGCCCAGGACCTGGCGGGCACTCCACTGGCCAGCAATTACGTATGGACCTTCAGAACAGTTCCTGCTCCCACGCCGCCAACGGTCATCTCCACTGTGCCGGTCAATGGAGCTACGAACGTACCCATCAACCAGGCCCTGAGTGCAACCTTCAGTGCGGCAATGACACCGGCCACGATCAACGCGACAACCTTCACGCTGAAAGCGACGACGAGCGGGGTTAGCGTGACAGGAGCCGTTACCTATGTCGCAGCCGGCTCGGTAGCGACGTTCACTCCAACTGCCAGCCTTGCGCCCACCACCGAATACACGGCCTCGATCTCCACGGGGGCTGAGGATCTGACGGGCACCGGGTTGGCCAGCAACTACGTCTGGACCTTCACCACCGCTGCCCTCCCAATCGCCATACCGCCGACGGTCACTTCGACGATCCCTCTCAACGCAGCCACGGGCGTGCCTTTCAATCAGATCGTCAGCGCTACGTTCAGCGAGGCGATGAATCCAGCTACGATCAGCTCGGCAACCTTTAAGCTGACAGGGCCGGGCGCCACAGCCGTGTCCGGCCTGGTTGCTTACGCAGCGGTTGGCAATACGCTGACGTTCACACCGACGGCGAATCTGGCGGCCAGCACCACGTTCACAGCCACTATCACGACCGGGGCTCAGAACCTAACGGGTACTGCACTGGCCAACAACTACGTCTGGACCTTTACCACCGGCGCGGCTCCAGTCGTCATTCCGCCGGAGTTGGTCTCGACTGTGCCCCTCAGCGGGGCTACAGGCGTGCCCCTGAATCAGGCAGTGAGCGCAACCTTCAGCAAGGCGATGAATCCACTGACCCTCACCTCGGCCACCTTCTATCTGACCGGCCCGGGCGGAACTCTGATAGGTGGGCAGATTTCTTATGATGCGATCAACTTCATCGCCACCTTCACGCCTACGGCCTTGCTGACCGCCAGCACCACCTATACGGCAACGGTGACCGATGGAGCAACGGACCTGGCCGGCAATCCACTGGGGACTACCGGTCCGCCGAATCCCTGGAGCTTTACCACCGGTGCGGCAGTGGTTCCACCGCCAATCGTCATTGGACCGACCATAGCGTTGTTTGGCGGCTTTGGCGGCGGCGCCGGGATGACCAACCAGGGAATCCACACGGTCATCAATGGAAATATCGGGACCACGGGCGCCTCTACCACGATGACCGGATTCTACGATGAGAGCGTTGCGGCCGTTGCCGGCGTATACCCATGCTCCTATACGGTGACGCCAGGCAATATGGGGCTGGTGAATGGGGCGATCGACACCGCTCCGCCGCCGCCCAGCGGCGCCTGCCCCAATGAAGGAACCGCGACTACCATGAGCATCGCGACCGAAGCTGCGTTGGAAGCTCAAACCGCTTATACCACTCTTCAAGGCCTTCCCTCGACCGGCGCTCTGGCAGCGGAGTTGGGCAATACAACCATTTACCCCGGCGTCTACAAAAACGCCAGTTCGGTTGGCATAACACTGGGGCCTCTTACTCTCGACGCCCAGGGCAATCCCAATGCGTTCTGGGTCTTCCAGATCGGATCGTCTCTCACCGTAGGCACACCGACATCGTCTGAAAGTGTGATCCTGATCAACGGCGCCCAGGCCAGCAACGTCTACTGGGCAGTCGGGGGCCTCCCCGGCGCGGTCATCAATTACGGGGGAGGCGGGACGATGGTGGGAACCATCATCTCTCAGCCGGGAATCACGGTTTCAAGCCCCGGAGTTGCCGCGGTGACGACAATCAACGGCAGAGTGATAGCCTTGGGTGCGTCGACCACACTGGTGAACACCGTGATCAATACGCCTGCTCCATAAGGCTCTAGCTGAGACCTCCCTGAGGGGAGGTCTCAGCTAGTTTTCAGGGAATGCGGTGTTTTGCATGTTCTATTCGCGCCGAGTTCATCCGGTGATGAAAATGAATGAGAATCGCGGCGAGCAGCTCGGGAGGCGACAATGAGATTGAGTGCAAGGATGATTGCCACAGCGGCATTTGCTGTTTTTCTAATGTCTGCGTTCGACCTCCGTGCGGAGGAGGCGGCAAAGGCGTCAGCCGGCGCCGACAAGGCTGTCGATTCGAGCGTGGCATTTGTCGCCGACCCGGCTGCCGCGCTGCCATCTGCTCCGATGCCAGCGGACTCGACGCCAGCGGCCATGCCTTATTCGAGAGGCCTGAGCAACGGCGTTCCCAAGGTTGAACTGTTTCTGGGCTACTCGTATTTGCGCGCTGTTCCGACCCTGGCCGAAGGAAACCGGCTGGTGTGGCTGAATGGCGGCAGCGCGTCCATCGCCTTCAATGTGAATCGTTACCTGGGGCTCGTTGCGGACGTTGGCGACTACACTAACTCGGAAATCCGGTTTACGGGCGCATATGGGGCTACAGTCGACGTGGACACCGCGGACGGCGGAGTCCTCACCTATCTCCTCGGTCCGCGCATTTCCTTCCGAAACCACAGCAGAGTCACTCCCTTTGTCCAGGCTCTGTTTGGAGGCGCGCACGCCAGCGAGGTGACACTCGACGGTTGCACATTTAGCTGCACGCTCCTCCCCACTGCGGACACCTTTGCCATGACCGCTGGGGGGGGCCTGGACTTCAAGTTGCATCGTCATTTTGCCATCCGCATTATTCAAGCGGAATATCTGATGACCAGGTTCGACAATCTCACCACCGGAGCGTCCGCGACGCAGAACGACATGCGCCTTTCTTCCGGAATCGTCTTCCGCTTCGGCGGAAATCCTGCTCCTCGATTGCCCGAACTCGGACCCGTGAATTATTCGTGCTCTGTGAACCCATCGGCGGTGTTCCCGGGAGACACGATTACAGCGTCCGGCACGGCTCTGAATCTGAACCCCGCAAAGACGGCCGTCTACACATGGTCTGTCGATGGGGGAACGGTTTCTGGGGTCTCAAGCACCGCGAAGATCGACACAACGAATCTTGCTGCCGGCGCCTACACGCTCAAAGGTCATGTCTCCGAGGGCGACAAGCCCGGCGAGAATGCCGATTGTGCTGTTCCGTATGCAGTAAAGGCCTTCGAACCGCCGACCGTCAGTTGCGTGGCCAGCCCCAGCACCATCAACCCGGGCGACAAGAGCGCGATCACCGCTTCCGGCATGAGCCCGCAGAACCGCCCGCTGACCTACAGCTACTCGGCTGCGTCGGGGACCATCGGCGGCAGCGGCGCCACGGCTACCTTCGATTCGACGGGAGCTGCGACCGGCGCCGTAGGCATCGTCTGCAACGTCAGCGACGACAAGGGTCAAACCGCAAGCGCCAGCACCAGCGTGACCATCACGGCCCCGTATGTGCCTCCGGCCCCCCCCGCGGAGCAAGTGCGACTCGAGAATCGCCTGGCGCTGCACAGCATCTTCTTCCCGACCGATCAGCCCAGGATCGGGAAGCCCAATGGCGGCCTCTTGGCCAGCCAGCAGGGAACTCTGACCACCCTGGCGACGGACTTCAAGAGGTACCTGGAATTCAAACCGGATGCCCACCTGACCCTGAGCGGACATGCGGATGTGCGCGGATCCATCGAGTACAACCAGGCGCTTTCCGAACGCCGCGTCGCGCGCACAAAACTGTTCCTGGTTGAAAATGGCGTTCCCGAAGCCAGCATTGAAACGCGCGGCCTTGGCAAGGAGGAAGAGCTGACCGCCGACCAGGTGAAAGATCTGGTCGAACAGAATCCCGACCTGAGCGCCGCGGAGCGGGAGAAGGTTCTCCGCGACCTGAACGTCATTGTCCTGGCTCAAAACCGCCGTGTAGACGTCATCCTGAGCACCACGGGCCAGCAATCGGTGCGCCTGTACCCGTTCAACGCCGCCGATGCCCTGACTCTTCTCGACGAGAGGAATCTGACGACCAGAAAGAAGGCCTCGGCCGGGACCAAGAAGTAGACACTTAAACAGCCGGAGCAGGCTGGCCAGCTTGCTCCGGCGATAAGACGGATAGTCTTGGTCCAAATAAAGTCGACGATGGGCGTCGAAGGGTGTACTTTTGGGTGTATTTATTTGATGTGGATTTATATCCACCTTATTTGCAATGGGTTATGCTTCGATGTGAATCCCCCTCTCGCGTTGAGGTCGCCGGGGAAAAGCCATTCGTTGCACCCAGTGAAATCGCGCAACATCTCCAGCACTTCCAATGCTTACCTTGCCAACGGGGCGATATGTGGAGTGCGCATCTTCATCCGCTCGGCGGGTATGTCCCAGCGGGCATTCTCCAGGTCAAATTCCCCCCACTTGGCTTCGATCAATTCGGTGGTGCGCACAAAGGTCATGGACATCAGCTTCATTGCCAACCGTGTGACCTGCTTTCCCTGATAGACCTCGATGCGTCTGAGCAGGGTTGGCAACTCCCTGGCATCAACGCGGGCATAGTTGGTTTTTGGGGCAGATTTCAGAATATCGCTGGGGCGAATCTCGCTGGCCGGGTTTCGTTTCGAGTAGCCGTGGGCAATGCTATTACGGAAGACCTGCCCCACCGTCTCCAGAGCACGTTTGGCAATGTCCCGCGCGCCGCGATCCTGAATCGCGTTGGCCATCGCCACCAGTTCCGGCGCCTCGATCTCCGCAATGGGACGCGGACCGAGGCAGGGCAGGATATCGGCTTCCATGCGCCGCCGGACCGAGTCTACATGGCGGGGGCTTTTCCCCTCCTGCCAATGCTCCAGCCATTGTTTGGTAACGCTCTGGAAGGAATTCTCAACGGCGATTCTCTTCGCGGTCTTCTCGGCCTTGCGCTGCGCCATCGGATCTGTCCCGGTGGCCAGCAGTTTGCGTGCCTCAGCGTGGCGGTCCCTGGCCAGCGCCAACGAAACATCGGGGTATTTTCCCAACGACATAAGCTTTTCCTTGCGGTCAAACCGGTATGCCCAACGCCACAGCTTTCCTCCCGCCGGCGTAATCCAGAGGTACAGTTCTCCGGTGTCGTTCAGGCTATAGGCCTTTTCCGTCGCCTTGGCCTTTTTGATTTCAGTGTCGGTCAGAGCCATTTCGTCCGAACCCCCGCTTTGGAAAAATACCCCCACCTCGAAATAAAAATACCCCCAAAAGTACACCCGCCAAAACACGGCTGCACCTGGATGCATTTGGACGCAGGAAGACGTAAAGCCTAGCATTTGCTAGGCTTTACGTCTTTCTATTGGATGTATTGGGATGTTCTTAGAGCATTTCTCCTATTGCTGTAGAGCATTAAATGGGAGGCGGAACCACGCTTGTGCATCCTCGGCAGTGAGCAGGGGCAGCAACTGAGCAATGGC
>Ga0326727_10028318_pt1 | contig 10200 bp, 8 predicted proteins | sample MB2enrmetagenome_FD_207643 | JGI IMG/M metagenome (GOLD analysis project Ga0326727, IMG submission 207643) | Lab enriched peat soil microbial communities from McLean, Ithaca, NY, United States - MB29MY | ecosystem: Environmental > Terrestrial > Soil > Wetlands > Peat | place: USA: New York...
TTTTCGCGGGGGCATTATGAGTCTGCAGCGCGGTCAATCCGTTCCCTTGGCGCAAGTCCATCCTGGCGACGGCGTCTCCGGCGCGCCGCTCCCCGTGGGCGGCTCTCTCGCCAATGGCAGTGAAGACCGGCCGTTCTTCCGCCTGAACCTGTTGCGCGCTTTGCAGTTGCATCGCTGGCTGGCGCTGGGAATTGCCCTGGCAGGTCTGGTGCTGGCCTTGGCCTACGTGGTGGTGACCTGGCCGGTATACACCGCCCAGAGCCAGGTTTATGTTCAGCCTGTGCAGTCCAGGGTCATGGCCCAGGGCGATGATCAGGGCTGGCTCAACAACTCCACTGCCTACGACTCCTATATCCAGCAACAGGTACAAAGTGCCTCCAACCCTGAAGTGTTGGTGAACGCGCTCCACAAGCTGCGGCCCGGCACCTGGCAGCGGAGCGGCGAAAGCGAACAAGCCGCGGCCGAGCGGCTTGGCCGGTCTATCGAAGTGGCGCGGGTAGGCACCAGCTATGAGGTCGCCATTACCGCCCGGGCCGCGAACCCGAACTTGGCGGCGCAGATCGCCAACGCCGTAGCCGCAAGCGTTGTTGAAAGAGCGTCGGGCGAGGGAAATGCAGGCAATGTGCAGCGAATTGCCGTGCTCAAAGAGGAACGGGATCGAATTCAGAATGAACTCAACGCCGATTACGCCGAGCAGGACGGCCTGAACAAGCAATTGGGGATGGCTGCAGTCGGCACCGCGGCGCCCGACCTCATTGACGACGACATTGGCAAGACACGCGAGGAACTGATCAAGGCTCGGACCGATCGCGACCAGGCCGAAGCGCGGTTTACGTCCATGGAAGCCGGCAAGGGAAACTCCTCCACGGCCATCGATGCTGAGGCCGACGACATGATCGCGGCCGACGCCGGCCTGACCAGCATGAAGACATCGCTCAATCAGCGCCGCGCCGTGCTCATTACGCAGATGGCCAACCTCACTCCCAATAATCCCGAGTACAAGCAGGACGCGGCGGAACTGGCCAAGATCAACGGCAATCTCGATTCCATGATGAAGGACCTGCGTGCCAATGCCGCCATGCGTATCCAGGAGAAGTTGCGCACCGATCTGGAACGGACCGCCGGGGTTGAAACGCAGTTGAACGGGCAACTGCGCGAACTGGCTCGGACTGCGGCCAGTGCCACGCCCAGGCTGCAGCGGGTGAATGATCTGGCTACTGACATTGTTCGCCTGCGCACCCGTTACACCACCGTCGATGAGCAGTTGCACAATCTGATGCTTGAAGATAGCGTTCCCGGCGCTGTGCATCTGTCCGTGGCCGCGGTGCCCCCGCTTCACCCTACCCTTTCAGGGATCTACAAGAAGGCATTGCCACTGGCGCTGGGTGGGTTACTCCTCGGGCTGCTGGCCGCCTCCATCGCCAATCATCTGGACTCCAGGGTCTACATCGCGGCCGATGTCGAACAGGTACTCGGCTTTGCGCCCATGGCCGTGCTGCCGGATTTCGATGAGGTCTCAGACGAGGTGGCCGCCGAGCACCTGCTGCGCCTCTCCGCGTCCATCGAGCATGCCCGCAAGCTGGGCAACCTGAAAAGCTGCATCTTCACCGGCACCGCCGCCGGCGCCGGGGTAACCACAGTAGCCACCCGCGTGAGAGATATTCTGGAGGCCATGGGTAGGCAGACGGTGCTCCTGGATGCCTCGGGAACTCCGCCTCCGGCTCCTCGCGCAAGCGGGCTCAACGGTGCATCGGACCAGCCCGCCTCCCAGCGAGGCAGCCGCTCGACTGCTTTGTTGCAGCAGGTGGCCGCGGAAACCGAGATGTCCCAGGAGAGCCTCGTGCTCACGGATACCGCGCCGCTGAATATCTCCGCGGAGACTGAATATCTGGCGCGCTTTGTCGACTCCGCTATCGTCGTCATTGAGTCCGGCGTCACCACCCGCGCTCAACTCCTCGCCGCCGCGAATACCTTGCAACGGCTCGAGGTGGCGGCCGTGGGATTTGTCTTGAACCGCGTGGGATTGGCAAAAGCCGACCCCGCCTTCCGCCACTCCGTGCACGACATCGAAAAGCATCTTCGCGCCCAGAGTTTATCCACTCCAAGGCGGTCGGTAAGAAGTGGTACCTTCGTAGACGAGCCCATGCCCGACCCTAAGGAACTTCCAAGCGAGTCTGCCGTCGGGGCGCATTCAGCTCCTGCAGTTCCGGAGCCTGTTTCCGAACCCGCTCCCCGCCGCACCTTTCCAGTGGATCCTCAATGGTCCGTGCCTGCGCCGGCACAGCCGTCGCTGCCGCAACCTCTCGAACCCCATCAGCAACCCCCTCTGCAACCCCCTCTACAATCCAAGGATGCGGAAGTTCCATGGTGGCTCTTGGATGCGCAACCCAGACCCGCTGCGGCTTTCTGGGAGCCCCTCAAGCCGCGCGAGCCTCTGCGGCCCGCCGCCTCCACACCGGATTTCCAACCGCAGACGCCTCCGGTTCCGCTTTGGGAACCTGCTTCCAGCGGGCGGGATGATTTCGCCCGTGAGACCGCTCCGGAAAAGGTCCTGCAACTTGAACAGGAAGACAATCCGTTTGAAGCCGAATCGCGGCTGAACGGTCTCCGGGGCCTGCTCTTTTCCCTGGGGCTCAAGAATCTGGGTAAGACCGGAGAATCCGCGCCCCACGGCGAGAACTCCTTGCTGCCACTGGAGAGCGAGCAGGAACGCACGGTCCTGGCCCGCACCTTTACACCGTTCGCTGAACCCCTTCCGGCTTCGGCTGCTCCAGCCAGTGCCGACGCGGAAATTGCTCCCGCAAAACAGGTAACGGCGGAGCCTGAGTTCCTTCCCCCCAGGGAATTCATTCCTTTGAAGGACAGGGAGCAAGGTCAGGAAACCGCCTCAACTGCCCGAAACGATCGCCGCGACGCCTACGACGATGTACAGATCCTGCCCTCCAGGCGCGGCCAATACAAGAAAAGGAGCTGACGGCCACACCGGCTTCCAGCCCCTCCAGCTCCACCATCTTCAGAATTCCTCCCATTGAGGGCGCTTATTTGTGGCTCGCTCGCCCGTCGGCTCCGGTTTCACCTTGCGGAAATTGGTGAGCCCCTCAAGCATGCCTGTGACTCATGTCACCATGCCGTCACCCACCTCGACACTAAGATGGTTAACCGTAAGGTCTCTCTGCTCCCGAGCCCGCGTTTCCTTCACGGGCCCGCCGGCAGCCGTGATCGGAATGCTCATCAGAGGTGGGAAAATGACGGGTTTTGTCCCGGTAATGTGGTCCGTTTGGGGTGTATTGGTTGTTTTGCTCGCAGCCATTAGTTTGTATGTATCTAGGCTCACGCGCGACGAAGAAGACCAGATCTTTCTTGGCGAATCCTTCGATCACGAGAAGTCCGCGCAAGCTGCCATCGTAGAAAAAGTCAACAAGATTCAGCCCTACAAGCGGCTGGCTATTTGGCTGGTAGGCGCCATGACCCTGGTCGTTCTTGGTTACTACGTGCTCGACATCTTCAAACAGTTTAAGTAGGCAGTTTGAATAGGCCGCAATCTCGATTGTCGGTCGTCCCGGCAACCCCGGCGGGAGGCTATTGCCGCCGTGACCTGGTGATTTTGTAATCGTGCCCATGAACCTGGGTGCCCCAGGTCTCGTTTTTGAGACCTGGGAAACCACATATTTACGCGGTCATGGTTCTAGTGTCCTGAATCTAAACTTCCCTTCACAAATCGAACCAGCAAGACTTGTCTTGCCGCGTCGCCACAGAAGTGGATGGTGGCTGAGGCCTCACCCCATCCCACAATTCCGCTAACTTGCTGTTGTTATCCAAAAGACTTCAGCAAACTCATGCGATGAACTTCGGATTCACTACACTAGTGGATGATATTGAGTTGTAGAAGAATGTCGCGGATGTAATAGATCAGGACCACGACCGTCATGGCCAGAACCAGCAACTTCGCCACGCGCAACACGGGTTCAATCTTGTGGACCTTTGCCACGATGGCAATCTGCTCGGCCTTTTCGTGCTCGAATGAGTCGTCCAGAAATATCTGGTCATCTTCGTTCTTCTCCAGGCTCGAGCGATAAAGATGTAATGAGAGCATCAGAACGACGAGCACGCCCCATACCGTCCACATGATCAGAACGAATGTCATAATTCCACCTCCAAAAGGCATTCCGGTCCCAGATACCGGCGGGTCCGTGAAGGAATCGCGGGCCTCGTGAGTAGAGGGGCCTCACGGTTGACCATCATAGCCCGGAAAGGGCATCTGTGTGTCGATTAATTTTTTAGTGGCCTTTCCAGCCCCGATCGGCGCCTTGGCCGGATCGTGAGCCGGGCTGCCAAACCCAGGTAATTCTGCGACTTGTGCGCCCCCGGGTGCATCCAATGAAACGTATGCCGTGAATCGGGCTTGTATCCAAGCCTGTTGAACGGTACATTTGAAGATAACGGCAAGCAATCCACCATCCCGGGAGAGATCATGGCCACCGTAACCGCAGCACCCGCACAGGAAACAGAAAAGAAAGCCCCCCTCTACCTGACTCCGCAAGCCATCGCCAAGGTGCGCGAGATCATGGCCACCCAGGATCCGCTTCCCGCCGGGCTGCGCATCGGCGTAGTCGGAGGCGGATGCTCAGGATTCCAATATTCGATGGCCTTCGAGAACCAGAGCGGCATGATGGACAAGATCTTCACATTCGAGGACCTCAAGGTATTTGTAGATGCCACGTCGCTGATGTATCTGAACGGATGTACGGTGGACTACGTCGAAACGCTGGAAGCAGCCGGCTTCAAGTTCGACAACCCCCAGGTGAAGTCGACCTGCGGCTGCGGCTCCTCCTTCAGCGTGTAACGACCGCGTCCCAGCTTGGTTTTCTCGCGCAAAAGGCCCGCCCCTTCCGGGGGACGGGCCTTTTTGCATCTTGAACCTGGTTGGCCGTGGACTGCTTGCTTGGCTACTGTTGCGGAGGGGTTGGCGTCGTTGGTGCCGACGGGCTGGAACCGAACCCCGGGCTATTGCTCGGACCAACGTTGCTGCCTGCTCCTGGACCTATGCTGGATCCGCCGATCGGGGTGGTCGTGCTGCTGGCAGGCTGTCCGATCGTTCCGGTGTTGCCAGACTGCGTCTTCATGTCGTTGAGCGGGTCATACACAAACTCCCACTCGTTGTAGTGGTTCTTCTTCTTGTAAACCAGGATGGACTCCTTGGTGCCGGCCGGTGAGAAGCCGATGATCCCGGCGCCGCCGAAGGTCTGTCCGCTCAGCCCCGTACCGGAGCTTGAACTCCCGCTCGTGCCCGCGCCTCCGGCGCCGCCTGGGCCGCCCGTGCCGCTTGGGCCTGTCGAGGACCCGGCAGAGGAATCCGCGGGACTGCCGGCCGTGGCTGCGGGCGTGCCGGAGCTGGTGCCGAAACTGCTTGAGCCGAACATCGAACTGCTGCCGAATGAGGAACCGGGCCCGCCGATCATCGATCCACCGCTGATTCCGCCTCCTCCGCTTGGGCCGATCCCGGCTACCGTGGAGGCGGAGCCGGCCAGCGGCTGCCCGAAGAAGCCCATGGCCGTCGGCGTCTTGTTCTGGCCAAACAGAACCGGCTTCCAGTCGTCCTTGCCGGTGGTCGGGTCAATGTACTTCTTGCGCAGGAAGCGGATTTCGTTGGTCTTGACCAGCGCATCCGCGTTGGGCGGATACGCGTGGAACTTCCTGTAGTAGAGCTGGACGGCGCGGATGTACTGCTTGCCCCGCTCCATGGTCTCCCGCTCGCGGTCGCGCTGGATTTCCTTGGCCATTCTAGGCACGGCGATCGACAGCGAAAGCGTGAAAATCGCCAGCAGGAAGATGACCCAGATCAGGATGTAGCCCTCTTCTGAGGACCGATGCCGGCGGAGGATTGGGTTGGACTTTGTCACTTTTGCAAACCTCTCAGAACGACGCCAAAGCCAGGGTTTGAGTGTTGTTGTACGCCATGTCGGTCACCTGAACGCTGCCCGGTTTGATGGCCCCCACCTTGTAGCGATGATCGACAATCTCCCCCGCCCTGGCCATGAAGATATCCTCTCCACGCGTGAAAAAAGCCTGCAGCGACTTGTCCGGAGCCTGGGTGTAGCCGAAGTACTTGAGGTCGATGACCGGTGGCCTGGGTGTACCCGGTGCTGCTATCGGTACCGTCACTGTCGGCCCACCGGCGCGGGCGCTCTTGAGCGGCGTTTCAATGGCCACCGGCGCGGAATCCGCCGAAAAGATGTTCCTGCCCGCCCCGGCATATTCCACATCTTCGCTCTGGGCAAGCTTTTCGAAGTGCAGGGTGGGATCGATGCCGGCGTTCGAGAGCTTTTGCGCCTCTTGACTGGCTTGTGCGCCAGAACCAGCAGTCGCGGTCGCAACTCCCGCTGGACGAACGACGGCCAGTGTCGGAACAGGGCGCGCCGTTGTGGAGGGGCCGGCAAGCGCCTTGTAGATCTGCCAGCCGCCGTAGCCGAGTATGAAGGCGAACAGCACGATGACCAGGTAGACCTGGCGCTTGTTTTCCGTTCCCAGTTGCATGGCCATGGCTACCTGTCCTCCCTTCCCGCAGTGGTAGGCTCGGGAGCAGTTTTTGTGTCCGCTTGCGGAGTCAGGGGCAATCCGCTGGCCTCCGCATCGGCGCGGCGCAGCCAGGTGGATACGGTCAGTCGCAGATTCACCTGCCCGCCCTGCTGTCCGGTCAGGGTCATGGCCCGGATCACAAAGAAAGTCCGGTCGCGTTCCAGGCTGTTGACGAAGCGCATGATCTGCGGATATTCGCCGCTGATGCCTGCTTCCATCGTGATCTCCGTCAGATCCGGTCCGGGCAGGCCCTGCGTGTACTGGACGCGTGTGAGCCGCACCCCTGAGGCTACTTCCAGGTCCCCGATGCGCGCTGAGATTGAAGAATAGTTGGGCGGGATTCGCCTCTCATAGAAAGCCCGCATCTCTGAGCGCGTTTCTTCCACGCGCTTGTCAAGGCCGCGCAGCGGTGCGGTTTGAAGATCCAGCGCCTTCAATTCAACCTGCTTGCCGGCCAGGGCATCGGTGGAGCGGCTGTTGGTGGCCGCCCAGTCCATGCCCAGGCGGACCGAAAAAACAATCACCAGCAGAAGCAGAACCGCAAACCCGGCATAGTGCCAGGTGAGCGGCGAGGTCAGACGCTCGCGCCAAAGAAAGGCTTGCCGGCCATTGCTCATCGCGGGCCTCCGGGCGTTGGATTGGGCTTGAGCGACGGTCCGGTATACGGTGGCCGGTCAGACCGTTGAGTGAACCCGGAACCCCGCTGAGGACGTGACGAGACCTTGTCGCTGTCTTTGCCGGTAGCCGCGCTAGTCTTCTTCGAGCTTCCGCCACGCTTAGCCTCTTCCGGCGAGGGCGGATTGTATTCGGCCTGCAAATCGAAGGTGAAGCGGTTCGTCGCGCTTACCACTTCGAGCCGCTGGTTGGGGCCGCTGCTGCTCTCCGAGTTTTCACCTACAATGCGGGGCAGAAGAAAGCGCCTGGAGTGTTCCAGATTCCGCACCAGTTCAACCGAGCGGTCGCGCGGACCAACCACGCGCAGGTGCAGCGTAATGTGCCCGTCCTTGGCGCGGGCGGGCTCCAGGGTCGCCACCTGCACGCCGCCGGGCAGAACCGTTTCCAGATTCTCCATCGCCAGCGTCCAGGAGAAGGCCTTCTCGTCGAACAGCCGGTTGAGCGCATCGGCCTGGGTCAGCAACTGGGCATTGTCGGGCCGTTGCATCAGGGCCTGGTAGTTCTGCCGCTCCCGGGCGATGCGGGCGATTTGGTCATCGAGGGAGTGGTCGCGGGCGCGAGCTTCCTCGGCCTTCTCGTGCAGGGCGCGCAGGCCGAGCCCGAGAGCGATCGCCAGCAGGGCCAGAATACCCATGCCGATGCGCAGCCGCTTGAGGGCCGGCGTGAGATCGGCGAAGGGGCGGGTGGCGAGATTGATCGTGACGCGCATCAGCTAACTGGCCCCCGCCAGCGCGCCGGCGGCGCCGGCAATGTTTGCAGCTCCGAGCGAGGTCATCGCTCCGGTTTCAGGCCGCGGAACCAGATCGACGACGCTCAGCTCCGGGTTGTCGATCCAGCCGGCGAACTCGCGGGCTTCGTACCAGCCTGCGTAATGCAGTTGGCGAGCGGGCGCTTGGAGCTTGTCTTCAAAGTATGCTGCTGCCACCGCAATGCCGCGCTGAATTTCCGATAGCCGAAGCGCGGGTTCTTCAGGCAGGTCGAGGGTGCGATGCAGCAACAGGTCTGAGCCGTTGGTGATCGAGGTGGTCAGCGCCAGGGGGCTCAGGTTGGCGGCCAACACCGCTTCCATGGAGTCGATGGCCTCAAGTGCCGCCAGGCTGGATGGCAGAACCGCGCCTGGCTCGTATCCGGCGGCGCGAACCGCGGCCTCGTATTCGGCCAGGATGGGACCGGGCAGAACCGCCGTCAACACCTTCCACTCGTTCTTGTCCTGCGCCAGCACCTGGTAGCTCACTCCCGCGTGCTCCACATCGAATGGGACCATCTTGCGCAGGCGAAAACGCAGCACCGGCACAGCTTCCGCGGCCCGGCCGGGCAGGGAATCGAAGTCCAGCATGAACACCCGGACGGCTGTATCCGGCATCACCAGCGTCACCGCGCGGGTGCGCGGCGAAACCTGGTTGAGGGCGGAGCGAATTGCCGCGGAGACCGTCTCCGCGGCGCGAATGTTAGGCTCGCCGATGCCGGGGACCAGCGCACCCGCCGGCAAAGGAACGAAGGCGTAAATGGGCGCACCTCCCGATCCCGGCAACGCGGCTGCCAGCACCCCCTCCGGAGAAAGCTCCACCGCCGCCGGCGGGCGACCACCCGGCTGAAGTCCGATCTTCGCCTTGTTCAGAATCGATCTCACTACTGCCCTTTCACTACCAAAACCCCAAGCCCCTAGCCGCTAGCTTCTAGCCTCCAGCTCTTCCATCCCAACGTGAACTTCGGCAATAAGCCAGAAATGCCAATCCAAGTCCAAACAGCTAATAGCCAATAGCTGAAAGCTGAAAGCTAAAAGCTAGAAGCTAGAAGCTAGAAGCTAGAAGCTGGAAGCTGCCTCACCTCGATGCCTCGATAAACGTTACCTTGTTGATCTCCTTCAGCGTCGTCAGGCCCCGCCGTACCCGCTCCAGCGCCGATTCGCGCAGAAAGCTCATACCCTCTTTCTGAGCCAGCTTGCGCACTTCGGAGGTGGGTTTCTTATCCAGAATCAGCTCCCGGATCGGGTCGGTCAAATCCAGCAGCTCATGGATCGCCGTCCGCCCGCGGTAGCCCGTTCCTCCGCACTCCATGCAGCCCGCGCCCTCCCGGAAGCCGAACCCATGCCACTCGGCCGGGTCAAGGCCGCTGGCTGCCAGCACATCGTCGCCGTAGTAGACCGTGCGCGCGCAGTATTCGCAGATCGTCCGCACCAGCCGCTGGGCCAGGATGCAGTTCAGCGCCGAGACAAAGTTGTAGGCCTCCACCCCCATATTCAGGAAGCGCCCCAGCACGTCCACCACGTTGTTGGCGTGGACGGTGGTGAACACCAGGTGCCCGGTCAGCGCGGAGTTGATCGCGATCTGCGCCGTCTCCTGGTCGCGAATCTCGCCCACCAGTATCTTGTCCGGGTCATGCCGCAAAATCGACCGCAGCCCTCTCGCAAAAGTCAGGCCCTTCTTCTCATTCACCGGAATCTGGGTGATGCCGCGGATCTGGTACTCCACCGGGTCCTCGATGGTGATGATCTTGTCCTCGTCGCTCTTGATCTCGTTCAAGGCCGCGTAGAGCGTGGTGGTCTTGCCGGAGCCGGTCGGACCGGTCACCAGCACCATGCCGTAAGGTTCGCGAATGTAGCGGCGAAAGCGGCGCAGATCCTCCTCGGCAAAGCCCACCACATCCAGCGTCAGGTGCTTGAACTTCTCGCTCATTGACTCCTTGTCCAGCACCCGCAGCACCGCGTTTTCGCCATGAATTGTAGGCATGATCGATACCCGGAAGTCGATCAGCCGGTTCTTGTACCGGACCCTGAATCGCCCGTCCTGGGGCACCCGGCGCTCGGCAATGTCCAGCTCGCTCATGATCTTGATGCGCGAAAGAATGGTGGTGTGATGTTCGCGGGCGATGGGCGCCATGGCCGCCTGCAGCACCCCGTCGATGCGGTACTTCACCACCACGGAATCGTCGTTTGTCTCGATGTGGATG
>Ga0326727_10028320_pt1 | contig 10199 bp, 3 predicted proteins | sample MB2enrmetagenome_FD_207643 | JGI IMG/M metagenome (GOLD analysis project Ga0326727, IMG submission 207643) | Lab enriched peat soil microbial communities from McLean, Ithaca, NY, United States - MB29MY | ecosystem: Environmental > Terrestrial > Soil > Wetlands > Peat | place: USA: New York...
TCTCGATTCCCCTCGTAGCGGTGTTGCTCCTCGGCCCGCCGGCGATGCGCGCGGGCGCCCCGCCGGCTGCTGCCAAACCGGCGCAAAAACTCACGCCGTATATTTTTCCCGATGGCTCCGGCTCCATCGGCTTGCCGCCAGGATGGACGGTGGTTCGTGCGCAACTCGGCGACGTGACCGCTCGGGGCCCCAACGGCGAGATGCTGCGCTTCGGTCTCGTGATTCCGGTGATCGATCCTACCAGCCCGCAAGCCAGCGTGCTGATGACTCGCGGCGGCGCGCCGGGGAGTTTTATCGCCGTTCCCTACAACGCGGATGCCGCGACGTTATTCACCCAGGGCAGCGCACAAATTGCGCAGAAGCTGCACATGCAGGCCCCAGCCATCACTATCAAGAGCACGCAGAACCTACCGCTCGGGAGCGGCAGGAACCTCATGGTCTACGGCGAAGTGGATGCGCACGACGGCTGCGGTGCGCAAGCCATGGTGACGCAAATGATCGTGACGCCGCCGCAGGCGCTAGGCGCTTACCAGGTGACGGTCTTTGAGATCACGGCGCCGCCGCAGGTGATGGCGAACGATACCGCCACGATTACCGAGATCTATAAAAATTACAACCGCAACACGCAGTTCGTGATGGCGGCGGTGAACGCCCAGATTCAGCAGAGCCAGATGCAGCGGCAGCAAATCCTCGACGACATGGCGCAGCGCGTGGATTCGTCAGACAAATTGGCGGCGGGCTTCTCGAACATCCTTCGCGATCAGACGGTCATCCGCAACACGCAGACCGGCGAGCACTTCACCGTATCCAATCAGCGTGCCGACTGGCTCACGCGACACAACCCGTATCTCTTTGAAGAGGTTCCCGAGAGCGAGTACATTAAGGGCATCGATTACTGACGTGTGAGTATTGATGCGCGGGTATTGACGCGCGGGCGTCTTCACGCAAGGCCCGCATTGCAACGCGCGTCGATTTCCCACTAGACTTGAAGGAGTAAGGCCTCCACCTCCGTGCGGAAGTGGTGAAATGGCAAACACACTAGCCTTAGGAGCTAGCGCCCAAAAGGCTTGCGGGTTCAAGTCCCGCCTTCCGCACCAACTCCCCACAGACACTTGCGCTCGCTGGCCCTATTTCAGCCGCGAGCCCAGCGGGACCTCTTCCAGAAATCCGGCCAGCACTGGCGCGCCGTCCTCGAGCGAGGCCGCCAGCAGCATGCCGTTCGATTCCAGGCCGCGCATTTTGCGCGGCGCAAGATTCGCCACAATCACGATCTTGCGGCCGATGAGCTTTTCCGGTTCGTAATACTGCGCGATCCCAGCCAGGATCTGCCGCTTTTCGTAGCCGAGGTCGACTTCGAGCCGCAGCAGCTTGTCAGCCTTGGGCACGCGCTCGGCCACCAGGATCTGCGCCACGCGCAAATCCACTTTGACAAAATCGTCGATAGTGATGTGCTGCTGGGCTGAAGCGACCGGCGCGTCGGCAGGCACGGAGGAGGGAGCATTGACGGATGGGAAGGGAGAATTTCCCTCAGGGGCTAAAGCCCCACTTGTTTTCTCTGCGTCTTCGGCACGACTGAAGTCGTGCCCTTTCAAAGCTGTCGGAGCCGGGGGTTCAGTCGCAGCCTTTGCGGCAACGGGAGCGGCGGGTTTCGCCGCCGTTACGTGCGCTTGCGGCGCGGCAGCCTTTGCTTGCGCGGCAGCGGGAGCGGGTGCAGGCGGCGCCGTCTTGGCCGCGTTCACCTGGCCGTTGCTCGCGGCTTCCACAACCGTGCGATTGTTCTCGTCCTCAAGGTTCTGCATACGTTCGATTGCGTCCTTCTCCGCGCGGGGAAACAGCGGCGCAGGCTCGCCAAACTTCGTGCCCGCCTTCAACCCTCCCCACGCGAGATCGTTCAAAAATCCATTCTTTGCCGCGTCGGCCAACTCGCCCTGCCCCAGCTGGCGCCAAACCTTCGCCGCGGCGTCGGGCACAATGGGATACGCGAGAGCTGTGATCACGCGGATGGCCTCGGCCGCCGTGGTGAGCACGCGCGCCTGCAGCGCCGCATGATCGGCGTCAGTGCGCTCCGCAGGCTTCTTCCACGGGGCGTTCGCCGTCAGATAGCCATCTGTCTCCGCCACCAGGGCCCACAACGCTTTCAGAGCTTCAGAGAAATTCAGCTCATCGAAGGCCAACCCGAATGCGGCCATCGCATTCTGGGCGCTCTCGCGCACGCCGGCCTCCGCGGGAGTCTCCGCGCCCGCTTCCGGCGCCACGCCTTCGAAATACTTGTGCACCATATTCACCACGCGGCTCACCAGGTTGCCGTAGCCGTTGGCGAGATCTCCGTTGTAGCGCTGCACCAGTGCGTCAAAAGAAAAATTGCCGTCCTGCCCGAAGGGAATTTCGCGGAGCAGGAAGTAGCGCAATGCATCCGCGCCCAACACTTCGTGAACGGTCTCGGCGCGCACAATGTTGCCGCGCGACTTCGACATCTTGCCCTGATCAAAGAGCAGCCAGCCGTTGGCGCGCACCGACCGAGGCACTGGAATGCCCGCCGCCATCAAGAACGCCGGCCAATACACGCAATGGAAGCGGCTGATCTCTTTGCCGATCAGGTGAATGTCCGCCGGCCAGAACTTTTTGAACTTTTGGTCGTCGTCCGAGCCGTAACCGAGGGCAGTAATATAATTGGCCAGCGCGTCGAGCCACACATACACCACGTGTTTCTCGTCGCCGGGTACGGGAATGCCCCAGGAAAAACTGGTGCGGCTTACAGAAAGATCCTTCAGACCGCTGCGCACAAAGCTGATGACTTCGCGGCGCGTCGACTCCGGTCCCATGAACCCCGGATTCGCCTCGTAAAACTCCAGCAGCTTGCGCTCGAAGGCCGAGAGTTTGAAGAAGTAGTTTTCCTCGCTCACGGTTTCGGTCGGCCGGCCGCAATCGGGACAAAGCGTGCCCGGCGGTCCGTCCACATAGGCCTCGTCGAAAACGCAGTACTGCCCCGTGTACGAGCCCTTGTAGATGTAACCGCGGTCGCGCAGCGTGGCAAACAGGTGTTGCACACCGCGGACGTGACGAGGTTCCGTGGTGCGGATAAAGTCGTCGTAGGTGAGCCCCAGCAGATCCCACAAGCCACGAAACTCGCCGGCAATTTTGGTGGCAAACTCCTGCGGCGAGCAGCCGGCCAGCTTGGCCGAGCGCTCGATCTTCTGCCCATGCTCGTCGGTCCCCGTCAAGAACCACGTCTCGATGCCCATCGCCCGCTTGCGCCGCGCAATGGCGTCGCACACGATGGTCGAATAGGCGTGGCCCAGGTGCGGCCGCGCGTTCACGTAGTAAATGGGCGTGGTCAGGTAAAAACGGCTTGGATTTGAGCCTGAATCGGTCATGAAAAGCGCATTCCGTTCGCGCCGGCGACTGCGGCGGTCCATCTCCATCTTACGGTATTGTGCGCCGCTGCTTCAGCCCGCGGATTTGCCTGCGGCCGCGCACCGCTGGCTGAGAAGCGGCCGCGCCACAGATGCTAAAATCACCTTGTAAATCAAGGATTTTTGAGGCTCTCGCGTGGTTCTGGAACTGGAAAAACGGCTCGCCCATCGCGTGCGCGCAGTGTTGAAGGAAAAATATGCGCTCGACGTCGCGAGCGTCCCCCTGGAAACGCCGCCCGACCTGCATCTCGGCGAAATCGCCACGCCCATCGCCTTGCAACTCGCGCGCACCTTGCGCAAAGCGCCCAAAATCATTGCCCAGGAGATCGTCGCTGCACTCGGTTCCGTCGAGGGCTTTGCCCGCTTTGAGGTTGCCGGCGCGGGCTACATCAATGCGTTTCTCGATCGCAGCGCGGCCGCGCAAATGGTGACAGTCCCCCAGGCACAGACCTCGTCCAAAGGGCTGCTCCATGCAATGGTGCCCCAAGCAGTGGCAATTGTCGAGCACACCTCCATCAATCCCAACAAGGCCGCGCACATCGGCCATTTGCGCAACGCCATTCTCGGCGACACGTTCGTGCGCCTGTTGCGCGCCGCCGGATACAAAGTCGATGTGCAGAACTACATCGACAACACCGGCGTGCAGGTGGCCGACGTAGTGGTCGGCTTTTTGCATCTCGAGAAACAATCCGTCGCGGAAATCCGCCAACTCGTCGTCACCTGCGAGGAACGCGCCGCGGGCCCCGAGGGTCACGCCGCGGCAATTGATTACTACTGCTGGGATCTCTACGCGCGCACGTCGAGTTGGTACGCCGATGGGACCGACGCCGAGAAAGCCGCGCGCAAGCAAATTCGCTTGGACACATTGCACGCCATCGAACACGGCGGCAACGAAATCGCCGAAATCGCCGACCTCATCTCCACGGCCGTCCTGCGCCGCCATCTTGAAACCATGCTGCGCCTCGGCATCGAGTACGACTTTCTGCCCCGCGAGAGCGAGATTCTGCATCTCAAATTCTGGGAAGCGGCGTTCGAGAAGCTCAAACAGTCCGGCGTGCTCTATTTCGAAAACGAAGGCAAGAACAAGGGCTGCTGGGTGATGACGCGTGCCGGCGCAGCCACGGACCCAGTCCAAAACGAGGACGGTACGAAGTGCACCGACGACGACGCGAAGGTCATCGTCCGCTCCAATGGCACTGTCACCTACGTCGGCAAGGACATTGCCTACCATCTCTGGAAGTTCGGACTGCTCGGCCGCGACTTCGGCTACAAGAAGTTCTTCCGCTATCCAGATCACGAGTGCTGGATCTCCGCCGAACACGGCGAGTCCAACCATCCGCAGTTCGGCAACGCGACGGCCATTTACAACGTCATCGATGCGCGCCAGTCCGACCCGCAGTCGAATGTGATCCAGGCGCTGCGCGGCATGGGCTATACCAAGCAGGCTGATCACTACACGCACTTCAGCTACGAGATGGTCGCGCTCACCCCGCGCTGCGCCGTTGAACTGGGCTACGAAATCTCCGAAGAGGACCAGAAGAAATCCTACATCGAGGTCAGCGGGCGCAAGGGTTTCGGCGTCAAGGCCGATGACCTGATCGACAAGCTCATCGCTTCCGTTCAGCCGCTCGTCGACGAAAAGCAGGAATCGAGCCCCGAACCGGTCCGTCGCGAGATTGCCCGTCAGATCGCCATCGGCGCGCTGCGCTACTTCATGCTCAAGGTCACGCGCAACTCCGTCATCGCCTTCGACTTCAAAGATGCGCTCAGCTTCGAGGGCGAAACCGGACCGTACATTCAGTACGCCGTAGTGCGCATCCGCAACATCTTCCGCAAGGGCGGAACTACGCCAGAAGCGGAGCTAGCGCGGCTAGCGGAGTTAGCGGAGCTAGGCCCATACCTCAGCGGTGAGGAGAACGAAGACATCTGGTCGCTCTGGCTGCGGGCTGGACGCCGGTCTCAGGTTTTGGAGCAGTGCATCGCCACATCGGAACCCGCGTATCTCGCCAAGCACGCCTTCCAACTCGCGCAGGAGTTCGCCAACTTCTACCATCGCCACCACATCCTCACGGAAGAGGACCCCGCGCGCAAAACGTTCCTCCTCGCCACGGCTGCGGTCACATTATGCGAACTCATTGCGTCGCTCGCCTTGCTCGGCATCGAAAGCCCGGAAGCGATGTAAGAACAGCTTCTAGCTACTAGCTTCTAGCCACTAACTCGTACGCGGCTAGTTGAGCGCAGAGGTTTCCTTCGCTGAATGAATAAGGCGCGTATGCGATAGGACGTCGAGGCCAGGGCCGGTGAAAAGGCTAGTGGCTAGAAGCTAGTAGCTAGAAGCTGTTTTCTCCCAGTTGCCAACCCTGCGTCTCGCCATGGAAAATGCCGTGGGGGTGGTCTGACCAGTTTGCGCCGTCACGAATGCGCTTGAGGTCCCATCATCCGTGGGAGGGCTTGCCATGCGCCGTTCGCGTCTTGCTTCGCTGCTTTGCGTCTTCGCCTCAATCCTCTTCGCGGCCTCCGCGCAATCCCAGGTCGCCGTCGAATACGCGCCGCCCATCACCACTTCGCTTCTGCCGCCAAACCCGCATGCCTCTGAGCCCGGCTTGCTCTTTTATCTTTCAGGCGATCATGGTTTTAACGCCGACTACGCGGCCGGCGGCGATCCCGTCCCCAACTACGTACACGACGTGAAGACTCTTCCCGGCGGCGCGAGCGGCTCTTACATTCAGTGCGGCAACAATCAACTGCTCTCCTACTGGGCGCCGGGCAACATCTATGCGCAGCGCGGGACGCTCTCGTTCTATTGGCGATCGCGCGATCCGGTGGACGAGACGGCGTTTCCCATTTTCCGCGTGGGCTACGCGGACCATTCCAGTTGGGACCAGGTTTGGCTGCGCATCGATTACAACGGCCATGGTTTCGATGCCTTTGTCACCGACGTGAACCTGGGCCGGACGCGCATCTCCTATGACATGCCGAACTTTCCCAAGCCAGATCAATGGGCACTTCTGACGCTGACATGGGATGAGACCACGGGCATCCGCTTTTACGTCGACGGCAAGATGGTGGCCGAAAAGGCTGCCACGGGCATGTTCGACGCCGCGCTGGATCAGTTTGGGCCGCACTCCCGCATCATTGGACCCACCGGCGTGGAAAGCACCTACAGCTATGACCGCGGGGGCGACCTGGACGAGGTACGCATCTACGACCGCGCCCTTTCAGACGAAAATGTGGCTGCGCTTTTCAAAGGCGAAACCCCGAAAAATATTCCGCCTGTCACACGCAGCCTTGCCAACGCCGGCACGCAGCAGGAGTGGTGGTTCCATTACGGCTGGAACCGGCCCGGCGATATTCCCGCTCCGCTTCCCGCTGCCAACACCACGATTCGCAAGGTGCAGATCAATGACGCATACGATATAGGCCGCTGGTGGTGGCGCGCCACCGATGGCATCCGCGAAACTACATGGCCAGGCGTCTACAATCGCTCGCGCCTGGTTGGGCGCTTCGACTACTTCCAACTGCCGGATTGGGATTGCTACGCCATCTCAGGCAAAACCATCACCTTCATCATGCCGGACGAGCCTTGGAACCACCTGGAATTCAGCGGCGGCGCATTCGGCAACATGACGTTGCTTACTCCGGATGTATCCGAGATGGAAGTCCGCCGCAGTGGACTTGATGGAACCAGGCTGCCGGGGAAGACGCTGTTTGAGCGGCCCAGCGGGCAGGAAACGACCTTTCACGATTTCTCGCCGATGACCGGCGGCAAGCTGCGCTTCACCAATGTGGAGCAGGAGACGCCCATCGGCGAATTCTCCGCCTACTATGTCCATCCGGGCGATCCACCGCAGGGAATCGTTCAGCTCAAGTACAGACTTTCGACTGCCACGTCTCCGGATGACAATCCCAGCCTGACGCCGTTGGTCGACTTTATTCGCGATCGCTATCCGGCGGACGAGCGCACGCTGATCGTGGGCATGCCGGGCGGCGGCGGAGGTTTCGGCGGCCGGCGCGCAGGCGTGAGGCCGAGTGCATCCGGCAGCAAAGGCGACGCGGCCGCTTTGCCGATCGTGCACATCCTCATTCCCGCCGATTTGCGTGGAATGCCGGCAACCACGACCCATATTCCCTCCTATACCTGGGACGACATGGTTGCGGGCCTGGACGGCATTGCCATCGACCTGCCCGCATTGAACGTGAAGCCGACGCATGGCGATTATGTGCCGATGAACATCGAGGTGCGAGACCCGCTGTGGCCGATGCGCGACATGCTCAACTTCACATTTTCAGTGAAGCCGGGCGAGGCGCACACCTTGTGGCTGGACACGCGCGACCGCATTCTGCCCAACGACAAGAGCCTGCTGATCACCATCGCATCTGCCAGCGCGGAGTTCAATGCAGGTTCTCTGGAAGGCGCGGAGGTGCGGCTGATTTTCAAGCCGTACAAGGATGCACTCAAAGAGCACATTGCCGACCGCCTGACCCAGGTGCGCGACAATTTTTCAAACATGACGGAAGAGCACGTCAACAGCCGGCGGTTGAACGCCTACAACCGCTTTTATGCCGACATTACCGACCTGCTGCGCGTGGATCCTCAGAACGATCTCGGCCGCAAATACTGGCACGAATGGAACCCGGAGACGGCAGCTCCGGATTTCACTCTACCGGCGGCCCCGGCAGGTGTGCCGGAGTGGGCCTGGCTCCAGACCAGGGACGTTGACTACTTCCAGCGCATCGCCGACTTCTATATCGACTGGCGCCAGGCGTGGGACGGGGAATTCGGAGGCGGTCTCGGCGACGACAGCGACTTCACCAATCTGTTTCCCTCCCTCGCGCTGATGGGCACGGAGCCGGAGAAGTTGAAGACATCGCTTTCGAGAGAACTCGAGGCCATGTACGAAAACAAGATGTGGACCAACGGACTGGCCACGGCGCAGTTTGACGAACTGCACAGCTACGAGGATGGATTGAATGTTCTCGGCCAGTCGCTCTTGATGGATTTCGGCAATCCAAAAGACTTGGAACGCGCGATGCTGACGGCCCGCCGACTGGAGTGGCTGACCGGCATCAACGCCGCCGGGCATCGGCATGTCCGCTCTTCCTATTTCAGCGGCACAAAGATGGCCGAAGGCGGCGTATGGGGATGGACCAAGGCCCGATCCTACATGGACTTTCATCCGGCGCTCGATCTGGTGCTGTTCAACGGCGCGCCGGAGACGCGCAAGCTGGTGTTGGAGACCGTTGACGGCATGTTGGCGCACCGCAAGCAGGAAGCGGACGGCAGGTGGGTCACGCGGACCGACATCAACTTCAAGACCGATGAAGATCTGCCCGGCGGCGACGCCACGCCCGACTTCATGTTCTGGGCCGCATATCGCTGGACCGGCGACAAGAAGTATTTACTGCCATTTATGGATGCGGGCCCGTCGTCGCTCGCGCATATCAGCTCCGACGCGCTGGACATGCTGAATTTGCGCGACACGTGGGGCAAGCAGTTGGTGGCGGCGGCAGCAACGATAGACCCCACAACCGGAGTGGCGCCCACCGCGGCACAATCCATTACCGGGTCTGCCGAGACCTTCGCCTGGCAGGTCAGCGGCGATACGAAATATCTCGACCGGCTCTACTCGGCGCAGTTGCAGGCAGAATCGAACCGGGAATGGATCAATACAGAAGGCAGCCTCTGGATCGATCGCGTGACGGACTCTGCAGGCCCCATGTTCGTCAATACCGAACTGCAGCGTGCGCGCTTTGGTGGCGTCGCGCTGATCCGCAATCATATCTATCCGGGCAATGCCGTCAGTTGGCGATTTGTCGCGCCGGCCACGCCACAAAGTCTTGGCATTCTCGTTCCCGTGGCTACGTTGGATCATCTGAAGATCGTCGTGTACAACCTGGATGCCGTTCCCGTGCAAACGCGGATGACCGGATGGGATATCGATCCGGGCAAGTGGGAGATCACGCAGGGCACGCGCGGCAACGCGGAAACCGATCCGGTGGAGAATGTCAGCACCCGAACGGCGAGCTTTGAACGAAGCACCAGCCTTGACTTCACATTTGCCCCGCACACGACGACAGTGCTGGAACTCAAGCTGATGGAGAAGGGTGTGCCTTACTGGTCAAGACCAGATTTGGGGATCGGCGCGGACGACGTGAAGGTGGAGGGCGCGAAGATTACCGTCACCGTGCACAGCCTCGGTTCCGTCGATGCGCCGGCATCGAAGGTGGTCGTGCGCGACAAGGCAGGCAAGACGCTGGCCACCGTGCGCGTGCCCGCGCTCAAAGCCCCGCTCGACCTCATGCCCAAGACGGCACAGGTCACGCTCGCCGTGCCCGCCGGAGCGGATTTGAAAGGCGCGACCGTCACTGTTGAATGCGGAGGCGACGTGCCGGAGATTACGCTGATGAATAACAGTGTGACGCTTTAAAGGCAGCTATTAGCTTTTAGCTCTTAGCTTTCAGCTTGTTCGCAGCGGCGCTGGCAGAAAAGCAACCGCAGGTCCTTCGACTGCGTTTGCCGTAAAAACGCGGCAAACTTCGCTCAGGATGACAAATCAGGGGTGTGCCCATATGAAAGGCCGAGAGCTGAGGACTGTGGGTTGAGGGCTAAAAGCTACTCCCTTTTCCGCCGCTGGTGCGTCGACGGAATGTTCATGTCCTCGCGGTACTTGGCCACGGTGCGTCGCGTGAGCTGGATGCCCTGCGACTTGAGGAGCGCGGCGAGCTGATCGTCGGTGAGCGGATGCCGCGGATCCTCGTCTTCGATGAGCTTTTTCACCTTGCGCT
>Ga0326727_10028321_pt1 | contig 10199 bp, 8 predicted proteins | sample MB2enrmetagenome_FD_207643 | JGI IMG/M metagenome (GOLD analysis project Ga0326727, IMG submission 207643) | Lab enriched peat soil microbial communities from McLean, Ithaca, NY, United States - MB29MY | ecosystem: Environmental > Terrestrial > Soil > Wetlands > Peat | place: USA: New York...
TGGAGAGGATTTCAAAAACCGAAGCGCCTTGCGGTCGATGCCGAGACGCTTACCGACACCTTTGGAAAGTTCAGCGCCCAGCCCTTTGAGCGGGGCTTTGGCACCACCATCGGCAACGCCCTGCGCCGCACGCTGCTCAGCTCGATTGAAGGCGCTGCCGTCACCGCCGTGCGCATCGAGGGCGTGCTGCACGAGTTCCAGTCCATCGGCGGCGTGGTTGAAGACGCGACCGACATCATTCTCAACCTCAAGCAGATCCCCTTCAAGCTTGCGGGCGAAGGCCCCAAGGCGCTCTATCTGCGCGCCGACCAGCCGGGCGTGGTCACCAGCGGCATGATCGAGGCCGACAGCGACGTCGAGATTCTCGACAAGAACGTCTACATCGCCACGCTCTCCGAAGGCGGCAAGCTGGACATGGAGATGCGCCTCAAGCGCGGCCGCGGCTATGTCTCGGCCGACAAGAACTTCGACGCCGACCTCGGACTCGGATTCATTCCCGTCGATTCCGTGCACTCGCCGGTGCGCCGCGTCAATTATGTAGTTGATGCCGCCCGCCTCGGCCAGATCACCGACTTCGATAAGTTGACTCTCGAAGTGTGGACCAACGGAGCTGTGCTGCCCGCCGACGCCATCGGCCTGGCCGCCAAGCTGCTCAAGGACCACATGAACATCTTCATCAACTTCGAGGAAGAGATCGAAGCTGAATCGCGCGGCGAGGAAGGCCGCATCCTGCTGCGCAACGACAATCTCAATCGCAGTGTCGAGGAACTGGAGCTTTCGGTCCGAAGTTATAACTGCCTGAAGAACGCTAACATTCAGACCATCGGCGAACTGGTGCAGAAGACCGAAGCCGAGATGCTGAAGACCAAGAACTTCGGCCGCAAGAGCCTGAACGAGATCAAGGAAATCCTGGCGCAGATGGGCCTTTCGCTGGGCATGAAAATCGACGAGCAGGGCAACGCGGTGCCGGGCCCCACCAGCATTTCGCCGCAGACGGCGCTGGCCGCGGGCTTTGGCCGCTACGACGACGAAGAAGAGCCGCTCGACTCGGTGGACCTGCAGTTGCCTACCGAGACGGAGAATTTCTAAAGGCAGCTTTCAGCCATCAGCTTTCAGCTGTCAGCCGCTCCGGTGCCTGAGCGGTCAAAAGGATCAACCCGTAGTTGCACGCTAGTTCCTGGGCACGGAAAGAGCTGAAAGCTGACAGCTGAGAGCTAAAGGCTGTTTTGGAGAGTTTGTCATGCGCCATCGCAATGCAGGATTCAAGCTCGGACGCAACACCAGTCATCGCAATGCACTTTTGCGCAATCTGACTACGTCCGTTATCGAAGAAGACCGCGTGGAGACCACCTTGGCCAAGGCCAAAGCGGTTCGTCCGCACGTGGAAAAGATGATCACCCTGGGCAAGAAGGGCGATCTGCACTCGCGCCGCCAGGCGCACGCCTTCCTCCGCACCGACGATTCCGTCAAGCGGCTCTTTGACGTCGTGGCTCCGCGCTACGGCGACCGCCAGGGCGGCTATCTGCGCATCGTGCGCACCGGTTTCCAGCAGGGCGACGGCGCCGAAAAGGCGTTCATCGAGCTGCTGGGCGCCGAAAAGCAACTGGAAGTGAAGCGCCAAAAACGCGCCGACGTGAAGGCCAAAAAGAGGGCCGAGCTGGAAAAGCAGCTCGAAGAGCAGAAGAAGGAAGCGGAAGTGCCCGAAGGCGGCGAAAAAGCTGCATAAGCAGCGCCGATTCGGTCAGATTCACGATTCCGAAAGCAACCTCACGCGGGCATCTCTCATCCGGGATGTGCCCGCGTTTGTTTTTCCGCGAAGCGATCAATGAAAGTGGTTCCCTGTTGTCGAAGCGTGAACCGCGTCGCCGAAAACAAATGTCTTCGCTTTGCAGATTATTGATCCGGCAACTTTATATTGCCAACGTGCCCCGTCCTTTTCTGCGTGTGTCGCGGAAAAGGGTGGGAAACTGAGCGCAGTTTACTTGCCAAATCTAAAACACCGCCGGCCCGCGCCGGAAGCAACGCAGGTACAGTACTGTCATTCCAATCATGGCGGTGGCGCCGCAGCAATCCAGCAGCACATCCCATGGAGAGCCCGAGCGGTTGGGCAGGAAGGTCTGATGCCATTCGTCCCAGCTCGCAATGAGCGCCGTTCCCATGAGAGCCAATCCCGCATCGGACAGAAACCACCTGCCGGGCAAAGTCATGCGCCAGGCGCGCAACCAAGCCAGCCCAATGAGTCCGTAGCCGATGAAGTGTCCGGTCTTGCGGATGTAGTGATGGATAACGTCCCAGCGCGCGTCGCCTACCGGCCCGAAGAGAGCCTCGAAGACCCTGCGCAAGGGGCCCGATGTGTGGTCGGAGCCGAGCCAAGGCGTGGACTCCAAAACGATCACACAAACACCGATCAGCACCGGCAGCCATGCGCTGATCCAGTAGCCCGCGCTCCTGAGGCCTCGCCGGCGGCCTACGGCGGGTGCAGGGCGCATGGTCCTCTCAGCAGCAGTTGCGCCGCGACCGTTACTCGACATGATAGTTGGGCGCTTCGCGCGTGATGATCACGTCGTGCACGTGACTCTCGCGCAAGCCGGCGCCGGAGATGCGCACGAACTTCGCCTTCTCCTTGAGCTCCGCGATCGTGCTGCACCCCAGATAGCCCATGCCGGAACGGAGCCCGCCCACAAGTTGAAAGACCATGGATTCGAGCGGCCCGCGATAGGGAACGCGCCCTTCGATGCCTTCGGGAACGAATTTGGCCAAACGGTTTTCATTGCCGCGCTCGCGTTGCACGACGTCCGTCGTCCCGCTTTCAGAGGCCTCCAGATCGGCCGAGCCCTGGAAGTAGCGCTCGCCCGAGCCCTGGCTCATGGCGCTCAAGCTACCCATGCCGCGATAGGTCTTGAAGCTGCGTCCCTGATAGAGGATGGTTTCACCGGGGCTCTCGTCGACGCCTGCAAAGAGCGAGCCGATCATCACCGAGCTGGCGCCCGCGGCAATGGCCTTGGTGATCTCGCCGGAGTATTTGATGCCGCCATCGGCAATCACCGGAATGCCGTGCTGGAGCGCGGCGCGGTAGGCTTCGGCAATGGCGGTAATCTGCGGCATGCCCGCGCCGGTGACCATGCGCGTGGTGCAGATGGATCCCGGGCCGATGCCGACTTTGATGGCGTCGGCGCCGGCGTCGATGAGCGCCATCGCGCCCTCGTAGGTGGCCACGTTGCCGGCCAGCAGCGCTACATCGCCGAAGCGCTTCTTCACTTCGCGCACCGCTTCGAGCACGCGCGAAGAGTGGCCGTGCGCCGAGTCGATGGCCAGTGCGTCCACGCGGTTGCGCACCAGTTCCTCCGCGCGTTCCAGAAAATCGCCGGTGGCGCCGATGGCTCCGCCCACGCGCAGCCGGCCCTGATCGTCCTTGCTGGCGTTGGGATATTTCAGTTTCTTCTGGATGTCCTTGACCGTGATCAGGCCCTTGAGGTTGTACTGATCGTCCACTACCAGCAGCTTTTCCACGCGGTGCTTGTGCAGGATCAGCTCGGCCTCTTCGAGCGTGGTGCCCACGGGCACGGTGATCAGATTCTCCTTGGTCATCACGTCGCCCACGGGAATGTCGGTGCGGGTCTCGAAGCGCAGATCGCGATTGGTGAGGATGCCGACCAGCCGCTTGCCCTGCGTGACAGGTACGCCGGAGATCTTGTAGCGGCGCATCACTTCCAGCGCGTCGCCGATCATCTGGTCCGGGCCGATGGTCACGGGATCGACGATCATGCCGCTCTCCGAGCGTTTCACCTTGTCGATCTCGCCCGCCTGGTCGGCGACGGAAAGATTGCGGTGCACGATGCCGATGCCGCCCATCTGCGCCATGGCGATGGCCATACGCGACTCCGTGACCGTATCCATGGCCGACGAAATCAGCGGCGTGTTGAGCGTGATTGCTTTGGTCAATTGGGTTTGCGTGCTCACCTGCACAGGCACAACTTCGCTGTAGGCGGGCACCAGAAGGACGTCGTCGAAGGTCAGTGCTTCAAGAAGATTTTCAGGCAGCATAATGTGTGAACGCTCCTGGCGGACCAGGGACTCGAGTTCCCGGCTGGCAGGAGCTTCACACTATTGTAGCGGAGGGGGTTGGATTCGACGCGAAACTGCGGAAGAAGTCACCGCAATTCCAGCTGGAGCTGACGGACCAGCTCCGACGTCACACGTGGTGTGCCCGGTCGCACAGGAAGGAGCGGCACGCCGTTGCGAGTGACACCGCTCCCTGCGCCGCCCGCAGCGGCGGCTTGGGAAGCTTTCCTCGTAAGCGGATCAGCCATTGGTTCATGGTATATCAAATCGGATAAGAGAGGGCGACGGAAGCCGCTCCAGCGGCCCGGACGGTGTCAGTGGTTGCGCGAACTTGCCGTCTATGCCGAAAGTCACAGCACCACAACTCACCTGCTCCAGGACGAAGCCCTTGATCGGGAGTCTACCTATGATACGTAAAGTCCGTGGACTTATTGTCATCTGCCGTGGTCCTATCTGGTCATGAACGAACAGCGAGAGGTGCGTGTGCGAAGGGATTTCGGCGCACGGGTACGCGAACTCCGAAAGCTTAGACAGCTTTCCCAGGAGACACTGGCTCTCGCATGTGGCCTTGACCGGACATACATCGGCGGCGTGGAACGCGGCGAACGAAACATCAGCCTCATAAATATTTGCAAGATCGCTGACGCTCTCGGCGTCGGCGCAAAGGATTTTTTCGATGCCTGAGGCACACGGGTATTTGAAAGCTTTGCTCGGTAACCTGCGGCACCTGCGTGAAAGCGCTGGCTTAACGGCGAAAGAGTTGGAGGAACGTCTGATCCTTGGGCCAGGATGGATAGAGCGGTTCGAATATGGCGTGACGGTCCCGAGTGTCGACATGATTCTTGCGATCCTGCACACGACAAATTCTTCATTCGCCGAGTTGCTGTTGGATCTGCCGGAGCTGGAAGCTTCTTCGGTCCAGCGCTCGATATTCGCGGAGCAGATCGGGAATGACGTTCGGATCCGCTTCGAATACTCGAAGCACGACGCTCAGTATATTTTGCCGAACACCACACTTGACGAATTCAGCAGCGTTTTCAAGGTGTTGCGTGATCGTCTGGCTCGGCTCACGAGCGCCCACGGCAAACAAGCTGGTGCGGTAAAGTCCGATGCAGTTGCGGAGGCGTTTCTGGTGGCAGTGCGAGTATGGCCTCATGCAAATCCATCCGACCTGTGGGGATTCGTTGTGTCGCGAGCATTCTGCGATCCCTATAATCACCCAGCGGAGTTTGCGCGCCTTGATTTAGAACAAAGCTGGAAACGTACGAGCGGCTGGGCCCTGGAAGAAATTCTTGTCCGGCATTATGGATCGTTTCTAAAATCGCAAGGGGTAAATCTCTTGATCGCGAAGGGCAAACAAAAGTGCGCAATCGTGGAGGGCCTTAGAGCATCCGTCAAGGGCAGGGTTGAGGCAGATAAGATTGATGTAATTCTTACCGGAGATACGCCATCGGGGCCGCGCTTTTTCGGCGTCGTGCACGTAAAGGCGAGCTTTGCGGAACGAAGGACAGACGACCAGCCTCTGAGCACAGCATTGATTAGAAGCGGGTTCACATCGCCATTGTGGACGCTGGACAACAAGAGTATGCCCGATACTCATCCCGTCAATCGCGGCGAGTTGGGTACCGTGGACGGTGAACGAAGCGCGAAGCGCAAGGATATCGAGGACGATGGCTTCTTCACCGGCTGTTTTTCGTACAATCGAAACACTCGACCGAGCCCTGCCATTTTGCCTCCAGAGAGACGTGTGCATTTGTGCGACTTCGCCAATCCGGATGACGCATTCTCACATTTTATTCTGCAGCGATGGAAATCGTTTCATGCGTCCTGAACAACGGAACATCGTTCAGTTCAACCTCACGCAGTCTCTGATTCGACGCACGCACTTGTTGCGGGTCGATTTCAAAGCCGATGTAGCTGCAATCCAGCTTCATAGCGGCGATGCCGGTTGTTCCTGAGCCGGAAAACGGATCGAGGACAATCGTCCTTGGACCCAGCTGACCATAGGCGTCGATACAGCGCCGGGGCAGCTCTTCCGGGAACCTTGAAAAGTGTGCCAATCCGTCGATCTTTTCGTTACCGAAATCCCAAACGCTGCCAACTGGCGGTGATACCCGAAATGCATGGCCCTCGTCACGAGCGAGAAGAAAGATTGACTCGTGTTGGCGGTGCGGGCGGCGGCATCGACCTTCGGGCATGGGGTTCCGTTTTCGCCAAATCACCTCGCCTCTGAATAAATATCCCTCGTCGCAAAGCGCAATTATGAGACGGTTAGGTAAGGCCAGGAGGTTCCCATACGTGAGCCAAGGCGCTTTATCGTCGACGAATGCCCTTCGTTTAGCGCGTGGCTTTGTGTATGCCGAATTGTCGTCTGCAAGTCCATTCTTGTCGGGTCCGAGGCTGCTATATTTCAGATCATCCAGCCGCCAGTTCACAGGCGTGTTGTAAGCGTCGCCCAAATTGATCCACGCAACGCCTTGCCGCTTCAGCTTCGGAAGAAATGCCTTGAATGTGCGGGTCAGAAACTGAAGATAATCTCGTGGATCTTGCTCAGTTCCGGTCCCGACCGATAATCGTTGCCCCCAGTAGGGGGGACTGGTGACCAGCACGTCGACGGATTCGTCAGGGAGCGCTCCAATGAGTGATGCGCAGTCACCTTCACACACATAATTTGTCCGGTACGGTCCAATTTGCAGCCCCACGCGTCCCTCCAATATATGATACATAAAGTCATCGTACCGGTAATGTCAAGGGCAAAGCCGAGAATAAACTCCGGCGTGTTCCAATATTGAGTGCAAGCCCATTGCAGAAAGGTACTCTTTTCCTGGAGAACACCCGGCGGCGGGTGGCTAGCCACCTCATTTTTTCAGCGGCTTGCGCGCGAAGTAATACAGCGAATACGCCAGCAGCGCGAAGGCGGCGACGGAGACGCCTGCGTGATCGAGGAAGGTGTGCGGGAAGTTGAGGATGTTGCCTTTGCCCACGGTGGTTTCGTAGGCTTTGAGGGCTACGCCGACGAGGCCCACGATGCCGCCGGCGGCGATCAGGCCCGAGGCGTAGAGCGATCCTGGCGAGATCTCGCTTTCGGCTTCAGCGTCCGCGCCGCGGCGCTTCCCGGCCAGATCGACGAGCATGCGCACCATGCCTCCGGCAAAGATAGGAAGCGTGGTGCCAATGGGTAGATACGCTCCCACGGCGAAGGGAAGCGAACGAATGCCGAGCAGCTCCACGGCAACGACGAGAAAGACGCCGATCAGCACCAGCCCCCAGGGCAGCTTGCGCGTGAGAATGCCGTTGATGACGGTGGCCATGAGCCGCGCTTGCGGGGCCGGAGCGGCTGCCGAGCCGATGCCCTGAATCCAATGCACCTCAATGCGTCCGGTGGCTGGCGAGTAAAGATACTTTCCGTCCTGCAGCTCCGAGGATCCGATGGCGTTGAGCAGAACGTATTCGGACTTTGGATGTACGGTCACGGATTTGCCGGCGTCGGTGACGCGAATCTGGCTGGGCAGGTGCGCGTTGTCGGCCTGTATGGAGACGCCGGGATGCGAAGCGTTGAGGTTCCAGGGCTGCGATGCGGCGTCGAACTCCTGTAGGCCGGTGTTCATCAGGTTCAGCGTGAACCCGATGACAATCGTCGACACAACCACGCCGATCATGAGAGCGATTTGCTGCAGGCGCGGCGTGGAACCGACGAGGTAGCCGGTCTTCAAGTCCTGCGAGGTGTCGCCGGCGTTGGAGGCGGCAATGCACACCACGCCGCCGATGGTGATGGCGAGTGCGCCGAAGGCCGGAGCGGTCCATCCCTGGAAGAGAAAGATGGCCGCTGTGGCCATGAGCGTGGCAATCGTCATGCCGGAAACCGGGCTGGCCGAGGAACCGACCAGGCCGACGATGCGCGAGCTCACCGTAACGAAGAGGAATCCGAAGACGACAACCAGCAGCGCAGCGGCGAGATTCGCCACCCAGCCGACCTGCGCTCCGGGCACCGGCTTGAACTCGAGGAAGACGAACATCAAAGCGGCGATCAGCAGCGAGCCGAGAATCACCACGCGCATGGAGAGATCGTTCTCCGTGCGCACGGGTTTGGCCTGCGCGGCCGTGCCGGGGCGCATGGTTTTGAATCCCGCGGTGAGCGCGTTCGCGATAGTGGGCAGGGTCTTGATGAGCGTGATGACGCCGGCCGCGGCCACTGCGCCCGCGCCCATGGGCTTGATGTAGGTAGCCCAAAGGTCTCCCGGGCCCATTTGCGCGATGGGCACCAGACCCGGATAGATGGCGTGAGGAATTTCCTTGCCGAAAAAGTAAATCAGCGGCATGATCACGAGCCAGGAAAGCACGCCGCCGGCGAAGATGACGCCCGCCACGCGCGGCCCGATGATGTAGCCCACTCCTAAATACTCGCTTGTCGCGTCGGCATTGATGGATGCGCCTTTCAGAACATGCTGCGGCCCGAAGTCGGGTTGATAAGAAGGCTGTCCCGGCCAGGCCGCAAAGAGATTGCCGTTCTGGAAGAAGGTGTAGAGGCCGCCCAGCCCGAGGCCGAGAAAGACGCGGCTGGCCAACGAGCCGCCGCGCTCGCCGGCGATGAGCACATCGGCGCAGGCCGTGCCTTCGGGATAAGGCAGGGTCGCGTGCTCCTGCACAATGAGCTGGCGGCGCAGCGGAATCATGAACAACACGCCGAGCCAACCGCCGATGAGAGCAAGCACAAAGATGCGGGAGTACTCGAGATCGAAGCCGAGAAAAACCAGCGCGGGCAGCGTGAAGATGACTCCGGAAGCGATGGATTGGCCGGCGTTGCCCGTGGTCTGAACAATATTGTTCTCTAAGATTGAGGAGCGTCCGAAGGCCCTCAGAATGCTTATGGAAAGCACTGCGATGGGAATGGATGCGGCGACAGTGAGGCCGGCGCGCAGACCGACGTAGACCGTGACGGCGCCGAAGACGAGGCCGAAGAACGAGCCGAGCAGGAGCGCGCGCAGCGTGAACTCGGGAGGGGCTTCTTCCGGTGGAACGAAAGGTCGAAAGGCGGCGGGCTGCGAATCAGGCACGAGAGCCTCCGGGCGATGGCAAGCAAAGCGATCGAGAAAGACCCGAAATGGGAGTGTACCAATTGAGGGACCAAGGGACCAAGCCACCCCCGCGAGCAGGAGGATTGTCCCCCGTGCGCCGCGTCTTTCTGAGACGATGCGCCGTCTACCACTCTGGAGGGGCTCAAATTATGCACAAGTTCAGGCCCGCCGTACAGGTTCCGAAAGTAATCAGAAGGACTGTGCCCAAAGTGCCGATTTGTGTAGACAGTGGCGAACCGGGCGGCTGAGAATGACCAGACACTCAGGGCGTGCGTCTGCCGGGACGCGACATTGGCCTCGCGTTTCCGGTCCCGCTTGATATCCAGGGCCCCAATCCAGATTCCACCGCAACGGCGAAAACGCCGAAGCGCTTGATTCCGAGCAAGAAGGAATCGCTCGAAACGCAACCAAGGAGAAAAGGAGAGAAACCGTGCGTAAACTGAGAACTTTTGGGCTCCCGATCGCGGCATGCCTTTCGCTGGCTCTGGGCATCTGCCAGGCGCAGACAGTGCTGACGCATCACGTGCGCCAGGCCACGCAGGACGGGACCGCGCGCTACCTCGGCAACCTTTCTTCCGCGCAGACCTTACGCCTGACGATCACGCTGCCGCTGCAAAACCGGGACGAACTCGATCAGCTCATCCAGAATCTCTACGATCCCACCAGTCCGTCGTATCACAAGTTCCTCACGGTGGATCAATTCACGGCAGAGTTCGGGCCCACCGAGCAGGAGTACAACACGTTGATCGACTATCTCCAGGCGAACGGCCTCGCCGTCGTCGACACTACGCCGAACCGCGTGAACCTGCAGGTGACGGGAAGCGTGGCGAATGTGCAGAGGGCATTACACGTGAACCTCGGCGTCTACCAGCATCCCACCGAAAGCCGAACCTTTTACGCGCCCGACAAAGAACCTACCACGGGACTTTCGATTTCTCTGTGGCACGTCGATGGCCTGGATAATTTCTCCATTCCGCAACCCGCCGGCCTGACGCACATTCCGCAGGGCGCCAGTGCCAAGTCCGGCGCTACCACCGGCTCCGGTCCATCGGCCTCGTTCCT
>Ga0326727_10028322_pt1 | contig 10199 bp, 9 predicted proteins | sample MB2enrmetagenome_FD_207643 | JGI IMG/M metagenome (GOLD analysis project Ga0326727, IMG submission 207643) | Lab enriched peat soil microbial communities from McLean, Ithaca, NY, United States - MB29MY | ecosystem: Environmental > Terrestrial > Soil > Wetlands > Peat | place: USA: New York...
GCTTCAACTTCAATCCCTTTGGGCGTGAAACGCGCGTTGAATGTTTGGCCCGCGTTCAACGGCCCGCACTTGGACCATCTCCACGCCTTATCGCATTCGATGATGTACGCATTGCCGTCAGACGCCTCTATGAGCATCATGTTCAGCATATGCGGCCAGCGGATTGTGGTGTCGTAAGAATTGCAGTTCATCTGCATATTGGAGTTGGTCGTTCCATTTCCCCATGTTGTATTGCCCGCCGTATTTGCCGTAGCAAAGGTGTTTGCTGTACCAGAAATGCTGCAATTTGCACTGGCGCTATTGCCGAGTTGTTGCGTGTAAGGAACTGATTGCGACTGCAAGACTCGGATGGTTAACAGGTCAGTCGGCAAGTCGCCAGGGCGGTCAAAGAGCGCAGCATCTATCGCCGGGTTAACCGCATAATCAGTTATTGTTATGTCGGACGTGATGCTCTGCGCTGTAACGTGTCTCTTAAACGGGTAGACCAGACCACTCACAGTCCGAAAGTCCGAGAATTCGGTTACTGTATCCCCCGAACGCGAATGATCGACGGCAGACAAGATTCTGCCCGTTTGCGGGTCAGTTTTCCAGACTGTATCTCTTTGGGTTCCGGCAAGTGTGAGCCTGATTGCTCTGACTGTGACCTTCCCTAACTGTTCTTCACCCGCATATGTAACGTTAAATTGGTCGCTGTGCATGGCAATATAAGCAAGATCGAATTTCATTCCCTCGCGGATAGAAGCAAGATCGTCTCCAGTCACCAGAGAAGTGTTCTTTCCTAACCGCCTATAGCTAATGTCAGGCGTGATGACCTGAATGTATGGCTTTGCGCCCAGTGTATTCCCGCTCATATAGAAGCTATCGGGAAACACTCGTATTTTGTCCCATTCACAATTCGTGGTTTTCCCCTGAGTGGTACGGACTTCGCTGCTCTTGCTCCGAATGTCGCGAACGGATGCGATTGTCTCGCGTGTGCCAAAGGCGTTAATCGCTTTTTGTAGCAGTTCCCTTGCCTCTATGTCCGGCGAAACTGCCACGGCTGGATGCTCGCCTGTCCCCATCGCAGCAATCATGGCGTCTAGGATTGATTCCCCGGTGCCTGCCTTTTTCAACTCAATCAGCGATTGCGGAGACGTGTCGAACTTCACGTTCCCCTGCTTAATGGCGAGCACGATTGTTTGCTCTCCAATGCCCGACTTGACCATATCGAGCACGTCAGAATTTGTCATCAGGCGGCGAGAGTCTTGTCCAAGGGCCGTCATTGAGGAGACCGCGAACAGCACAAAAGCCAGGACGGTTCTTTTCATGGCATTCCTTTCTTGCCAGTGCCTCGTATTTGCCTCAGACTGGCGCGGGAACGTGCGCCGTTTGGCTCATACTGCTCGACTTAGCCTAAAGGCAAACGTAGCCGATAGGATAACCGCAAAACTGGAGGAGTGGCAATAGATGTGTCTGTGCGGCTGGGCCGACGAATTCGAGAACTGCGAGCCGCGCACGGGTGGAATCAGGCGTACTTGGCGGAGTTGTCCGGGCTGGGAAAAATCTACATCAGCCAACTGGAGAACGGACGCAAGCAAGCCTCTATCGGCACAATCGACGTTCTGGCCCAGAGTTTCAAGCTGACTATCTCCGACTTCTTGAGGGGCGTGTAGGGGAACGGACTTCCCGCAATGTCCCGCCGATTGAGCAAGGCTTCCCACCAGGCCAGAAAACCCCTCCCAAGCAATTACGGGAGTCAAAACCGCCCGGTGAACTGTAGTGAGATTTGTAGTGACTCCAGCCGGTTTTTCGGGCAGATTTCGTGGGGGAGGAGTCTTTCCCGTTATCCGCATACATGATTGAATAAAAATGGCTTAGGTAAAAATGAGGGAGGCCCTTTATAAGCCTCCCAGAGGTCTGCAAAACCTTTATGCGCCGGTTCGATCCCGGCCCGCGCCTCCAACTCCCCTCAATAACTTAGGGAAGCCATGAACAAGCTCTATCCCCTTGACAGAGCCATTCCTCAGGGGCTAAAGCCCATTGATTTTACTGCCCTTATGGCACGGGACCCGGCCCAGAGGGCTCCCCGGTACCCCGCCGTGCCCCTTCAAGACAATGACCTAATCAGAGGTTCCTTAGGCAGCTACCCTGCGCAGGTGAAAATGGAGGAAAGGGTCCTGGCGGGGATAAGTGGGCCGGTTGAAGCCAAACCGACCAGCCGACGTTGATTCTGTTGGCCTAATGCGGGGGGTTGAAACCCCCGCCTCCTTCCGGGTCGAGTTTTTTCCGCAGCAGTAAGGCCGCGCACTTTCAATACATCTGCCGGAGAGTCCTTGAGCCTTTCAAAGGGAGAATGAGTAGAATCGACCCATGAGCATTGCTACGCGCAGGACCTTTCTGAAAACATCGGGAGCGGTTGCCGCCGCAGCCTGTATGGGCGCCGAACACCTGGCCGCCAAACCGCTGAGGCTGCCGATCGGATTGCAGCTCTATAGCGTGCGCGATCTGCTGCCGAAGGACTTTGACGGTACGCTTGCGAAGGTGCGGGCAGCCGGATACACCGAAGTGGAGGCAGCGGGGTACTACGACCGGACAGCCGCCGAGTTTCGCAAGGCGATGGACGGGGCGGGGCTGAGCTGCGTAAGCACGCATCATCCCCTTAGCGTACTGCGGCAGCGGCTGGAGGAACTGATCGCGTATGGACAGGCGCTGGGGCTCAGCTACATGATCTGCCCCTCGCCGGTGCGGCGCGATCCGGCGCTCAAAGGGCCGCTGACGCTGGAGGACTGGCGCTGGGTGGCGGGAGAGCTGAACCGCATTGGCGAGAAGGTGAAGGCTGCCGGGATGAGCTTCGGCTATCACAACCACGGGCCGGAGTTCGGCTCGGAGGGCGGGGTGGTCTTCTACGACGAACTGCTGCGGCTGACCGACCCCAAGCTGGTGGTCTTCGAAATGGATTGCGGGTGGGTGGCCGCGGCAGGGCGCAACCCGGTGGACTACCTGGCGAAGACGCCGGAGCGATTCCCGCTTCTGCACGTGAAGGACATGGTGAAGGGGGAGACGGGTGAGTACCACTCGACGGTGATGGGGCGCGGGGTGGTGGATTACCGGCCGATTTTGCGCGCGGCCACCGGGCTGAAGCACTACTTCATCGAGCAGGAGGAGTTCGACATCGACACGATGGAGGCTCTAAGGCTGGATGCGGAGTACATGCGCAAGCTGGAGATTTGAGGGTCGCTTGGCCGGGCTGCGACACTTTCAAAGCGGGCGAGGATCGAGCTGAAGAGGGAGTGATTCTTGGGCAGAGCTGTGGCCGTTATCACCGGGGCGTCGAGCGGCCTGGGCGTTGTGTTCGCGCGGAGGCTCGCCGCGGAAAACGACCTTGTGCTGGTTGCGCGGCGCAAGGAAAGACTCGAAGCACTGGCGGCTGAGTTGACCGTCCAATACCCCTGCGCCGTAACAGTGCTCCCCGCCGACTTGACGGACGAGAAGGGTCTCGGCGAGGTCGCGGAGCGAATCGCCGCCGAGCAGAATCTGGCTTTGCTGGTGAACAATGCCGGCTTTGGAGCGCGTGGTCTGTTCTGGGCGCCAAACCTCGAAGAGCAGGAACGGATGTATCGCCTTCACATCCTGGCAACCGTGCGGCTCAGCCATGCCGGATTGCGGAATATGGTTGAAAAGAACTCTGGCGGCATCATCAATGTGGCCTCTGTGGCCGCGTTTGTGCGGCGCGCGGGGAGTGTGAGCTACGGGGCCACTAAGACCTGGATGACGGCGTTTACCGAAGGGCTCTTCCTTGAATTGAGGAGCTCTCGATCCGCAGTGAAGGTCCAGGCGCTGTGTCCAGGCTTCACGTATACGGAATTCCACGACACGGCGCACATCGACCGGAACAGCATGGCGCGGCCGTCGTTCTGGTTGCAGCCGGAACACGTGGTTGACGAGTCGCTGAAAGCCTTGCGTCAAGGAAAGCTGTTCGTTGTGCCGGGGTGGCGGTACAAGGCAATTGTGGCGCTGCTTTCGACGTTGCCCGCTCCCCTACGCCTTGCCCTAGAAGCGGCTGGGACCAATAAGGAACACGGAGAAAGATAGACTCGAGTTTGAGCTGGTTGTTGCCAGGGCAATCGCATGAAGGGGGAATTGTACAACGCAACAATCTCGCACTGCCCCTCCGGGGCAGTTTCATCTCTCGGTTTCGCTTTCCCAGGACTGCGCTTCGCTTGTCCTGGGCCATTCTCGACTTGTCCCTCCGGGACTCCGGGGCAACGCAGCCCGATGAAGCCGAGAAAAGGAACTTGTTTCGTCGACAAAACTATTTCATGCGATTGCCCAGCGGTTGTTACGCGGAGGCTGACCAGGCGCGAGCGCTTCGGGTAGGCTTGGAGCATGAGTGTCTTTGACGAGAAACAGTCGGAGCTGGAGCGGCACGAGTTCATGATGGGCGTGGAGCGGGGCCGGCTGGCGGTGGCCCTGGATATGCTGACAGACTCGCTGATCCTGGTGGGGCAGCATGGGGTTTATTGCACATCGAGCCGCAACCCTTCGCAGCCGGCCCTGGATTTGCAGGCTGTTCTGGGCGGCATGGGGGGAGCCAAAGAGCTGATCCAATCGGTGATGGAGGAGTTGCGCAAACAGGGGTCAGGGGTCAGGGATCAGGGATCACGGACTCATGAATAGGAAACAGGGAATAGACGGCCGGGAGGGGAGAGCGGCCGGGCCGGCTGAATGAGTCCCGGAAAAAGGAAAGTGCGGTATGCTGAAGAAGCGCGCCCGTAGCTCAGCTGGATAGAGCGAACGCCTCCGGAGCGTTAGGTCGGGAGTTCGAATCTCTCCGGGCGCACCATATTCCTTTTGATTCAAGCCCTTCCTCATGCTGTCCGGTCTTTTTGAGCCGCAACCGCAGCTTTGCCGGTTGAGCTGCTCCAGAGTCAAGAGCGAGCGATTAGACTGAATTCGGCTTGCAGGGCTTGTTTTCCGGATGCGGCGACTAGAGTCCCGCTCGAATGCATGAGCCGCAGCAAGGACGAATCGCTTGGCAATCGATCTTAGTCCCGAAAAGGTTCTTTTGTTTCTGCGGTTTGCGGGGCTGTCGGCGTTGCTCTTTGTGCTGATCGAGCGGCACCGGGTACGGCGCTTTCCGTGGTTCACGGCGAGCATTGGCTTGTCGCTTCTGCGATTGCTGATGAGCAGACCGATGTTCTGGCATCTTTGGCCGCGGGGGATAGGCACAATCCTGATCGTGTTCGCCGATGTGATGGCGCTGCTTGGGCTGATGGTGGTGCGGGAGATGGCGCGGCGGGCCTTTGACAAAGTGCACCGGCGCACCTGGCTGTGGTGGGCGCTGGGGCTCTTGGCAGGGGGCATAGCAGTGGCGGCGGCGTGGGGACCATGGCCGACGCCGGAGATGCTGAAGCTGGACACGGAACGGGCGGTGCTGCGGCTGTTGGGAATGGCGGCAGTGGACCTGGATTTGATGGTGGACCTGGTGACGGTGGAGCTGGGCCTGCTGGTGGCGCTGATCGGGCGGCGCATGAAAGGGCGCGGGCGGAGCCATACCTTGCAGATTGTGATTGGCCTCTCGGTGGCGGCAGCTTCGCGTTTGATTTTCGAGGGGGGTTGGCACGCGATCACGCTCGCGGTGACGCCTGTCAGCGCCGCGGAACGTGCCTACTACCTGGGCCTGCGGGACATGCTCTTCAACATCAACAGCGGCGTGTTTGCCGCTGCCCTGGCCTGGTGGATCGTATGTTTGTGGACTGACGATTCGACCGGGAGGCGAAGGCACAAGCGGCGGCGCGGGCGGCGGGCTGCCACGGCATCCACAGGGAGGCCTGTCCTGGCTGGTGAAGGTCCGGTGAACGAGGGAAAAAAGAACCCTCTGCGGCTGGATGGGCGGGTTGACTGCTTCTTGAGTCGTGCGCTGCCCGCGAGCGAATCCTGCTGGGAAGAAGTTAGACTGGAATGGGCTTGCGCGGAGCTCGATACGCGAGCCGGATAAGGGAAGAATGCACTTCAATCCTCACTTTACGACGGTCCAAGTCATCTGGACGCTGACGATCGCGGCGCTTCTGGTGCTGCTGGTGGTCTTGCTGGGACGGGAGCGGATGCATCGCTACCCGTGGTTCACGACGAGCATTGTGCTGATGAGCCTGCGGCTGCTGGCGAGCCGGGAACTGTATGGGCGAATGGCGCCGTTGACATTGAGCGCAATCTTCATCGCGCTGGGCGATTTGGGGGCGGTGGTTGGACTGCTGGTACTGGTGGAGATGGCGCGGCGGGCGTTTGCCGGGGCCCAGCGCTCGCTTTGGATTGTGAACGCGGTGGGCATGGTGGTGGTTGCGGGCGGAATTCTGGCCGCGTGGGGGCCGTGGCCGGCATGGAAGACGCTGACCGCGGACTCGCACCTGACGGCGCTGCGGCTGATGCAACTTTTTGCGGCGCGGGCCGAGACGCTGGTCGAGCTGCTGACGGTGGGTCTGTGCCTGGTTGTGGTCCTGTTTGGGCGGCGTTACCAGGCGGGCTGGCGGAGCCATACGCAGCAGATTGTGATCGGCCTGTCGACGGCGGCGCTTGCGCAACTGACCGTTCAGACGCTGCTGCAGCGAATCGCGCAGACGGCGACGCCGCACAGCCAGGCAGAGTACGAGCGCATTGTGGGGTTCCAGGAAAAGGCGATCAATGCCAGCAGCGGGGTTTTCGTTGCCGTGCTGGTGTGGTGGATCGTGTGCCTGTGGATAGACGAGCCGGGGACGCCTAAGGTGGCGGAGGGTGGCGCGGGAGAGGCGGCGGAAGCGGCCGCCGAGACGGATGCCGATTCGCAGGACGCCGGAGGGAAGAAAACGGAGTAGCGGATTCCCACGGTTGTGTCCGCTCTCCTAGATGTGGCAGCTCGCCTGGCCGCGCTTTTCTAGATAGCGCTGGTGGTACTCTTCGGCGCGCCAGAAGGTCTGGGCGGGCTCGACTTTCGTCACAATGCGTTTAGGCTTGAAGCGGCCTTCGGCGGTCAGCTGGGCGATTTTGGCGTTGGCCTGGGCTTCCTGCTCGGGGGAGTGGAAGAAGATGGCGGAGCGGTACTGCGTGCCCCAGTCCGGGCCCTGGCGGTTGAGGGTGGTGGGGTCGTGGAGGACAAAAAAGGCGTCGAGGAGCCGCTCGTAGGTGACCTGGGCGGGGTCGAAGTCCAGTTCGACGACCTCGGCGTGGCCGGTGTGATCGGTGCAGACATCTTTGTAGGTGGGGCGGGCTAGCTGGCCGCCCTCGTAGCCGACGGCTGTGGCCGTAACGCCGGGGATAGCGGCAAAGGCGGCTTCGACGCCCCAGAAGCAGCCGGCTCCGAAGGTGGCTTTTTCGATGGTCATACCACTTGAGATGCGCGGGCGCGGGACTCGGTAACAATTTCAGCTTGTCAGGTTGTAGATAAGGCCGTAGGGGTCCCTGACGTAGGTTCTGGGGAAATCCGGTTCGTCCTTGATGACCTGGCAGCCGCTTTTGACGAGGCGGCGTTTGGCGGCCTCAACACTGTCGACGGTGACTTCGAGGACAGGCCCCAGGGCCGGGCCGCGCTCGATGAAGAGGTTGATGCGCGGGCCATGAAGGCTAATCATCTGAGGGTCTTCGTCCGTGATCTCGAATCCGAGTTGCTCGACGTAGAAATCTGCCGCGGTCTTCGGGTCGGAGGCTTGAATGAGAATGTCTGTACCAAAGGTGTTTGCCATGGGACTCCTGCTTCATTTGAGGCGATCCAAATCGCGGCGGCGGGGAGGAGCCGGCGTGTGGTTTCCCCCAGTGTATTGCTATTGAACCTTGAATGCGACGGCTATCTGCGAAGGCATTTTCGATGGACAGGCGATGACCAGGCCGCCGGGTTGCTGGGTCCAGATTAGCTGTTTCCGGCTGCCGAGCAGGGTGACGGAGTGGATGGGAACGGGGAGCAGGCCGGCGTTCGATCCAAGCGAGGCGATGGTGATCTGCGCGCCGGGTTGAGGCACGGCCAGGGCGAAGGCGTAGACTGCGCCATCCTTCTGGGTAAAGCGAAAGTCGGTGGGGCCGAACTGGAAGTCGGCCTGCTTCTGGCTGAGCGCGCCGCCGGGTAGGGTGCGCAGGTTGCCGTCCGCATCCGTGGCGCCCTCGCCGTATTTGACCCAGGCCCTGCTGCCATAGATGCCTTCGCCGTCGATCTTCATCCACGCGCCAACCTCGCGCAGCATACGGACGCAGTCGTCGTCGAGCGAGCCGTCGGGTTTGAGCGGGATGTTGACGGCGTAGCTGCCGTCGCGGGAGACGTTTTCAAGCATGTAGAGGATGAGCGAGCGGGCGTTGTAGACGAAGCCGGGGCGGTAGAACCAGTCGCCCAGCGCGTTCTCGCCGATCCAGGGTCCGGCGGTGTTGATGGCCTTGGGAATGCGGCTCTCGACGGTGTTGACGACGCCATTGGTGCCGGCATGGAACTTGACAATGCTGAAGGTGTCGACCTTGCCGCGGCTGGTCAGGGTGCGGTTGTAGTAGTCGGCGATGACGCGCTGGATGGCGTCGCATTTGTAGCCGGTGCCGGTCCTGTCGCCGCTGAAGGGCTGGGTCGAGTCGCCGTCGGTGTAGATGAAGTCGGGGTCGTACTTGTTAATAACATCCATGATGCGCAGGGCCCAGCGGGTAGCGTACCAGTGCGCGTAGTCGAGGTGGTCCTGGAAAATGCCCCGCTCGGGGCGATACTTGACGTTGGCAACGTCTTTGTAGGCGCGGAGATTGATGCCGTAGAGGAGGCGGGGATCGTAGCCCTCCCACCATTTTCCCTTGCCGTCGGCGAGGGTGAGGGTGGCGGCATCATAGGGCACGCCGGCTTTGGGTCCGGTGGTGTCCGAGCCAAAGGCGGGCTGGTACCACCACCAGGTGTACTCGTGATGGAAGGCCACGCCGTAGCGCATGCCGGCGGCGTGAGCAGCCTTGGACCACTCGCCGATCAGGTCGCGCTTGGGTCCCATGTTGACCGAATTCCAAGGCTGATAGGTGGAGTTCCAGTTGTCGAAGTTGTCGTGATGGACACCTTGCACGATGAGGAAGCGGGCACCGGCATTGTGATAGAGGCGGACGAGTTTGGCAGGATTGAGCTTGGTGGGGTTCCAGGTGTGAAGCACGTCTTTGTAGCCGGTCTCGGAGGGGTGGCCGAAGTCGCGAATGTGGTTGGAGTAGGCCGGGGTTCCGGGCTGATAGATCTTGCGCGCGTACCAGTCGCCGCTTTGGCCGGCGGATTGGGGGCCGAAGTGGACCCAGATGCCGAATTTCGCTTCACGGAGCCAGGCGGGTCCTCCGGGGTAGTTCTTGGCGATGGACTCCCAGGTGGGCTCATACGGGCCGGCGGCGATGGGGAAGTCCATTTTGACTTCAGAAAAGGTAGCCGGGTCCTGCATGGTGAGGGAGTTGGGGGGCTGGGTGGAGGGGACGGGGGGAATGGGGGCGGGTGCGGGCATCTGCTGCGCCGGCGCGGGCTGGGCTGCAGGAAGAAGGAAGGCGAAAGAGAGAGTGCAGAGGACGAGATTGCGGCGCGCGGGAGTCATGGCTTAAAAGGCTAGCGGATGGGTGCGTCGGGCAGCAACTAGAGGCTACCGGTTGGGCTTGTTGTCTTTGGCGAAGTTCGGTGTGACTTTGCAGTGAAAAGGGTCGTCTCATTTGTGACGAAGGCTGGAAACGCGACCTTTGCCCACCATTTTGCGTGGTCCGGCGTTCCCGGTAAGTAGGTAGGAAGCGCATCGATCAAGTCCTCCCAACCTTCCATTTCTTCGTGAATGACGACTGCGCTTTCAGCCGTAACGAATCCAAGGCAGATCAGATCGACGGTGAGGCAGTTCCGCTTGTAAGCGACGGCGCTATTCACGTCGTTCCATTTCCCTGACCCTCTGTCTGCGGAACCGTCTTGGTAGGAATAAGTCACCGTCATCCCGGACTGGTCCGCGAGAATTGTGGCGTGGTAGCGCCCTTGACGAGCTCTTCGCAAATATTCAGCCAGTCGAGTAATCCAGTTCGACGCTGTACCCTGAGTCCTCACAGGAACAACTTTACGCTACGATTCGTTGAGATTTCTATCAGCGCAATCGGAGGAATCGGCCATCTAGCCCGGATTTCTCACGGGCACTGATTCGGCTGTGTGTTTTCGTGGTCGGTAAGTCTGTTGTTTCGATTTTTGGCATTGAGACGAGCGGTCCAGGCAACTTCTGATGTGTGACATCCTG
>Ga0326727_10028323_pt1 | contig 10199 bp, 7 predicted proteins | sample MB2enrmetagenome_FD_207643 | JGI IMG/M metagenome (GOLD analysis project Ga0326727, IMG submission 207643) | Lab enriched peat soil microbial communities from McLean, Ithaca, NY, United States - MB29MY | ecosystem: Environmental > Terrestrial > Soil > Wetlands > Peat | place: USA: New York...
GGGCGCCGGAGGTGATGACGTACGGGGCGGCGCACGCCGCCGCGGCCGCCTGCAACAGCTCGCGGCGGGTGATCGTTGGCTGATGACGCATGGGCTTTCTCCTGGACCGGGCACTATTCTAGCTTGCGGCGAGGGCGGGTTGCAACAGGCCGCAGGTTTCTGAAACGACGGCGCTCCGTCGTATAAGAATGTCTAGCGGGCGGGCGGGCACCGGGCGACAGCCTGGTCCGCCGCGGGTGGGCTAAGTGACCGCGGCGGGCAAGCCCGCCCGCTAAACGGCCTACTTGCCCTCCGTCTTCAACCTTCCCTCCAATCCCCAATCCCCAATCCCTAATCCCTCTGATTCCTGTCGATCTGCTCGGGCCGTTGGCCCACGCTGACGGTCAGGGTCAGGTCCTTCCCGTTGCGCTTGATGGTGACTTGGGCCTTTTCGCCGATCTTCGACCAGGCCACCGCCAGCCCGAGTTCCCTGGGGTCGCCGACGGCCTTGCCGTTCCAGGCGACGATGACGTCGCCCGGTTGCAGTCCGGCCGCTGCGGCGGGCGAGTCGGGGAGCACGGCGGCCACCAGCGCGCCGTTGGTGCCCTTCAGGTCGAGCTTGTCGGCCAGCTCGGGCGTCAGCTCCTGCATCGAGATGCCCAACCAGCCCCGGGCGACTTTGCCCCCCTTGACGAGCTGCTCGTAGACGTGCCGGGCCAGGTTGCTGGGGATGGCGAAGCAGATGCCCTGGTACGTCGGTCCGAGGATGGCCGTGTTGATGCCGACCACGCGGGCGTGCATGTCCACCAGCGGCCCGCCGCTATTGCCCGGATTCACGGCCGCGTCGGTCTGCAGGAAATCCTGGTAATTGACGTGTTCGACGACGGCGTGGCGGCCCTTGGCGCTGACGATTCCCGCGGTGACCGTGCGAGCCAGGCCGAAGGGATTGCCGACGGCCAGCACCGGGTCGCCGACCTCCAGCGCATCGCTATCGCCCCAGGCGGCGGCCGTCAGATCGGTCACCTCGACGTGGAGCACCGCCAGATCCGTGCCGGGATCGGTGCCGACGATGCGGGCCGAGTGTTGGCTGCCGTCGCTGAGCTCGACCAGCACTTCGCTGGCGCGATCGACGACGTGGTCGTTGGTCAGGACGTAACCCGAGGGATCCACGATCACCCCGGAGCCCTGGTCCTGCTCGCGGAAGCCGCGCCGCCGGCCGAAGAGGAAGGAGGACAAGTCGTCGGCCGGTTGGGCGACATTCCGCAAAGCGCGGACGCCCACCACCGAGGGCTTGATCCGCTTGGCGACGTAGCGGTAGTCGGCGATGCCGAGCTGGCGGCCGCTTTCGAGCACGTCGCCGGCGACCTCGGCCTCGGCCCGCTCTTTGCCCCGCGCGAAGGCATACTCGACCCGCTCGACGAGGGTGGGCAGCACCAGCATCGCGATCAAGAGCAGCATGGCCCAGACGGCCCAGCTCAGGCGGAAGGAGGGCCGCGACGAGGGCCCCACGAGCGGCCCGAGGTAAGGCGGCGGGGCCGCAGGCTGCAGCGGCGGCAGCGGTTCGTCGTGATCGCTTGCGGACATGATCGATGCCTCCAGGGAAGGGCCGTAGAATTATACGCCCCAAGACCTAAGACCCAAGGCCCAGGACCTTTCCCTTTCCGGCTACCGCCGCGCCTTGATGGTGGCGTGGGCGGCGGCCAGGCGGGCGATGGGCACGCGGTAGGGCGAGCAACTCACGTAGTTCAAGCCCGCCTGGAAGCAGAACTCGACCGAGGCCGGATCGCCCCCCTGCTCGCCGCAAATGCCGATCTTCAGGTCGCCGCGGGTCTTCCGCCCGCGCTCCACCGACATGCGGATCAACTGCCCCACGCCCGTCTGGTCGATCGTCTGGAACGGATCGGCCTCCAGCAGGCCGCCCTTGAGGTAGTCGGGCAGGAAGCCGCCGATGTCGTCGCGGCTGAAGCCGAAGCTCATCTGCGTCAGGTCGTTGGTGCCGAACGAGAAGAACTGGGCGCTCTTGGCCATGCGGTCGGCCAGCAGGGCCGCCCGCGGAATCTCGATCATCGTGCCGTAGAGATACTTCACGTCCACGCCGGTCTGCGTTTTGACTTCCTCGTGGACGCGGTCCACGATCACGCGGGTGACGTCCAATTCCTTCACGTCGCAAGTGACGGGGACCATGATCTCGGGGCGGGCGTCCTTGCCGGCCTGGATCAGCTCGGCGGCGGACTCGAAAATCGCGCGGACCTGCATCTCGGTCACCTCGGGATAGGTCACACCCAAGCGGACGCCGCGGTGGCCCATCATGGGGTTGGTCTCGTGCAGCTCCTCGCCGCGCTTCTTGACGTCGGCCAGCCGCATGTTGAGGGCCTTGGCCAACTGGAGCTGGGCCCCCTTGTCCTGCGGCACGAACTCGTGCAGCGGCGGGTCCAGCAGCCGGATCGTGACCGGCAGGCCCTCCATCGCCTCCAGCGTGGCCTTGATGTCGTGCTTGACGAAGGGGAAAAGCTCGTCCACCACGGCCTTCCGCTCGGCGAGCACCTTCTTCTCCGCCGCCTCGCGGGCCTGCTTCGTCTTGGCCGGCTTGGGCTTCTTGCCCAGCACCATGATCATCTTCCGCAGGATGAAGAGCGGCTCGTCCGCCCCCTTGCCGTAGAACATGTGCTCGGTGCGGAACAGTCCGATGCCCTCGGCGCCGAAGGCCCGGGCGACGCGGGCGTCGTCCGGCGTGTCGGCGTTCGTGCGGACGCCGAGTTTCCGCTGCCGGTCGACCAGTTTCATGAACTCCTGGAAGCGGGGGTTTTCGGTGGCGTCCATCATGGCCAGGGCGCCTTGATAGACGCGGCCCTTGCTGCCGTTCAACGTGATCAGGTCGCCGGCGGCCAGCGCGGTCCCGCCGGCGGAGACGGTCTGGTTCTTCAGGTCGATCGCCAGGCCGCCGGCGCCGACGATGCAGCACTTGCCCCAGCCGCGCGCGACCAGGGCGGCGTGGCTGGTCATGCCGCCGCGGGCGGTCAGGATGCCCGCCGCCGCGCGCATGCCCTCGACGTCCTCGGGGTTGGTCTCCTCGCGGACGAGGATCACGTGTTGGCCGCGGGCGGCCGCCTCGACGGCGTCGGCCGAGGTCAAGACGATCTTGCCGCAGGCCCCGCCGGGCCCCGCCGGCAGGCCGGAAAGGATCGGCTCGACGGTCTTCTCCGCGGCCGGATCGATGATCGGGTGCAGCAGCTCGTCCAGTTGCGCCGGCTCCACGCGGGTGACTGCCGTCACCTCGTCGATCAGGCCCTCGCCGAGCATGTCCATCGCCATGTTCAAGGCCGCCGTGCCGGTCCGCTTGCCGTTGCGGCATTGCAGCATGTAGAGCTTGCCTTCCTGGATCGTAAACTCGATGTCTTGCATGTCCTTGTAGTGCGTCTCGAGCTTCGTGCGGATGCCGTCGAGTTGCTTGTACAGCTCGGGCATTTTGCTTTCCAGCGAGTCGAGGTGCCGGTTCTGCTCGTTCTTGGTGGCCTCGTTGAGGGGATTGGGCGTGCGGATGCCGGCCACCACGTCCTCGCCTTGGGCGTTGACCAGCCACTCGCCGTAGAACTTGTTTTCGCCGGTGGCCGGGTTGCGGGTGAAGGCCACGCCGGTGGCCGAGGTGTCGCCCAGGTTGCCGAAGACCATGCTCTGCACGTTGCAGGCGGTGCCCCACTCTTCGGGAATGCCCTCGATGCGGCGGTAGGAGACGGCCCGCTTGCCTTGCCAGCTCTTGAACACCGCGCCGATGGCCCCCCAGAGCTGTTCCTGGGGATCGTCGGGGAACGGGCGGCCCAGCACTTGCTTCACTTTGGCCTTGAACTGGTTGCAGAGCTTCTTGAGGTCCTCGGCCGTCATGTCGGTGTCCGACTGGTAGCCTTTCGCCTTTTTCAGGGTCGCCATCAGGTGCTCGAGCTGCAAGCGGACGCCCTTGCCCTCGGCCGGCTCGATGTCCTCGGCCTTCTCCATCACCACGTCCGAGTACATCATGATCAAGCGGCGGTAGGCATCGTAGACGAACCGCTCGCTCGCCGATTTCTTCACCAGGCCCGGAATGGTGGCCGGGCAGAGGCCGACGTTCAGGACCGTTTCCATCATGCCCGGCATCGACTTGCGGGCCCCGCTGCGGCAGGACACCAGCAAGGGGTTCTCCGCGTCGCCGTATTTCATGCCCATCGCCGCCTCCGTTTTGCGGAGGGCCTCGGCCACTTCATCTCGCAGCGATTGCGGGAACTTTTTCCCCTCCTGGAAGTAGGCCGTGCAGCAGTCGGTGTTGATCGTGAAACCCGCGGGAACGGGCAGGCCCAAACGACACATCTCAGCCAGGTTGGCGCCCTTGCCGCCCAGCGCGTTTTTCATGCTGGCGTCGCCATCCGCGCCCCAAGGACCAAAACCGTAGACATACCTCTGAGCCATGGCACGTTTCCTTCCTGTCTTGCCGGAAAATGAAACGACTAAGTCTAGTCCTGCTGCCCGGGAAGGTCAACGGTGGGGCGGGGCGAAGGCGGAAGGAATAAGGATGAAGGATGCTGGGCCGCAGGTGACAGCCGCTTGCGGCTTCGCAAGCTGCCCGCTACCGTGGAGCGGCATGAACGAGGAATTTACCCCGCCGCCGAGTTTTGCCTTGGCTGCCGCGCTATTCGAGGCGGCCGTGGCGCTGCTGGCCGTGGCGCTGGGCTGGTGGCTGGCAATTCCCCCCCTTGGGACATTCGGCGGGGGCCCCATGGCCTTCTTCCTGGGGGCCCTGGGGACCCTGCCGCTCTTGGGCCTGCTGGCCCTGTGCCTCTGGCGGCCGGTCGGTCCACTGGCCCATGTCCTCGACGCGGTCGACCGTCTCCTGATGCCCTTGTTCAAGCACTGCCGGCTCGTCGAACTGGCGGTGATTTCCCTGCTGGCGGGACTGGGAGAGGAAATGCTCTTTCGCGGCGTTTTCCAGGCGGGCATTGCCGACTGGCTCGCGCGACGGCTCGGCGGCGGCCCTGCGGCCCTGCACGTTGCCGACGGACTGGCCCTGGTCATGGCCGCCGTGGCCTTCGGGCTATTGCACGCCGTCAACGCCGCCTACGCGGCCTTGGCCGGACTGATCGGCCTCTATCTCGGCTGGCTTTGGCTGGTGACCGGGGACCTGGCCGCTCCCATCACCGCCCACGCCCTCTACGACTTCCTGGCCATGGTCTACCTGGTCAAGATCAGGAAGATGCCTGGGCAAGATGAGAAGATTAGTCAATAAACGGCCTCGGGAGGTCGAAATAACAAATGGGGAGTTTTGCACAGAGTTACACGTTTGTGGGAACCCTGCCGTGCCCGTGGTCCTCCGGGGCACCGTTCGGTAGGCAGCTTCCTACTCACAGAACCCTCGCAGAATTACGCAACTTGATTTAGCCCCGCGCGGCCCCTGGCATGAATCCTTCTGAGCGACAGCAGCCGCTGATTCTGGTGGTGGACGACGACCCGACCGCCCTCGGCGAGCTGACCGCCCTACTGTCGGCTTCGGGATTCGCCTTTCAGGGCTGTAGCACGGGCGCAGCGGCCGTGGCGGCGGCCGAATCGCTGCAGCCGGACCTGATCCTCTCGGACGTTGCCCTGCCGGAAACCAGCGGGGTGGAAATGTGCCGGCGGATCCAGCAGAACCCGGCGCTGGCCGGGGTGCCCGCGATGTTCCTCGCGGCGGGGCAGATTCCCGACATCATCCACCGCAGCAACGGCGTCCACGGGGCCTACTTCCTCCGCAAGCCGCCGGATCCGGGGGTGCTGATCGAGTTGATCGGCCGGGCGTTACAGCAAGCGGGGGCGCCACCGCGCCAGCCGTGCTCAGCGGCGGCCCAGGCGAAAGGCGCCGCTCCTCCTTCCCCCCTCCTCTCGGCCCGTTGACTCTGCCGCCGGCGGCCGAATAATTCCATTGGCCGGCGCGACGACCCTCAACTCGGGATTTGCATACTTTGTGCAGTTCGCGCCGGCCATCGCACTGAATTTGTATTCAATCCCGTTCGGAGGCGGGCTATGGGCACGGAAATCGCGGAACCCCTGGCCGCCAGGAAATGCCGCCCGTGCGAAGGCGGCGTCCAGCGGATGAGCCGCGCGCAAGCCGCGGCCGAGATCCCTTTGCTCTCCGGGTGGCGCCTCACCCAGGACGGCCTGCGCATCGAAAAGCACTGGCACATGCAGAACTTCTCGGCCGGTATCGAGCTGTTGAACCGCGTGGCCGAACTGGCCGAGAGCGAGGGCCATCACCCGGACCTGCACCTGGAGGGTTACTCCCACGTGTGGATCGAGCTCTGGACACACGCGGTGGGCGGGCTTTCCGAAAACGACTTCATTCTGGCCGCGAAGATCGACCAGTTGCCCGCGCGGCTGAAAGCCCAGGCTCTGTGACGAACGTGCCGGCTGCGGCGTTATCGCTGCGGGGACGGGCGCTGCCCGTCTCGCGGGTCGTGCGGTGGGCGGATTGACGCCGCGCGTCGGCGCTCGTATATTGAGATGAGGAGTTCAACACCGATGAGCGAACTTGCGGAGAGGCTGAAAACCGAAGCTCTGGGCCTCCCCAACGAGGATCGCGCCGAACTGGCGTACTGCCTCATTCGTTCCCTCGACGAGGGGGACGATCCGGGCGTTCAATCCGCGTGGGAGGCGGAGTTGGAGCGAAGATGGCAGGAGATGGAGAGCGGCAATGTTGCCGGCCAGCCTGCTGATAGGGTATTCAGCGAGGCGCGAGAAAACTCCCCGTGAAGCCGGTCCTGCTCCACGACGACGCAGTTGCCGAGTTGCACGAGGCGGCTGCTTGGTACGAACGGCGCAGGCCGGGATTGGGGGCAGAATTTCGGGGGGCGGTGGAGCGGGCCGTTTCCAGGATTCGCGGCAATCCGCAGGCCGGCACGCGGTTCCGGGCCTCCCGGTTCCGCTACCTCTTGGTCCGCCGTTTTCCCTACGTCGTCTTCTTTGCCGAAGGCCGGCAGGCAATCCGCGTCCTGGCCATCGCGCACGCGCGGCGCAGGCCGGGTTATTGGGCTAGGCGGGCACGGGACTGAGGACCGGCTGCCCTTGTTCACGAGGGACTGGCGGTCTTCGCGCGAAGTGAGCAGGGGTGGGGAAGCGCCGACCGCGGTCTCAGTGATTGTCCGGCTGTCCTGGCTCCGCGCGCAATCGCAGGCACCGAAGCCGTTCAATCGCTGCCCTGTCGTAAACGCCGGTCAACCGATGTCGAAGGTTCTCTCCTGGCGCAGACGCGCCAAGCCGCAAAGGCGCAAAACGTGACGGAGAGGGCGTTATCCCACCGTGTCGCGGCCTAAACGGCTTCCCTCAGGATTCTCTCCGTCCCTACCCGTTTCGGCCCTTCCCCGTGCGCCTTTGCGACTCCGCGCCTTTGCTTGGAAACAAGCACCGCACGATCCCATTCCTCGGAAACGGCCCATCGCCCGCCGGGCAGGATAGTTCCAAAAGTGCTATACTTTTCTATCCTCCATTTCCTTCCTTCCCGCGGGCGCTGCGGACATGAACTTGCTCCACGTGGCCATCCTCGCCGTGGTGCAGGGCTTGGCCGAACTGCTCCCGGTTTCCAGCTCCGCCCACGTGATCGTGGCTGAAAAGCTCTTGGGGATCAAGGACCCAGGTGCGCCGCCCATGTCCTTACTGCTGGTGATGCTCCATGCCGGAACGATGCTGGCGGTCATCCTTTACTTCTGGCGGGCATGGAAGGATAGCATCTTTGCTTCCCGGGCCGTTTTCCGGCAGCAGGCGGTCCGCCTCGTGATCGCCACGCTGCTCACCGCCGCCGTCGGCGGGCCACTCATCTTGGGAATCGAGAAGGGTATGGAGAAGTCCGGGTACTTGAGCAAGGATTCCAGCGGGCACGTGCCGAAGGCCGAGATCGAGTTGCTCTTCGGCAACCTGCCGCTGGTGGCCGCCGCCCTGACCGCAGGCGGCATCTTGATCCTGATCGCCGGCCTTGCGGGGCAGCGCGCGGCCCGCGGCCGAGAAGTCGGCATCCGCGAGGCCGCCTGGATGGGGGCCGTCCAGGGTCTGTGCCTGCCGTTTCGCGGGTTCTCGCGATCGGGGGCAACCATTTCCACGGGTCTGCTCTTGGGTGCCGTCAAGGCGAGGGTCGAGGAGTTCAGCTTTGCGATGGCGGTGCTGATTACCCCGGCGGCCATCGGACGCGAGGTCTGGCGGTTGGTCAAGGCCCAGCACGAAACCGGCGGCGCGGGCGTAACCTGGGGCCTCTTCGCCCCCAGCCTCTTGGGGATGGTCCTGGCCTTTCTGGCCGGATTGCTGGCCCTCAGGTGGCTTTCCCGCTGGTTGGAGCGGGGCCGTTGGTACCTCTTCGGCGTATACTGCCTGCTAGCCGCGGCGGCCGTTTTGGCTCTCTATGGCCGGGGGTTATAATCGGAAGTAATTGCCGCGGCGCGGCCCAGTGAGGTTGCCCGGGACCGAGGGAGGACCGTGGGGAATGTGGAGAGAAGCGGAGGATCGGGCTGGACGTTCGACGGCCCCCGCTGCCGGCCCGAATCAGGCTGGCCGTGCGGCCCTCCCTGATCCCCTCGTTCCCTCATCCCCCCGCTTCTGGTCGCTCTTGCTCTCGCTGGGTTTGGTGGCACTCGTGGCTGCGGTCTACTGCCGCGGCGCGTGGAACGATTTTGTCCTCTACGACGACGACGAGTACATCTACACGAACCCGATGATCAGGCTGGGCCTCACCTGGCAAGGGGTCTGCTGGGCGTTCGAAGCGCCGCACCACGCCAATTACCATCCGCTGACCTGGATCTCGCACATGCTGGACTGGCAGTGCTTCGGCCCCTGGGCGGGCGGGCACCACCTGGTGAGCATGGCGATCCACGCGGCCGGCGCCGTGGCGCTGTTCTGGGCGCTGCGGTTGATGACCGGCACGTTGTGGTGCAGCGCCGCGGTGGCGGCCCTCTTCGCGCTGCACCCGCTGCACGTGGAATCCGTGGCCTGGGCGTCCGAGCGCAAGGACGTGCTGAGCGGCCTGTTCTGGATGTTGACCCTGCTGGCGTATGGCTGGTATGCCCGCCGCCCGGGAATCCTGCGTTATGCGCTGGTCTTCCTGGCCATGCTGCTGGGGTTTCTGTCCAAAGCGATGCTGGTCTCGCTGCCGTGCGTCCTGCTGTTGTTGGACGTTTGGCCGCTCGGGCGACTGCAAGTTCGGACCTTCTTGCAGCGTGTGGGGGGGGCCTTGCAGGGCTCAGCAGCCCCGCAGCGTCCCACAGCCCGCCGGCAGCGCCGCGTGGCCCGCCGACAGCGCCTGGCCGCCCCCGTGCAGCGTCCGCCGGCGGCTCGCAACCAGCGCGACGCCGGCACGCCCGGAATCGGCTGGCTGCTGCTGGAGAAGCTGCCGCTGGCGGCCCTGGCCGCGGCCTTCGCGTGGGTCGCCGTCGCTGGCCAAAAAGCGGTCCACGTGGTTAGCTACATGGATCATTCCGTTTCGCTGGCCAACGCCATGCTGGCCTACGTCTGTTACCTTGGCAAGATGATCTGGCCCGTCGGCCTGGCAACCTTCTATCCCCATCCGGGGATCCTCGCCAACGGCGAGGCGGCAAAACTGTGGGAATTGTGGATCTCGGGCCTGTTGGCCGGATTGTTCTTGGCCGTCGTGACGGGGGCCGTTTTGTGGGCAGGTCGCCACTGGCCGTACCTCGCCGTCGGTTGGTTCTGGTATCTCGGCGCGCTGGTCCCCGTGCTCGGGCTGTTTGTGCAGATCGGCACCCAGGCCAGGGCCGACCGCTACACCTATCTGCCCATCGTCGGCATTTACATGGCAATCGTGTGGGCCGCCAAGGAAGCGGCCGACCGCTGGCCGCGGGCCCGCGCGGCGCTGGCGGTGGCCGGTGCGGCCCTGCTGGCGGCCTGCGGGCTTGTGGCCTGGCGCCAGGTCGGAATTTGGCAGAACACCTACACCCTGTTCGAGCACGCCGTCCGCGTAACTGACAACAACTACTTCTCCTACAACAGTCTGGGCAGGCAGTACGAGTATGACGCCGGACACACGCACGAGCCCAACGTGCGGAAAAGGTTGCCCGACGCGGCTGAGGTCGCCGGCCTTCCCGACCTTACGGGCCTGAGTGGCCCCGACCTCCAGAACAAGCTGCTCGACGCGGCTGCCGTCCAGTTCCGCGCGGCCATCCAGATCAAGCCCGATTACGATTTCGGCAACAATAATCTGGGCGTGATCTACGCCTATCAGAACA
>Ga0326727_10028324_pt1 | contig 10199 bp, 9 predicted proteins | sample MB2enrmetagenome_FD_207643 | JGI IMG/M metagenome (GOLD analysis project Ga0326727, IMG submission 207643) | Lab enriched peat soil microbial communities from McLean, Ithaca, NY, United States - MB29MY | ecosystem: Environmental > Terrestrial > Soil > Wetlands > Peat | place: USA: New York...
CTCGGCGCCAAGCACTAAACAGGCGCCAACCGGGCGAAGCTGATAGTCTTATATCGGGCGCACGGCAGGTCCAAACGGGCCTGTCGTGCGCGGCAAACTTCAATTCAAACTCAGGATTGTTATGGACACCTTGCAACGCACGCTTGCCATTGTGAAACCCGACGCGGTCGCGAAGGGCGCTGCCGGCGACATCATCGCCACCATTGAGAACAACGGTTTCCGCATCATCGGCTTGAAGATGCTGCACCTTAAAAAGGCCCAGGCCGCCGCGTTTTACGCCGTGCACGTGGGCAAGCCATTCTTCGATTCGCTCTCGGCCTTCATGACCAGCGGTCCCATCGTCGTACTGGCCCTCGAAAAGGCCAACGCCATCGCTGACTGGCGCAAGCTGATGGGCGCCACCAATCCGGCCAACGCCGAGGCCGGCACCATCCGCAAGAAGCACGCCGAAAGCATCGAGCGCAACGCCGTTCATGGCTCTGACGCCGAGGACACCGCCCGTTATGAGCTGAGCTTCTTCTTCTCCGGTTACGAGCTGGCCAAGTAGTTGTTCGCGCAGATTGCGAAAGGTGCCGGGCAATTGCCTGGCACCTTTTCTTTACTCTCACATATCGCTTGTTACTTCTTGCCGCTCTCCTGCTCGTGCAGCCATTTTTCGGTGCGCTCTTTCTGCTCGGCCTCGCTCAAGTCTTCATGCGGAGCGCTGATGCCCCACACGTGGCCAAAGGGATCGGTCACGCAGGCGTAGCGGTCGCCCCAGAATGCGTTCTCCGGCGGCATCATGGACTTGGCGCCATTGGCAACGGCTGCGTTATAAGCCGCGTCCACGTCTTTCACGCGCAGTTGCAAGTGCACAGGAGAGCCGCCATAGTGCACGGCTCCGCGCGCGCCCATCTCGGGGAACTCGTCGTTGACGAAGAACTTCATCCCGCCCAGCACAAGTTCGGAGTGCAACACGCGGCCATCTTTGCCGCGCGAGATTACGCCATCCACCTTGGCGCCAAAGCTCTTCTCGTAAAAGGTAATTGCCGCGTTTGCATCGTTGACGGTAAGCGAAGGGGTAATGGCTTGGCGTACTTCCTGCATCGTGCCTCCCTGGCCGCCTTTTGTCCGGCGGGAGCGGAAGTATAGCACGCTTGAAGAGGCTGTTGCCTGCATGCGAACTTAATCCTGTCTTAATGCCATGTCATCACCATTGCATTGTGTATATCAGTTTTGCATAAGAGTATGATGTGTTTTCTCTATGCGCATAGTGACGGGTATTTTCTATTCATTATTGCCCAAGGAATGGCGCAGCCACTGGCAGCCTGAATCCACCATTGGGTTTGAGCGCGCTACCATCTTGAGTGGTCTGTTAGAGATACTTGTCTTCGGCAGTCTGCTGATGCGTGGCTTCGCACACTTTATCGTGCAGCGGGTGGCGCAGATGGATTTGGCCACAGGCGGCGAAATCCGGCGTCACAGCATCACCACAGAGGGATACGTTGTTCTTCTCCTCGGCATTGAATACCTGATACGGCCGCAGACGATTGCATTCACTATCCTTACATTGGAAGGAGCGCTTCGAGCCATAAGCGCGTGGGCAGTCGACGAGGTGCTGCCTTCTTTGCCGCTCAAGCTGGTTGCTTTGGGAATCCTGCTGGCACATGGCCGCCGCCGCAGCCCGAATGCTGCAATAGAGGATGAAGTCCTTCTCGAAGCGGAGAACGATATTCCATTACAAATTTTCAGCAGCCGGGACAAAGGATGGCAAATCCCGATCACCGTGGAATTTGACGGGCACTACTATGAGCTGATCGGCTGCACGAAGGGTGACCCCGATAGGCCATTCCGCTATCTTCTCCGTCCACTTTCGGGAACCTCGGTCATACGCCGTCTTGTGCATTACAGCGGCACGGAAGATGTCGCCAGCTAATCTACCGGGTGGTAGAGCTCGCGTGTGCGCGTGGCCACCAGGGCATCCACGCCGCCGGTGATGTACTGCGCAAAGTGCGCGGAGGTGCGGTGCGCCTCCAGTGCGGCGTCATCCTTGTAACGCTCGTAGAAGAAGAACTGCAGGGGATTCTCCACCGACTGGATGGTGTCGTACTGCAGGCAGCCCGGCTCCTTCAGGGTCTCGGCCCGCATCAGTTTCAGCAGGCGGATGCACTCTTCAATTTTTCCGGGATGAATAGTCATGCTGACGGCGAGAATGGTCATACGGCCTCCTGAGGATTGCGCTTGTTTATTGTCGCACCCGCGGGCATTGCGGGAAAAGCCGCTGGAAAAGCAAAAGCCCCGCGCGCAGCGGAGCTTCTGCATCAGGCCAAATTTGGCCTGAACTCTATCAGCCCTTCAAAAAGCTGCTGAACTCGTCAATAAAGATGGTGTGGTCGCGGTCCGGACCGGTCGAGACCATGCCGATGGTCGAGCCCGACTCCTTCTGCAAAAAGCGCAGATAGTCCTGAGCCTTCTTCGGCAGCTTGTCGTGCTCCGTGGTGCCAAAGGTGTCCTGCTGCCAGCCCGGCAGAGTGGTAATCACAGGCTCGATCTTGCGATAGCCCGAATCCTGCGCCGGAATCTCTTCCACGGTCTTGCCGTCCAGCTTGTAGCCGGTCACCACGGGAATCTCCGCCAGCTCGTCCAGCACATCCAGCTTGGTTACCACCAGCCACTCCGTGCCGTTAATCATGTTGGAGTAGCGCAGCAGCGGCAGGTCCATCCATCCGCAGCGCCGGGGACGTCCCGTAACAGCGCCAAACTCGTTGCCCTTCTTGCGCACCACATCGCCCAGCTCGCCGGGAATCTCCGAAGGGAAGGGCCCTTCGCCCACGCGCGTGCAATAGGCTTTGCTGACGGCGATGACCGAGCGGATCGACGTGGGCGGCACGCCCGTTCCAATCGATGCTCCGCCGCTGGTGGCGCTGCTGCTGGTTACGAACGGATACGTTCCGTGATCGATATCCAGCATGGTGCCCTGCGCGCCTTCAAACATCACGCTCTTGCCGGCGGCAATTGCCTTGTTAAGCAACAACGCTGTGTCGGCCACAAACGGAGCGATCTGGTCGGCAATCTTCGCGTACTGCTCGTACATCTCGTCGGGATCAATCGCTTCGCCGTTGAAGAGCGCGTGCGCGATGGTGTTCTTCTCGTGGCAGGCGTTCCGGATGTGCTTTTTCAGCAGATCCTTGTCTAGCAGGTCGGCCACGCGCAAACCACGCCGCGCCATCTTGTCCTCGTAGGTGGGGCCGATGCCGCGCGAGGTCGTGCCGATCTTCACCCGGCCCGGAGCGTTCTCCGCGCCCAGCTCGATCATGCGGTGATAGGGCAGGATGACGTGCGCGCGATTGCTGACAAACAGGTTGGCGGCCGAGCCCTTTTCACCCGGCCCGGCCACTTCCAGTCCCGCGCCGCGCAGGGTGTTCACTTCCTTCATCAGCGCAAAGGGATCCAGAACGACGCCGTTACCGATGACCGCCTGTGACTCCTGCCGCAGAATGCCGCAGGGAATCAGTTGCAGGACGAACTTTTTGCCGCCGATGGTCACCGTGTGGCCGGCGTTGTGTCCGCCGGCGTAGCGTGCCACCACCTGGAAGTTGTGTGAGAGCACATCTACGATCTTGCCCTTGCCCTCGTCGCCCCATTGGGCGCCCAGCACCACTGCGGTCTTCGTCTTGTTCACAGTCATCTCCAGCACACGCACTACGGCGTGCCGCAAAAAGTTCGTCGTACACAGGCTTGGGATTCAATCGTCTCAGGCGGAAGCCGCGGCAGCAGCCTCGGCGGTGTGTACAACAAATTCTATCGCGTCCGGCCCCGGGATCAAAGCACAACCGTTGCCACCGCCAACAGGGAGTACATGGACTGTTGCTATCCGCCTGCCCTTGCGTGGTTTACACTGCCATCATGCCCGAGCTTCCCGAGGTGGAAACCATCGCCCGCGGCCTCAACAAGCGCCTCGCCGGCGACCGCATCACCGACGTCTGGATTGGCAATAAGCCGAACCTGCTCAAATCTCCCGCGCGGAAAATAGCCCGGGTTTTGACCGGTGCACGCATTGAATGCTTCCGCCGCGTCGGCAAGCATATTGTCTGCGATCTCGACTCCGCCACTGGTCCGGCGCAATGGATCATCCACCTCGGCATGACCGGCCGCTGCGCCGTCAGTGAGCCCGGCCACGTCCTGGCTCCGCACACGCATCTCGTAGCCATGCTCGAAAGTCATCGCGAGATGCGCTTCGTCGATCCCCGCCGCTTTGGCAAGCTCCAGGTGCTCGCCGGCCACAGCTTCCGAGCCCCCGGCCAGGAGCCCACCACGGTGGACGAAGAGACCTTTATCCAGCTCTTCAAAGGGCGCAACACACCCATCAAGAGCGCGCTGCTCAACCAGAGCCTGCTCAGCGGCGTGGGCAACATTTATGCCGATGAGAGCCTCTTCCGCGCCGGCATCCGTCCGCGCCGCAAGGCCCTTCGCATCTCCCGCGCCGAGCTGCTCGCCTTGCGCGTGGCCGTACAGCAGGTGCTGGCCGAGGCCATCGCCGCCGGAGGCTCCAGCATTAACGATTACGTGGATGCCAACGGCGACGAGGGCTTCTTCCAGCTCCAGCACCGCGTCTACCAGCGCACCGGCGAACCTTGTCTCGTCTGTGGCGCGGTAATTGCGCGCACGGTCATCGCCGGACGAAGCAGCCACTACTGTCCCCGCTGCCAAAAGTAGGAGTGCGAAAATCTCGCGCCCATCGCGCGCACAAAAAGGCCGCCCTCGCAGGCGGCCTTTGTCTTCTAAACTTTGGAACCTGTTTCTATCCCGCGTGCGCGCCCGTCGTCACGTTCTTCAGCGCCTCCAGGAACTTGCGATTCTCATCCGCCGTGCCCACGCTCACGCGTATGGCCGTGCGCGAGCCCCAGCTTCCGTTTAGCGGACGCACGATGATGCCGTTCATCTGCAGCCGGCGCGCCAGTGTGCTGGCGTCCTCGCCGGTCTCAATGTAGATAAAGTTCGCCCAGCTCTCCACCGGCTGGTAGCCCATATCCCGCAGATGCTTGCTGAGGATGGCCAATTGCGCCGAGTTGTTGCGCATGGACTTCTCATAGTGATCGCGGTCATCCAGTGCGGCCAGCGCAGCGGCCTCGCCCAGCCCGTTCACGATGAATGCCGTCTTCAGCCGCGCGATGTAGCCCATCAGCTCCGCCGGGCCCATGCCATAGCCCACCCGCATGGCGGCCAGTCCGTAGGCCTTGCTGAAGGTGCGCAGCACCACCACGTTGCGCTCCTCGCGCACGTACTGCTCGGCGTGGCTGTACTCCACCCCGCGCTCACGCGCCAGCCATTCGGCGTAGTCGTAGTAAGCCTCGTCCAGGGCCACCACAACGTGGTCCGGCAACCGGTCCATAAAGCGGTCCATCTCCGCCGCCGTAATCATTGTGCCTGTGGGATTGTTTGGGTTGGCCAGGTAGATCAGCCGTGTCTCGCTGTCAATCGCGTCGCAGATGGCGTCCAGGTCGTAGCCGTCTCCGCGGGTGGGCACCTGCCGCAACTCGGCCCCCGCCGAGCGCGTCACGATCGGGTACACGATGAACGAGCGCTCGCTGGTGACGGCGTTCAGTCCCGGCGTGAGCAGGGTGCGCGCCAGTATGTCCAGCAGGTTGGTCGAGCCGGCGGTGACGATCAGCTGGTTGACGGATACGCGATGCTGCTTGGCCAGCCGCTCGCGCAGCGCCGTCATGTCGGTGTCAGGATACAGGTTCACACCGCGTGCCGCGGCATCCATGGCCTTCAGCGCAAAGGGCGATGGCCCCAGCGGATTCTCATTCGAGCCGAGCTTGATCATCTTCACGCCAAACTCGGCTTCGGCCTGCTGAATCGGACGTCCCGGCACGTACGAGGCCAGGGCGCGCACGCGCTCCGGCACCATCTCTGCAAACTTTCCCATAAGGATGCCTCGTTACAAAGAACCCAATATCTTACTCCGCTTTTTCCTTCTAGTCGCGGCGCTTTCGTGGTGCAGCGCCCGTCCGCGGACCCTTGCTGAATCCAGTCTTACCCCGGCCCGCCGGAGCACCCTCGCGCTTGGCAAAGCCCCCGGTGCGCTTGGGAACGCCCGTGCGCGGAAAGCCGGAGCCTTCGCGGCGTGGTGCGTATCCTCCCTCACGCTTGGTAAATCCGCCCGCCGCTGGACGCTTCGCATATCCACTTTCGCGTGGAGCAAAACCGCCTTCACGCTTGGCAAATCCACCTTCACGCTCGCCAAAGGCCGCCGGCTTACCCGGACCCCGGCTGAACTTGCGGTCTCCCTTGGGAGCAAACGGCTTCTTCTCGCTTCTGTCGAACTTGCCAAAGGGCTTCGCGGCAAACGGCTTCTTCGCGCCAAAGCTTCCTTCGCGCTTGGCCCCGAATCCACCTTCACGGCGCGGAGCGAATCCACCCGCCGCGGGACGCTTGGTGAATCCACCCTCGCGCTTGGTGAATCCGCCTTCGCGTGGCGCAAAACCGCCTTCCCGCTTCGCAAATCCACCCTCGCGCTCGCCAAAGGCTGACGGCTTGCCCGGACCCCGGCTGAACTTGCGGTCGCCCTTGGGCTCAAAACTCTTCTTCTCGCTGCCATCGAATTTGCCGAAGGGTTTCGCGGTGAACGGCTTCTTCGCGCCGAAGCTTCCTTCGCGCTTGGCACCGAATCCACCCTCACGCCGTGGAGCGAATCCACCCTCGCGTTTCGCGAAACCACCGGGAGCCTTGCGCTCAAATCCACCCTCGCGCTTGGCGCCGCCAAAGCTGCGCCGCGCCGGGGCATCAAACTCCGGTCCACGCGGCACCGTGGCCTTGGGCAACGTTCCGCGCGGAGTCTCCTGGGTCGGCATATCGTAGCGGCGCACGCCGGGCTTATCCACCACCGTGCGCGTAGGACGAGTTGAAGTGCGATCAAATCCACGCCCGCCTGTGCGTGGTGCAGAGCTGCGCGGTGCGAACTCCTTACGCGGACGCTCGGCCCCATCCTCGCGTGGAGCTCGTGTTGCAGGTCGCGCAGCAAAGCTCGTAGTGGATCGCGCAGCCGCCGGACGCGGAGTGTATGTGCGCGTACCCTCCATGGCCGGTTCAGCGGCATCGGCCGCCGGCTTGCCGCGTCTTCCTTTTACAAAGCGTGCCGTGTCCAGCTTCGCCGGACGATCATCGTGCCGGCCTCGCACTCCACCCTTTGCCTTCGCCGTCAGCACGCGAGGCTTAAACGGCGTCTCCAAGGACTTACGCAGCTGATTCACTTCCTTCGGCGTCAGGTGGCGGAACTCGCCCGGCTCCAAATCCAATGTCAGCGAGCCGTAACGCACGCGCTTGATCTTCTCAATGTGATGGCCAATCTGCTCGAACATGCGGCGAATCTGCCGGTTGCGACCCTCCGTCAGCGTCACCTCGTACCAGGGATTCTCCTGGTCCACCGCTAACTGAATGTGCGCCGGCTGGGTCATCACGCTGAAGCTGCGGCGCTCCACGCCCGGCTGCTTCTTTCCGCGTGCGGCGGTCAGTCCCGGCTCAGGCGGCAGCAGGATTCCGTTGCGCAACTTGTCGATCTCTTCATCCGTCGGCTTGCCCGCCACCTTCACCATGTAGGTTTTGGCCACATGCGAGCCCGCACGCGTCAGCTGAGCCATCAGGTCGCCGTCGTTGGTCAGCAGCAGCAGGCCTTCGCTCATGTAATCCAGCCGGCCCACGGGGAAGACCCGCTCCTCCACGTTTTTCAGCAGGTCCATCACCGTCGGACGTCCTTCGGGATCGCGCACCGTGGTCACCGTGCCCTTGGGCTTGTACAGCGCAATGTAAACGTGGCGCTCGGGTCCCTTCAGCAGCTTTCCGTCCACGCGAATTTCGTCAAAGCGCGGATCGGCCTTGCTGCCCGGTTCGGTGATGATGTGACCGTTCACGCTCACCACTCCGGCGGAAATCAGTTCTTCTGCCTTGCGGCGCGAGGCCAGCCCGGCGGCGGCCAAAATCTTCTGTAGTCTTTGCGGATTTGCTTCCATGGGTAGAGCAGCCTTTCGCTGCGTTCGCTCGCCATCCGGCGATCGTGGTGGGTGTTGCGTAAATAGTTCCGGGGGCCTCGTCGCCCCCGGTCACGGCCAGCGCTCGGGGTGGAATTCTACTCCTTGCGCTGACCCTCGTCGCCGGCGGCGGTAGCTTCCGCCTGACTTGTGGCTTCCACTGCTTCCTTCTGCGGTGCGTCGTCTTGCTTTGCTTCGTTCTGCTTCACGTCGTTCTCAGCGGAATCGTTCTCCAACGCTTCCGTTTTACCTTCCGCGCCCTCGCCATCAAACAGCGTGGGCTCGGTTGCGGCCTCGACATCTCCGGCGGGAGCCAGTTCAATGCCGTCGCTCACCAGTTGGCTGAACTCCTCCATGCTGGGCAGCTCGTTGATCTCATTCAGTCCAAAGCGTAGCAGGAACTCCTTGCTGGTCTTGTACTGCATGGGCCGCCCGATCACCTGCTTGCGTCCGCTGGTGGTAATCAGCTTGCGTTCCAGCAGCGTGCCCAGCACGCCCGCGCTCTCAATGCCGCGAATGTCGCTGATCTCCGGTCCAGTGACCGGCTGTTTGTAGGCGATCACGGCCAGGGTCTCCAAGGCCGCCAGCGATAAACGGATGGGCGGCTTAAGGCTCTTCGCAAAGGCCCGCACCACGTCGTGATGCTCGGGTTTGGTGGCCAGCCGGTATCCGCCTGCCACCTGGCGAACCTCCATACCGCGCGCTTCGTCGGCGTAATCGGCGCTCAGCTCAGCCAGCACTTCGCGCAGCCGCGCCTTCACGGCCTTGTCCTCGGCAATCTCCTGCTCGCTCTTCACGGGCTTGCTGCGCTTGCGTGCCGACGTCTCCGGGGCCATCACGCTGGCGCCCGCCACAGGCTGGGTTTCATCTGCCGCCACTGGCTCCGCGACTGCCTCGGAATTCTCGCCGCCAGCAATGCCAGCAGCCTCGCCCCCGGTTGCGTTATCGCCCTCCGGAGCGCTCTCGACGGCCTCGCTTATCACCTCAGCCGTGGCATTCAACACTGCCTCAGGATCGCCGGAAGAATCAGCCGATGTATCTCCCGTGACGTTGTCTTCACTCTCCGTTGCGCCAGCTTCACTGACCGTGTTCTCTGCGGATGCGTTTTCCGCGGCTTCGTATTCTGCGCGTGCTTTTGTGGCGGCCAGCTCGGCCAGCACGTTTTCGCGCAGCAGGGCAGCCATCTGCTCCAGTGTGACCGGCTCTTCGGCCGCGTAAATGATGGCCTCGACTTTTGCTTTCAGACTCATCGTAACTCGCTTCTCAAGAATCTCTTTCGCCCGGCTTCGCCGGTTCTCGCCACAGCCAGTTGTAACTACTGCCAGTCATCGCGCACGGCCGTGCCGGTATCTTCCGTCAGGCGGTCAAAGGCCGTGTGCTTTTTGATCACCACTTCGCCGAAGACGGCGTCCTGTCGGCACAGCACGGCCTGCAGCCGCACCATCTCCAGCAGGGCCAGGAAGGCGCAAATCAGCGCCTGGCGTGAGTGCAGCGTGCGCAGCAGGTGCTTCAGCCGGATCGGCCTGTCCTCCACCATCAGCCGGCGGCGCACATAGTCAATCATCTGCGCCACCGTCACGCTCTCCTCGTTGAACTGCAACTGCGGCCGCAACTTCGCCCGGTCCAGCACAGCCTGGAAGGTCTTCACCAGGTCAATCACATCCGCCGCCAGCTCCGGCTCCGTGCCCTCGGCGTCGCGGAACTCCCGAAGTGCCGGATTGGTCAGCACGGCTTCTTCCAGCTGCTGCTTCTGCAGCAGCATCTGCGCCGCCTGCTTGTAGCGCTCGTGCTCCAGCAGCCGGTTCACCAGCTCCATGCGCGGATCCTGCTCACCGGCCGGCGCATCGGGATCGCGCGGCAGCAGCAGCTTGCTCTTGATCTGGATCAGCAGCGAGGCCATGTAGATGAACTCCGCCGCCAGGTCGATATCAATGTTGGCGATGTGCTCCACGTAGGCCAAATACTGCGCCGTGATCTGCGCAATCGGAATATCGTAAATATCGATGTCCTGCTTGCGGATTAAGTCCAGCAGCAGGTCCAGCGGCCCGTCGTACACCGAGCCTACGCTCACCGAAAACGGAAACGGCTCGGCCTCCGGCTGTACTTTTCCCGGCGTGTTCGCCTGCGGAGCAGCATCTGCCTGCGGCGCACTGTTTGGCGCAGCCACCGGCCCCGTCTTCTGAGGAAGCT
>Ga0326727_10028326_pt1 | contig 10198 bp, 8 predicted proteins | sample MB2enrmetagenome_FD_207643 | JGI IMG/M metagenome (GOLD analysis project Ga0326727, IMG submission 207643) | Lab enriched peat soil microbial communities from McLean, Ithaca, NY, United States - MB29MY | ecosystem: Environmental > Terrestrial > Soil > Wetlands > Peat | place: USA: New York...
CTGATAAGCTTATGTTCAAGGGTAAAAGCCGTGGTGCTTTTCCCTGAGGAGGGAAGTCCAGTAAACCAGATGGTGCAGCCTTTCTGGTCGAGAACCCGTTCCCGGTCTTTGCGGTCAACATGAGTACTGTGCCAAGTGATATTATTACTCTTGATTTTTGTCATCGATTTATCCAACTTTCTCCATAATTGGTTACCACCAGGGCATTATTGATTTCCCTTTGCCTCAGTGCTGTCCGGTAGAAATTACTTGAAATAGCCAGTAAAGCGGCAGGATAAAGCTGGGACGGAGGAGATCTGGGCGGCCTAAAAATCGATCATGATGGCCCAGTTAAAATCCGGACGGCTCATCTCTTCCTGGTATTCATCACTATCGAGCCTCTTTTCCTCTTCAAATTGGCGATTATTGATTTTTATATCATATAGTTAGGTAAACTTCTACCAATTTATGACGAATAACTCAAGATATATTGCGTCCCTGGGACTACCGCGGTGGGAAGTGGCGGAAACCGCGGCAAGGATGAAACCCGCTCAAACGGCGGTTGCCGGAACCCCGGAGCCAGACCGAACTTTTTTGTGATGAAGGCCGATTCTTTATCATAATAGTTTATAATAATCTGCGGAACCTTAAGAATCCTCGTGGTTTTCGCGCTTTGCGTCATTGTGCCGCGGCGCTTCCTGCTGCCATCCGGCGGAGGGCGTTGCCCCCACGCCTGCGACTAGAGGTAGGAGGGACCGGCCGAGGTGGCTGTCCTAAAAATTATCTATAACTGAGGTCTCAATTTTTACCTTTGAACTAATTTCCGGGTCAATCGTCTCATGCTTGCTGGAATTTTTTTTCTCTATGGCTTAGTCTAGAGGTATTCGGCAACTAACCGCTCGCCGCTGGGGCCGGCTCTCTGAGATGCGGCACATAAACGGGACAAACATGGAACAAACTGGGGTTAAAGCGGGATCACGGCGGCGGCAAATCGGGGTAAAGTGAGCAAAATCAGTAACTTTTGCGAGACATGCTGCGGAAATTTTTTTCGTCGCGGCACAATTTCGCCCCCAAAGGCCCTTTTTTGGGGGCAAAAACCGGGGAAAATTTGCCGGTCGTTCCGAAATATCCTGGAATATTCGTAACTTGGAGGTTGCACCGATTTATTTGCCCTAAGTTAAGACAAGTACTGGATTTTTCTGGAATTTTCGCCGCGGGTCCGGTCCGCCGACCATTTTCGTTCCAAGGAATTAACATTTAAATTATCTTTAGCGATTATGAAACGGTTGCGAAATTCCTTTAAGGGGCGGGGGAGCGGCCCTTTACCAAAACTCTCAGGCCCTTCCCTCAAGAGACTTTCGCCGGGGTCTCAAGTTGGCATTTTTGATGTTATTATCGCCATTGATGTATTAGAACATTTACCCCGGGAAGAATTGCTGAATACTCTAGTAATAACTTACAAATTTTTAGCTCCCGGCGGCCGCTTTATTTTAAGCAGGCCCAATGCGCTTAGCCCTTTTGCACCGTTTGATAGTAAGACCTTTATACGTACTGGTATATTACCATTTTCATGGAGAGTTTCCCGAGCTAAGCTCCAAATGAAGAGGAAACATCAATGACCCTGGCGGAAAAGATTGCCAAAACCAAGGAAATCCTTCAAGAGGCCCTCGATAAATTTTCGGGAAAAATTGCGATGGTTTGGACCGGAGGTAAAGATTCCACCACGACGCTGCATCTTGTGCGGGAGCTGGGAAAAGGCAAGGTCCCTATTCCAGTGTTAAATATCGATACTGGCGTCAAATTTAAGGAGATTTATCAATTTCGGGACCGCCTGGCCCAGGAATGGGACCTGGACTTACGGATAGAGCGCAATGAAGCGGCGATCAAGACCATCCAGATTGCCGCGGACAAAGAGGAGTGCTGTTTAAAATTGAAGACGGAGGTAATCAAGGCTGCCCTGATAAAATACGGGTGGGAGGCCCTGATCAGCGGCGAGCGCGGGGATGACCAACCGAACCGCCAGCAAGAAAGCTATTTTTCTCCCCGGAAGGATCCCCCCTACACCCGGGTTCACCCCATCCTGCATTTTACCGAAATGGATATCTGGCAATATATCAAGGAATTTAATCTGCCTTATTGCCCCCTGTACCGTCAGGGTTACCGCAGTTTAGGGTGCGAGCCTTGCTCCAGGATAGGAAGCGAGGAAGGGCCAGAACGCGCCGGGCGGGACCAGCAAAAAGCAGAGATCATGAAGCGTTTGATTCACATGGGCTACCTTTAATGGCCGGACCGTTAAACCTCAGGCAGGTCGCCGCCAATTCCGGATTTACCCTGGGCGCCAAGATTTTTATGGCGGCAACGGTTTACGCCACCCATCTGGTTCTGGCCAGACTCTACGGCGCAGAGCTGATGGGAACCTTTTTTATTGCCGTGAATATCATAACTTTTTTGGGGACCCTCGCCACCCTGGGACAGGGCAATGGCCTGCAGCGCTTTGCCGCCCTGCTTCAAGAGGCCGGTAAACTGGAAAGCGTGGGGAGCCTTTTGTGGCGGTCGTCAGTCACGACCATGACCCTCGGACTAATGGGGGCTATCGGGGTTTATTGGGGAAGGGGGGTGTTATCCGGTTATTTTCATGCGCCCCTGCTAATCATGATGATGCCCTTCTTTGCCCTGGTTTTACTGCTTTTTCCCCTGACCACCCTGTTCCAGGAGACTTTGCGAGGTCTGGGGAAGGTGGTGCAGGCGACCACGAGCCAATTCATCATTATGAACGCCGCCCTGTTGCTGTTGCTGGGGTTGTTTTTCGTTATGAAACCCTTCGGGGTGGCGCCGGCGCCAGCCCTGGGCCTGGCCTTCTTTCTCTCGGTGGTCTTGATGGCGATTACCAGCCTAGGATTTCTGAAGGATTATTTGGGGCACTGGTGGACTTGTGGCATCCCGGACCGCAATAGTTGGCTGGAGCTGCGGCATTATAGTTACGTAATCCTCTTAAACTCGATAATGGTGCTATTCATGGATACCGCCGACAGTCTGATTCTGGCGCTCTTCCGGCCGCCCCGAGAAGTGGCATATTACGGCGCGGCCCTGAAGGTCGCCGGTCTGGTGACCGTTCCCCTGGTGGCGATCAATGCGGTGGTGCCGCCGCTAATGGTCCGATTACATCAGCAGGGGCAGTTGGCCGACCTGCAGCATCTGGCCCGGACAACGACCCGCTGGGTCTATTACCTGGCCCTGCCCCTCTGCCTGCTGTTTATCCTGGTGTCCCGGGAATTGCTGGGATTTTTCGGGGCTGAGTTTGCCGCAGCTCACTGGGCCCTGATTTTTCTGGCGCTGGGGCAGCTCGTCAATGTGGGGGCTGGCTCCGTTTCCCTCATCCTGAATATGACCGGCAATCATCGCACCGGCATGAAGATCCTCGGGGCCTCGGTCCTGTGTACCTTGCCGCTGATGGTTCTCCTGGCGGCGGCTTTGGGAGTGAATGGCCTGGGATTTGCAACGGCTTTGGGTTATGGGTTGATTAATGTGGCGATGGCTTTGGCGGTCTGGAGGCTGCTTAAGGTCAAGACTTACCCCAGTGAAGTAGGGGGGCTGACCATTCTCACCTTTGCCGCTTTTTTCCTGGCCTTGGGGTTGCGCCAGGCGGGTCACACGGGTTGGCTGGCAGCCGCCTTAATTTTCCTAGCCGCTTATCTGCTAATTTTCTTCATCTTTGCCCGGAAAAACGAGGATTGGGGATTCTGCCGATCTCTGACGGCCGGTTGATCATGGAATAATTCATGACCGCAAGACTTCCCAACATTGTCTGGATCGTTTTAGATACTACTGGGGCCAAGCACATGTCCCTGTATGGTTACGAGCGGGAAACGACCCCCAATCTGGAGCGGCTATCCAAGGAATTCCGAGTACTTACCCGTTGTTTTGCGCCGAGTTGTTGGACAGTGCCAAGTCACGCTTCCATGTTTACGGGGTTGTATCCCAGCGAACATGGCGCCGATGAAATTACCCTTTTGTTGGACCAACGCTGCCGGCATCTAGTAACCATCTTAAAGCAATTAGGCTATCGAACCTACGGATTTTCCGCCAACTCGATGGTTTCGCACGTTAATGGTCTCTGCCGCGATTTCGACAAACTGGTTGAATTCGATTTAGAGCCGGTTTTATCGTGGATGGAAACTCCGGAAAATAAGGTACGGAAAGATTTTTTAGAAAAATTGCTTTATATGCCCTTTGACGCGAAGAAGATCAGGTTTTTCCTGCGATACGTTTGGCAGGCGCGTGATTGGTTTGTTTTGCAGCGATACCTAACCAGATATAATAGAATGATTCTTAAAAGGACTCCGCTCCATGTATCATGGCGCTTTACCGAAAAAATAAAGCAACAAAGTTTGAGCCTGATTTCAGCGCATGTAACCCAAGAGCAGGTTCCTCTGTTCCTTTTTATTAATATCATTGAGAATCATCAGATGTACAATCCGCCAAGAAAATGCAGAAAGTTCAGCGGCTATTTGGACAGACAGGGATTTGGGACACCAAGACTGTATTTGCCTGAAAATGCCACGTTGGCAAGAAACAATATAGCAAATTTGATTAATCTTTATGATGATGAGGTTGTTTATATCGACATATTTTTAAAGGAGTTTATTGACGGGTTAAAATCCATTCGATCTTTCGATTTTGATAATACTATGTTCATCATCACCAGCGATCATGGTGAACATATTGGCGAAAAAGGGCATTTCGGGCATGCATTATCCCTTTATGATGAACTATTATGGGTGCCGCTTTTAATAAAATTTCCGGGTAATTCTTATGCCAAGGGTCCGGACCGGCGGCTCTGCACCTTAAATGACCTGTTTGCCACGGTATTGGAGGTCTGTGAATGCCCGATTCCGGTGCCGCGCTCTGCCGTTTCGCTCATTGCCCAGAGCCAACGCGATTCCCTGGCCTCAATGATCATTGACTCCAAGTTTATGTGGAAAGAAATTCCAGAATCCCAAACAGGCCCAGAGTGGCGGAAGAAGGTCCGCAGTAGCAAATTTGCCCTTTACCTCAGTGATGGGTGGAAAATTATTCGAAGTGAGGATAATAGTATTGAAATTTATAACCTCACTTCTTCCCTCAGCGAAGACTCGAATCTCCTATCTTCCCTACCGGAGGAAATTTTTTCCCATTTCAACGGACTTATTGATTATTATCAAAATGAAGTTGGTTACAATGACATAATAACTGATAATAGAGCCAATCCTTTTAGTGATTAAAAAAGCATGAAAAAACTGCTAAAACGGCTGATAAATTATTTCGGCTTTGAAATAAGGCGGTTAGATACCAATGTCTCAGAATTATTTTCTGGGCCTGCCAATCTCAGGGAATATTTTGGTCTGACCGAGGGAATGATTAGTTTTGAGGAAGTGAGCTTACTGTATGATTTTGCCAAACAAATATCAGATGGTTGCATTGTTGAGGTTGGCTCTTATCGGGGACGCTCGGCTGTGGCTCTGGGAAGGGGTTCTTTAGATGGCAAGCAGGTTCCGGTCTATGCCATCGAACCGCATGAAGAATTTTCGGGGGTGCTTGGCGGCAAGTTTGGTCCGGCTGACCGGGGCGCCTTCTATAAGGCAATGATAGATACCTCTTGCTATCTGGTTGTGCGTTTGGTTAATCTGAGCAGCGAAATTGTGGCCCCAAACTGGAACAAGAAGATTGGCTTGCTCTGGATCGATGGAGACCACACTTATTCGGGGGTGAAGAGAGATTTCGAATGCTGGCTGCCCCATTTAACCCCTGAGGCCATCATCGCTTTTGATGATTCCACTGACCCTGATCTTGGTCCACGTCAACTTATTGATGAACTTCTTAATACTAATAAATTTCAGGAATTGCAGCAAATTGGAAAAGTTACAGTTATCAGAAGCAAGAAGATTTAATTTCTTGCTAGATAATATGGCCTTAATTGGGCTACATCATTGGTAGTCAACATGCATCTTATCTATGTGGGAGAAATGGGACCTTACTCTCATAGCTACCGGCGTCTGGTGGCCTTGGAAAAGTTGGGTTTTGAGGTCCTGCCTGTTGATATCGATTATTCCCCCAAGATGGCGGCAACCAGGCTGGTCACGAAAATCATGGCCTGGCAGGGCTATCCCCTGGATTTGGCCGGGGCCAACCAGGCCATTTTAGTCGCGGCCGCCAGCGGCAAATATAATTTGTTGTGGGTCGATAATGCCGTCACCATCAAACCGGCTACCCTGGCCGCGGCAAAAAGCCTCTGTCCCTCGCTTTTCAGGTTGCTCTATACCAGTGATGACCCCTTTGGCCAGGTGAAGGGGCAATACTGCCGGTTGTTGAAGACCATTCCCCATTTTGAGCTGCATTTTGTGCCCCGGGAAAAAAATATCTCCGAATATCTAGGCGCGGGCGCCCCTCTGGTCTTGCGCCACCAGTTTTCCTACTGTCCGGACCTCCAGCGTCCCATGTCGTTGACCGTGGCAGAGAAGCAGCAATGGGGCAGTGAGCTGCTCTTTATCGGGCACTGGGAAGAAGACCGGGAGGAGTGCCTAGCCGCGCTCATTAAGGCCGGTCTGCCGGTGCGGGTAATCGGCAAATACTGGCGCTGGCGGTTAGGGAAACACTGGAAGCTCATCAAGCCTCATTTTGTCCCCGGGCCGGTGTGGGGGGACGATTACGCTCGGGCCCTGGGAGCGGCCAAGATCTCCCTCGGCTTTCTCAGCAAATGGAATAACGATACAGTCACGACCCGCACCTATGAAATTCCCGCCTGCGGCGGTTTCTTGCTGGCGGAGCATAGCGAAGAGAGCGTTCGCCTGTTTGCCCCGGGGAAAGAAGCGGAATTTTTCGCCTCTCCGGAAGAGCTTATAGAAAAAGCCCGATATTATCTGGAGCATTCCGAGGAACGGGAGCGGATCGCCCGCGCTGGCCTGGAGCGCTGTCGTAGCTCCGGATATGATCACCCCACTCAGCTGCGGCTGATGCTGGGGAAAGTGCCGGCAATATCAGGCTGGTCCACCGGGGATACTGCCAGGATTTTTGCCAGCCCTGAAAACGGAAAGCCTTCATGTCCAGGTATTTAGACCTCTTGGGATTGTTCGTCTGCGCCGCGGTCTGGCTCGGGCCGATGCTGGCCAACCTGCGCCGGGGGCGCCTATGGTTGATGCACCCCAGCAGTTTTTTACCCCTGATAGTAGTTTCCACGTTGCTCACTCCGTTGCTTTACCGCTGGGGGGAGGAAGGCTCCATTTTGCTAACTTCGAGCCAGTGGGAGCATAATCCGTGGTTTCTGGCGGAACCCATGCTGGTCCTGGCCCTGGCTGGAGCCTTTTACCACCTGGGGGTAAAGTTGGGTGGGACGCCCTTAACCCTGGGCCCCCAGGACGGAATTGAGGCTTACCTTGCTTTCCCTTCCCGGAAGGGTATCGGTAAAATCAGTTTTGCGGCGGTAGCTTTCGCAGTCTTGGCCTTAGGCCAAATATTGTTTTATCTCAAGCCGGTTAGTGACTATGGTAAAGGATATTTTTGGATTACTGTTTTCTCTAAAAGCTACATTGTCCTGCCGGTATTGGTCTTTCAACAAGACCGAACGTTAGGTCTCCTGTTTCTTCTCCTTTCAATACCCGGGAGTATTTTGCAGAAAACTAAGGCAATGTTCCTTTATCCAGTACTTAGCTTTTTCCTGTTATATCAGACAAAATTGTTCCGCTTATCAAAATCGGTAACGGCTGTCTTGATAGGGTTAATATTGCTTACCCCTTTAGCAGTTTCCTTGTACGGGACTGATATTAACAGAACTAAAAACATTGAGGAGTTTAGAAAACGAGAAGAACGGTCCTGGGGAGAATCAATCCAAGAATTTGGAGTACGGGAATACGCTTTTGAGACCTTTGCCTGTATTTATCAGAAGTGTCAGGAAGGCGGGGAAGAAGTGCAGTGGGGCCGGAAAAATTATGAAGACTTTCTGACAAATGTCCCGACCTTTCTCTGGCCGGATAAGCCCTTGGAATTTTATGATTTTCCGGCCGAATATTTGCCCCGGGATTATTTCGGCTATGAATGGTACTACGCCCACTACTTTCTTTCTGCGTTTTATCAGGATTTTCGCCTCCCGGGGGTCGCCCTGGCGGGCTTGCTCCTCGGCCTGCTCTTTGGCTTGGGGTATCGGATTTCTCTGAGGCTCACCCGGCGCCGCCAGGAGTTATGGCCCTTAATGATTTACCTCGGCCTCGTACAAAATTCTAAGTATTTAGTAGAAGCCACAGTTTGGTATGGGCTGATATTATGGGGTGGTGAGACCCTGGGCATCCTGTTGGTTATTTTATTATCCCTTCCATTCGTAGAATTAGAGAGCAGGTTCAAAGAAAACCGGCCGCAGCCTATGCAGCCGCAGAGGATAGCTAAGAGGGGAATCAGCCAGGCATCATTGCTAAATAATGCCACAAAGATTAACCGCCAATAATGGATAAATCTATTAACGAATAAGTTATGAATATCGATTATCGGAATAAAGCCAACATAATAATAATTTATTATGGTGATAGTTTCTATGGAGGGAATATTTATGAATACATGATTTTAAAAGCTTTTGAGGATGACTATAACATATGCCGTAATCCAATTTATACTGGTAAAGGTAAAATACAAAGTATTGTTAAAATAGCCAAAATTCAATTGTCGACCGGCTTTATACAAAGTAAATCAAAAAATAGCATAATAATAAAGAGCATGGATATGGCCTTTATACCATTAAGGCAGCGTCCCGCTTTAAAGTCAGTTGTGGTAGTTCACCACTTGGACTTCACCCATGATAAGTATAAAAAGTTATACTCCACCTTTAGCAGCCAGCTTTATAAGAATCTATACAAAAGTGATATGGTCGTAGTAGTAGCTGACTATTGGCAAGATTTTTTGATAAAAAAAGGTTTTCAGAATGTCAGGAAGATCCCTAACGCCTTTTATCCGGAAGAATTCGTCTTTACCACGAAAGAAATCGAGGCTTTCAAGCAGCGCCATGAGCTTTTCGGGAAAGAGATTGTCTATTTGGGAAATTACGGACCCGGGAAAGGGGTGGAAGAGGCTTATCAGTCCCTCAAGGGATTGGAGGTCCATTTTGTCACTTCGGGGAATGTAAATGTACAAGACTGCCCCTTGCCCATTAGAAAACTTTTCCTAAATTATCGAGATTATCAGCGGCTCTTAAGGGCGTCGCACCTGGCGGTGACCATGTCGCAGTTCGAGGAAGGCTGGTGCCGGGTAGCCCATGAAGCCATGCTTTGCCGAACTCCGGTGTTGGGCTCTGGAAAAGGAGGTATGGCGGAACTGCTGCAGGGGGGCAAGCAAATCATTTGCCGCGATTTTCGAGACTTAAGAAACCGGGCGGAGCACTTGCTGGGTCAATCAGAAGAGAGAAAGAAACTGGGGGAAGATGGCTATAACTTCGCCAAGGACTTTACCTTTGAGAGGTTTAAGGCGAACTGGGTAACATTAATCAATGACTTGAGTAGCGCAAATGAAAAGCATCGTGTGGGTAATTAGGGTGCTTTAAGAATAAAAAATTTTTATCGCAAATGTTAACATTTCTTAACAATCTATCTTATCAGCTTCAAGGATCTCAATAGATTAGCTTTGGCACAAAAATTGCTTTTAAAAAGTTAAAATTGGGTTGTTACTCATCTGGTTAGGCGGTAGTGGTATAGATTTTTTCCCTGATTGGGTTCCGAAATTACTTTTTTCCTTTCTGCCCAGCTAAAGTCAAACCTTTCGCGAGGTGTGGGCGGAAAGCCACGGTTATCAAGGAAGAGGGCGGGTTGCCTGGAAAAGGGTGACACGGTTTTTTTTATTATCCCTCTACTGCGCCATTGCCGCCTGTCGTGCTGCTTCTGGCTTCAAGACTGGTGAATAGGGGATTATTGGCAAGGCGAGATTGGGGAATGAAAAATTGACTTGAGCTAGACTATACCGCATCAAAGGGAGATGGTTGGCGTCGCAAAGTGGGCAACTTCTGGATCGTTAACCAACCGCAGCAAATTAAGATGAAAGAAAAGCCTTTGATTTCCATCATAATTCCCTGTTTTCAAGAAGGCAGGAATATCGAGGCCTGCCTGCGCTCCATTCTGGCCCAGGAGCCGGTCCCCGGTGGTTTTGAATTATTGGTGGTGGATGGCCGGAGCACTGACGGCACTCGGGAAATTATTCAGCGAATCTGCCA
>Ga0326727_10028328_pt1 | contig 10198 bp, 7 predicted proteins | sample MB2enrmetagenome_FD_207643 | JGI IMG/M metagenome (GOLD analysis project Ga0326727, IMG submission 207643) | Lab enriched peat soil microbial communities from McLean, Ithaca, NY, United States - MB29MY | ecosystem: Environmental > Terrestrial > Soil > Wetlands > Peat | place: USA: New York...
GTAACTGCCCAAATGGTCGCCAACGCAGATGCGGTGATCGGGTATAAGACTTATCCGCATATCGACCTGTACGAGACCGGTCAAACGGCTGCGCGCATGCTAACTCGCATGCTCCAGAATGAAATTCGGCCGGTGACGGTAATGCAAAAGATCCCCCTCATCCTCCCGGCTGAGAACATGCACACCACCAACGGACCTATGGGAGAGGTCTTTTCCACAGGAGAGGCGATACGTGCCGAGCATCCTGAAATTCTCTCCGTTTCAGTATTTGGAGTTCAGCCGTGGCTCGATATTGACGAGATGGGTGGGGCCACGGTAGTTGTGGTTGACCGTGACACGTCAATCGGGCGGCGTTGCGCTCTCCAAATGGCGAAGAAATTTTGGGAGCTAAAGGACGATTTCGAAGTGGAGCTTGTGGAACCGCAGGAAGCCGTTCGGGCCGCTCTTGCAATAGAAGGCAAACCCGTGGTGCTCGCGGAGTCTTCCGACAGTCCAAGTGCGGGCGCACCTGGCGATAGCGCTGACCTTCTTCGCGCATTACTCGCCGTCGCCCCTGGCCAGTCTGCCGCGCTCTGGGTCCGAGATAAGCCTGCGGTGGCCCGAGCTTGGGAACTTGGACCGGGCGCGCGCCTACAGACTCAAGTTGGGGGAACTCTTGATAAGAGGTTTCGGAAGCCATGCGCGCTAGACGGCGCAATTCGATCACTTTCTGATGGCCATTTTGCTTTCAAAGGTGCATTCAGGGGCATGGATGCACATATGGGCCGGACGGCAGTGATTGACGCGGGTGAAATTTCGGTGGTTCTTTCTGAAGATGGGGCGTTTATGATCGACCCTGAGATATACCGCAGCCAGGGAATTGAACCACGGGACAAGAAGATCGTCGTGGTGAAGTCGGCTACTCAATTCCGGTCGGATTACGGACCGTTTGCCGCTGGAATCATCATGGTGGATACACCTGGAGCGAGTTCGGCAAACCTTCGAGCCCTGCCGTATCAGCGGGTCTCTCGCCCGATCTACCCCCTGGACAAAATCGAGTTTCGGCCGGGAGGAGATGCGTAGATAAGAAATGAGAAATATCAGAGCGGGTTTAGTTTGCTGTGCAATGATCACGGCGCTTCTATGCGCACACCCTGGCCTGCCCCAAACCGCTACGGGACAGTTGGAAGTGGATTTCTCCCGGAGCATCGGAACGATTCGGCATCTTAATGACCTCGAGGGTGGAACCCTGACGAAGCGGGGGTGGATCGACCTGAGCCCCTATTTCAAGGAATTGGGAGTTCAGCACGTAAGGCTTCATGATGTCCCCTGGGACTTTGATAACGTCCAGGATGTTCATTACGTGTTCCCCCACTTTGACGCGGACCCCGACGAGGCCAAGAATTACGACTTCGTGGGGACCGATTGGTTTCTGAAACCGCTCAAAAACCTTGGGGTGGAGGTTATTTACCGGCTCGGGTACAGCATGGAGGAACCCCTGGAGCCCCGCGTACACAATGCCCCGCCCAAGGACTTTGATAAATGGGCTCACGTGTGTCTGAATATCGTGAAGCACTACAGCGGCGGCTGGGACAATGGCTTTCACAACCAGATCAAATACTGGGAAATCTGGAACGAGCCGGATGGTTCAGCTTGCTGGACTGGGACCCCGCAGGAGTATTACAAGCTCTATGAGACCACGGCGAGGGTGATTAAGAATTACGACCCTAGTTTGAAGGTCGGCGGGCCCACTCTGGCCTCCGACATGGAATTTCTGGAGGGTTTTCTGAAGTACTGCCAGGAGCATCGCGTTCCTGTGGACTTCGTTTCCTGGCATCGGTACTCTGCCGAGCCTTACAGCGTGCTGGAAATGTCGGAGAAGGTCCGGGGCTTGATGATCCAATACGGTTTTGGCAAAGCCGAAAGCATTTTAGACGAATGGAACTACTATGCTGGGGACTGGGCCCGAATGGAGAAGGACGCGCGGTATGCGGAAGGACTTGCCCACCAGACCAAAGGTATGGCCGGAGCCGCCTACGATGCCGCCGTCTTGACTTATCTTCAGGACAGCAGCGTCGATATCGCAACATATTATGCCGGCACCACGATGTTTTTCTGGGGGCTCTTCAATGAGTACGGCGTACCCGAAAAAACCTTCTACGCCTTCAAGGCCTTTACGGAACTGCTCGGCACTCCTCAGCGCGTCTTCACTGTGGGATCTGACCACGAAGGGTTTACCGTGATCGGCGGAGTATCGCAAGACAAATCACAGGCAACGGTACTCATCAGCAATTTTGCCCACGGGCCGGGTCGTTATGAACTCGCGTTAAAGAACCTGCCTTGGCATGGGAAATCCACCTGCGAGACCTATTTGCTGGACGGAAGCCGCAACCTTGAAATGGTGAAGTCGGAAGAGTTGAATGGGACCACGGTGAAGCTTCCGATCGAAGACTTCTCGCCTCCCACGGTTTGGTTATTGCGTCTCAAGCAAGACGCAGCAAAGTGAAGGCCTGAGATGAGTTCAGCGGGCGGCTGAATCGGCGCTTTCCCAAGTGGCCGCCCCGCAGGTGCCGAAGGTCAATAGCCACGAGTGAAACCCGTGGAAAGCTTTGACATTACCCGGATTGAACAGCAGGAATCAGTTTGAGGATGCCGGCATGAATGGCCAAAATAGAATTGTTCCTGCTTTGTTGTTGATAGCGTGCCTGTGCTGCGCGCAGACAGGAGCGGCGCAGGCCAAAACAGGTGACGTGCAGGTGGATTTTCCGAAAGCAAATGGCACGATAAGGCACCTCAATGACGTCAACGGAGGGCCTCTCTGTCTGCGTGGTTACGTTGACTTGAGCTCGTACTACAAGGAGTTGGGAATAAAGTATGTACGATTGAACGATGTCGCTTGGACGTTTGACGATGCCCTGAATATCAATTACGTTTTTCCCCGGTTTGAGGCTGACCCGGACCAACCGGACAACTACGACTTTTTCCAGACCGACTGGTACCTGAAGTCGATCGAAGCTCTCGGCATTGAGATCATCTACGGGCTGAGTCCGACAGCAGAGTATCCCAAGCTGCCTCCCAGGCATGTCGATCCTCCCCAAGACTTTGACCAGTGGGCCAGGATTTGCGTGAACGTCATCAAGCACTACAATGGTGGATGGGCGAACGGGTACCACTACAACATAAAATATTGGGAGATCTGGAATGAGCCGGACGGCCGCTCGTTTTGGACCGGCACGCCGGAGCAGTACTATAAGCTCTATGAGACCACTGCTAAAGCCATTAAGAACTATGATCCAAACGTAAAAGTGGGTGGACCGGTTTTGGCCGAAAGCATGCGTTTTCTGGAGGGATTTCTGGCATATTGCCAGAGCCACCATGTTCCTTTGGACTTTGTCCCGTGGCATATGTATCCTACTCAACCCTCGGCCATCATCTGGAAAGCTGCAAAGATTCACGATCTGCTCGTAAAGTATGGCTATCCCAACGCCGAGAGCGTTTTGGACGAATGGAGCTATTACCCGGGCAATTGGGGCGCGGGGCAGTCGAAAGAAATCAACTCAATAGGCGATCCGAAGGTCGTAGACGGTGTGGCTCAAGAGGTCCAAGGTGCTGCCGGGGCAGCTTTCGACGCTTCGGTCTTAACTTTGCTTCAAGATAGCACGGTGAATATCGCCAATTTCTATCACGGCACGACCGTGGTGCTGTGGGGCATGTTCAATCCCCATGGAGTCCCAAACAAGACCTATTACACGTTTGAAGCTTTCAAATCGCTCCTTGAAACTCCCGAGCGTGTGGCGACCGCGACCACGGACATGAGTGGCTTAACTGCCATCGCCGGACTTTCTCACGATAAAACTCAAGCAACAGTGCTGATCAGTAATTTTGGAACCGCGTGCAGCCGTTATAACATCCGATTGAATAACCTTCCTTGGAAGGAGGGAGTCATCTATGAAAAGTATGCTTTGGATAAGAAGCACGACCTTGAACTGGTCAAGACAGAGACCCTGGAGGGCACCAGCGCCATACTTCCTGAAGATGTGGATGACCCCTCAGTATGCATGATACGCCTCAAGGCGATTACCAATAAGTAGACTCTGCAAGAATCGAACGCATATAAACGTGGGGATTGGAACTTCAGGACGGTCCAAATCTGATGAATGAAGGTTCAACCCAGCCTTTGGGATTGCTCAGCGCGCCGGACGCAATGCGCATCCTGCGACGGCGTTGGCTTCGCATCATACCCGTTGCCTTCATCATGTACACCATCGCCTATGTTGATCGAATCAACATATCGTTGTGCCTGCCAGCCCTGGGACGCGACCTTGGCAACAACCCGGTCGAAGCGGGCAACGTGGCCGGGGTTTTCTTCTGGGGTTATCTGGTTTTCCAGATTCCCGGAGGGCACTTGGCGCGCATTTGGAGCGCCAAGCGGGTCATCAGCATCCTACTCGTGGCCTGGGGATGCTGTGCGGTCGCGATGGGTTTTGTTACGACTTGGCGGGAGATGTGGGTGGCGCGACTGTTGCTAGGGGTTGCTGAGGGGGGAGTCTTGCCCGCGACCATTGTGTTGCTCTCGAACTGGTTTGGGCACACAGAACGCGCTCGCGCCAATAGCTATTGGATGCTCTGCCAGCCTTTTGCCGTCATTGTTTCGTCACCTTTTTCCGGTTATATCCTCGGCCGGTGGGGTTGGCAGGCGGTATTCATCGTGGAAGGATGTTTGCCTTTTATCTGGCTGATCGTCTGGAACTTGTATATGGATGACCGTCCTCGAGAAGCAAAGTGGATCTCAGAAGAGGGGCGAAGCTATATCGCGGAACTCTTGCAGCGTGACACACCGAAACCCATAATCTCAAAGCACGCCGGCACCCTTCAGGTCCTGTTAGGACGACAGGTTTGCTCCTTGCTGGCAATGGCCATGCTTATGAATTGCGGAGTCTATGGATTCCTCTTTTGGTTGCCGAGCGCGCTTTTCCACGCGAAAAATCTTTCGCCCTTTTCAGTCAGCATTCTCTTCACCCTGCCCTACGTTCTGGCGGGATTTGCGATGGTGTGGAACGCTCGGGATTCAGACCGCAGTGGCGACCGGCGCGTCCATGTAGCGGCGCCCCTCATTTTGAGCGGGCTGTGTCTGCTCGCTGCCGCCTTGCTCGGTGAGCGTTCCTTTTTGCCCTACATTGTTTTGCTTTGCTTTGGCGGGGCCGGCGTTTATGCTGCCATCGGCCCCGCTTGGGCCATCCCAACTGAGACGCTGCCCAGAGAAGCAGTAGGGTCGGCCATCGGTATGATTAACTCGGCCGGCGCCTTTGGCGGGTATTTCGGGCCCTTGATCGTCGGTGTGCTGAGCAGACGCACCGGAGACTTCAGGTTTGCCTACGCGGCGCTCAGTTGCTGTTTGCTTGCGGCATCGGCCTTAGCTCTCACGTTGGAGCAGGCCGCAACCGCCGTGTAGTGGCCCGCGGAAGAATGCCGAAAGAACACGGAAGGGCTTTAAGGCTTGGCTGACAACGGAGGCGCAATGATCATCTTCGATTCCCATTTGGACCTGGCTTGGAATGCGTTGAGCTGGAATCGCGATCTTACCAAAAGCGTACATGAGATCCGCAAGGACGAAACCGGCATGACCGAGACTACCCGGGGCGCGAATACCGTGGCCTTTCCTGATATGCGGAGAGGAAAAGTGGCCATCTCCCTGGTCACGGTCTTGGCCCGGGCCAAGGGCATGGTTGTTGACAAACTGGACTCCAAGATCGCCCATGTTGGTTTTGTGGGCGACAGCCGGCTGGATTATCGGAACCAGGAAATAGCTTATGCCGCAGCTCAAGGCCAATTGGCTTACTACCGTGTTTTGGAATCGGAAGGGCAAATTCGCATGATCGGGGACTGGCCGCATTTAGAGGCTCATCTCGCTGGTTGGCAGGGGGAGGGAGAAACGACCGCCCCGCTGGGATTTATTCTCAGCATGGAAGGCGCGGATCCCATTGTTTCACCCAGTCAGGTGGAGGACTGGTGGGACGACGGATTGAGGGTGGTCAGTCTGGTGCATTATGGCGCGGGCGTTTACGCTCACGGTACGGGAGCCTCCGGGCGCCTAACAGCCCGGGGAGTGGAACTGCTGAAGGCGATCGACGAAATAGGCATGGTTTTGGACGTCACGCACTTGGCCGACCAGAGCTTTTGGCAGGCGGTTGAGCAGTTTCAGCGCCCGGTGCTCGCCAGCCACAATAACTGCCGCGCGCTGGTTCCGGGTGGCCGCCAGTTCACTGACGAGCAACTCCGCCACCTCATTGAGCGAGGTTCTGTTATTGGGGCGTGTTGCGAGAATATGATGCTTTACCCCGGATGGATTGTCGGTGAGACGCCTAACACCGTAGTCAGCCTGGAGGCATACGTTGATCACATTGATCACGTCTGCCAACTCGCCGGGAACGCCCGGCATGCTGCGATCGGCAGCGATCTTGACGGTGGATATGGATTAGAACGCTGCCCCCATGATCTGGACACGATTGCGGATTTACAGAAGGTTTCTGCACTCCTGCGCAACCGAGGATACAAGGAAGCCGACATTGAGCTGATCATGTATGGGAATTGGGTCCACTTTTTCAAAGCGGCATGGGACCGGGCGTGACGTCAAGGGGTGACGCCAGATCCATCCAAGAACCCTATGCGCCCCGTCGCTTGGCAGCGGGCGGGAAGAGAAAGCTGTTGCGGTAGGCGCGATCAAAATGAGGAGGCGGCGATGAAAGAGCGGAAGCACTCTGCGGAGTATTTCGAACGAGCCCAGAAGTCGCTTATCGGGGGGGTCAGCAGCCCCTTCCGGCGTAGCCTCCCGGCGGTACTCTATTTTCAAGACGGGAACGGAGCGGTACTTTATGACGTCGATGGCAATTCTTACTTGGATTACGCCTTGGCGTGGGGTCCTCTCATTCTTGGCCACAAGCATCCGGCATTGGTAAGCGCCCTCCGCGAAGCTGCAGAACGTCCACACAACTATGGCGCCCAACATGAATTGGAATTCCTGGTGGCGGAAGCCGTTTGTGGCATGGTTCCCTGCGCCGAACGTGTGGCGCTGACATCCAGTGGCAGTGAGGCCGTGCAGTTGGCAATGCGGTTGGCTCGTGCGTTCACGGGACGTAGCTTGATTCTGAAATTCGAAGGACACTACCACGGTTGGATGGACTCTGCTCTGTTCAGTTACCATCCGCGCCTGGAGGAGATGGGTCCCGCCCAACACCCGAATGTTGTGCCGGGATCGCGCGGCCAACTGAGTAATGCGGGTGAAAACATCCTGGTTCTGCCCTGGAACGATGCGGAGCAAGTGGCGGAACTTTTCGCCAGGCGCGGTCATGAGATCGCCGCGATTATTAATGAACCGGTTCTGTGCAACAGCGGATGCCTGATGCCGGCTCCGGGTTTTCTGGCTGACTTGCGTCGAATCAGCCGTGAACACGGCGCGCTCCTGATTTTCGACGAGATCATCACGGGATTCCGCATGGCTCCCGGTGGAGGGCAGAGCGTCTTCGGAATTACGCCCGACCTTGCGACGTTCGGTAAGGCGATAGCTGCTGGCCTGCCCCTCAGCGCGGTCGCCGGGCGAAAGGACATTCTTGAGCTGATGGTGAGTGGTGGAGTCGCCTTTGGCGGGACGTTTAACGGCAACTGCCTGTCTCTGGCAGCGGCTCGGGTCTCTTTGGAAGAGCTCTCGCGCGACGGTGGGGCACAACTAAAGAAGGCCAATCAGCATGGGGAAGAACTGATGCGAGGAATTAGCGCGCTCGCTCGCGCGAAAGGGATCCCGGTCCAAGTTACGGGCTTCGGCACCGCTTTCTCCGTCCATTTCACCGAGCGAACCTCACTAAAGGACTACCGGGATACCTTATCGGACGATCGAAATTTGCTCCGCGAGTGGCTTTCGGAATCGCTGGAAGAGGGCATCTACCTTCTTCCCGATGGCCGCATGTACACGTCCATCGCGCACACGAGCACGAACGTGGAAGAGACATTGAAAGGATTTGAGCGTGTTCTGGATCGCTGGGTTGCGAAACGGAGTTCCTCCGTTCAAGGTGCATGAGCCATGCTGATGCAAACCAAGACAGCTCTTGTAACAGGCGCCGCCGCTGGCATTGGGGAGAGCGTCGCTCGTCTTTTCGCGGAAGAAGGGGCGCGAGTCTGGCTGCTGGACCGAGATGAATGCCGCCTGCGAGGAGTGGTGGACGATTTGGTGAAAGGCGGAGCGGCTGTTTCGATGTGCGTTGCCGACCTATGCCGCGCCGATGAAGTTCAGCGTGCCATCGACGGGATCCATAAGGAGATCGCTTCTCTTGATGTTCTCGTCAACAACGTCGGAATCTATCCACGGCTGCCTTTTCTGGAGATGACGGAGCAGGAGTGGTCTCGCGTTCTGGACGTGAACCTGAATACCGCCTACCGGTGTGCCAGGCTCGTGATCCCCCGCATGGTCGAACGCCGGGCGGGCAAAGTGATCAACATCTCCTCGGTGACATTTCATCACGGCGCGAAAAATATGACCCACTATATTTCGGCCAAGGGAGCTCTAATCGGATTTACCCGGGCGCTCGCCCGAGAGGTCGGTGAGTACAACGTCCACGTCAATTGCATCACGCCGGGTGCGATTCAGGGGGAAGGGGAAGCCCGGCACGTTACTCCTGAGGAAGCGAATGCGGTGCTCCAGTTCCAATCCCTGCAACGGCGCCTTACTCCCATTGATGTTGCTCGTGCTTGCGTTTTCCTGGCTACCCAATGGAGCGATGGGATGACGGGTCAAACCCTGAATGTGGACGGCGGTTGGATTATGCACTAAAAACCTGGGACGACATTGGAGCAACCCATCATGCAACCCATCGGATTAGGTGGTCCCGCACTGTCGCTTCTTGCCGGCGGCATCGGGGGTTCGACGCTAGCCCCGGCGAAGCGCATCAAGAACTGGGCTTGGGAAAACTGGTGGCTCGTCTTTGCCATTTGTGCGTATTTGTGTTCTCCCTGGATTGTTGCCGCGTTCTCGATACCCCATCTGCTTTCCGTTTATCGTCTGGCGGGCCATAAAGCCACCCTGGAGACGCTTTTCATTGGAATGGCCTGGGGATTCGCAGTCGTTCTGGCCGGCAAAGCCCTTGATCTTGTTGGCTATTCGATCAGTACTGCACTGCTTTACGGTTCTTCCGTGGCGCTGGGTTCCCTGGGCGCCCTGTTCCTGATCGATCGTTCGAAGCTCTTCAGTACGGCGGGCTTAACGCTTCTTGCCTGGGATCTCCTGCTTCTGGTGGGGGTAGGGTTTTGTGCGCAGGCCGGTCGCCTTCGAGAGCCTTCACCGGAAAAGTTCCGCCCGGCATATTTCGGCCAACCGACGCCCACCCCGGCGCGTACGCGGCTGGGTATATTTTGTTCGCTGCTTGCCGGTGTGCTGGCTACCCTTTTCAACATTGTCCTGGCAAACGGCGAGCCGATTCGCCATCAGGCTATCGCCTTGGGAGCTGACCCCAACCTGGCGGCGAATGCGATCTGGAGCCTGGGGGTGAGTGCTGGTTCTCTGCCGAGCATTGTCTGGTGTGCTTATCTCCTGACCCGAAGGTCGAATTGGGGCCTTTACCGGAAGCCTCACTCGGGAACCAACGTTCTCGTCTGCGTGGGAATGGCTGGCCTCTGGATCACCGGAACGGTTCTTTATGGCGTCTCTACCGCCCGCCTGGGACGATTGGGTCCGGCCATCGGCTGGCCGATCTACATGTGTTCGATCATCATCACGGGGATTCTATGGGGCTTGGCCTGGGGAGAGTGGGAAGGCGCTTCCCGTCGCTCCGTGAAACTTTTGTGGGGAGGAGTTGGAATTCAGATTCTCGGAATTGTCCTGTTGAGCGCGGCTCCCTAAAGGCTTCCTGGCTCGGTGGGCGGCGCCGCTTTATCCAAACCGCGGTCAAGGTTTCGCGTGTGGCTTGCCTCACCGCACCTCTCGGTTTCCTGGCCGTAGATTCGAGAAACTGATTACTCTATGAGCAAACATCCTCGCATTGGGATTGCAAGCTTTCAGCTTGAGTCGAATACCTTCCTTCCGTTCCCAACAACCTATGAGGATTTCGTGCAGGCAGGATTGACCCGCGGCGATGACTTGCTGCGGCGCTGGACGATCACCCATCACGAGCTGGCGGGAATCATTGGTCAAGCCCGGGAAGAGGGCCTCGATGTTGTGCCCCTGCTTGCAACT
>Ga0326727_10028330_pt1 | contig 10197 bp, 7 predicted proteins | sample MB2enrmetagenome_FD_207643 | JGI IMG/M metagenome (GOLD analysis project Ga0326727, IMG submission 207643) | Lab enriched peat soil microbial communities from McLean, Ithaca, NY, United States - MB29MY | ecosystem: Environmental > Terrestrial > Soil > Wetlands > Peat | place: USA: New York...
GCAAACCCTCGCCGACCCCTGGACCGATATCGCTCGCACCTTCCCCGTCGGCTCCATGATCACCGGCCCTGTCACCAAGCTGATGAACTTCGGAGCCTTCGTGCAGTTGACCGACGGCGTCGAAGGCTTGGTCCACATCAGCGAGATCACCGCCGAGCGCCGCCTCAACCACCCGTCGGAAATGCTGCGAGAAGGCCAAATCGTCAAAGCGCAAATCCTGGCCATCGACCCTGAAAAGCGCCAGATCAAGCTCAGCATGAAGCAGCTCGTCCCCGGCGACATCGACGAGTACATCGCCGAGCACAAAGTCGGCGACACCGTCTCCGGCCGCATCGTCGAAGTCTCTGACTCCCTCGTTCAAGTCGAGCTAGGCGACAGCATCAAAGGTACTTGCCGGACGGGCGGAGCGCCTTCGGCGAAGGCAGGAACATCGGCCTCATCAGACGCCGCAGGCGCATCCGCCGCGCCGGATGCCACGCCCAGCAAGCTCGACCTCTCCGCGCTCTCCTCGCAGTTGAAGAGCCGCTGGAAAGGCAACACCCCAGCCGCCTCCGCAAAACCCGAGGCCTTGGCTGAAGGCCAGATCCGCACCTTCAAAATCACCAAGCTCGACGCAGAAGCCAAGAAGATTGAGGTGGAGTTGGCATAAGGAACCTCGGAATACGACGATGTGGTTCTCCGCATGCGTGGAGCACGCCGCCGATTTTTGAAGTCGCACGACTTCACAGCTTGCGAACAAATGCAAACGGAGTAGCAAGAAGCGTCAGGGCACGACTTCAGTCGTGCCGTAAACGCAAAAACCTCTGGTGGGCTTCAGCCCCTGCGGGAACATCGTCCAAATCTGCGATTGCTATTCTTCGCTTATCTCAAGAGTTGCATTGCTCTTCTGTCGAGTTCCAATCTGAGCCGGGGGATTGGACCACCGGACCTTTTGGCCGAGTGTAGACGTCGCCGCCGTAAAAACGAATAGTGCACGCATACAATCGCCGAATGCTCGGTGGGTGTCTTCGTCGGACAACTTTCCCATTTTTGCTAAACCTGCGAGGCGATAACTCGGCAACCCAGGCCATGCTCGACGGGCTCTTTTCAGGGCACAGGTATATCGGTTATTAATTACAACTCCATGTTTAGTCGCAGCACTGTAGAGGAAACCCATATCGAACTCCGCGTTATATGTAACAAGTGGTAAATCGCCAATGAATTCGATGAACTGAGAAAGCGCATCTCCGAGCGGAATCCCTTCATTCTCAACCATCTCCTGAGTGATACCTGTGATTTCAGTAATCTTCCGTGGCACTTTTCTCTGCGGTTTCACAAGAGTTCTGAACGTAACTTGGTTTTCAGAATTGAGTGTTACACGAATGGCGCCAAACTCGATGATTTCGTCGTTAGCAGAGTTAAGCCCTGTCGTTTCCAAATCCAGAATTACGAATTGTTGTGGGAGCAGTGTTGCAAGGTCGACCGCCTTTGGCGGAGCCGGGGCAACAGTTGTTGGATATGCCACGGATTCCTCTTTGAGACAAATATTCGTATCAAGTTCTGGAGTCCTTTTTCGGAAAAGAACCGCAAGAATCCCAATTGCTATCAGTATGATGCCAACTACGACTAAAGCGTCCACGTCCTTGCCTTTCCATTTGGCCTTTAAGGATCGATTCGTTCATTATGGAACCACGAACCTCAAGTGCGAAGCGTGGATGCCTGGACGGCAATTTGTTGCAGATTATTTCCCCTTTTCGTTGCACAATGATTCCAGAAGTCTTCCGTCAAATCATCGTCCGGCACGTCCTCTCCGCGCCGCCTTCCATCCGGAAACTGCCAATAGAGGCCGAAACGTCCCGTAACTCCTTATCCTGGACGACTTTGCAGGGAACTCCTTTGTTTTGACGATTTTACAGCGCAACCCCGTCTGTAACCTCAAGAAAACAAGGATTTTACGCCCAAAGTATGGGTGGGGGGTACCCGAGGTGCCAGCTTTACCGTCACATCAAGACCAACGGCCGGATGTCCTACATCTCGGATTTAAGTTGTGGGTGTCACCATCAGTCAGTCCACCCCTTTGCCCGCTCCACGGCCCGCGACCAGCGACCGCGCCGCTCGGCCCGCTCGCTCGCGGCCATCTTCGGCTCAAAGCGCACGTCGTCCTGCCGCTTGGCCCGCAAATCCTCCGGTCCAGCCCAGAATCCCGTGGCCAGCCCAGCCAGATATGCCGCGCCCAGCGCCGTCGTCTCCGTCACTCGCGGACGCACCACCGGCACATTCAGCATGTCGGCCTGGAACTGCAAGAGCAGGTTGTTTACCGCCGCGCCGCCATCCACGCGCAAGGCAGCCAGCGGAGTGCCCGTCTCGCTCTCGACAGCTTGCAGCACATCGGCCACCTGGAAGGCGATGCTCTCCAACGCCGCCCGCGCAATGTGTCCCGGCTCCGTTCCGCGATTCAACCCGATCAGCACTCCCGAGGCGTGCGGGTCCCAGTGCGGCGCGCCCAGCCCCACAAACGCCGGAACCAACACCACTCCGCCGGAATCCGGCACGCTTGCGGCGAGCTCCTCCACGTCGGACGAAGAGCCAATCAGCTTCAAATTGTCGCGCAGCCACTGCACCACGGCCCCGCCGATGAAAATGCTCCCCTCCAGCGCGTACTCCAACTGCTTCTCGGCGCTGGCCGCGAGAGTTGTAATCAACCGGTGTTTGGAGCGCACAAAGCCCGTTCCGTTGCCGTCGCGTCCCGTGCCGATGTTCTGCAGCAGGAAGCAGCCCGTTCCGTAAGTGTTTTTGGCCTCGCCCGCCTTCCAGCACAACTGCCCAAAGAGCGCCGCCTGCTGGTCTCCGGCGATGCCCGCAATGGCCACGCCGCCCAGGCCCAGCGTGGTCGTCACCTCGCCCACCTTCTGGCTCGACCAAACCACCTCCGGCAACATGCTCCTGGGAATGTTGAAGATCTTCAACAATTCCTCGTCCCACTCGCCCTTGACAATGTTGAAGAGCAGCGTCCGCGATGCGTTGGTCACGTCGGTCACGTGGCGTTTGCCGCTGGTCAGGTGCCAGATCAGCCAACTGTCCACGGTGCCAAAGGCCAGCTCGCCCTTCTCGGCCCGTGCCCGCGCGCCCGGCACGTTGTCCAGAATCCAGCCCACCTTGGTCGCGGAAAAATACGGGTCCAGCACCAGCCCGGTCTTCGCGGAAACCGTCTCCTCCGCGCCGCTCTCCTTCAACTCCGTGCAGCGCGCCGCAGTCCGCCGGTCCTGCCACACAATGGCCTTGTGGATCGGCTTGCCCGTCGCCCGCTCCCACACCGTCACCGTCTCGCGCTGGTTGGTGATGCCGATGGCGGCCACGTCGCGGGGCCGCGCGCCCACTTTGCCCAGCGCCTCCACCGCGCAAGCCATCTGGCTGGTCAGAATCTCCATCGCGTCATGTTCCACCCAGCCGGCCTGCGGAAAGAACTGCTCAAACTCGTGCTGCGCCACGGCGGCAATCGTGCCCGCCTGATCAAATAGAATCGCGCGGGAACTCGTCGTCCCCTGGTCCAATGCAAGAATGTAAGCCATAAGCCAGATCCACCTTCGGCATTCAGTCAAACACGCGGGGCTAGCCGTGAGCAAGGAGACAAACCTCTTATTTTCCATCACACCTTCGCTCGCTGCAATGCAAGCATGGCTCCAGTAATCTGATCCGGCTGCAACCTTTGGTCCCGCATGTTGAGTAATAAGGTGCGCTGAAGCGAATTGATTCGCGTTCAGCGAGGAGTTTTTGTATTCTGAAGGGGATACCTCGTACGTTTGCGGCGAATCCAACGGAGGGAATTCGAATGGCAGATACAACGAAGATGACGAAGTCAGCCGTTAAGCCTCGCAAGGCTGCAACCAAGAAAGAGAAAGTCGCTAAAGTATCGAAGCCGTCTCGTGAGGAGATTGAGCGGCTTGCGAAAAGTTATTGGGAGGCGCGCGGTTGCAAGGGTGGAGACGCGGAACAGGACTGGTTGCGCGCGGAAAAGGAACTGCTCAAAAAGGCTTCCCTCAAAACGGCATCCTAAAATAGGACTTTCCGCTCTGGTCAGTTCTCCCGCGGACTCCGCAGTCGATGGCGGAGTCGGCCTGCCCTGTGCAAAGGCGAGTCATCTGATTTAGCCGCTCTTATCTGAACCGAATGGGATTGGACGACGGGCGGACTTCCCATCCTCTCGCCGGCTTATCGAGCAAAAAGACCGGCAAAAGGACAGGAAGCCAACTCCGCGCGTCACCCCTTCGCTCGCTCCGCCACCAGCATGGACTCCATGATCTGTTCCGAGACATCCTTCACCGCTCCGGGCGTGTGCGATAGGAACAGCGTATTCGTCTTGTCGCTCTCGCCGATGGACTTCAGCGTGTCGAAGTACTGCGTCACCAGCACCAGCTGCATCACCTCTCGCGACGACGTGCCTTCCACGGCCTGCTGGAACTGCTCGATGGAGGAACGCAAGCCCTCGATGATGGCCTTGCGCTGATTGGCGATGCCCTGGCCTTGCAGCGCCTTGCTCTCCGCCTCGGCCTCGGCTTTCTTGACCACCAGAATCTTTTCCGCCTCGCCGCGCGCGTTGGCCGCTACTTGTTCGCGCTGCGCTGCGTTGATGTCATTCATCGCCGACTTTACCTTGGCGTCGGGAATAATGTCGGTCACCAGCACGTTCACGATCTCGAAGCCGAAGGTGGCCATGTCCGCGTCCAGCTCCTGCTTGACCGCCGCGGCAATCGACGATTGCGAGGCAAAAACCTCATCCAGCGTCATCCCCGGCACATGGCCCAGAATCACCTGCTCAACGTAAGACTGAATTTGTGCTGTTGGGTCGGACAACTTATAGTAGGCGTCAAAGACCTTCTCCGGACGCACGCGATTCTGCACGGAGATCGGAATGGTGACAAAGACGTTGTCTTTTGTCTTGGTCTCCATGGTCAGCGAAATCTGGTTGACGCGCAGACTCACGGTGCCCGAGACGGTGTCGACGTACGGAAATTTCCAGTTCAATCCCGGATCGGCAACCCGGAGAAACTTGCCAAAGCGCGTGATCACGGCCACCTGGGCCGTTTCCACAGTGAAAAAGCTGCCAAAAATGGTTGAGAGAACGAAAATGAGAGCGATGAGAGCCATGGCTCCCAGCAGAATCATATAGGTCGAGTCCATTCGCTTCCTCCGTTGCCTCATTTTGAAGCAACGGAGAATTATACAGGAGCGCGATTGCCGAGCCGTGAAGCGGGGAAAAGGGCGCACTCCAAGCAGCGCCGTGTTGTTTCAAACAAGTAACATTCGGATATGTTGGCCGGGAGCGCTTCGCCTTTTTAGGTGAAGTTACGCCTTTACTTAGCCTCTAATGCAGCCAGAGTCAGTCTATTCCGCGCCAAGCCGTCGCAAGGCAAAGGCCAGCATCATCTGTGACCACCCGTAAGTGATTAAGTTGATACCAATGAACAAGCCAATGATCCACAACCCCGCCATCGGCCACTGTGCCCAGACCAGGATTCCCAATATCAGGGTGATGATGCCGTCCACCAGCATCCATTTTGAACCGGTAATATCCACCGTCATGGCGGTAAAAATACGGAAGGCGCCGGCTACCAGGAAGTACGTGGCCATCAGCAGCGTCATGACCAGCGAACCGGCAAGAGGGTTCCGCAGCAGCATCAGGCCCACTACGATCGAAAAAGCCGAGTTCAGTAAGTGAAAAAAGAAGTGACCGCTTTTGCGATGCCAGAACGCCTGCACACCTCCGATGATGCCGCCGAACAGCAGAAGCCATCCGAAAATCATCATCGAAACCACGGTAACGGCAACCGAGTCGATCACGGCGATGATGCCCAGAAAGACCAGGGCGATACCCATCGCAAGATGCCATCCCCAGTTGCTGCGTAATTCATGCAGGCCTGTATCGAAAACACTCAATTTCATTGGAAACCTCCCCTACATGAAAGCGAATTATACGGCTATGAGCGAGAATCTGACAACGTTCCCCGTCGGCGGGAGGCCCGGATTTTAGAGCCGCTGAGCGAGATCGGCTGTTTCTGGTATCGGCGAAGCCCCGCCCTACCGCTTCTCGCTCGGCAACAGCCGCTCGTAATCGATACCGAACTTCGGCGCATCGCGCGTTCCCTCAATATGAATGGGAACCTCAGCCCCAGCTCCATCGCGCTTGAAGATGCGGTCGGCGGGCTTGAGCAGCATTCCCTTCCAGCCGCCCACCATCTTCGACATCGAGGCCTCCATCTTCGCTTTGCCTGTAAAGTTCAGCGCGCCGTCCGCCAGCCTGTATGTTCCCGCAAGCTGAATCTTCGCTCCCGGCACTGTGTAATTCAGTTCCGGTAGCGTGATCACCCCTCCCGCCATCCGGATACTGCCTTGCATCTCGGACACAATGCTCGCCGGATCGGTGTTCTTCAGATCCTCCGGCCGCCCCTCGCCGCGCAGGCTCAGCTCCGCAATTCTCCCTTGCATTTTGTCGCTTGTGAACCTTGCGCCGCCCAGCGCAAAATTGCCGTTCAGCTTCATCCGCTCTTCGACGGGAGCCGTTCCTGGAGGAATGTGCAGCGCAGCCTTTATTGTCACATCCCCGGTCAGCAAGGTCTTGCCGGTGCGGCTGGCCAGTCGCAAAAAATCCTCAATCCACGCCTTGTCCACGTTGACCGTGAGCGCAATGTCGTGGCCGCCGTACTGTTGCGCGTCCGCAACCACCGCTACGGGCACGCGCACAATTTGCCCCTGCGCAGTAAAGTGCGAATGGCCCAGCGTTGCATCCACCGGCTCCAGCCAGGTGTCCCCGTTGGTCCCATCCACCCGCGCATGGAAGCGCGTCGTCAGCGTCTGCGCGGCCCCAAAGTGCGTCAGCCGGAAATCCGGCGTTTCCGTCTCCCCGTCTACCACCAGGTCCCGCAACGTCCCTTGGTAGTGACCGGTTGAAGAGAGAATCCCCGCAATCCCCTTGAACACTCCCAGATCCGCGTGTTCAAAGCGATAGTCCCCTTTGAGCGGGCTCTCGCCAAGGTCCACTCCATGCCACGGACCAAAGCTGCCCGTCGTCTTCACCGTTCCGTTGGGCTTCGGCGTGGTCAATTCCGCGTCAAAGCCCATCGCTTCTGCAGACGCTATATCCTTCACTTTGAAGTGCGCAATCTGAAACTCCAGCGGCAGCTTGCCCGGCTTATCGGTTTCCATCACCAGTTCAGCGCCGGTGCACTCCATCCTGTCCATTTCAAAACTCACCAGCCCCGCCATCGCACCCCTGGGCTTGGCTGTGGCAGCCTCTCCATGCTCAAAGTGCGACCTCGGCGGCAGATGCACGCTCAACCCCTTCAGCTCCACCAGTGAAATATGAATCGGTTTGCCCGGCTTCAACTCCAGCGGCGCATGAAAGCGAAACTCATCGAGGCGGATCAGCGGTTCACCCTGTCCCTGCGGAACCGTCACGCCCGCCACCATCGCCGGCGGCCAGATGCGCAGTCCCTTGCCTTCGGCCCACAGTCCGTTGACCAGCGAGATATGAAAACTGTCCAGATCCACCTTCGCGTGAAAGCGACCCTCCAGCCCCTCCACAATGCGCGCTCTCAGATACGGCTCCACCCGTTGCCGCGCCACGCCCACCACTGCCGCCGCCAGTACCAGTGCCGCGAATAATCCGCCGGCAGCCCACTTCATCCACCTGTGCATTCGCCAGAACGATTGCCTATCTTCCGTCAAACCCGCCTCCCGGTTGGCTTCCATTGTCGCAGAATGCCCCTGCTGAAAACAGGGATAAGTTGATTCCTTGCAAGGGCGCGTTGCGGACGGATACTGCTAGAATGCAGTGCATATATCTTTTCAGGCGTGCGCGGTTGCGGTTTGATGCGTTTCCAGTTGAAAGAGGCGTGGTTTCATGCGAACAACATGACTTGGCAATTTTTATCAGGACCGGCGCGAAGATCGATAGGAGTCCAAGGATGAGATTCAGTGTTCCGTTGCTCGTATGTTCCTTGCTTGTATCAGCCTGTTTTGCGCAGGGCAAGAAAGACGACACGCCCAAGCCCGCGCAATCAATCGCTGAGCTGCGCCAACAAATAGAAAAAATTATCGCCGACACGCACACGCCCGGAGTCTCGGTCGCTATTGTGCATCGCGATGGTCCCGAATGGCTCGCGGGGCTGGGCAAATCGGATGTAGCCACGAATCACGCCACTTCGGACGAGACGCTCTTCCGCATCGGTTCGACCTCCAAAGCTTTCGCCTCACTCTCCATCCTCAAGCTGGTGAATGAAGGCAAGCTGTCACTCCAGGACCCGGTGCATCAACTCGCCCCTGAGATCTGGTTTGAGAATCGCTGGGAAGCCACCGACCCGGTGCGCGTTGTGGACCTGCTGGAACACACCACCGGCTGGGACGACATGCACCTGCGCGAGTATGCCAAGGACGCCAAGGGCATGACGCTGCGCGAAGGCCTCGATTACGACCACCACTCGCGCACCTCCCGCTGGCGTCCGGGAACGCGCATGGCTTATTGCAACTCCGGACCTCCGGTTGCCGCCTATATTGTCGAGAAGATCACAGGCCAGCGCTTTGAGGATTACGTAACGCAGAACTTCTTTCTGCCCATCGGCATGAAGACGGCCACCTATTTTGAGCAACCCTCCGCGCAGTTAACGACCCTCTATCACTCCGATGGCAAGACGCCCTATCCCTATTGGAACATCCTGCTTCGTCCGGCCGGCGCCATCAACGCCTCCGCCAAGGACATGGCGGCGTATCTTCAGTTCTATCTGAATCGCGGCGCGGTGGGCGGGACGCAGGTCATGCCGGCTGCCTCCATCGACCGCATGGAGACCCCGACCCGCACCTGGGCCGCGCAGCAGGGCCTCAAGGCCGGTTATGGCTTGAGCAACATGTCTAGCGTGCTGAATGGCTTTGTCTACCACGGCCACGGTGGCGGCGTGGACGGCGGGCTGACGGATATGGCCTATATGCCGGAATATGGCGTGGGCTATTTTTACAGCATCAACGCCGGCAATGGCGGAGCCATGAACAAAATTGGCAAAGCGATTCGCGCGTACATCACTCGCTCGCTGCAGAGGCCTCCGGTACCCGCCGCGGCGCAACTGCCCGCCAATGTGGGGGAATATGCCGGCTGGTACGAGCCCGCCTCGCCGCGCAATGAATTCAGCTATTTTCTCGAGCGCCTGCTCGGGATAAGACGGGTTCGCTTCGAGGACGGTCAGTTGATGTTCTCCGGCCTGGGCGCGATGAACCAGGTCTTCGTGCCCGTGGCGGGCACACAGTTCCGCTCCGTCCACAAGAATGGTCCTGCCGATCCGGTTGCAACTTTAACGCTGGTCACCTCCAATGCCGAGGGAAGATTCACTCAGATCGCAGGCGGAATGTATACGCTGAAGCGCATCCCAACGTGGTTTGCCTTCGCGGAAATCGCCTTGATTGTCTGGTTCATGCTTGCCTTAGTTTCCATCCTTCTCTATGCGCCGTTCTGGACATTCGGCGGCCTCATCAAAAAACGCCGCCGGCAGGCCGAGCGCGCCATGCGTCTTTGGCCGCTCATTGCCGTCCTGAGCTTGTTCGCCTTTGTTGGACTCTTCATCCTGTCTGGCAACGACGCGATTGCGCGCCTGGGGAATCTGACCGTTTGGTCGTTCGGGCTATTTCTCACTACGCTGATCTTTGCCGCAGCCTCGCTGGCCAGCGCTGTCGCTTTATGGCTGGCGCGAAAGCGGGAGATTCGCAGGTTTGTCCGTTGGTTCTCGATTGCCGTAACCTCGGCACTGCTGATTGCCGCTGTTTATCTGGCGTACTGGGGAGTGATCGGCATCCGCACCTGGGCCTAGCTTCTTTTTTACGCTTGCATCCACTTTATGAATCCACGCCAAATGCCGTAGACTTCATAACATAGATGCATGCGCAAATTGAAAATCTCGTAAAGCTGCAGGCTGTGGAGCTGGAACGCGCCGGCCTTGCCCAGGCAGCGCGCGCCCTGCCGGCAGAAATTGCCCAGGCGGAGACCGCCCTCGCCGCCGCCCAGCGCCAGGCCGCCGAGGCCTCCTCCGCCCTCAGCCGTGAAGAATCCCTCCGCGCTAGCATGGAGCGCGAAATCGCCACCCACCGCAAGAAGGCCGCCCGCTATCGCGACCAGCAGAACACCCTCTCCACCACCGATCAGGCCGCGGCCAACGCGCACGAGCTCCACTTTGCCGAGAC
>Ga0326727_10028331_pt1 | contig 10197 bp, 8 predicted proteins | sample MB2enrmetagenome_FD_207643 | JGI IMG/M metagenome (GOLD analysis project Ga0326727, IMG submission 207643) | Lab enriched peat soil microbial communities from McLean, Ithaca, NY, United States - MB29MY | ecosystem: Environmental > Terrestrial > Soil > Wetlands > Peat | place: USA: New York...
TGACGGCCCTAAATAGCTCAGCTTGGGTCGCGCATCGCCTGACCATGCTGCCAGCGAACTCTGCCATGAGGCGAGTGATTCAGCAATAAAATGTCAGGAGGTATGCCCGCCCAAATCCGATCCAACTAAATTGTCATCCGTTTGCAGGAGTAAATCTGGACGATGCGGCGCTCTGTTGTACTGGTTCACGGCATATTCGATACTGGCCTTGTTTTCAGCAGCATGGCACGCCACTTAGAGAACTGGGGATTTAGATGTTATATCCCGACTTTGCGGCCGAGCACAGGAACAAAGGGTCTGGATTCATCTCTCCTGGGTTGTAGGCAAGAATCGCATCGTAATGAGGAACCCGGAATATCTGGACCGGACGCGGAGTATCGGAGCCCATTCAATTGATTTTTGCTCCCTCCCTTATGGTTCCGACCCGCTAAAATCTCCTAAGGTACACTGCATTTTTTGTTGGTTAAGTTGGCCTCGTGATCACAAAGCAAGATTTACGGGCAAAGTTTCGGGCAAAGTGGAGGGTTTTTGAGATTTGCGGTGGCTGTAAGTTGTTGATTCTATGGTGCCGGGGGGCGGAATTGAACCGTCGACACACGGATTTTCAGTCCGGTCTGTCGTCATTACCAATTCGGAACATGCGCTATCTCCGGTTCGGACCGAGGCTTCGGCGCGCCGCTCCGGCTCATTTTCATTTCATAAACCGACATTTTCCAATATCGTATTATGGCTCCTCAGTAACAGCTCGCAGAGCCCTTGGTACTGCAGGCTGTTAGCAAAACAAGTCACCATTTTCGGCAAAGCAAGAAACGGAAAGGCCGGAATTGTCGGCATTTCAAAAGCTACTCTTCTATTAACGATGGGGCGGGTTGGCCCGGCATTTGATTCCGAAGTTAGAAAACAGCTCAATATTAAAGAACCTGCCAATGTAAAGCAGTGGATTGAGGCCTTGAAATTAGTATCAAGAGACGCGCAGAGTTTTGAAAATCGAAACAGGATAACCTTGCAGCAGGCCGCGCCTCAGCAGTTTCAACACCTGAATCCTGGGCGTCTTTATGATATGGCCCTCGGGCCGGGCAAATGAATCCAAGCGTATTCGATTTACAACCTTCTGCAAGCCGGACAACGGACTGGAGGTCCCGCGTCATTTTCAGAACGTCCGTCGGAAGCGTATTTCGAGGTTTACAGTGTCCGGGATGTGCCCAGAATTTTGGCTGTCTGATGAGTTTTCAGGATTGTTTACCCTGCACTGAAGGCAGTAATGACGAAGCCGCGCCCGGGAGGTGGCTTTCAAATTTGGAAAGCCGATCGATGCCATCGGAAAGTCTGGTTAATTGCCAACCCCTGGTTTATACTCAACGGCAATCTGCGGGCAAAGGATGGAGGAAAAAGTATGTTCCACTTATTCTGGTATATTCTCATTGGGCTAATCTCGGGAGTTATCGCAAAATCAGTGATGCACGTGCACATAACGATCTTCTGGACGATCGTGCTCGGCATCATCGGATCAATCATCGGCGGCGGCGTTACCCACATGTTTTCGCGCTCGACAAACGAACGATATCATCCCGCCGGCCTGATTTTTTCCATACTGGGTGCGATCCTGGTTCTCTTCATTTGCTATAAGCTGAAGATTCATTTTCCCAGGTCTAACCTCGCATTCCAATAGGACCGCCCTTACGTCTAGGGCCGCTTGGAATACTGCCACCTTGCAAACAAATTAATGTTCTGAAGGGCAGCCGGGCACATGGATCGGTAAGATTTTCACCCTTCGGCGGCTGAGAACTTCAGCCCTTCTAGACCTGATCCAGGTTATGCAGACTTTTTAGGCTGCTTATGCTTTTGCTCTTTTTGTAATGACAGTAACGAGAACGGATGCCTCCGGAACCGCAGAGTCGCGCAAGGGTGGCGATGACATGGACAAAAAGGATGATGGGGTCGAGCATCTTGGCATTGTAACAAAAACGGCAAACGCAATGGATTGTGGTGCAGATTGGCTCAAATTAACAATTCGCCATAGACACCATCCGGATAGTCGAACCTACAAAGCTTCGCCACCTGAATTGCAGTTATCCGAAATAAGCTGCACATTGCTTCCAACGCATCCCATGTATGTTTTTCGCTTGCGTCGGAATACGTTTTCAGGAGCATCTCCCATGTTTGCGGTTCGAGGTGCCGCTGGAAATGCCTGCCGAGCTTGCCGGGGTTGCTTGTGAAACCGTCCTTCACGCCGATGTGCCAAGCAAGCATTTGCATGAGTTGCGTGCGTACAACGCCGTCCATCATCGCTTTGGCATAGGTAATCTCCGCGCGCCGAAGTCCCTTCGCCACATACGGGCACACCCACCAGAATTCGTTGCAACAATCGGCGAACGCTTTGGCCTCGGGCGGTCTCGGCAAATAGTCGCTTGCGGTTGCCGGCGGCAGTGGTTCCAGGATTCCGTCCTTGTCGAGGAGCAGCACGCTCAGGCTGTCCTTATTTATTTCAGGGAGCTTCGCGAGCAGGTAGATCGTCAAATCGATGCGGTTGCCGTCGCTGAACTGCATAAGATAGGCAAAACTGCCGTCGGCTCGTGCCGCACTCTGCATTTCGCCCGGCATTTGCAGGATCATTAGCTCGCCGAAGCGGCGGATCCAGTCCAGATTGTGCCGGAAGGCCGCGACGTCGGTGACGATGTACACGATGTCGAAATCCTGGAAGGGGTCTCGCGGCGCAGCCGGGTCGGTCCGCGAACCGTTTAGGATGACCGCCCGGATGCGCTCATCCTCCCTGGCAGTCCCCACTATGAGTTCCAGCATTTCGCGGTCGCTGCGCATGGCGCTCCGCCAGCAATCCGATGTGTCAAAAAGCCGGCTGCAACAGTTATCACCCGGTTTCAGCCAAGCCATTGGAAAGAGAGGCAACAGGACGTGATTATAGATCGGCCTGCATAGCCCTGGATGCTGAATTCACAGCTCTTGTTGGCATCCGGGGGCTCGAAAAGTGCGACGCTCCCCCGAAAAGCATTCTGGGACATTGAGAGTGCGTGCCGTCGAGACTCGACCGGGGAATCCCTCTTGTAAGTTGTACCAATCGTCGGATTTTCAGTCCGCCCCATCCTCATTATTATCAATTCCTATCCAATATTACCAAATAATGCTTGTCCGGTTGACTCCCCTAAGCGCAGACGCTCCAACGTTCGTGGTTTCTTTGCGGCGGTGATCCCAGCAGGGTCTTAAATGCCGCCATTGGAGTCTTAAGCCGCCCACGAAACTCTCGCATCGCTTTTGGATATTCTGGTCGAGACCTGAGTGATATCGTCGCCTCGATTCATAAGGGAAGTCAACCGGATAAGCATTTTACCAAATAAATGATAAATACCCGGTTTTGGGGGTCGGCTGGCTACCAAACCTTACCAAGCCTCGACAAAAAATGGGAGGCAAGCGGGAGTGAAAATGCTCGACGAAATGCGGATTTCATTCCATATCCCGATCCTACAAACTGGGTGTTTGTAGCACAAATGCTCAATTCCCTAGCTTGGTATAAATGCACGATTTTGTTGCCCGATAGAGTATTGGCGACAGTCAGCTGTATGTCTTCCTGATTCTTGCACCGAAATCCCAATGAATCGAGTATAGCATAACCAGTAACCGTGACGCTATTTGACTGAAGAATCAGCCGGTTACGCGCGTACGATGTTTTGGCGAAGGACAGGTTGACTCCGGCTAAGTTCGCTGGTACCCATCACGGTGTCGATCCGAAATACCTCCAGAGTTATCTAGATGAGTACGTTTCCCGATTTAACCGGCGCAAGACCCTCATGGCAGCATTTCAAACACTTCTTGGCATTTCCACCCAGAAACCCCCGCTGCCTATGCAGTCCCTCCAGCAGCCGGAGTCAACCCCATAAGCAATTGGGTACTTTTACGAATTCAATTTAGCAGGAATTTCCGCTTAAATTCACATCGATAGCTGCCAGGGTGGTTCTCCGGCGGAAGACTGGTTTCGGGCCGAACGAGAAATAACCTTGGCACGGCCTCTTTGATATGTTCAGCGCTCTTCCCGGGACACATAGATTCACTTCCCCGAAGTCCCAGCCTAAGACGACTCTCGGCAAGAGCTGTGGCGGACAGAATGCTCCAGCAAATGTTCCCCTAATGACCCGATAATCTGGGCGAAAAATGCAATGTGTCGCAGCGCAAGCAGAGTTGATTTCATTTGACCCACGGAGCGGTTCTTTTGGAGAACTCCGATGCGAAGAGCCTGTTGGCGGTTAACACCAGTCCTGCTTTTCGCCAGCCAGCTGGCACTGAGTGCGGACCAGTTAGGAAGCATCTCAGGCACAGTGTTTAGAGTCAGCGGCAGCCCCGCGCCGCTCGCAAAACTGACGCTTATCCATCAGGAAAGCGGGCTCCGGCTCGAACTAACAGCGAGCCCCGTGGGTAAATACCTGGCAGAGAATCTTCCCGCAGGCTCCTATACAGTCAGCGCGCGTTCACATGGTGCAGACGAGACCGCCCGGCTGAACCTGGTCGTGCATGACGGCGAGCGTGTGAAGCTCCTGATTCCCCTCTCAACGGGATGGGCTCCGCTGGAATCGAAGGAGTTGCGCGAGTTTCCTTTGAACGGGCGCAATTATCTGGATCTGGTCCGTTCTGTTTCCAACATCACGCCTGGAGAGCAGGGCGGGGACATCGAAGGCTATGGACCGTACGCGCCCCGCGGCAACGAAAGTTTCAACAGCAACGGCCAACGGGGACAGAACAACAATTTCATAATTGACGGGATGGACAACAACGAGAGTTGGCGTCTGGGCGCCATCCTGCAGCCTTCGATCGAAGCAATCGAGCAGGTCAATCTTGTGACGACCTACATCCCCTCCGATCTGGGCCACACGGCAGCGGCCGTCGTCAGTATCCAGACTCGGTCGGGGCAGAACGACTTTCACGGTAGCGTCTATGACTATCTTGAGAATTCTGCTTTGGACGCGCGGAACTTTTTCGATGGGCCAGGGAAGCCCGGTCTGGTCGGGAACCAGTTCGGAGGCAGCTTCAGTAGCCCGATCCGCAGGAACAACTGGTTTTTCTTCGGCGATCTGGAAATGCTGCGCCAGCGCCGTGGCTTGACGGTGATTTCGACCGTTCCCACCGCTACGGAAAAGGAAGGCGACTTCGGGGCGACGCCGATTTACGATCCTCTGTCGATAAGCGAATCAAGCCCCGGCGTATTCGTACGGCAGCAGTTTCCCGGCAATCAGATTCCACTCTCACGCATTTCGCCAGCGGCGCGTAACCTGATCAGCCTCTACCCAGATCCGAATCTGGCTGGCAACGTGAACAACTACTTATTTACACCGGCTCTCATCAACAATACCAACCGCTTCGATGTCCGCTCCGACAAGATCCTCGGAACCAGGAGTACCCTTTTCGTCCGCTTCAGCTATGAATCGGGGAACCAGCTGTCGCCTGGTTCGATGCCGGCTTCGTTCGGCACGCAGCTTCCGGCGGGATCTTTTGCAGGCAGCGACAGTTCACAATCCGCTAACGACGCAAAAACAAGGCAGACCGCCTGGGGCGGGGTCATTTCCCACACCCTTACCCTGCGCCCCAATCTCATCAACGAGTTGCGCGCGGGGATCTCCAGATTCGACCTGAACGCGTCTCCTGAGGACGGCGCCGTAAACGCTTCGGCCCTGCTCGGCATACCTGGGCTTACAGCCGGATGGCTGCCGAATGTTAGCCCCACCGGCTACGCTGAGCTGGGCGCGTCCGAGGCGGTGCCGTTCGACATCGGCACGACGAATTTCCAAGTGGAAGATAACATGCTCTGGACAAGAAGGCGGCATGCCTGGAAGTTCGGATTTCAGGTCATCCGGAGGCACGCCAACGGATTCGCCTCCCAATGGAGCGACCGCGGTTTATTCTCTTTCACGCCAGATTACACCAGCCAGCCGGGAGTGCCGGGCACCGGGAATTCCATTGCGTCCCTGCTGCTCGGTTATCCATCCGAGGAACAGCGCCAGATACAGTATGCGCCCTTCCACCTGCGGGGGTGGGAATGGAGCGGATTTGCTCAAGACGAGATTCGTATCGGGCAAAGACTGACGATCGAGGCCGGCCTTCGTTATTCGTTCTATCCCCCCGTCTCCGAAGCGGACAATCGGATGGTAAACTTTAATTTCGGAAGATATGCCCCGGCACTTGACGAGTTTGCCGGTCAAGGTGGCGTGAATCAGTATGCGGGACGGAATTCCAATAAGCTGGCCTTCGGCCCCCGGGTTGGTTTTGCGATCAATCTCCTTGGCGACGGGACAACGGTGCTGAGAGGCAGTTTTAGCACGGTGTATGATCCTGGCGCCTATGTCGCGCAAGGCATTCTGGCGCAGAATCCCCCCTTCGCATCCCGGCAGGATATCTTCAACGGTTCTCTGCTCGTGGGTCCTAACTTGGCCGATGGCCTGCCGAGTCCAGCGCAGGTGGCTCTGCTGACTCCCGCGATCCTCAACAGCGTCGGCGGCGCGATTTACGCCGTCGAGCGGAAAAGCTGGTCGCCCTATGTGGACGAGTGGGGCCTCTCCCTTCAGCAACGTCTTCGGCCGGGGCTATTGATCGAGATCGGCGGCACGGGTTCGATGGGCATGCACCTATTGGACATGTTCAACACCAACCAGCCCGATCCAGGTCCAAGCGTGCTCGTTGCGCGGCGTTGGCTCTGGTATGCCCCCAATCTTTCCCGACTTGACCTTTTGACTTTCGCGGGAGGCTCCACCTACTACGGTGGCGAGGTCAAGCTCACCAAGCAATCCAGCTCCAGCCTGCTACTGCAGGCTGCCTACACGTACGCAAAGGCAGTGGATGATTCGACCGAGCCCTTTAGCGATCAGCAAAGCCGCCCCGACGGTCCGCAAGATACCTCCTATCTCCGTGGCATTCGTTCCGCTTCCCCCTTCGACATCACCCAACGGCTGGTAGTGACGGCGTTCTACACATTGCCTTTCAAGGATGGGAAGGGGCGAGCATGCGCAGGCTCACGGCTCCTCTGCAGGGCAATCGCGAATTGGCAGGCCAGCACAATGGTCACCGTGCAAAGCGGCTTTCCCATCACACCAGTGCTGGCCACGAACGGCTTGAATAACGGCTCCTTTCAGCTTCCGAATCGTGTAGGAGACGGCAATTTGCCATCAGGCCGGCGTTCGTACCTGCATTGGTTCAACACAAACCTGGACCCTTCCGATCCGGACCACGCGTTTGAGACGCCGCCGCTCTATCAATATGGCAATGCGGGCTACGATATTATCCGCGGGCCTGGTCTGGCCACGGCCGATGCCGCCTTGGACAGGAGATTCTCGCTCTCTGAGAAACTGCGCTTGCGGGCGCGTGTGGAGGTGTTCAACCTTTTCAACCGGGCGAATTTCGCGCTGCCCAACCGGATCCTGGGGGTGGAATCTTCGGGCGTAATCAGCCACACGGTCACCCCTCCTCGGCAGATCCAATCAGCTCTTCGGATGGAGTGGTGAGACTGAGCCCGCATTTCCAGACGCCCGCGGGACCGTTTCTCGGGCAGACCGTCGGGTTTCTTTTTTGAATGCGCTGGGAAGCGCTAAAATCGGCACGATGCCCAGCAGGAAGGTTTCGGGTTTGAATGTCGAAACGGAGATTGCTTAGATTCCTTCTCGCGGCAATGATGCTGGCAGCGGGGAATGCAGCGCTTGGGCGGCCGGACACCCCGTCGACGGCAGGACCGGAGCAGCCTGACGTTCCGCCCAATTGGCTGCGCGGCTATGCAAGTTTTGAGTACGCCACGCCCCGCAACGAGCCCGATCTTGGGCGCTGCGCTTCATGGACCGGCCGATTTGGAGGGGCGAGCGCGCCGTGTGCCGATTTCGCCCGCTACGTGCTCAGCGGCTATGTGGAGGCGCAGCCCTTCGGCCTCACTCCGCTCAGCCGCGTCTTGATCTTTTCTTCCCCGCGATTCTACTTCGGCAACAATGTGCCCCAGTTCAGCTACACCAACGCGTTCACGCCCATCGCCGTCGAAAACCTGTTCGGCCTGGGCATTGAGTTGCCCAGGAACCTCGATTTCCGCGTGGTGCACCATTCCATAGACTGGATGGGCCGCTACACGAACCATCTGGGCCAGGCAGACGTGGGAGTTGGCACTTACGGCAACTACACCACTCTCGGGGTACGCTGGCACTTCGGCGGCACTCATGGGTCGCAGCCGGTTGCACCGTCCGAACGGACTTTTTCCCCGCCCAATTGGCTGCGCGGCTACGCAAGTTTTGAGTACGCCTTACCCCACGATGAGGTCGATCTTGGACGCTGCGCTTCCTGGGCCGGTCAATATGGGGGGGCCAACGCGCCTTGCGCCGATTTAGCCCGCTACGTGCTCGGCGGCTATGTGGAGGCGCAGCCCCTCGGCCGCTCTTTGCTCCGTCGCGTCTTTATCTTTGCTTCCCCGCGATCCTACTTCGGCAACAGTGTGCCCCAGGTTAGCTACACCAACGCGTTCACGCCCATCGCCGTTGAAATCCTGTTCGGCATAGGCGTTGAGTTGCCCAGGAACCTCGATCTCCGCGTGGTGCAGCATTCCGTGGATTGGATGGGCCGTTACACAAACAGTCTGGGCCCCGCGGATCTGGGATTCACTGGCCCTTATGGAGGCTACAGTACAATCGGGGTACGCTGGCATTTCGGCAGCACCCATGAGTTGCAGTGATCCCTGTCGGCCGACAAAACTCAATCGGAGCCGGATTCCGGCCTTATCTGCGGTAACCGATCCAGCACCCCGGTCAGCAGGGCGCATCAAGCACACATTGGGCGATAGGGCCAAAATGCATGTCTTCAGCGGAAATGGGGAATTGAGGCTACATTTGTTGAGGCCGTCTTTTCACGAGGAAGTCATGATCCTGATCATCCGCCAGAAACCGAACAGGAGGAAACAAACGACTGTGCAGATCGGAAGGGCATAACGCAATTTCGTGTGGAAAAACGCCCTTTCCAGCCCCGGAATATAGGCGACAGTCAAAGGACGAAACAATAGATAAATGGCCGCGGCATAAACGAAATATCCGAATGGATTGAACGACCATGCGCGAGCGAATTCTAAATGAGAAATGCAGCAGATCGATCTCGTCATGCCGCATCCCGCGCATGGCAACTGCGTCATTCGGTGGAACCAGCAAAGGTCAATACACGGCAATGTTGCAGGCGTGAAGGCAAAACTGCTCGCTAATACCGAGACTGCGCTAATGACGCCCCAGGTTCTGCCGGTCAACCCCCGCATATCTTCCACTCTCACGCCATGGGGATCTGATTCTTCAATTCATGGATTTTGACAAGGTAAATGATCAACAACACCAACGCCGCAAGAGATGCGAATGGGATAAAAAAGACCGCATATAATATCGAATAGGCTACCGCTATGCTGTATTGGCAATCACCGACATCAGTTCGATTGATGGAATCAAAGTACGCCTTATAGGACTTTGAAAGGGGTAGGTAGACAAAAAAATTCCACACGATCGAAAAACAGGGAATCAACAATAACCACACCATCGCTGGCTCCTGTTTTCTGAATTCAGGTGGGACTCGCCTGAAACATTCCTGAAGCAGAAAGCAAACGACAATATGGATTGCGAATGTGATTAATACCAGAACTCCAATGAAACCCAATAGGCCCAAATGGAGAAGACCGAAGCCGGGAAACATAGATGATCCCCCTTCTTTTCGTGCAAGACCCGGGAACAAGGCCCGAATCTTGTCAAGTTAACAGAATTGATTGCTTGAATGGGGGACAGGTTAGGGCAAAAGGTCTAAGGCGTCAATGACTAATTCCGTCTTCTGACTCTGGGAAAATGAGAATCGGGGAGACCTCTGCCTTGACGGGGACAAAGAGAAAAGCCTTGGCAAAAATAAACCAACCAAGCAACCGATAGAAGTCGGCTGTATTCACTTCTCAGGATATTTCATCTTCAAAAAACCGATCGATTTATTGATCAGAGTTTCCAGAACTCCAATATCTATATCCTCCAGTTTTTTGACGTGCAGGCATCCTTTCCCCGCCTTGTATTTTCCCAATTTCCCGAGAACGGCTTCCTGCCCGGGGAACCCCGCCAAAACATAGAGCGACAGGTTTTGCTTTCGCGGGGAAAATCCGGTCAGGCAAATATCGCCTTCATGGCCGCTCTCGTATCTATAGCGATAGCTTCCAAAGCC
>Ga0326727_10028332_pt1 | contig 10197 bp, 10 predicted proteins | sample MB2enrmetagenome_FD_207643 | JGI IMG/M metagenome (GOLD analysis project Ga0326727, IMG submission 207643) | Lab enriched peat soil microbial communities from McLean, Ithaca, NY, United States - MB29MY | ecosystem: Environmental > Terrestrial > Soil > Wetlands > Peat | place: USA: New York...
TGGCCGCGAGCTGATCGAGCATGGCATCGGCTTCAAGTTTGTTTGCGATTACATGCTCGAGCGCGAAATTCTGATGGGCGGCGAAGAGTCCGGCGGCATCGGCTTTCAGCGCCACCTGCCGGAGCGCGACGGCCTGCTGAACGCGCTGCTGCTGGCCAACGTAATGGCCCAGGAAAACAAGACGCTGGGCCAGTTGGTCGCCGATCTGCAGGCCGAATATGGCGAGCACCAATACGGCCGCGTCGATCTGCACATCTCCGACGACGTCAAGAGCGGTGCGATCGCGAGGGCGCGGGCGCTCAAAACGGGCGACCCGGTCTTTGCCGGAATGCCGATTCTGCGCCAGGAGAATCTGGACGGCGTGAAGTTCTACCTCGACAACCCCGAAGCCGCCACCAAGCCCAACGCCGCCGAAACGTGGCTGCTGCTGCGCGCCAGCGGTACCGAGCCGCTGATGCGGATCTACACCGAGTCGTGCTCGAAGCAGTCGGTGGCGAGGCTGCTCGAATCGGCGCGGAAGTTTGCGCTGGGCGGGTGAGGACGCAGTTGCTGGGCTTCCTGCCGGCAACTTCGCCGACGCTGATGTGCGAGCTTTAGCATGGATGCTGAATTGGAGCTGACGTGCGGGTTTACCTGGATGCGTGTACGATCAACCGGCTAAGCGATCCGCCGATGCAGCGGCGAATTGCCCTGGAAGCGATTGCCGTGGAGCGGCTGTTGCAGGGAGTGCGGACCGGCCAACTCTGCTGGATCGCGAGTTCCGTCTTGGTCGTCGAGATCGAGAACAATCCTGACGAGCAACGCAGAAGCAGCGCTCTCGCACTCCTTTGTTTTGCGTCGGAGGTTCACCGGCCCACTGTAGCTTCTGCCGAGCGCGGCAGGCAACTCAACCTGCTTGGCTACGGGAAGCTCGATGCGCTGCATTTGGCGGTGGCCGAAGAGCAAAGATGCGATCTGCTTCTCACGACGGACGACCGGTTCCTCCGCCGAGCGATGAGAAACCTGGGAAAGCCTTCCGTGCGAGTCGAGAATCCACTAAACTACTGGAAGGAGGTGGGCCTATGACCCCGGTTGAGGAAATGACGGACGAGCAGTTCGAGCAGTTTACTCTTTCCGTGCTTGCAAAGGAGCTCGGGCCCTTGGGCATGGCGCGCTATCTCCGCACCCACTCCAGCGCTGGCGTCGACTACACCCGCGACCGGCACAGGTGGCTGGATCATTTGACCATGGACGAGATTCTGGAGCAGGCCAGCAAGGTGCAGATTCCAAGCGCGGAGTAGCGCGGCCACTCCTGCACTGGCATCTACGAGATATCTGCGATTTTGGCGCGCTTGCCGACCCGCACCGTGAGCCTTAGCGGGGCGGATTCAGTGGGTTCTGGCACGCCGGTTCTGGTGAACAAGGTGTTCGTATGCTTTACACCGTCAATGGAAACCGCGCCGGCCTTTATCAGCTTTTGTGCCTCTGTTGCAGAAGCTAATCCCAATTCTCGAATCAGTTTGACAACTGAGTAAAAATCTACTGCACCGGAATACCGAGATTCTCCGCTCATGGCACGGCGATTCCATTCCTCATCGTCAGCCGAAAAGACCTCTCCTTTCTCATGCTCCTCTAGCGCTTGATGAAAAGGAACTCGGATTTTACCGGCTTCCACAGAGACGTGTTCTAGGTCCATAGCTACACCTTTTTGCTGGAACATGCGCGCCCAGTTTTCATCGGCGTTTGCTGCCGCGGCTTCGCCGTGGAAGCCTGCGGTGATGGTGCGGGCGAGGCGCTTTTTGGCTTCCATGGGATGGAACTTGCCGTTGGCTACGTCTACCTCGAGGCTGGCCACTTCACTCTGGCGCAGGTCGGTGAGAAAGACGTAGTACTTCCACATCAGCGCGTCGGAGATGCTCATCAGCTTACCGTACATTTCCTGCGGCGGCTCGTTGATGCCGATGGCGTTGCCAAGCGACTTCGACATTTTCTGCACGCCGTCGAGGCCTTCCAAAATCGGCGTCATGAGGATGATCTGCGGCTTCTGCCCGTAGTGGCGCTGCAGGTCGCGGCCGCATTGCAGGTTGAATTTCTGGTCGGTGCCGCCGAGCTCGACATCGCACTCCAGGGCGACTGAATCGTAGCCCTGCATCACCGGGTAGAGCAGCTCGTGCAGGCTGATGGGCTGCTCGGCCTGGAAGCGTCGGTGGAACTCGTCGCGCTCCAGCATTTGAGAGACGGTGAAATGCGAGGTCAAGCGGATGGTGCCTTCGTAGCCCAGCTTGCCTAGCCATTCTGAGTTGTAACGGACTTCGGTTTTAGCTTCGTCGAGGATCTTGAAGACCTGAGCCTTGTAGGTCTCTGCGTTCTCTTCAATTTGTTCCAGAGTAAGCGGCTTGCGGGTGACGTTGCGCCCGGTGGGGTCGCCGATGAGCGAGGTGAAATCGCCCACCATGAAGATGACCTGGTGGCCGAGTTGCTGAAAGTGGCGCAGCTTGCGCATGAGCACGGTGTGGCCCAGATGCAGGTCGGGGGCGGTGGGATCGAAGCCGGCCTTCACGCGCAAGGGGCGGCCGGTTTTGCGGCTCTCTTCGAGGCGCTCGCGAAGGTCGCTGACGCGGACGATCTCCGCCGCGCCTTTTTGGAGCAGGTCCATCTGTTCGTCTACGGGTAGGAATTCATGCATGTCGATTTTAAGTATAAAGACAGGGGTCAGGGATCAGAGTTCAGGGATCAGGGTTGGCGCTACCTTCAGCCCAGAGATTCTTCGGCGGCCTTGTCCGCCACTGCTGCCGCCGCATCCACAGCTTCGTAAAGCTTGCGCGTAATCACTTGCAAGTGGTAACCCATCACTGCCAGAGTCATGGCCGCGCCGACACAATGGCGATAACGCGTGGCGACTGCCAGCAGAAACTTCCAATAACTCCAGCGCTGGCGGCCGAAGACTCCCTGGCGGACGAGCGAGGTGACAAAGGCGCGCACATTGGGGCGGGTCAACCATTGCTGCTGGGACTTTCGCTCGCCGTTCTTCGGCTGGGTGCGGTTCAGATAGAGCTTCACCCGCTCGTAGTAGGCCGCGCTGGAGTAAATCCTCTTCAGCACCGAGCGATAGCCCTCCACCAGCTTGGCGGGGTCCATGTGGGGAAGGAAGTTCAGCCTGTCGCCGGTGTTGTCGCCTCCGCCCGCGTCCAAAATCCGCCCCTCCCGCCACAAGCGCCGGAACAATTGCGTCCCAGGCATGGCTTGCAGCAGGCCGACCATGGCAATGGGAATGCCGCTTTTCTGGATAAAGTCGACCATGCGATCGAAGATATCCTCGCGATCGGTGTCGAAGCCCAGGATGAACCCGCCCATTACCTGCATGCCGTAGCTGTGGATGGTAGCCACACTATCCAGCATTGACCGGCGCGTATTCTGCAGCTTGTTGCTGGCAATCAGGCCGGACTCGTCCGGGGTTTCAATGCCCAGAAAGACGGAGATGAAGCCAGCGTCCTTCATCATTTGCATCAGTTCGGGATCGTCGGCGAGGTTTAGGGAAGCTTCGGTGAGGAAGTCGAAGCTGGTTTTGTGTTGCGCGCGCCACTCAGAGAGCGCGACGCAAAGCTGCTTGGCGCGGGCCTTGTTGCCGATGAAGTTGTCGTCGACGATGAAGACGGCTTCGCGCCATCCGGCCTGGTACAACTGGTCCAGTTCGGCGAGGACCTGTGAGACGGATTTGGTGCGCGGGCGGCGGCCGTAGATTTCAATAATGTCGCAGAACTCGCAGTTGAAGGGGCAGCCGCGCGAGTACTGGACGGTCATGGTCGAGTAACGGCGCATCTTGATGAGGCTCAGGTCGGGCAGCGGGCTGGCCGTCATCTCCGGCTTGTCGGCGGCCTGGTAGACGGGCTTGGCGGTGCCCTGTTCCAAGTCATGAGCCAGAGCGGCAATCAAACTTTCGGCCTCGCCGATCACCACGTGGTCCGCTTTGAGTTCGGCTGCGGGAACGCTGCTGGCAATAGGCCCGCCCACCACGGTTGGCAAGCCGCGCGCTTGGCAGCGTTCGACGATGGCCGCCAGCGTCTTTTGCTGGATGTGCATGCCGCTTAGCATCACCACGTCGGCCCAGGCCAGGTCGCGGTCACGGAGCCGCTCGACGTTGGTGTCGACGAGGCGTTTTTTCCAATTCTCCGGGAGCAAAGCGGCCACCGTCATCAACCCCAGCGGAGGCTGTGCAGCCTGCTTGCCCAGAAACGACAGGGCGTGTTTGAAGCTCCAATACGTGTCCGGAAATTGGGGGTAAATCAAGAGGGCATTCATGCAATCTCGTTCGGAAAGAGGGCTGCGGGCGAGCTTAATCGGGAGGTTCAGGCCGTGTTTCCCAGATTGGAAACAAGTGCGGCCATGCTCGGCGCGGCTTATACTTTCCCATTCATTCTCCCACCGCACAGATTGAAAACCTGTACAAAAGGAACCATTTCGCCCAGCGACAGCCTTCAAAATCAATGGTTGCTCGGGCCGCTGACGCGGGCGATTCCCGCCGCACTTTTTTAGCCGGTCCATCGGTTCATGTACGGAGAGAAAGCTGGGTATGTTGCTGTTCAATGTAGAAATCCAGACATCATTGCTCCATAATGTGGTATGATTTGCTTGCGGTTGAGAGGGCTGCCCAGCGGTCCGCTGAACGAAAGTTCACTCGGCTGCATTTTTTATGTATCTCCTTTATCTGGACGATGCCGGGTCACCGGGCAACACCGATGAGGAGTACTTCGTTCTGGGCGGCGTCTGTGTTTACGAGGCACAGATTGACTGGTTCAGCCGCGAAATCGACAAGCTTTCCACTCCTTACTCCGCCAATCCGGGGGACATCGAATTTCACGCGTCGACCATCTTTTCCCGCCGCGAGCCGCCCTGGAAATCTCTTTCGATCGACGATGCGCGCGGAGTTCTGAAAAGTGTGCTGAGAATTGCAGCTGCGAGTTACGGTACGGCGCGACTATTTGCTTGTGCGATCCATAAGAAATCATATCCAGGCCAAGACCCGGTCGAACTCGCATTCGAGGACCTCTGTCAGCGATTCGACTACTTCCTCAACCGTCTTCGCATCCAGGGAGACCAGCAACGCGGATTGCTGATTCTCGACAAGACTACCCGAGAAACTTCTCTCCAACGGCTGAGCCGTGAATTCAGAAAGGCTGGAACCCGTTGGGGAGCCTTGAAATACATCGCCGACACACCGCTCTTTGTGGACTCCCGCGCATCAAGACTGGTGCAGATCGCCGATCACGTCGCCTATTCCGTCTTTCGCCGCTACAACACCGGCGACGCGCAGTATTTCGACATCATCGCTTCACGGTTTGATGAAGCAGATGGCGTCATTCATGGTCTCGTGCATAAGCACGCCGACTACAGAACCTGCACCTGTCCCGCATGCCTGAGCCGCCGATTGAGCGCCAAGCCTCCAGATCCCATGGACCGTTAGAGGATGCCTTGCCCGTCGAGGACCTGAATTCGGCATACCCAGTAACCTCGCCGATGCCCGGCGCAGCGCGCAGGCGCGAATTGCCTTAAACTGGATCGATGGAAGAGTTCAGCAGGATTCAACGGCTGCCGCCTTACGTCTTTAACATTACGGACGCGATGAAGCGGACAGCCCGGCGCAACGGCGAAGACATTATCGACTTTGGCATGGGCAACCCCGATGGGGCTACGCCGAAGCACATCGTAGATAAGCTGGTGGAGGCGGCCTTGAAGCCGGCGACGCATCGCTACTCGGTTTCGCGCGGGCTGCCGCGGCTGCGCCGGGCCATTACCACCTGGTACAAGACGCGCTACGACGTGGACCTTGACCCGGAGACCGAGGCCATTGTGACCATCGGCTCGAAGGAGGGGATTGCCCACCTGTGCCTGGCGATCCTGGATTCGCGGGACACGGTGCTGGTTCCGAACCCGAGCTATCCGATCCACATTTACGGGCCGGTGATCGCGGGGGCGCACGTGGTGAGCGTGCCGGTGCACGATAAGGAGCAGTTTTTATCGCAGCTTGAAGACCTGATACCGCGCATGGTGCCACGGCCCAAGGCGCTGATCGTCAATTTTCCGTCGAACCCGACCACGGAATGTGTCGACCTGCCGTTTCTGGCGCGGCTGGTGGAGCTGGCCAAGCAGTACGGGTTCCATCTGATTCAGGACCTGGCATATGCCGACATCGCCTTCGATGGTTACAAGCCGCCTAGCGTGCTGCAGGTGCCGGGCGCGAAAGAGGTCGCGGTCGAGTTCTTTACGCTGTCGAAGAGCTACAACATGCCCGGCTGGCGGGTGGGCTTTATGGTGGGCAACCCGGTGCTGGTGGCCGCCTTGGCGCGGCTGAAGAGCTACTTCGACTACGGCACGTTCACGCCGATCCAGGTGGCTTCCATTCAAGCTCTCGAAGGCCCGCAGGAGTGCGTCCGCGAGATTTGCGAGAACTACCGTAGCCGCCGCAATGTGCTTGTCGAAGGCCTGAACAAGCTGGGCTGGCCCGTGGCTCTGCCCAAGGCCACGATGTTTGTGTGGGCGCAGATTCCGGAGCAGTACCGGGGGATGGGGTCGCTGGAGTTTTCAAAGCTGCTGTTGACGGAGGCTAAGACGGCGGTTTCGCCGGGCATCGGATTCGGCGACTACGGCGACGGGCATGTGCGCTTCTCGCTGATTGAGAACGAGGAACGGACTCGGCAGGCGCTGCGCGGCATCAAGCATATGTTGGCGAAGTGCGAGGGATCAGGAAGCAGGGAACAGGGAACAGTGGCGCTGGCGGAGAAGTGATTCGTTTCTGACCCCCCGGTCTTAGAAGCGAGACCGGGGGCACCCGGCTCCCCAGTTTCTTGAAGGCAGGGCGCGACCGCGAATTGGTTGCCGGAAGGAAGTGAGCATCGCGGTATACGCCATGACGACGGCACGCATCTAACCTTGCGGGGAATCCGATTCATGGACAAAGATTTGAATTCGCCTGCCCCTTCAGGACGAAGATCACCGTGGTTCGAAGTTGGGAGGATCCTGTTCTTTGTTGCGTTGGTGGTCTCATTCTTTCTTCTGGCTGAGAGCATGGTGAATCATCGCTTCTTCAGAGGCGGCCGCATCGACAGGCACGGCGTTCTGAGACCGTAGGCGACATTTCTCACAGGCGGTGAGGCGACCCGGAATTCAACGGATGGTGAGACCGCTGAGGGCCGGGAGGCCCTCAGGACAGCCGGTCTGGAGACCGGCGCTACCTGATCTCGTGGAGTTTCGTGAGGAGAATCAGCTGTCCCGGCGGTAAAGAAGGTCGCGAATGGCGCGACGGCGGGCAGCGTCAACTTCCTTCTGAGCCCTGACTTCGTCGGCAGTCAGGTGGAGCCTGGGGGCGGGTTCCAACGACTCCTCGGCGGTGCACTCCGGACAGCGATTGGCGAAGCCGGGCTTGTCTGGCCTCAGCTCGAACTCGCGAGAGCAGATGACACAGGTTTTGATCGGAAAAGCCATTGCGATAAATGATATGACTGTCGCGGTTTGGGTTCAAGGGTGAGAGCGAAAGTTTAAGGCAGCAATAAGAAAAACGAGCGGCCAGCGACGGTGGAGTTGTTTCGAATAGGGTGCGGGCGTGGATGCCCGCACGACAGCCGGACTGGAGTCCGGCGCTACAAAAAGCGGCGACGTTTATTAGTACAACGACGTTGAAATCGCTCTAGGCTGCAGTGTCGTCCCAGTTCTCGGTTTCGCGCTCGTCGGGGGCGCGGACGATGTGCATGAGCTCGCCGCGATCAAGCCAGATCAGGCTGCAATCTTCGCAAGAGTCGACAACCACGTTGCCGGGGCCGGCGTATAGATGCGTGTCCATGCGGTGATGGCACTGGGGACAGTTGATTTTGCGGTCGAGGTCGTGGGCGTCGGCCGGTGGCTGGGGCAGCGCACCGCCCGACTGCACAGCCTGCAACTCGTTGATAAGCGCTTGCAGCGCGGGCATGGGAATCAACATACCGCGGCATTGGGTGCAATAGAGAATGCGGATTTTGGCGATGGCCGCATTTACCAGGGGCACGGTGCAAATAGGGCAGGGCTCGCTGGTCGGGTCGCCGAGAACGCGGACGCCGTCGTCGTCTTTATCCGGCAAGTACACGGAGTGGCAGTAGTCGCACTTGTAGCTGTCCTCATCCGGCTTGAGCCGCATGGGAGCGCCGCAGGAGGGACAGTTCATTGCGGCTGCCCGCATTCCGCGCAGAATTTTGCGCGTTGAGGAATGGGTTTGCCGCAAGAGATGCAGAACTTGGTGGCCTCGGCGGCCGCGGGAGCAGGCTGCGCTGAAGCTGCGGCGGGCTTGAGAGTCGCAGCCAAAACCTGCGCCACGGCTGCGCCAGCGCCAAGGCCCATGCCCATTCCCGCAGCGCCGTTGGCATTGGCAGCGGCGATGGGCAGCGACTCGGCAGCCGAGAACTGGGTGAAGCGGCCGAGGTCGCCGACCATGTTGATGCCGATGCGCTGATCGAGCAGCTTTTGCAGTTCGTCGGGGAGGGAGATGTTTTCGACGACGAACTGGTTGAGCGTGAGACCGAGCGCGGCAAATGCGGGGTTCATCAACTGGACGAGCTTGCCGGCAAGTGCGGATTGGTTGGCGGCCAGATCGAGGAACGATATGTCGCTCGATGCAAAAATCTCGGTGATGCGGGCAACGATGGTGTTGCGCAATTGGCCTTCGAGATCGCCGGCGAAGTAGCTGTCGCGGGTGCCGCTGATCTGTGTGAAGAAGGCGCGCGGATCGGCGATGCGGTAGGAGTAGATGCCGTAGCAGCGCAGTCGGACGGCGCCGAATTCCTTGTCACGGATGGTGATGGGCGTTGCCGTGCCCCACTTCTGATCGATCTGCAGGCGCGTCGAAAAGAAGTAGACGTCGGACTTGAAGGGAGACTCGAAGCCCTTGTCCCAGTTCATCAGGTCGGTGAGCAGCGGGAGATTGCGTGTCGAGAGCGTATAGAGGCCGGGCGAGAAAACATCGGCGATCTTGCCTTCATTGACGAAGACGGCCATTTGCGACTCGCGCACGGTGAGCTGGCCGCCGTTCTGGATTTCCATATCCTGCATGGGGTAGCGATAGGCGAGGATGCCGTCTACCGGCTCGTTCCATTCGATGACGTCGATGAGTTGCTTGACGAGGAACTGCGTGAAAGTCACAGGATTCTCCCTGCCGAGAAGCTATCACGGTGCGCGGCGCGAGCGAATAGCACGAAAGAAGCAACGGAGACTATGTGAGTGAATGCCACCCGGAGCGCATCCAATCAAGATCAAGCGGCGCGGCACAGTTACGGCCGCCGTCAACCCGCGAACAAGTCTTTGAGCAATCCTTCAATGGCGCTGTTCAAGGCGTGGGCGCCGTGGTCGCGCATGTATTGGAGTGCGGCTTGTTCGACGGGGTTGGGCGGCCTCTGCATAACCAGAAAAGTGGCGTAACCCTTCTCCGACCCCGGCGCAGGCGGCTTGGATGGATTCTTGACCATGTCAGACCATAGCTGGCCCTTTTTGATCAGGTCGCGGGTGCCCTGGAGAAGCTCAGGCTGATTGGCGAGCTGCCAGAGAATGTTGAGCGCTTCGAGGGCGCGGCAGCCGTTGGCAACTTTGCCGTCCTGGCCGACGGCGTAGATGTTGGGAACCGTCCATATGTTCTGATTGCCGCCCGCCCAGAAGAGCTGCGAGTTGACGTGGTAGGTGTCGCGCAGAGTGTGGATTTCGGCTGCGGTGACGTAGGACTCGTGCGGCGCCCCGATTTTCTGGAGGAAATCGTTCCAGGCATCGGCAATATGCTGTTCGGGGATGAGCGCACCGGGATCGTAGGCTGTCTCGTACTCTGCGCGGGCGATGCGGTTGCGGAGCGATCGCGTGGCCCACTTGGGTGGAAGCTCATGCGAGAATTCGGCCCCGACCAGGTCGACGAGTTTGTGCGCGTCGTCGAGCGACTGAATGTGGCCGGCGAGATCGTTGATGGCGTTGGCGTGCTCGCGCATGCGCTGCCACTGCTCGGTGATGCGGCGCATGGCCTCGGGACTGGGTTGCCGAAAGCCTCCGCCATTGGCCGGCTGCGGGGCTTGCACGCCCGGTTGTTGCGCGGAGAGGAAGCACACGGGCAGCAGCGCAGCCGCGAGACGCCAGAGCTTTTTATTCATGGCCGGGAGTCCTCCGTTGAGAAGCGGAACCCGAGGATACTACGTGGGCATTTTAGCGCGGCGGGGGGAG
>Ga0326727_10028335_pt1 | contig 10196 bp, 8 predicted proteins | sample MB2enrmetagenome_FD_207643 | JGI IMG/M metagenome (GOLD analysis project Ga0326727, IMG submission 207643) | Lab enriched peat soil microbial communities from McLean, Ithaca, NY, United States - MB29MY | ecosystem: Environmental > Terrestrial > Soil > Wetlands > Peat | place: USA: New York...
TCCACGGTGACGCTGCTCACGGCGTAGCCGGTGGCCGGGCTGAGGGTGAAGGTCTGGTTGGAGCCCGAGGTGACCGGGACGGGGCCAAAGGGAGAGACGATGCCGCCCGCGCCCGCGGAAGCGTTGATGGTATAGGCGCTGACGAAGTTCGCCACAATCGTATGGTTTGCGGTGATGCTGCTGAAGGTATAGGTACTCACCGCGCCCACCGATGCGCCGTCCGCAATGACGCTGCTCACGGTGTAGCCGCTCGCCGGACTAAGGGTGTAGGTCTGGTTGGAGCCGGAGGTGACCGAGACCGTGCCGGAGGGAGAGATGGTGCCGCCCGCGCCCGCGGAAGCGTTGATGGTATAGGTGTTGGTGTTGCCCGCTTGTGAAACGGTGAGCACCTGACCTGCGATCGTGCAGGCTGCTATTTGCGATGGACCTATATTGGCTGACACGGCGTAGAGAAGGGTGCTGCTGCCCGTGATGGTGGTGTTATTGGAAAGAACCCTCATCCAGGACGGTACGTTCCAGGTCCAGGCACAGGCGCTCTGTGTAGTCACGCTCACCCTGCCCACACCGCCGGAGACGGTAAATGATTGACTGGTGGGGGAAATGGCGTAGGTGCAGGAATTCGGAACAACAACGTAGCAATTGTTCGGGAGGTTAAGGAGGCCATAGGGGCTCTGGTCACCGGCGCTGTCGTAGGCGGTCGCTGCGAAATAGTAGCACAGCCCTTCCTGAAAGCTCCCTGCTATGGTGGCGCTTGTCGCTTTCCCTGCATCGACGCAGTATGAGTAGATCCCGGGCTCTGTGCCGTAGTAGACTTTGTAGCCGTTCACCCTGGAATCGGTACTTGGGGCCCAGGTGAGCGTGACCTGCTGCGCATAGGCACCGACACTCGTGAAGAGCGGCAGGGGAACTGAAACGAAGGTAAGGAATGAAAGCACGACCAGACCGACGAGCCATGGTTTGCCCCTCGATGGGCCGGTTGTGGTACTCACGGAACCACCTCCAATGAAATCTCGTGGGGCCCTACGAGCTGAGTAGAGAGGTAGAGTGTCATGTCGCACGTGTGTTGTCGTGAGGGTACCGCTAAAATTATCGCGAGTAAACAGGCTTCCCGTGGTCGGCATTGAATATCTTTGGTGTTCCCCGGGGAGGAAGCGCCTCTTCCAGGACCTCCGCACGGAACGACGAACCCTAAATACTCCAGGGCCGCCAGGACAGGACTTTGCGGCTTGCCTAGTCCATGACCCCTTCGCCATGGGGTGTTGGTGATATGGGCGCTCCGGACGGCCATCCGTGGAGCTTCAGCCTGTGGCTTAGCACGGCCTAGGGCTTCAGGATTTGCTTTATTGTCTCGGCCACATATCGGATTTGTTCTTCCCTCAGCTCCGGGTACATGGGCAGAGAGACGAATTCAGCGGCACACTTCTCCGCCACCGGAAAATCACCCTCTTTATATCCGAGGGAGCAGTATGCGCCGGTCAGGTGCAAAGGTATCGGGTAATGGATGCCGGTGGAGATGTCTTTCTTACCAAGGGCGTCCATGAGAGTGTCCCGATCCTTCACGCGGACGGCATAAATGTGATAGATATGCTTGGCGTAGTCAGCTTCGACCGGCAGTATCATGCCGTTGGCTCCGCTGGCCAGGAACTTGCCGTAAGCCGCGGCGTTTTCCCGACGAGACTCATTCCATGAATCCACGTACTTCAGCTTCACGCTGAGTACGGCTCCCTGGAACCCGTCCATCCGTGCGTTCCAGCCAACCATGGCGTGGTGGTACTTCTTTTGCTGCCCATGATCACGGAACATGCGTATCCTCTCCGCAATTCCGTCGTCGTTTGTCACTACTGCCCCGGCTTCACCGTATGCACCAAGGTTCTTGCCCGGATAGAAGCTGAAACAACCCGCATCGCCGATCGAGCCCGCCCGCCTCCCCTTGTACTGCGCGCCATGGGCCTGGCAGGCGTCTTCAATCACGCGAAGCCCGTGTTTGTGGGCGATTTCCATAATCGGCGCCATGTCGGCCGTCTGGCCGAAAAGATGCACAGGGATGACGGCCTTGGTTCTGGGGGTGATGGCTGCTTCCAGTTTGGAAGGGTCCATGTTGTAGGTCCGTTCTTCGACATCCACGAACACCGGCCGTCCGCCGCACACGCTGATCGCCTCGGCAGTTGCTATGAACGTGTCGGGAACGGTGATCACCTCGTCGCCGGGGCCCACATCCGCCGCGACAAGAGCGGCCCAGAGTGCGTCCGTACCGCTGCCTACCCCGATGGCGTATTTTGTCCCGCAGAACTCTGCGAACTCTTTCTCGAACTGCGCCGCAAACGGACCGCCGGCAAAAGCGGTCTTTTCAAGCACGTGCTCGAGGGCGGCAGCGATTTCTTCTTTGATAGCGTTGTATTGGGCCTTGAGATCAAGAAAAGGTACGTTCATGGGCTCTCTCCCTAGTAGTTATGCGGAAAAATGATGATCAGTAAAGTGGACGCATCACGAATGGTCAGCCTGCAGTGCGCAGTCTCCGTCGACTCAGTCCTTCCGTAAGGCGTCTCACCGGAATGGTCGCTACGGCTTGATCGATCTCGCGAGACAATGTTCGACTATTACTTCTCTCCGTTGCCTGTCCTTGGCCAACGCCTCATCCACGCTTCGAAGCACCCTCGCCGGATTGCCGGCGACGATCGTATTTGGAGGAACGTCCCTTGTTACCACGCTCCCCGCTCCCACAATAGCATTCTCACCGATCGTGACGTTACTGAGTATGGTGCTGTTGGAGCCGACGGAGGCGCCCCTCTTGACCAGGGTGGGCTCGACAGCCCAATCAGCCTCTGTCTGGAGTCTGCCCTCTGCCGTGGCTCTCGGATAGGTGTCATTTATGAACATCACCCCGTGTCCGATGAAAACGTCGTCTTCGATGGTAACGCCGTCGCAGATAAACGTGTGACTTGAGATCTTGCAGTTGTTGCCGACCCTCGCGTTCTTTTGTATCTCTACGGCGGCACCTATTTTTGTGTTCGGCCCGATGTCACAGCCGTAAAGATTGATGAATCTCGAGAGCTTCACGTTTTCTCCAAGTTTCACGTCTTCAGAAATGCAGCAAAACTCACTCATCTATTATGCCCTCACTTCGTTATAGATTGACTGGTGGGACGTACAACCAGGTGGTCCCCCGCCAGCCGATAATCACGTCAGAATTCCCGGACACCGGCATCAAAGGGTGGCGAGTTTGCCTTTCGCCTTGAGCGATGCATTTGCCGCCTCGAGCATCTTGACCACCCGCAAGCCCGCAAAGCCATCATTGACCGGCGTCTTATCGTTGGCCACGCAGTCGGCAAAGTAGTTGGCCTCGATATTCAGCGCCTCCCCCTTATCGATTCTCGGGATCCAGGCATCCCCTGAGCGATAGCTGACCAGTAAATCGTAAATGTTCTCCTTGTTCTTTACCTCAACACCCTTGTCGTACACCTTTAGTTTTTCATCTGCCTCCAGGTCATTCCAGAGAAGCATCTTCTTATCGCCTCCCAGCAAAGTAGTGCGGACTTTGACCGGGGACAGCCAGTTCACGTTAAAGTGAGCAATTACATTGTTCTCGCAGTAGACGGTGATATAGGCAACGTCCTCGAAGCCATTATAGTGGACTTCGCCCGTGGCTGCGAGGGCCAGCGGTCTTTCCCGGATGACATAATCCATGACTGAGAAATCGTGGGGAGCCAGATCCCAGACTACATTCACATCATGTTGGAAAAGGCCCAGGTTTACCCTCATGGAATCATAATAATACAGCCTCCCCAGTGCGCCTTCATCGATTAACTCTTTGATTTTCTTCACGGCCCCGGTAAAAAGGAACGTGTGGTCTACCATTATCTTGAGATGCTTCTTGTCGGCAAGCTCGATCAGTTCCTCTGCCTCCGCGACGGTCGCGGTAAAAGGCTTTTCCACGAATACGTGCTTGCCATTTTGGAGGGCGCTCTTGGCGAGATCAAAGTGCGTGGAAACCGGAGTGATGACCGCCACGGCGTCGATATCCGCGGATTTCAGAATAGTGTCGGCTCTTGTCGATATTTCGAGGGCCGGGTAGGCCTTCTTGGCAGTCTTGGCTGCCTTCGCGCTCGGATCGCATACGGCAACCACCTCGATCCCATCCACAGAGTTAAAGTTCCTCACGATGTTCGGTCCCCAATAGCCATAGCCACAGACTGCCATCTTAAGCATAGCCCCTCCTTTCGCACAGCTGCGTAAGATTTTCATTGGCCCCAGGCAAGGCGGTCAATTAGTATGCCCCTCTACACGTCACCATGGCTGCCGGCGTTCTAAGGATAATCTTGATGTCCAGCCAGAGTGACCACTCCCGTATATATCTGATATCCATACGGACCGCTTCGTCGAAAGAGACGGCGCTTCTCCCGTTGACTTGCCAGAGGCCCGTGATTCCCGGTTTCATGTCCATGACTCTCCGTCGATGCCATAGGCGATAGTCCCGGTATTCATAAGGAATGGGGGGTCTCGGACCGACGAGAGACATGTCCCCCTTCAAGACATTGATCATTTGCGGAAGCTCATCGAGGCTGGTTCTTCTCAGAATTTTCCCTGCCCGAGTCACCCTTGGGTCATGCTTGATCTTGTATACGCCGCCGCCGTCAGTCCCGGGGTTCTCGTGAGCACGTCCGCCGTTAATAAGGGCGCCCACGTATTCCCTGTGTATGGCGGGGTCATTGTTGACGTGCATGGATCTAAACTTCAGAAACATGAACTTCTTCCCTCCGAGGCCGATTCGCTCTTGCCTGAAGAGCACCGGCCCGGCGGAATCGATTTTAATCAAGATGGCTATGGCGAGAAAGACAGGGGACAGGAGAACCATGACAACAACGCTACCCACGACGTCTACCAAGCGTTTCACGAAGGACGCGAGCCGCCCTCTTTCCTTTGTTCCCGGCGCACCGGATTCCCCCTTTTGAACGGACCCCGCGCCCGTGGTCAGTTTAGGGAAGTCGTCAGGGAAGGCGCTCCAGCTTACGCGCACTCTGGAGAACTGCTCGGGGTCCAATGACTCCCTGAGGCCGTTGTAACACTTCCTAATAATTACGTCCGGGTTCTTCCCCTTTGCGCTCTCAATGAACATGATTGCCGCAACGGAACCGTTCACGTACCACCCCTTGGCATCGGTCTCCCTCGTCACACGAGAGAGCCCTTGAGCCACGAGCCTCGCAACCTCGCATCTCTCAGACGTATCGCCGAGTGCCTTGAGGTCGACCAGCATCATGAGAATCGACTCCTCTGATCGCGCGCACCTCTTCTTCTCGAGAGCGAGAAGCTCGGCGAAGTATTCCGCATGGTACAATCCAGTCCGATCGTCCCGCAGGGTAGTTTCACTCAAGGGTCCAGGCCCGCGCTCCCTGAGGGGTCTGTTTTTGTGAATGAAACGCATGAGCGTCTCCGTTACTTGCTGCTCCGGTTTCCTCTCGCGAAATTCTGTCTCTTCGTTCAAGATGCACCTTTTTTCTTTAATGGGGCCTCTGCGAGTAAAACCGAATGCCCCAAAGCTCATTATTGCGCGTCCACATCACGCACGACTTATGCTATGTTTTGCCCACTATGACGAACGACTCATATATCGCACCACCCATGACGTCTGGGCTCAAAGCGTGATTCCGGAAAAAACTTCTAGGTTCGCCGATAGATCCACCCCGGGATATAGAATCTGCGCTTGTTGAAGACAATACCGAGGATTTTCCCACCTCCCTGCAGGATTTTCTCTTTTGTGTTTAAAGCGACCTCCCAGCGCGTTTTCTCGGCCTCCACCACGAGGATAACCCCATCTACGCGGGAGACGATCCCGGGGCCATCCGGAAACCTCGTGACAGGAGGAGAATCTACGATAATGAGGTCGAACCTCTCTTTCAGGGGCTCCCAAAACGCACTGCGTCTCACATATTCGAGCATTCGCGACGTGACCGTGGTCCTGGGAAACAGGGGCATCACGTAGAGACTGCTGTCCTCGACCTGACACATGGCTTGATCTACGGAGCACCCGGTCTTGACCACTTCATCTATGCTTCTGTCCGGCTTGAGATGTGCGTAAACGTGGAGGTCAGGACGGCTTCTGTCCAGGTCTACGAGGAGAACGTTCTTCTCCATTCTTAAGGAGACCGTCCTTGCCAATTCTCGGGCTATCGTTGAGGTACCCTCATTCGTTCGAGACCCGAGCAGAAGCACCGAGCGATGTTCGTCATCAGGAAGGCTTGCGGTGATCACGTGATACAGCGCAATCATCTCATGTTCCATGTCCGGCGCCTCAGCCTCGCGGGTTGGACCGTTCCGGTTCTCGAAGGCGGCACCACTGCCCAAGCTCGGCTCAACCACTATGGCTTCTCTTCTGGCTCGTTCCAGGGCGTCGTACATATTGGACATCTATGGTTCCTCCGATCTATTGCCGACTAACCTGCTCCCAGGCTCACCGACCCATGCATTCCGTTACTCAAGAGGCCTCACCTTCACCATTGGGCTTCGGACGCCCGGTCCATCCTTACTTGTAACCGATACTTACCAGCACGGGGAGCCCGAGCTTCCTTTCGGCACTCCACGGCGTGGTAAAGCAATGAGGCATATGTTCGGCCGCATAGGCAAGGCCAAGGCTGAGGACAATGCTCAGGAGAAGTCCTACACCAAGCACCTTTGGTTTGTTCGACTTGGCCGGAGCCACCACAGCCTCCTCGATCACCTTGACGTTGGTCATTTTCCTTCGATCCAAATCATCCGAGATGCGAGCCTCCTCAGACTTCTTGAGATAAGTTTCGTAGTTCATCTCGTTGGATGTTCTTTCCCGCTTCAGATCCTCAAACTCCCTGCTACGGGAATTAAGCCTCTGGAGCTCCCCGCCGAGTTCTTCGTACCGCTTTCTGAGCCCCGAGACCCTCACCTGCAAAGGGCCGAGTTCCGCCATGATCTTGGTTGTCTCTGCATTGCGAGCCTTTTCCTCATACTTTTGCAGCTGATCCCTTACAACCTGCATCTCTTTCCGATGGCTGATCAATACCTGACTGTTGTCAGTGTACTTCTCCGCCAGATCCTGTTCCTTCTCTTCGAGGGCATTCAGGTTCGATCTCAGTTGATTTACCACTGAGTCGGTATAAGCGTCATTACGTTGCTTCAGAAAGTCTATCTTCTGCTGCAGTTCCTTGACCTTGATCTGCTCGCTCTCCAGCGTCGACTCGGTTACTGTGCGTTCCTTCAGCAGCATGGCCTTCTCCTCTTCGGGAGAGAAGACACGGTTTCTTTGTGCAAAGTTTCCCATGGTATTCTCTGATTTCTTGAGCTTCTCCTCGTACTCCTTCAGCTGGGCCTCGAGAAAAGAAGACTTCGGATCGCTGAACACCTGCAGGTGCTTTTCCTTGAAGAACTCGACGAGGGTGTTCACCGCCTTGGTAGCGATAGAGGCTTTCTCGTGACGGAAGGACACCGCGATCAGGGGGGTTCCGTTTTCCCGATTCAGACTGAGATTCCGGCTGAACGTTTGGATGGCGATCTCCCGACGCAGGGCTGCCGGAGCAGGCATTTTTTCCAGTTGAGGATAGAGCTCTTGCACGCCAATGGCATTCACGACCCTCTCAATGAGGTCGTGTCCCGTCAGAATTTGCATCTCCGTGTTGATGACCGCCCCCTCGCCCGGGCTCGGAGGTCTCTCGTTTCCCACTTCCGGTACCTGCATAAATTCTCTGCCGAGCCTTACCATCACCACCGACTTCGCCGTGAATTGCTTCGGTAAGTTGGCGGCAATGGTGAGAGTTGCCCCGACGACTACACAAAAGGTGACGAGTATCTTGAACTTGTGTTTAAAGCAAACGGTTAAGAAGTCCCGGATGCTGAATGTCGGCTGGTGGTCTTGGTACATAGACACCTCGTGATGTGAGTAACCGCTCCCCTCTTAGTAGCCTGAAGTTGATACGGGCGTCGGGATGGGAGAGGGCAGGGAGAAAGGCAGCATCTTGCGAATGTACTGGTCCACCCATATGTCCACCTTTGTAATAGGGGATTTCGGCACGAAAACTATATCATAGGGCATGAGCGTGATGTCCTGACTCTTATCGGTGCCGTCGATAAATTTCGTCAGGTCGACTACGCTGGTGAAAGGTGGCCCGTCCGGATTCCTTCTTATAACGAGCACCTGCGTATAGCGGGCAGTCTCCTTCATTCCACCCGCCAGGGCGATCGCCCTCATGACGGTAAGCTGCCCGGCGCGCTCTAGGCCGATAGGCACCATGCCTGCCCTGTTTACCTCACCGTCAACGAATATCTTCTGACCCCCAAAAGCAGTGACCATCACGGTGATCTCGGGCCTTCTCAACTGGGGTCGATATTTCTCCTCGAGGAACTCTCCGAGCTTCGCCGGCGACATGCCGATGACCGTGACTTCTTTGACTAAGGGAAGCGAGATCCGACCGTCCGGGCGGACAGGCAACCTCTGGTTGAAGTCGGGATTGTAGAGAAACTTGATCTCCAGCTCATCTCCCATGTGAATCAGGTACTCGGGCGGAAGGGCGCGGGCCTGCTCGTCCAACTGGGCTGAAGGGGTGGCGTTTGTGATCACCGCGGGCGCACATCCCACAAGCGCGACCAGTAAAAGAAGGTACAGAGAAGTTCTCATTGGCAAGGACGAAAGTGTCGCCATTCTTCGTTCACCCCCATCGATTCTTCTATAAAGTATTCCTGCCCGCCTGAGATGGTTCACCGGGCCTCTCTCTTCGCTTGCCCAACCCCATGCCGAGGGTCCGGGAACCTGATCTGCTGGCCGGGGAGAATCACGTCTGCATCCTTGATCTGAGGATTATTCTCTTTGACCAGGTCGAGAAGCCTCTTCAGCTCCGGGGCCCTCCCGGCAACACCGTAAGCATTCCTCACGAGTTGCGAGAGGGTGTCGCCGGAAGTTACGGTTTTCGTGGCGGCAGCCGGTTCTTCCTTGTGAAGAGGAGCCTGCGGCCCTCTTTCTGCCGAGGGCGTTACGGTTTTCGCGGCGGCGATTGGCTCGTCCCCGTGAAAGGAAGCCTGCGGCGCCCTTTCTACCAGAGGAGTTGCGGTTTTCGCGGCGGCGTGTGGTTCGCCCTTGTGAAGAGAACCCTGCAGCACCCTGTCTGTCGGCACTCCCTGCACTTGATTACCCTCCGCAGCCGGGTTTTCGCTCGGTTGAGGCCCTCTCATCGTGCCGATCTGCTTCTCTTGTCCGGGAGACACCGATATCCCCACTCGCTCCAGGAGCGCCGGATCGAGCGGCAGGGACCGGGCGAAGCCGAGGAGCAGTAACAGAACAAAGGCCAGAGCCGCGGCGCTGGCAAGCCATTGCCGGACACGCCGAGGCCGTCCTTTCCCCTCAAAGTCCCGGATGATCTCTTTCACGATTTTTCCGGTAACGGGCTTCTGCTGGTAACCGAATCCCGTAATGAGGGCATTATCGCAGAGGACGTTCAGCACCCTCGGAATTCCCTCCGCCTTCTTGATGATCTTGCTCAGGGCCCGGCTGGTAAAGACCGAGGCGGGACGAAGGATGATGTCGGGACTCCCGGCCTTCCAAAGTCTGAACTTAATATACTCGTGACTCTCGCTCTTCGTCAGAGGCAGGATCGTCGCGCGGACGGCGAGGCGCTGTTTGAGTTGGCGGAGTCTCTCTGAGTTCAGTTCCTCCTCGAACTCCGGTTGGCCCACGAGGACGATCTGAACCAGTTTATCTTTGGAGGTTTCGAGATTGGAGATCATGCGCAGGCTTTCCAAGGTATCGATGGGCATATTCTGTGCTTCGTCAATGACGATGACCACCGTGTTACCCTGCGTGTATTCCTCGATGAGCGTCTTGTGGAGCCTGTCGACCATCTCGACCACGTCGTCCCCACCAATCTGAATCCCCAATTCCTGGCCCACCGTCCGAAGCAATCCTTCAAACGTGAGCCTGCTGTTGAACACATAGACGATCTTGAGCCGCTGTTTCTTTGCCCTTTCCAGGTATGACCGGAGGATCGTGGTCTTGCCCACGCCAACGGCACCGATAATGGCGACAAAACCTTTTCGCTCTTCTATGCCGTATATTATGGCTGCCAGAGCCTCCTTGTGACTCGGACTCAGGTAGAGGAACTCCGGGTCGGGGGTGATGTGGAAGGGTGGCTTCCTCAGGTTATAGAAATTCAGGTACATGATATTGCCTCACACCTGAAAACAGA
>Ga0326727_10028338_pt1 | contig 10195 bp, 8 predicted proteins | sample MB2enrmetagenome_FD_207643 | JGI IMG/M metagenome (GOLD analysis project Ga0326727, IMG submission 207643) | Lab enriched peat soil microbial communities from McLean, Ithaca, NY, United States - MB29MY | ecosystem: Environmental > Terrestrial > Soil > Wetlands > Peat | place: USA: New York...
GCGGAGGAGGGCTGAGGGACTCGCGTGGTTGGAGTAGGGTCGCGGACTCGCCGGGGCTATAGCTCAGCCGGTTAGAGCGCAGCACTGATAATGCTGAGGTCCCCAGTTCGATTCTGGGTAGCCCCACACTAGACATGCAGGTCAGAGCGTGTTTATTGACCGAGCCTTGTCCTCTCGGCAATCTGGCGTGCCCTCTGTGTGCCCTTAGAGCGCGCGCCGATAGGCGTCCTCAGCCGTTCCACCGCTTGGCCCATTTCACGAGCTTGATCGTGATGATAAGCGCAATCGCCAGGGCGAGCGCGGCGGCGCGATGGATCGAGTGGCGATCGGTGTTGCGTCGGAGCTGACCGAAGTTCGCCAGCCACGAGTTCGTGCGCTCGACGGGCCAGCGCTGTCCGAGAACGACGAGACGCTTCTTCAGCCGGGTGTGCTTCGGGCCGTGCGGGCGGACCTTCGGGATGACCGACTCGAGGTGGCGTAGTGCACAGGCCTCTCGGACGGCGTCGTAGTCGTAGCCCCGGTCGAGATGGACGATCCCGACGTCGTCGAGCAACCCACGCCGCGCCAGGGCGTCGAGCGTCGGGGCGAACAGTGTGCAGTCGTTCTGGTTGGCCGGCGCTGACACCCAGGCGACAGGGATGCCGCGGGCGTCGGTGGCAACCGACCACTTCCAGCCGCGTTTTCCCCGGTCGACGGGGTTCGGACCGGTCGCCTCGCCTCCGGAGGGCGCCTTGTGGAGCGAGCCGTCGACGGCGAGGTCGCCGAGCTCGAGCCCGATGATCCGGTCGTAGCCGGAGAGCGCCTCGTCGACGAGCGCCTCGAACACGCCCGCCGCCACCCACTCGTCCCGGCGACGGCGCAGCGTCGACTCCGAGGTGGCGGTGATCCGGCCGGCGACGTCCCAGCTGCAGCCGGTCACGAGACGGACGAGGATCCCGAAGAAGCACTTCCGATCGCTCGTCCGGGGACGATGGCAGCCGAGCGGGTGATCATCGACACGAGGGGGGAGGTGTCCTGCGACCGCCTGGAAGACGGCATCGACCACCTTGGGTTGAAGCGCGAGCATGATAGGGACCTCCACCGGATTGTCGTTGGTTGGGTGCACCCGAGATCCTTCCCGGGCCACCACGACAACCGGTGGATGTCTTTGTCAGCTGCCTATCGGCGCGCGCTCTTAGGTCGCAGATAGGACCCCACTTTGTCGGTTGCGACCTGGTCGGCCTCAGAGGTCGCTCGCGCATAGACGTCGAGCGTCATTCGGGACGACGAGTGGCCAAGGCGCGTCTGCGCGGTCTTCACGTCGGTGCCAACGGCGACAAGCGCGGTGGCCGCGAGCGAGCGCAGATCGTGGAAGCGAAGTCCCGGCAGCCCCGCCGCCTCGCACGCCGGTAGCCACGTTCGTTGGTGTAGCGGAGCGGCGCGCCGTGGGGTGAGACGAACACGAGCGCATCACTATCAGCCGCGGCTAAGCCTCGGCGATTGAGGAGCGCGGCGAACTCGTCAAGAAGCCACCTAGGACAGGCGAAGGTGCGGACCCCACCCGATGATTTCGGTTTTTCGAGGACACCGCTTCGGGCGAGCTGGCAATCGACGGTGAGCTTCCCTCCGGAGAACGCCAAGCCGGTCGACGGTGAGCCCTGCCGCTTCAGCCCAGCGCAGCCCGAGCACGGCACGCGCCCACATCATTGGCGCCTGATCCTCGTCGAGGACTTCGGCCAACCGCTCTAACTCGTCAGTGCTAAGAGTCGGGCGTTCGACGAGATGACCGCGTGGAAGCTGGATTCGGTAACAAGGACTCCGAGGGAGACGCGCCGTGTCCTCTGCGCAGGCGAACATGGCTCGTAGCGCCGCGTACTGCCTCCTGACCGTCGAGGGCGCCTGGTGCTTGGCCCAGCCGTCGACGAGTGCTTGCACGTCGTGACGGGTCTGGCGCCGCCCCTCTCGGTCTGTGGTACTCGACTTCCTCCTTCCAGAATCGCCTCGAACGGCCGCAAACGACCGCCGAGGGGTAGGAGTGCAGCCCTACTTCCGTAGTCCAAGAGCTTCGAGAACCGACCGCGTGAGCCCCATCGACTTGCCGTAGACCTTGCGGCGGACGACGCGCTTGGCATAAACGCTGGAGCCTTGTGAGGCGGCGCGGGTGGGGGCGACCCGTTGCTCTCCGGCGCCCTCGGCTGCGTCCGGTTCCGCGCTGGGCTCATGGCCGTTCACCCGGGGCTGATGGGCGCGGTCGGCAGCGTCGACGACGCGTCGGGCGCGGATACTGGCGGCAGCTCGACGTGTGGGTGCTCTCGGCGTCGCGTGATCTCGGCCACTCGCTGCACGTACACTTCCCCCGGGTGTTTCAGCACCACGTCTTCCACGGGCTGTGCGCCTGCGGGACGGGGCACGGGGCGTACCCGGTCGACCGGAAGGGGCGCTATGTGCCCAAGGGGTGAGGCTGATGGGCGAGGGCGATGGCCCGTAAGGGGGCGGCTTGCCTGGGCGCGGCGAAGGCTTCGCACGGCGTGGGGCGGCGCACGGCCCTGCGACGAGCTGAGGTGCGGGAGGCCGACGACCAGCTGAGCGAACTGGCGGTGCGAGCTGCTCCAGCCGTGACCTTTTCGATGCTTCCTGCCCACTCGCGCCGTCAATGAGATCGTGCCCGGTCTGCGAGGGTAGTCCCGACCGCGTTCTGTTCACGCAGCATCTCGTCGTCCCGGATCAATCGCCGTTTCCGTTATCCTTTGTCATCCGAGGCTGCGGTCTGTGCGGGATGGTCTACTCGGATATTGAGATCGACTCCGCAAGCCTCGCCGGCTACTACCAGGAATCGGTTCATTCCCCTCCCGATACCGAACGGAACGAGGCTCAACTCAGGCACGTCGCGGAATACCTCGCGACCGTCGCCCCAGCGTCCGCCCGCGTTCTCGACGTCGGCTGCGCCTCCGGGCGGCTGCTCGATCACCTTAAGCTCGTCGGGTTCACGGATCTAAACGGCGTCGAACCGTCCGCCCGGGGAGCAGCGGCGGCACGCGGTCTCGGGTTCGACGTGAGGCGATCGTTCGATGAGTTGGAGGGACTCTTCGACCTCGCCATCGTCCACCATGTTCTCGAGCACGTTCCGGCCGTCGCCGGGTTCCTCTCCGCGCTGGCCGGGCTGCTCAAACAGGGAGGGAGCTCGTACATCGAGGTCCCCGACGCGATGCGCTACGCCGACTTTGCCTACGAGCCATGGCTCGACTTCAACCTCGAACACATCAACCACTTCTCCCGCTGGCATCTGGACGCGGCGATGCGCCGGGCCGGGTTCTCCCGGCTCGATTCCGGAGCGAAGACGCTCGACATGGCGAAGGACTGGGGCTATCCCGCGATCTATGGCCTCTGGCGTCTCGTCAGGGTCCCTCCGTTCGCCGTGAAGCCGAACATGGCGCTCGTCAGGGCGACGGAGCATTACATCGTCGTCTCGACCGGGCTCCAAGACGGCTTGGACGCGAAGCTCCTCGCTGAGCTCGACGGACGTCGCTCCGTGGCGGTCCGGGGGATGGGCCAGCTCGCTCTCCGCAAGCTAGCGTCTCCCGCGTTCAGGGGGCTCGAGATCGTCGCCTACGTCGACGCCGACCCGTTCAAGCAGCGCCTCACCTTCGGTGGGAAACAGGTCGTCGGCCCGGGCTATCCGCTCGCGCCCGGAGTCCCGGTCGTCATCCTCACCTACCGTTGCCAGGACGAGATCACGGAGGAGTACGCGCGGACCGATCCGACCCGCCACGTCATCAGGCTCGGGTCGCGATGATGCGCGTCGTCGTCCTCTACACGAAGATCTCGGCGAAGACGGTTGTCGCTCTCAACCGTTCCGGCTACGAGTTCGAGCGCGTCAAGGTCTCCGACTCCAACGAGGCGTACTGGGAGGTGCTCGCCGACCTGTGGGGGTACGGGGAGGACTTCTGCATCGTCGAGCACGACATCGTCGTCGGACCCGACACACTCCGGGAGATCTACGCCTGCCCTGAACCCTGGTGCGTCTGCTCGTACAACGGCCCGGGCTACAGCGGCGCGGGCGTTGACGCTCCGAAGGGCGCTGCACTCCAAGGGATTGAAGAGCCGTGTCGGTGTGCGTCCTTTCAGGCACTTCGCCCGGAACGAGAAGCCGCCTCCAGACCGTCGGCACCACCTCTTCGAGCTGGATCTGGAGGTGGAGCACCGGCTATGAGGTCACGCCCGCACACCACGCGGCCCTTCAGATCGCCTCAGAGACTCCGAACGTCGGGGGAGGGGCACAACGTACCCGGGGGCCAGCTGGTGTTTCGTCCAGGTGAGGCCAAATCAGACGCGCGCTCTGGGGCCAAATGGGGTTGATATTCCCATTAGGACATCGCGCGGCCAATGTCGGATGTTCGTACTGCCGCGGTGTGGACTTCACTGTGAACGTTCGCAAGGGCAAGAAAGCGGGTTGAGAATGCGGATGGTGTGAACCAGGAGGCGAGAGCGACAGAGGCCAGCCGCGTGCCGGCCTCGTTGCACGAACGACACGTTGTGGCGCCGTGCCTGGTTGCTAGCGCAGCGAAGGGCTCGACCGGGGCGCTCGGTCGCAGAGGTTCTCGTGAGAGTGACCGGACGTGTTCTTGGATGGCGTAGCCTCCAGTGCCAACGGCAAGATTCCCGAGCGAATGACCCTTCGTTACCGTCCATGATCGACCGATCGAGGTTCAACGTCGTGCCACGTCCACCGGCCTGTCCCCTCGCCATGGCCATGGGCGGCAGCGGACCGTGCCGGAACGCGATCGATGTCGGGACGACATGATGTTCGATCACGGCACAGGAGCTTGTCGCCAGGAACCGTTCGGGCCGCGGAGTGGGGACATTGCAAGATGCGAGCGCTTCCTCCTGGTGCTCCGATGGGTCGGCTGGGTGCTGATTGCGGCCCAATTCGCCGGGTTCCTGCTGTGGAGTGGGTATCTCATGTCCCATGCGAGTTTTGGACATGACACGGCCATTTACTTCCAGTCCTGGGACCTAATCGCTCACGGTCATCTGCTTCCACGAAACACCATTCAGGGCGGCTATTACTTCTGGCAGAACGACGGAGAGTTCATCGTTTATCTTCTTGCGCCGCTGTACTGGGTGTTCCCGGATCACCTCTTGGGGCTGCTCTGGCTCCAGGATCTCGCGCTCTCGGGAACGATCGCCGTCTGTTACAAGTTCGTGACCGGCCGTTGGATGCATCCGGGATCCGAACGCGACGTCAACCGCAAGGTTGTCGCTGCCGTTGCCGCGTGGCTGACGATCGTGGTTCTCTTCGTGTGTGACCCGTGGATCTACTGGGTTGTCTCATTCGACGTCCACATGGAGGTCTTCGGAGTCTTTTTTGTTGCTTGCGCGTTCATCGCGTTCCAGAAGCACCAAAGACGTGGATACGGGTACACGCTCGCCACAGCGATGTGCGGCACGGCCTCGGTCGTCTACGTGTTCTCTCTCGGGCTCTTCCTGAGTGGACAATCAGTGGGGCGCTGGTACCTGTCGCGCGGCAAGGAAAAGACATCGCCTCGATCGGGCCGAGTCCATAGCGTCGTTGCGAGCGACGGGATTCCCGGCGCGTTGCTCATGATCGTCTCGATCCTGTGGCTGTTCTCGCTCAGTTTGCTTCATGCCACTAAGGGTTCGCCGACGGGTGGCTTTATGTACCTGCTTGGCCCGACGGGAGTGAGCCTGCTGAACGTGACATTCGGCTCGGTCGCACGCGGGCTGCTTCGTCATCCGATCTCCGCGCTCCGAACAGTCGCGTCGCACAGCTGGAACCTCTGGGCGAGCCCATCGGCGGCCGGGTTGTTCGGCCTGCTGACTCCGGTGGGGTTCTTCATGGCTGTGCCGACACTGCTGTTCGACTATCTCTTAGTGGGCCAGAATTTCGCTAACCCCACTTTCCAGCAGATTCCAGCGTTCATCTTCATCGCTCTTGGCACAGCTGGCTTTGTCGGTTACCTCGTCAGGCACCGGAAGACCTTCATGGTGGGTCTGGTGATTTGCACGCTCGTCATCGCCAACGAGGTGGGCTGGTTCGCGGTGTGGTTTCCGAAAACACGTGTCTGCTGGGTGTTGACGTCGACCGCAGCCGCCTCGGTCATCTGGCAGGCGGAACACGTCATTCCGGCGCGTGACGAGGTCGTGATGACGAACGGTGTGGCCGGACCTTTTGGAGATCACGCCGATCTCTACGAGTTCGACGGTCCGATACCGATACCCGTTCGAGGTGGAGTGGTCTGGTTTGTAATGTCTCCGGCCCAGGGCGACGAGGTCGTACCGACCGCGGTCATGGAGCGGGCGTTGGGCGACGTCATGGAGTTGCCCGGCGCGAGTTTGGTCACCGCGTCTCACGGCGTCTACGTGCTGCGCTGGCAAGTGCCCCCCGGGTACCGATCCGTATCTCTGGGAGGAGGCGACAAACTCGATGCCTGGACGACTCAGGGTGTGGCCGCGACTTCGGTCCACACGGGCCCGCTAAGGGCGTGGCACCTCGCCTCAAATGGGCGCCGCGGTTATGTGCTGAGTGGCGATTACTGGAGGGAATTCAGCGGGAGCTATTTGGCCACAGTCCGAATCTCGGCGACTGGTCCGGTGAACGTCGAGGTGTGGGATGACACCACGAACCGTCTTCTCGCCCGCACGACGATGACCGGGCCGTCCAAGACGTCGGACGTCCAACTACCATTTCGGATTGGACACGAAAAGCCTGGCTTTGTCTACCAGGGTGCTGGAACTTTCCGTGATTTCCCCATTCCGCAAATCCCAGGCGATGCAATCGAGGTGAGGGTCTGGAACTCTGGCACCGCGCACGTGGTGATATGGTCGGTGGAATTGAGAAGGCATTAGCGGAACAGAGGTGGATTGTGGTTTACGGGCGATTCGTTATTCAGCTATTGATTGCACCATTCTTGGGAAATTGCACGGTCGAAGCAGCCGCTGTACTCTAGGCAATGCGCTCTCGGAGTTCCCGGGTTTGGCTCGGGTCGATATAGGAGCCGTCGTGTCCTTTCGTTTTGACGTCGTGATCATCGGTGGCTGTGGTCATGTGGGACTGCCGCTTGCACTCGCGTTCGCGAGTCGGGACCTGTCGGTCGTGATCTATGACATCGACGAGTCTTCCGTCGATCGGGTTAACAAAGGGGAAATGCCTTTCTTGGAGCAGGGCGCTCAAGAGGTCCTGGAGCGGGTGATCGGCCCGAAGTTTGTGGCGTCGACCGATGTCGGGGTGGTGTCTACGGCCGAGAACATCGTCGTCGTGGTCGGAACGCCCGTCGACGAGCACCTGAATCCCGATCCGAACGCGGTGCTGCGGGCGATCGGAGATGTCGAGGAGTCCCTGGTCGACGGTCAGTTGTTGGCGTTGCGCTCCACCGTGTACCCGGGGACCACGGCGCTTGCTGCCAAGCTGATTCGGTCGTTCGGGAAAGACGTCGACGTAGCGTTTTGCCCGGAGCGGATCGCCGAGGGCAAGGCGATGGTCGAACTCTTCGAACTGCCCCAGCTCATTTCCGGTTGCAGCGAGCGCGCCGTCGAACGGGCGGAACTTCTTTTCGGCAGGCTTGCGCCGAAGATGGTCCGTGTTTCCCCCGAAGAAGCAGAGCTCGCCAAGCTGTTCACAAATACTTGGCGCTACATCCGGTTCGCGACGGCGAACCAGCTGTTTATGATGGCCAATGACTTCCATCTCGACTATGAACGGATCAGGCTAGCCCTCGCGCTCGATTACCCTCGGGCCGCCGATCTCCCGGCTGCAGGTTTCGCCGCCGGACCTTGCCTGTTCAAAGACACGATGCAGCTCGCCGCCTTCAATAACAACAACTTCGTGCTCGGCAACGCCGCAATGCTCGTGAACGAGGGACTGCCGCTCTACGTCGTGTCGAAGCTGGAGGCGAAGTACCCGTTGCGTGAGACGACGGTTGGCATTCTCGGTATGGCCTTCAAGGCGGAGTCCGACGACGTTCGTTCCAGTTTGAGCTACAAGCTGAAGCGCATTCTGCGCTTCAAAGCGAAAAGGGTGATCTGTCACGATCCGTACGTCACGGTGGATGATGACCTCCATCCCTTGGAGGAAGTGCTGGCCGAGAGCGACCTCCTGATCATCGGGGCACCACACGACGCCTACCGCAACCTGAAGACCAAGGTTCCTGTTGTCGACATCTGGGGTCTAACGGACCGCGGAACCCGCGTGTGAAACCTCGAGTCTCGATCGTCGTGACAGCACGCGACGAGGGTGAAGCGATCATCCCCTGCCTCGTGCGTCTTTCGGAGTCGGTTGGGTTGGCTTCGGAAATCCTGGTGATCTACGACACACCGGAGGACACGACCGCGCCGATTGTGCAGGAGTACTCGGCGAGTCATCCGGAAGTGGTCCCGACGCTCAACACCTACGGCCGAGGGCCCGCGAACGCGATTCGCTACGGATTCGATCACGCCTCAGCAGGCGTCGTCGTTGTCACCATGGCGGATGGTTGCGACGATCCAGCGCAGATCGACCAGCTGGTCAGGCTCGTCGAGCGCGGCGTGGTCATCGCCGCGGCCTCTCGGTACATGCGGGGTGGCCAGCAAATCGGCGGACCGGTCGTGAAGTCGCTGCTCTCGCGTACCGCCGGACTGACGCTCCATCTGTTCGCGAGGGTCGGGACTCGGGACGCGACGAACTCCTTCAAGGCCTATTCGACTCGTTTCGTGAGAGCGGTCGGGATCGAATCCGAAGCCGGCTTCGAGGTCGGCCTGGAACTGGTCGCCAAGGCCCGCCGCTACCGCCAGCCCGTGGCGGAGATCCCGACGATATGGCTGGAACGCCTGCAGGGCGTCTCCAAGTTCAATATCGCGAGATGGCTACCTCGGTATTTCCGCTGGTACCTCTACGCGTTTGGAACGCGGCTTCCGCTTCCCGAAGCGAAGGAGGACTCGACGGCTTGAACTGGTGGTTGTGTGGCTGAACGGTTGGGTGCGTTCTCGCTGGCGTCGTCGATGGGCAGCCGAGGAAACTGAGGCTGGTGGGATTCACGGCGGCCGGTACAGCCAGACGCCAAAGAAGGAAGGAGAAGACGAATTGAGCAAGGTGCTCGTGAGCGGCTCCGCGGGGTTCATCGGCGGTTACGTCGCCGAGGAGCTGCTCCACCGGGGTCACGAGGTGGTTGGCATCGACAATCTCTCCAAGTACGGAGCGACGAAGAAGTCCTACGACCAAGACCCCAACTACCGGTTTGTCGAAGGCGATGCGCGTGACGTCGAGCTGATGACCGAACTCCTCGCTAACTGTGATCAGTTCATCGCGGGCGCCGCGATGATCGGTGGCATCTCCTACTTCCACACCTACGCCTACGACCTGTTGGCGACGAACGAGAGAATTATCGCGGCATCGTGTGACGCGGCGCTCGAGGCCCACAGGAAGGGTCGTCTCCAGAAGGTCACCTACCTTTCATCCTCGATGGTCTTTGAGTCGACAGACCGGTGGCCATCTTCAGAGGGTCAGGAACGCGAAATCCCTCCGCCGCGCAGTTCATACGGCTTCCAGAAGCTCGCGGTCGAGTACTTCGCACGATCTGCTTTCGATCAGTACGGACTGCCCTTCACGATCGTGCGCCCGTTCAACTGCGTCGGTATTGGTGAGCGGCGAGCGCTGGGTGACGTGGGGATCCTTTCCGGCAACGTGCGCCTCGCCATGAGCCATGTCGTGCCGGACATCGTCCAGAAGGTGCTGAAAGGCCAAGATCCCTTGCATATCCTGGGTGATGGAAGCCAGGTGCGCCATTACACGTACGGGGGAGACCTAGCCGTGGGGATCGCGACTGCGATGGAGCATCCGGACGCCCTCAACGAAGATTTCAATCTCTCCACGCCGGTGTCGACGACTGTCCTGGAGCTTGCGGAGCTCGTGTGGCGCAAGATCAAGGGCACGGGCATCGCCTTCCGTTACGTGTCGGACAAACCCTTCGAGCACGACGTGGCCCGGCGAGTGCCTTCCACCGAGAAGGCGAGACGCGTGCTCGGTTTCGAGGCGGCGACGTCGCTCGACTCGATGCTGGACGAGGTGATCCCGTGGATCGAGCGAGCAATCGCTGACGGCACGATTTGATCCGGATCCGCTCGAGCGGATCGACACCGGCGGGCAGACGGTCGACGTCGCCATCCGGCTGATGCCCTTGCAACTGAGGTGGTTGAAGCGCTGGCCGTGAGACCTCGGGATCGG
>Ga0326727_10028339_pt1 | contig 10195 bp, 9 predicted proteins | sample MB2enrmetagenome_FD_207643 | JGI IMG/M metagenome (GOLD analysis project Ga0326727, IMG submission 207643) | Lab enriched peat soil microbial communities from McLean, Ithaca, NY, United States - MB29MY | ecosystem: Environmental > Terrestrial > Soil > Wetlands > Peat | place: USA: New York...
ACCTCCAGCTCGTACTCCTTCCAGCCCAGCACGCTCTCCTCGATGAGGCACTCGTGCACCGGCGAGAGGTCCAGCCCGCGCGCCAGGATGTCGGTGATCTCCTCGCGGTTGTAAGCAATACCGCCGCCCGATCCGCCCAGGGTAAAGCTAGGGCGGATGACCACCGGGAAGCCGATCTTGGTGGCGAAGGCAAGTCCGTCGCTCACGTTACCCACCAGTTGCGACTTCGGCATCTCAAGGCCAATGCGGTTCATCGCGTCCTTGAAGAGCAGCCGGTCCTCGGCCTTCTTGATGGCGGGCAGCTTGGCGCCGATCAGTTCGACGCCATATTTTTCAAGGACGCCGGAGTCGGCCAATTCAACGGCGAGGTTCAACGCCGTCTGTCCGCCCACGGTCGGCAGCAACGCAAAGATGCGCGTTTGTTTGTCATTCCGTAGCGAAGCGGAGGAATCTGCTTCTTCCATCCTTTCCGACTCGATGCGGATGATCTCTTCGAGGTAGGTTGCGGTGAGAGGCTCGATGTAGGTGCGGTCGGCAAACTCCGGATCGGTCATGATGGAGGCTGGGTTGGAGTTGACCAGCACCACCTGGTAACCCTCGGCCTTGAGCGCCTTGCAGGCCTGCGTGCCGGAGTAGTCGAACTCGGCCGACTGTCCAATAACAATCGGCCCTGAGCCGATCACCAGAATCTTCGCGATGTCATTCCTGCGTGGCATTTAGCTTCTCCGCTTCCTTCAACATGGCCGCACAGGGCACACTCTGGATGGTCAAATACACGGGCGCGTCGTTGAATCGCGCAACATACTTCTCCGCACTGTCCGGCTTGTCGATGCGGTCTTTCTCGCGGCTGTAAAACACATGATGCGGCGGAATCTTGCCGTCGCTTCCCGGCATCAGGTCCGCGTCACCCAGCCAATCGGCAAGCTCAAAGCCCGGTGATACGATCGCACCCGGAGGCGGCACAGACTTCACAGTGACGGTGCCGTGCAGACCGGTCAGCCGGCCCGAGGCATCGAAGGTGTAATCAAACGCCAACTCCGAGTCTGCAAAAAACCTGCGTAACTTTACCTCTGTCAACACACTTCCCTTGAACGTCGTCTCCGTAAAAACTGTGCCTCCCAGCACCTCGATCAGCGGCCTGAACTGAAGCAGGCTCCACGCTCCGTTGGCTTCCTGCAAGCAAAACACCACCTTAGGAGTGGGGTCCTTGGCAAGCACCGTTGACGATGCCGCCAACAGCAACGTGCAGGCGCATAAGATCACCCTGCTCATGTGAGCACTCTCGCACGAAGTGATGTAAGCAAATTGCTGAAAGTGAGTTCTGCTGACGGCTCGCTATAGTGTCCCAGCAAACCCTCCACCCGCGATGAAGTCAGTAGGCAGGCACTGTCATAATGCCTATCCCGAATCAACTTTGTGAGCAAGATTTCATATCTCTTCGTGTACGAGGCTCCAATAAACTCAGGAAAAACTTTGAAGTGTGATTCTGTAGCGCCAACCGGCCGGTTCGATTCCGGCGCCTCTTCCAACATCATGAAGTATCCCAGCCACGGTCTTTGGGACGGCGCAAATGCGCCCTCTCGGTAGGCTGCCCAAAGATCGGTTGCGCTCCCCAAAGCTTCTTCAGTCCTATTGTTGAAGTTATTTCCAAAGGAACCAACCTGCGACTTGAACTCCATTGCAGCTACGAGCTGCCCATCAGAAACAACGAGCAAGTCCCATCTCTTCTCCGACCTGTACCATCCGGGGATTTCAGCAAGGCGGTCACAATAGATGCTTGGTCTGTTTAAACCAGACTCCTTCAGATAATCACAGACAAGGTCCGCAAATCCCTGCAATTGTTTGCCGCCAGTTACGGCCCCACGCGCCCCGGAATCTTTCTGTCCAGACTTGGCCCCTTGAGAGTCCGCTTGTGTGGAGCGGGTCTGCCAGAAATGACGCACAGCTTCGTGGAGCCTATCATTCCAGTGTCTATCTAAACTCATCTGTCCCAAACCTCCACTACTTCAGGTCTTCTAAACAGTGTCTGTGTCTCTCTCCGAACTCGCGAAACCGCAGACCTTAGGTAGGTCTCTTGAATTTCATATCCCAGACTGTTTCTTCCGCTCTTGGCAGCCGCCACCGTTGTAGTGCCAGTTCCGAGAAACGGGTCCAGGACAATATCTCCGACAAAGCTGAACATCCGAATTAGCCGCTCTGCAAGTTGCGCGGGAAAAGGAGCTGGGTGGTGCTTCGTTGACTCTCCCGTCAGGCCTGTCCAAATTTGCTGAAACCAATGTTGATAATTTTCTGCCCCGATTACGCTAAGCAACTTCGTAGCCGCATTTGGCTTTCGATAACCACCAGGCTTTCTCAACATCAGAATGAACTCGATGTCATTCTTGATAACAGAGTTTGGTTCATATGGTTTTCCGAGAAAACCACCTGCCCCACTCGCTTCGTACACCGCGTTCGATATCTTGTGCCAAATGATTGGAGCGAGATTGTCGAACCCAATCTTTCGGCACTGTTCCTGAATTGACGAGTGCAGGGGAACAACAGTGTGTCGTCCGTCATTCTGCCTCCGCGACAGACAGACATCCCCCACAACGCACACCAGTCGGCCACCTGGAACCAGAGCGTCATAGCATCTTTGCCAAACCAGCCCCAACTCACACAAAAACTCCTCGTAGTTCTCTATATGACCCATCTGGGCCACGGAGTCTTCGTAGCGTTTCAGCGTCCAATATGGAGGGGAAGTAACCACCAGATGCACAGAGTTGGTTCCTAGTTCTGTCATCTCCCGCGCATCTCCATGCACCAGTACATGTTTCGTAGGAACCTTCTGTAGCGCAGACTCGATCTTCTCCAGGAGAGCTTGATTCTTTGCAATTGCTGGAATCGTCGTCTGCTCCAACCCAAGCCCGCGAATCTCCTCCGGCAAATATGCCGACTGATCCTCGTTCCCAAAGTCGAACTTCATCGTTCGAGAGAGCACAAGTGGAATCGGGAGATGGGCGACTGCATTCACTTTTTCCAGTCCTCCATCATCTTGCGGAAGTCGCGGAAGAGGTAGTGCGAGTCGTGGGGGCCGGGACTGGCCTCCGGGTGGTATTGCACGCTGAACATCGGGTCCGTCCTGTGGCGCAGGCCGGCCAGCGTCCGATCGTTGAGGTTGGTGTGAGTGCACTCGACATCGGCGGGCAGGCTCTGTGGATCGACGTTGAAGTTGTGGTTCTGCGCGGTGATCTCCACTTTGCCGGTGCGATGGTTGAGGATGGGGTGGTTGCCGCCATGGTGGCCGAACTTCAGCTTGTAGGTCTTGCCGCCCAGCGCGAGGCCGAAGATCTGGTGGCCCAGGCAGATGCCGAAGATCGGCTTTTTGCCCTTGAGCTTGCGCACCGTGTCGACGGCGTAGTCGAGCGGCTCGGGATCGCCCGGTCCGTTGGAGAAGAAGACGCCGTCGGGGTTGAGCGCGAGCGTCTCTTCAGCGGTGGTGGTAGCCGGGACTACGGTGACGCGGCAACCCTCGCGGGTCAACATGCGCAGGATATTCTGCTTGATGCCGAAGTCGTAGGCGACGACATGCAACGGCACACCATTGGTGGCGCTATCGGGCAGCGGTAGCAGCGCTTCGCCAGTCTGATTGCGCGGCTCGCTCTCGTCCCACTGGTAGATTGATTTGGTAGTAACGACGCTGGCAAGGTCGGTGCCTTCCATCCTGCGGATCGCCCGCGCCTTGGCCACCAGCGCGTCCGCATCGAGCGACGCGCCCGACGCGATGACACCGCGCATGACGCCATGCGTGCGCAGATAGCGCACAATAGCGCGCGTGTCCACCTCGGCCAGCACGGGGACGCCGCTGCGCTCCAGATAATCGTCGGCAACCTCGGTGGCCCGCCAGTTGGAGCTCATCTCGGAGAACTCGCGCGTCACCAGCGCCTCGATGTAGGGGCGCGCGGACTCCGCGTCGCTGGGCGTCGTTCCATAGTTTCCGATGTGGGGATTGGTGAGTACCACGATCTGCCCCGCATACGAGGGATCGGTGAAGATCTCCTGGTAGCCGGACAGCGAGGTATTGAAGACGACCTCGCCCGATGCCTCGACTAGTGCGCCGAAGCCTCGACCGCGAAAGATGCGCCCGTCTTCGAGGGCCAACATCGCCTGAATTGCCTGCATTGCCTCTCCTGCGGAATCCCCATAGGAGTGGATTCAATCGATTCTATCAGCATCCGCAGGGGGGCGCTTGCCACTCGCGCCCGGTTTTCCACGCAATTCAGCGCGCAGACGCAAAGAAAATTAGTTTATGACCAGCTCTTCTTCCAAACCAGGGAGAGGTGCAACACCAACTTAATTCTCCTGACAATGGGTTCTGCAACATGATGCAACGGCACCCATCCTTGTTCCCGGATTTGATCCCATGTACCGCCGGAACATCAGGATCGACCTCAGAACTTCCTTGAACTATGAACCTCGCACCTTGGACCTTGCTATTAAGGAGTGAAGACCCCCGGTGGTCTGGGGGTCTTACGTATAGGTAGGGAATGATGGTGCGGATAGGGGAAGCCGGAACCGTGGGAACTGCTGGCCCGACAAGTTACTTGGTACATTCCATGAGACGCGGGTGCTGAGAAAAAGTTGCCTAATATTCTTCAAAATGGATTTTATAATCTGTGGAAATTCCAAAAACAGAATTATACGAAGATGTACAAGACCTCAATGCAGGTTTGTATGTTGATTTTATTGATCTTATGTAACTTTATCGAAAACGAATCTCTCAGATGAAGTTCAGGAATGACTCCGGTTTCAACTGGGCCATTGGGAAGACAGCCTCCAGATTGTGCGATCCCAGGGTCTTGGACGCCACCTCGCCCAGCACATTGCGGAAGTCGGTGGTCACGGCAAGGTCGCGCCCCTCGTTCAACTGCTCGTTGGCAAGCCCCGGCCATCGTCCGTAGACCTTTCCGCCCTTGACCTGGCCTCCCAGCAGGAACATCACGTTGGCGTGTCCGTGGTCCGTACCTCCGGTGCCATTCTGGCGAACAGTGCGGCCAAACTCCGACATGGTCACTAGGGTCACGTTCTCCGCGCCGGTACCCATGTCGAGCCAGAAGGCAGCAATCGAGTCGGAGAAATCCTTCAGCCGATTGGCCAACTGCCCTGTGGCCGCGCCCTGGTTCTGGTGAGTGTCCCAACCGCCGATGTCGGTGAAGGCGGCTTCGACACCAAGGTCCGCCTTCAACAATTGTGCGATCTGGCGCAAACTATTGGCAAAAGGAGTGGTTGGATAGAGCACGCCAACGGCTGGCTGATAGCGCGCCGGATCGGCTGAGCGCAACATCCTGACCGCATCGAAGGTCTCCTGCGCAGTGCCATGCAGCACCGCATCCGTGCTGGCGTCGTACATGGCTTGAAAGGTATTAGCGATGGGCGAGGGCTGCGGCCCACGGCCTGCCACGGAGAAGTTGGCGAGATTATTGAGAGCGATCGCTGGCATCCGGCCAGCCAGGGTAAGTGGAACCTGCGTCCCCAGCGCCACCGCGCGAAAGGCCGACTGCGTTGCATCCAGCGGCCCTCCCTGGAGCGCGCGATTCAGCCAGCCGTCCCCGGTTGCCTTGACGCCGGGTGTTCCGCTCTCCATATAATCCTGCGCGTCGAAGTGAGAGCGGGAGGGGTCCGGTGAACCAGCCGCATGAACGATCGCCATGTGACCGGCATCGTAGAGTGGCTTGAAGGACGCCATCTGCGGATGGAGTGCGAAGAAGCCATCCAGATCGATCGCCTCACCCGGCTGCACCGCGATGGAGGGACGCATGGCGTAGTAGTTCTTCTCGCGATAGGGCACCACGACGTTGAGCCCGTCGACCGCGCCGCGCTGAAAGATCACCACCAGCTTTTTGTTGTTGGCCGCGGCGGTGGTTGCTTCGGCGAGGACGCTGCGCGCCAAGAACGACGGGATGGCTGAAGTGCCAATCAACGCCAGCGCTCCATTCTTCATGAATCCGCGACGTGTGACTGCGCTCCCAGACAGTCCTCGCTTGAGGGCATCGCGGCCACAGATATCGCAGCCCCAGTCGTCGTGTTCCGCCGAACCCCACCTTCTGCTGGCCATCGCACCACTCCTGCCGTAGGGACACTACAACCCGTCACTGGGTTAAGACTCCATCTCAGGCACGAAGTTGCACAAAAACCTCGCGCACACCGTCCTTCGCCGATGCCTGGCATGGCAGAATCTGGAGCGGCACATCATGGCAAAGGGCAAACGGCGCTGAATCAAGAGATTGAAGAGATGAGCGGAGTGTTGAGGGAGACGATCGGGCTGGCAATTCTGATTCGACAGCGGACGATTACGATAATTAGGATGCAGGGGGAGACGAGGGTGACCACGACGGCGGTGGATGCGGCGGCGAGCAGGAACGAGGCTGTGCCGGGCAGGAGCGATCGCAGGCTGCTGCTGTTTGTGCTGCTCAACATCCTGGCGGTGAATGCAGGGTTCAGGCTGATCGCGCACTTTGTGTTTCATACCGCCGTGGAGGAGATGCGGATACGCTACTGGTACTTTTTCCACTTCCAGCAGGGCACCGACTCGTGGACGCCGATGCTTGGCTCGGTGAACTACTTCGTGGCCCATCCCGGACTGGCGATCTACCAGGCCAAACTGTACGACACACTGCTGTATCCGCTGACGTCCATCCTGCCGCTGCTGTGGATGAAGCAGTTGGGGATGAGCGATGCAGGAGTGCTGCGCGCGCTGATGGTTGCGTCCTGGATCGCGGTGGTCGCAGTGGTGGCGCTGCAGGTGCGGATTGCGGCAAAGGTCTCAGGGCGGGCCGTTGCAGGACGCGATGGTTTGAGTTGGCGGGCCGCGGTTGCGATTTTGTTTGGCGCATTCTTCTTTATGCCCATCACGCTGGCATATTCGCTCGGCCAGGCGCAGATATTTCTCGATCTGTTCTTTACGCTTCTGGTGCTCTTCTGGATTGAGGGCAGAGAGCGTCCGGCGGGCGTGATGATGGCGCTGCTGGCGATGGTGAAACCGCAATTCGGTCTGTTGCTGCTGTGGGCGGCGTTGCGCCGGCGGTGGAGCGCGCTGGCCTCCGGCGTGACGGCGCTAGGGGTGGGAGGCGCGGTCTCGCTGGCGGTGTTCGGCGTGCGCAACAACCTGGACTACCTGGGCGTGCTGGCCGGGCTAAGCCGCAAGGCACAGTCGCACTACGCCAACCAGTCGATCTTCGGGCTGTTGAACCGCGCCATCTTCAACGGCGAAAACCTGCCCTATCACGCCTACGTCTATCCGCCGTTTGTGCCATGGATATACGGCGTCACGCTGGCGACAAGCGCGGTGCTGGTGCTGCTGGCATTGGCGTACCCCTGGCGCGAGCGGGCGGGCGGCATGGCCGACCTGTCCGCAATCGCAGTGGTCTCGGTGATTGCGACGCCGATGGCATGGGAGCATCACTACGGCGTGATGCTTCCCATCTTCGTGTGGCTTTGGTTCGGACAGTACCGGTGGGGAGAAGGCAGCGTATGGCCGCTGGCGCTGGCGTGGGTGTCGATCGCGGACTTCCTGTCGCCGTTCAATTTGCTGGCGGCGATTCCGGTGGCGAACCTGCTGCAAAGTTACATGTACTTCGGTGCGCTGCTGCTGCTGGGGCTGCTGCTGCGCGCCCGGATGGTCTTAGTGCCGCAAGGTACACTGCGCCTCGATGAGCATGAGGACGTCGCGCAACACTCTGCGCAGGGGCGAGGCTGATCGCGTTAGGACGGATCCTCGGATGGCGGCTCGACGACGGGCGGCGCGGCAGCAGGTTGCGTCGCGGAAGCAGGCGTCGCGGAAGAAGGCGCTGCGGAAGACTGAATGATGTCGTTGATGCGGACAACATGGTCTGCCTGCGGGCCCTTGGTGCCCTCGATGATGTCAAACTCGACCTCGTCGCCTTCCTTGAGGCTCTTGTAGCCGTCGCTCTGGATGGAGCTGTAATGCACGAAGACGTCTGCCCCGCCTTCGCGCCCGAGAAAGCCGAAGCCTTTCGCGTTGTTGAACCACTTCACCGTACCTTTATATTGTGCCAATTTGTACGCTCCTTACGCTGGCCCTAAGTTGGTTGGCTGGCCGACTGAGCCGGGCCTGCTCTGAACGATGCAGAATACGGGCAGATTGGTTATCCGGTGTTATTGCTGCATCGCATGCACTGCAATACAGTAACAAACTTCTGCCGGCAGAACGAATCAATTCCCAGGACAAAGTACTTCAGGCGGGACCGAATAAAAAGCATCTGCCATGCTCTGAATCCCTCAGGCGCCAAAGCCCCATGGAAATCTGTTGTATAAGGACGGAGACCCAAGGCTATCTTTGGGTTGCCGACCCGTCGCCTGCAAAGCACGTACAGAATCAGACGTTTCATGGGCGCTGGAAGACTCGGAGATTTGACCGCATCGCCTCTGGGCGGGTGATTTTACGGAATCCTTATCGGGGAGAGTCGCCCTTCCTGGAGCCACGGAGATGGACAGCGAGCGATTTCTTCCGTCTCAGCATGTATCCTGCTTGAGATACTGTTCTTCGCGCATGAAACGAATCCTTACCGCAGCTCTTCTGATCCTCGTAGTGGTCACGCTTATCTTCCGCGGGCAGCCGTGGATGCTGACTCTGGCGGCCGCGCTGGTTGCCGAACTGGCGGCGTACGAGTACCTGCAACTGGCCAACGCGGGGGTTGCAAGCATTCCGGCCTGGTGGATGCTGTGCGGCACCGCGGTGGTCTTTCTGTTCACACTGCCCAACTTCCCCAACGGGGCTGAGCTTCCTGCGTTGAGCGCGCTGGCTCTGATCCTGCTGACATGGACGGGCTTCCGCGCGCCTCTGGATCGGGTACTGCCGGATGCTGCGCGAGGCCTCTTCGGGCTGATCTATGTGGCGTATCCGCTGACCCTGATTCCGATGATCTGGAACCGCGACGACGGCAAGCCGCTGCTTCTGTTCCTGATGGTATGCGTGTGGGCAGGAGACATTGCCGCGTACTATGTTGGACGCCGCTATGGCCGGCACAAGCTCTCGCGGCTGAGCCCCAACAAGAGCTGGGAGGGATCGATCGCCTCAGTCGCAGGCAGCGTGGCGGCAGGCCTTGGGGTGGTATTTGCGGGGGAGCTGCTATCGACGTACTACGGAAACACCGTGCTGCACATCCTAGAGCCGGTGTGGCAGTCGGCCATTCTGGCGGTGATTATCAATGTGGCCGCGCAACTGGGCGATTTGCTGGAGTCAGCGATCAAGCGCGGTGTGGGCGTAAAGGACTCGGGAACGATGCTGCCAGGCCACGGCGGCATCCTCGACCGCATTGACGCGCTGCTGGTGGCTGCACCCGCGCTGTGGTGGGTGCTGCTGCTGAAGGACGCGTTCGGGCTGGGAAGGTTTTAGTGATAACTTAGCGGCGCTCGGCGTAAGATGGGCGGCATGGGAATCGCATGGAAAGACACACTCATAGCTGTAGCTCCGTTTGCGGTTCTTCTTGGGCTATGGTTCGTAGTGTATTTATGCATTCGCTCATGGAGAGCATCCCGGAGGAAGAATTTGATTTATGCATTGCAAGAGAGTGATCGGATGACCGTTCTGCCCGAGATCAGAGCCCTTCGAGAGTCTGTTGACGCACTTCGCGCAGAGATCAAGGCGCGCGACGAAAATCGTGGATCGTGAAGATCGCAAGGTTCTCCGCTGGATCAATCCATCCCAACGACCCCATCAATCTGCGAAAATAGGGAAGTGAAAAAGATTGCCATCCTGGGCTCGACCGGATCGATCGGCCAGAGCACCCTCTCCATCTGCGAATCCTTTCCCGAGCGTTATGAGGTGGTGTCGCTGGCCGCCGGGCGCAACCTCGACGCGGCCTTCGATCAGTGCGTTCGCTGGAAGCCGCGTGTGGTGTCGCTGGCCACGGAAGAACTGGCCGATGCGCTCGCCAAACGGCTGCGCGAGGCAGGGATCGACGAAATTGAAGTCGTCCACGGCAGCAAAGGAACGGTCCGCATAGCGACGCTGCACGAGGTCGATTTCGTGGTGTCGGCGATTGTAGGGGTAGCTGGACTGGAGGCTACCTATGCGGCGGTCTGTGCGGGAAAGACGGTCGGCCTGGCGAATAAGGAGTGCCTGGTTGCCGCGGGCGAACTGATCCTGGCCGCGGCGCGCAAACACAACGTTGCGCTGCTTCCCATCGACTCCGAACAC